>Ga0310039_10002187_pt1 | contig 13119 bp, 8 predicted proteins | sample Sb_taG_4_FD_200460 | JGI IMG/M metagenome (GOLD analysis project Ga0310039, IMG submission 200460) | Peat soil microbial communities from Weissenstadt, Germany - Sb_50d_6_BS metaG (v2) (version 2) | ecosystem: Environmental > Terrestrial > Soil > Wetlands > Peat | place: Germany: Weissenstadt... | reverse complement strand
GAGGGATAATTGACTGATCCCTGGTGAAAGATCACCATTCCTGCTGGTACCCGTCGCTCTTGAACCTGCTGCTTTGCCACCTACTCGCATGATGGAACGCCGACGGCGAAGACGGAGACCGGTCACCCGCACGCGGCAATGAAGTCCCCGAGCGGAATCCCGAGCTTTCCCAGGCAGTTCTTGATCTGCACCGGATGCAGCTTGCGGTCGATGCCGTGGCAGCCGAATGTGAACTGCTTGCCGCCCTGCCGATACACCTTCTGCTCACTCCCTTTCGCCATCGACCACTCGCACCCAAAGTGCCTCGTCAGGATCGCCCTGAACCGCTTCAGCCGGAGCTGCGGCAGCCGCGGCCGCTTCGCAACCGGCGTCTCGACTTCGGCCACGTCGGGCTCGGCCAGAGCGACGACAAGGGCCGCAGTCTGTTCTTTCTCGGTTGCGTCAGACTCCAGACCCCGGCTGACCACCGGACCGGGGTCGAGTCGGCCCCAGGCCTCGTACAGCTGCGAGGTGAGCGTGTCGAGGACGTACCAACTGACGGCGAGTTCCGACCGGCGTTCGTCGGGCAGGTAATCGGGCTGCACTCGGAGCCAAGGATACTCGCGGTGACAAAGCCAACCGTCGCGGCGGAAGGCTAGTTGGTGCCTTGTGGTGCGTTCGGCCGACGGTTCCGGCGACGACGAGGTGACCACGACGCCGACCGATCTGCCGTGGTACACGTCCCACGTGAACCGAGCCCAGAGGTCGGGGGCAAGTTGCCGCTTTTCGGCGTCGTTGACGCTCAGCACGCAGAGGACGTAGCGCAGGAAGGTGAGGTCTTCGGCCCGCCGGGTTACGTTGGTCTGAATGTCGGTGAGCCACTCCGGGCCGTCGTGCTGTGCGTAATCCGCCGGGAGGTGTTGGGCGATCCGCCGGAGGAACGCTGTGAACGCCTCGACCTCGCGACCGTAGCCGTCTACGAGGTGGTTCGCGTTGTACCGGCTGGCCGCGCTCGCATAGCGGTCCCGGCCGGTCTCGGCGTAGCTCTTCAGGTCGGGACCCATCACCTGCGCCGCGAACCGCGATAGCATGAACCGCTGGCTCAGGTTGAGCACGCTCGAGTTGATCGTCCCGGGCTGCACGATCCGCTTTTCGAAGAGTTGGTTGAACTCCTCGTAGCAGTCCTGGTACAGCCGCCACGGGTCGTTCCCGTTCCGCGGGCTCAGTCGGTCGAGGCTCCCCCGGATCTTGAAGTACATCTCGCACCAGTCGAGGAACTTCTCTTCGAGCCACTCGTGCTCCCCGGCCAGGCTCAGGGTCGCCTGTGCCTCGACCGTGCGCTCCCCGGCGAACCGGGCGTTCAAGTTGCATAGCATGCCGAGGATCTCCCCGAACGCGGGGGCGAGGTGCGGTGCCGTCTTCTGGAGGTAGTGCGGGGCGACGTACTCGGCCGGGTTCGGCTCGGCGATCACCTCGTCGGCCGGGATCGAGTCCGTCACGACGGCCCACGCGTCGTCGTCGGTGATCATCTGGGCGGTCGCCTTCACGGCAGCTTGGGTCCGGTCGTCGGACATGGTGGTTTTCCTCGCAGGTCGCGTCGAAGTCTAGAACACGACGGGAGCTGGCTCGTCCGACGCAAGTGTCGCCCTCCATAGTCTTCGCCGGCCACGAGTTTGCCTTCCGCACGCGCGTTCCCGGCCGGTCCTTTCTGGACAAGGAACCGGGAAACGTCGAATCGCCTCCGGGAGTACAAGTACCGCTCCGGGAAGTGTATTGTCCGTTGTCGTCGATCTTTCGTCTACGCACCGCTTCCCGTCGCCCGCTCCGCGGCCGCACGCGTGTACTCGGGATCGTGGGCGACGTGCTGGTAGACCTTAGCCAGCATCGACGGTTCAGAGTGACCCATCAGGATCGCCACCGTCAGCGGGTCGAGGCTCCTTGCGCGCGTCGGTCCGACGACACCGCGGTCGATCAGACCTGCGCAAGTTAACGCATGCGAATGTCGACACAACGGGACGCGATTCGACTCCCCAAGGAGCCACAAGGGCGCGATTGGTCCCGGTCTTAGGGAATGGCGGTCTCAGTAGGCCCGATCGACTCCTTCGCGTTCCGCGATCGACGACCGACCAAAGAGTCAGGCGTGGATTGACTCCAACCGTGTTTTCGTTGAAACTGCGTGAAGTCTATCAGGGCCTGATAGACACGATGCACGGGCTACAGTGATGCTGTACCAACGATCAAGGACTATTGAACACCGTCTTGAAGAGGTGCTCGCGTTGATTCGGGCGGGTGAATTCTCAACACCTCGGATCGCTGAAAAGTTGGGCGTGTCGGTTCCGACTGTGTCGAGATCGGTTTATGCGTTGCGAGAGCGGGGACATCGGATCCGATCCGAGAGGCGCAACCACGGCTGGTGTTATGTACTCGAGAAGCCCGCTGTGCGCATGCAATCCAGTTCGTCTGATTTGCCGGTACCGAGCATTGACGTTCCGAGTGCAAATCCACTGTCGAGCAACATCGACATGACGGAACTAGGTGAGCAATGAACCGGGCGCATGTCGTCAATCTGATTCGCGCCGGTCTGACGGATGTCGGCTTCGACACCTCGTTGATCTTGCGAGACTATGACTTCGCTGACTTTTCGGGCGGAAATGCAGGAGTGCGGCGTGTTCCGCTGGCAGCATTCTCGTCGTATCCATGCACGTACCGAAACGCTTGCGCCGGGCTCGTGTTTCGCGATCTTGCATTCGGTCCAGATGAGCTTATCTTCCATCACCGATCTCTGGGGGCTCCGCTGCTTTTCGAAGCATACGAAGATCAACTCCAGCCTTGGGCCGTCGGCCCAGAGCGTGCGAAGCCAATTGGAACATCGTTTCCTATCGACGCCGCTGCCGATGTCTTCCACCAACACCAAGCGAGCTGGAACCCACAGTCACTTGGACGCGTTAAGTCGCTCGGCCAAGTGAAAGCCAGTAAACAGCTCGATTTCTTCGACGTCGGACTACTGCCGGTCCTGTCCGAGTATTTTCAATCCAAGCTGAAAGATCTGTTAGAGCGAGCGTTTGCTGCGACGGCAACGTGCTACGAGCGGGTGAACGGCGAGAAGCCGTCCATCACATTCCTGTTTCCGTACCTGTTTCGCTTCGTGACAGCGAAAGTCTTCATGGATCGGGCAGACGCGACAGGCTGGAATGAGTTGGAATCACCGCTTGACGTTCTTCGGAAGGCGGAATCTCACTCTGGTTCCGGTCTGCTTGCGAAGTTGCCGCGGTCGTTTCTGCAAGACGAGGTTCTGGCCGAGGCCTGGTGGAGTGTTTCGAAGTCGTTTCATTTTCAGAACCTGTCCGCACCCGACCTGGCGTTCATCTACGAGAGCACATTTATCAGCGAGGCGACTCGCAAGGAACTTGGCATTCACAGCACCCCGCCTGGGCTCGCGGAATACGTCGTCCAGAAACTGCCGTGGGACCAAGTGCCGGTTGAAGACCGCCGTGTGTTTGAGCCATTCAGCGGGCATGGAATCTTCCTAGCCTGCGCAATGGAACGGCTTCGTGAGGATTTGCCTGCGGATCTGACGCCTCAACAAAGACACGACTATTTCCGTCGCAGGCTGGTGGGGGTCGAGACGGATCCGCTGGCGATCGAAGTCTGCCGGCTACTGCTGACACTCACTGACTACCCCAACTCGAACAGCTGGGAATTGCATCCTGCTGACGTTTTCACCTGGTCGGGCTGGGACCAGACGTTGTCATCATCGTCGGTTTTGCTCTCAAATCCGCCGTACGAAAGCTTCTCTTCAGAACAGCGACGTTCCGTTGGTGCGACAAAGACAACTCCTCCGGGCGAGATGCTCCGACGGGTCATGCTCGATCCGCCGGTCATGATGGGCCTTGTCCTGCCTCAGAGCTTCATGAGCAGTCCAGTCTATCAGGAGGCCAACCGCGAAATTGCGCGCCGCTATGAGGATGTGATGATCGTCGAACTGCCACGCATCTTCCGCTACGCAGACAACGAAACGATCGCGCTGATGGCGTCAGGTCGACGGACGTCTGGAAATAGCGTCTCCGTTCGCTACTCCGAAGTTCCGCCAGACAAAGTCGACTCGTTTTTCAAGGATTTCCATACAACTCGACAACGCGGGAAGAAGGTGTCGCTGCCGAACGATGGTGACACTTTCACGTTGTGGATTCCTGCGGAAGGTGAGATGTGGGGGGCGATTGATCATCTGCAACGGCTTGAATCAATCGTGACAATTCGGAAGGGAGTTAACTGGATTCCTCGCTCGGACGGGCTTCCTCGAACATCGCCCCGCGCGGATGTCGTGAGCGACGAAGAGCAAGCAGGCTTCCGTCGCGGGGTGGAGAAGATGCGTGGCAACCTCTCACAACTGCAAATCAATTGTTTCCGCTACCTGTCATTACTCGACCAGCACCAAGATCCACGAACTCGCGCCCACAAACACCCTTGGGAACACCGGAAGGTTGTCTGTAACGCTGCTAGATTCGAGCGGAAATCTCCATGGCGCATAGCAGCTTGGGCCGATTCCGACGGACTCGCCTTCAGTAAGGAATTCTTCGCGATTTGGCCGAACGATGATGTTTCCGAGTTCGCGATCGCCGCCATCCTTTGCTCACCAATCGCGAACGCCTTCAGTTTCACACACGACCTCGAACGGCATAATCACATTTCCACGCTCCGGCAAGTTCCAATCCCTCCGATCAAGCTCCTTCGATCAGATAGCGAGTTACACGAACGCTGCAAGACGCTGCAATCAACTCTAAAGGGTGCTCAGGCAGACGCCAAGCGCGTAATCGAAGAACTCCTACGTTTGGACGCCGCAGTTCTCGATGCGTACGAGCTCATGGACCGCCTCCAACGTCAGTTGCTGGACCAGTTTCAAGGTTGGGGTCGTCCGGTCGCCGTCGGATTCAAGGAATATTTTCCCGAACATTTCCGCGACGTCATTTCGTTACGTGATCTCGTCACAATCCAGTATGAGTGGGAAACGGCCAATGATCGGCGCTGCGAATTGATCGAGAAAGACATCTCATCAGATGGGCTGACCGCCGAGGAACGCACTGAATTGGATCATCTTCAATCGCTTGCCGATTTGCTCGTGCGTCTGAAAGCTCCCTATCCCAATGACCAGCTTGACTCACTGATTTCGCAACTCAAGGCGGAAGGCAAATGGAGCGACTCGATCTGAGGAAGGAGCAGAATCGGCTGGCCGTTGCGGAGAGAGTCTTCTGTTATCCGATGGAACCTCATCGGCGCAAACACGGCCCAGCGGGATACACCGATTACGAAAGTTATCGAGACTGGCTGCGCGACGAATTCTCGTACCGCTGCGTGTTTTCGCTAATACGCGAGAAATGGATCGGGCGTCCGGGCAACTTCGACATTGACCACTTTCAGCCGCGAGCAGAACGGCCGGACCTTACCTGCGAATACGACAACCTGCTGTATCTTTCCCATCAATCGAATCTGATCCGCAACAAACGCTCGTTGCCCGATCCGTGCGCCGTATGTTTGGGAAAGTCCCTCCGCGTTTTTCCGAATGGCTCGCGCACAGGAGAGATTGAGGCGATCGACATTACTGGCGAACGAGTCATTCAGATACTGCGTCTCGACAGTGAAGACGCTACGGGATTTCGCAAGCGGATTCTAACAATCCTGCACTCGCTCGCCGTCCACGACGAAGCGTCCTTTCGTGACTGGGTCGGTTTCCCTAGGGATTTGCCTGACCTTCGGCCCCCCAAGCGCCGAAATCCCGGCAACACGCGTCCGGAGGGTCTCTCTGAAAGTGCTCTTGCTGTCCACGAGCGCGGCGAGCTTTCGGAATGGTACTGACCTGACGCCTGAGCAGCCAGCAGTCGTCAGTTTCTGTGAAGTCTTGATTGCGCGAGAGGGACAGCGGTGGAATCGACCGCGGTTGTTTCCATCGCTCTTCAAGCTGCTTCGGTCCGACACACCGACGACGCTACAGCCAGACGCGCAAGGAACCGACAGCGGAGCACCCAAGCTGGCTCATGTCAGACAGCCAAGGACGACGTGGTAAACCCGGCGTGAGGTTCCTCGATCGATCGAAAAGAGGAACGAGATCCATGACTGCATGACTCTTCAGTGGAACGAGACAAAGAAAAAGACGGTTTCGCGCATCAGGATGGGAAGAGACCAAGGAAGGAGGCGCTGTTTGGTGGCGCTCGCCTGACGATCGAAATTGGCGCTGATTTCCCGATCGGTATCAACGAGGGAACCGTCGTTGGCGTAATCACCCGGTTGCCGCAGGGGACGACCTTGGCGAGTTGCGGCCAAGCCGGCGCGGCGCAGGACCCGGAAGAGGTACGTTTCGCTGACGTCGAACCCTTCGCGTTGGAGCGCGGCGTGGATGTCCGCCAAGGTGGCCCCTTGGCGGCGGAGTTCGCAGGCCCGCTGGTGGATGGCATCACGTTTCGGGGATGTCTTGCGGCCGGGCCTGGAGGCGGCGAAGAACGCGTTGACGTCGGGGTCGCGTGCGAAGTCGCGGACGATCGCAGGAACGGAACCGACATGGAGATGAAACCGCTGGGCGATTTCGTCGGCGGTTATCGCTTCGTGGAAGTAAGAGCGACGGATCTCGTAGTGACGTTGGGCGGGGAGGTCCGGTTGCTGGAACAGGCGCGCGAGTTCTGGGGAACGAGCCATCGCAGCCGTGGAAGAACCGGCCTGACCACCCAAGAAAATGAGTGCGAAAAAGGCAAATCGAGTTAGCTTTGCTTGCTCGCCTTCCAGCGATCGGCGACCGCGAGCAGTCTGGCCAGGGGAAGGTCGAAGCCCGGGAGTAAAGGCGTCTGATAGGTTCCGTCGTGGGGGATCTGCACGTCCGCGCTGCCGCTGCGGCACGCGGTCAAGGTTCGGGCGAAGCGGTCGATGATCCAGTATTCGCGGACGCCTGCCGCAAGGTACTCGGCGCGTTTCTCATGGTAATCGCGCAGGCGGTTCCTTTTGCCTTCGGAGACGAACTCGACGACGATCGTTGGACGATCCTTGCGCGGGTTCGGAGCACGTCCGAGCCCGGCCCAGATGACTCGATCGGCCCGGCGGCTGCTGTCGTGCGTGGAGACATGCTGTTCCGACAGCGTATCGTCGAGTGCGGCGCCTTGGGAATGCTGCATTCGGTAGAGGTGGAGCAGCACACCAAGCTCTTCATTGGGCCCACGCTCTTCTTCGAGGGGCGGCGGTGTCACGACCAGCACTCCATGGATCAACTCGTAACGGAAGTCCTCATCGACCTCGTCCGCATCGTGGAACTCGTCGGGAGTCATGAGAGTGCCGGCCAGCCCGGGTCCGAGTACCAGCCTCGTCTCTTCGGGCTGCTCGATCTCAACAACGCCCATGAGCTGGCTCGCTTGGGTTCGAGAATTCTTTCGTTCGGAAGTCACAACCTCATCTTCCTCTGGCAATCGATCGCTCCTGCAATGCTCCTTCATCTGAGCCTGGTGGACAGAGCGAACAGTTTGCTCCTCAACGTCGGCGAGTAGCTCGGCAGCAACCTCAACGCAATACGTGAGTTGCGACCCTCTTACTGCCGTTACGTCCACTGGTGAAACTGTCCGCGCCTGTCCGCCGCGTCTGAGAAAGTCCCGGTGGACCGATGCCAGTAGTCCCTGGCCTGGCTACCCCGAACCCTTTATACCTGACGCCTGGTAGTCCTGCTGTCTCAACATGACCCAACGCTTGTGGAATATTACCCATGAGGCCCATTCGACTTGAGTCGATTTCGTCCGCTTCTAAAAAGATAGTGAACGGTCGAATGTCATGGAAAACGTAAGCCTCACTATCTCCGGCCCCTTATATCCATAAGCGGTCGTCTAAATTATACAGTAGAAGTGGGGATCGGACGACCGACATCCCGAGATGTTTGGCTCGGATTGACCGACGCCTCGCCTTCCCCGCAGTGGACGGCCGTGGCTCGGGCCAGCCCAGGAGAGAGCGATGAGATTCCGGTACCGCTACGTCGGATATGGCACCCGCTTTTCGCCCGAGAAGGGTCCGCGACCCGAGGGCGAGAGCGACCCGAGCAAGCTTTACGAGAACGAGCTGGCCGTCGACATCGGCGGCGTCTGCTGGGGTGTCGACGGCGTCGAGCAACCCGTGCTCGACCATCACTTCTACCGGGAGGCCGGCCAGTACCCCTCCGCCGCGGCGGCGGTGCTGCACAACGCCTTCCGTGTGAAGCGCCTCGGAGCGCTCGACGGTGACATTTGGCTGGTCGCTCACCGCGACCCCGACTTTGACGCCTTCTGCGCGATGTTTCTGGCCCGTTGCATCCTTGAAAAGGTGATTCCCTCGGAGGGCTGGGACGCCCTGGGATTGAGGACCGACGGCTGGTATCAGGGCGGGGAAGAAATCAACTGGTTCAATCCCGATGTCGAACACTGTCCAGACGAGCGGCGGTGGCCGGTCCTCTTGGCGTCGTACGCGGCCTGTGTCGATAATTGTCGGCGCTTGGAGTGTCGGAAAGAACGGGCGCTGCATTCCGTTCTCTACGCCGCAATCCGCAACGGGCGAGACTACCGGAGCGAGACCAGCGGCGCCCTCGAATTCTTTCAAGAGGTCGCGGACCGGCTGAAGGCCGGAGGGGTGAACCCTCTTGCCGACTCGGTCCTGGAGTCGAGTTCCCGTTTCTCCCCGGAGTTGAAGTCCCTGGATCGCGAGGTCGAGGTCTACAAAAATGACATCCGACGTGCGCGCCGGGCGACCGTGATCTTACTGGAGGCGACAGTTCCGTTCAAGGAATGGTTCCCTTTCGTCTTGAATGCCCCGTTGCTGAAAAAAGACGGCTCAATCAACACCATCCACCTCCAGCCCCCCCACTGCCAGCGGCGCAGCCCAGCGGACGGAATCTACATCCGTGATCCCCGGTGTCTCCTCTTCAAGGAATGGGCGCGTAGTGATACGGACAACTCCCCCCTGGGCGAAGGCTTTTTGTTCACCGCCATCGCTTACTCGAAGGGGCGGAGCGACTCGCCTCTGAATCAGACGGATTACTATTTCTCGCTGGACCCGGAACGCGCCGGGAGCCGTAACCTCTACAACGTCTGGGCCCGGTTGCAAGCCGAGGAGGTCCTCTCGGAGGTCATCTCGCTCAATAGCTCGCCCCAGGAGGGGGAGCCGCGTCGGGGCTTCGCAGCGCGGGCCGAGGGCCACGAGGGTTACTTCGTTGACCCTTGGTTCGACGGCAGCAACTACGCATGCACCCTCGTCGCGACGCCGAACCGCGGGACCCGGATCGAGAAAGCGGGCCAGGCCCCCGACCTGAACGACGATTCCATCGCGAAGATCGTGCGGGAGGAGCTGGAGACTCCCATCATCGACGTCACCGTCCTCGACCTAACGGCTTCGATCGAGCCACCCGAGGGAATGCCGCAGACCACGCAGGACCCGCTGCCCTACTCGCTCGTCGACGCGCTCCAGAAAAATTCTTCGCCACTGGAGCGATGCTACCGTTATTGCTGGGTCACGCTGGCGAACAGCGTCGACACCCTGCGCGACAAGACGGCGCAACCCATCGGTTATCAACTCTGGACCTTGCTTGAAGGGAAGAACGGCCCCGGTGTGCCCCCCGAATTCGACAACCGCCACCTCGTGGTCGATGCCGCAGGGGTCGGGGTCTGGAGTCGCCACGGAATCGTCGTCGCCCTGAAGAAGTCCGACTCCGCGACGAAGCGGTTCAAGGTGATCCAAGACGATTTCAGAGAGTTGACGGCAATCGCGCGCGATACCGAAGAGCTCTTGAACCGCCCGGCGATCGACCGCGCCGATCAGGAGTGGGCCAAAAGGAACGAAGAGCGCGTGGACCAGGGCGAACGCCTGATGCGGCGGATCGTCAAGCTCAGATTCGGCCTTGTCCTGCCGGAGCGGCGCGTCCTGCAACAGTTCTTTGAGGCGATCCAGCTCGACGAGGTGGTCGAGATGCTGCGCGACGTGAACTCGGTGGACGTGGAACGGGCCCAGACAGCACGGATGGGTGAGAATACCGAGAAAATTCAGGAACACATCGAGGCCGTCGCCGAAGTCCAGTCGGCATTCCACTGGATCGAGATCTTCTTGATCTCCGTCTACGCGGTGGAACTCTTCAACATTCTGGGCGAGAATTTTGAATTCAAAAAGATCTTCATCGGATGCTCTCTCGTGCTGGCTGGAGTTGGCGCTGCTATGTTCATGCTTTTCGGGATGCCCAGGGGCAAGGAAGGCATCCCTGGTTACATGAAAGTCTTTTTTGCTGGAATGGCGATGTTGCTCGTCTTGTTCCTCGCGGTCGGCATGGTTTACTATCGCCACGAGGGACAAACCGGGCAGTTGCAACTGGTGCCAGGGTTCCCCAACCTCCAGATCCGCCAAGGTTACCAACTCAGTCTCTTGACGAACCGGTTGAATTTCCCCACCGCGATCACGTTTGGACCACGGGGGGAAATCTGGGTGAGCGAGTCAGGGACCGGGGGAACCACCCCCAGCATTATCCAGATCAACCAGGATGGGACCTTCTTCCGGGTCCTGTCCTCGGATCAGCTTCTTAAGGGCACGCTCAATGGGCCAATCAACGATGTCACCTACCACGATGGCTGGCTCTGGATCGCGCACAGCCAGACGGCCATTAAAGGTGATAATGTCAATGCTAACGGCTGGAATGTCGGTGCGATCTCGAAGTTCCGTCCGGGGGACTCATTCGGTACCTTTTCCACCGTGATCCCGAACCTGCCCCCGGCCGGCGATCATGCCACCGATGAGATTGTGTTCGATCGCAGGGGAATGGCCTATCAGATCGTGTTCGATCGCAGGGGAATGGCCTACTTCTCGCAAGGCACCGCCACCAACTCTGGGGTCGTCGGCACCGATGACTCCTTGTCGGAGAGGTCTAGTAACTTCCACGATTTCGCACCCGTGCGTATCGTCCTCAGCGGTAGCTCCTATCCCATCCCGAGCCCATCACAACCGACCTCGCCGTACATGCCGTTCGGGGTCTCGGCTCCCGCAGGTACGGTCGTGCCCGCCGCCACGCCGACAACGCCCCAACAGGGCATCATCGCCGGCAACGGGACTGTTTATTCGTTCAACCCGAACGCCCCGGATCCGGTCTCGACACTGCGTCTGCTGGGCTGGGGGCTCCGTAACCCCTATGGGATCGGTTTTAATCCCTCCAAACCGAACGAGCTGTTCGTGACCAACAGCGGAGCCGATAGCCGTGGCTCCCGGCCACTCATTAATGAATACGATGACTTGTTCGCCATCGACTTGTTCGCCATCAATGCCCGACGCGGGCAGCCCGACTTCTTCGGCTGGCCAGACTTCTTCGATGACCCCCAGACCGGCCGGAGGTTGCCCGCGTTGCCCGCGTTGCCCGTGACCAATCCGCTGTTCTCCGCCAGCGGAACGACGGTGCAGCCCGTTTTCGCGTCCTCGTTCAGCAAGAGCCTGAACGTCAAGCCCGCCGTGACGGAGCTGGGGAACCATACGGCGGTCGGCAAGTTCGACATCTCCACCGACCCTCAGTTCGGCCTCGTCGGCGACCTCTTCGTGGCGAGGACGGGTTCGCTCCCCCCAGGCACTGGAGCGACGTCGTTGGTTGGTTACGATGTCGTGAGCGTCAACCCGCAGACTGGCAAGGTCAGTGAATTCCTCACCCATAACGGCAACTCGCCGGACGTGATCTTCAATCCCAGTAGCCTCGATAAACCGATCGATGTGCGATTCCATAACAACCAGATGTTCATCGTCGACTTCGGCGTCTTCAATACGAGCCAGCCGGGCGGTATTGAGCCCTACACTGGTAAGGTCTGGAAAGTGACCCGTAGCGAGTAGGCCTGGACCTAGCGAAGCTGTCATGAAGTGCCATTTGGGAACTTTCCCGAGAATAGGGGGAGGGAAGAAGGGACATCCTTTCGCCCGCCCGACGTCTTACGAGTTCGCATTGTACGAAGTCGCTTTGAGCAGCGAGTCGGCCCTTGCGAAGGTAGCGGCCAACCCGGACAATTGTTGGGTGACAGAGGCGGAGATCCTCTCGGGCTGGTGCAACGACGGCACCCGCGTCAGTCCGATCATGATGCGGATCGTGATGAGGCTGTCGAACGAACGGGCCTGACGAGCGAAGGGTCGGCCCGTCGCCTGAGGTGCAGACATGGAACTCCCCCGACGACGCATCCTGGACGACTTTCCTTATCCGGTGGCGTATCCGTATTCGTTGATCTTTGACGAAAGCCAGCAGGCCTCCCTTCGAAGCTGGTCGCTCTGCTTCACGGAGTACCAGGCGTTGCGCATGGTAGCCCTGCCGCTGGTCGGGCAGTACCTGAGCGAGGAGATCGACGAGTCGGACCCTGAAACGATCCGCAAGCTCAACACCGCCATCGCGTCGATCCGCGCGCCGTTCTTCTCCGACTGGATCGAGCTGGCCTACTCCCTCCGCAAGCACCTGCCGAAGGTCGGCATCGCGGCGTTCTTTCCCGGCCTGGGCCAGGCGCTCGACGCGCTGGGCAAGAAGGTCGAGGAGCGGCCCGTCGACCAGCGGGGCCAGTCGAAGCTCGACCCGCTCAGGGCGATTCTCGCCCTCCGCAACGCCACGGCCCACGGCGCCCTGCCCGACGAGGCCGAGGCCGCGCGCCACCTCGAGCAGTACCTGCCGGTGCTCCACGACGTGCTCGACGCCTTCGACTTCCTGGGCGATCACGTCTTGAAGGTCCGCTGTGATGGCCCCACGCCCGCACCACCCGATCACGCCTGGATCCGGAACCTGCGCGGCGCCGTGCTGACCGACCCGGTCGAGGAGCCGCTGAGCGACGCCCTCGAGAAGGCGTTTCGCGACGAGTGCGAGACCGTTCTGCTCGCCGCCGATGGCCGTGTCGCTCCGCTCTATCCGCTGGCCAAGCCTTTGCCCGACCAGGTCGAGGAACAGGCTCTCCCCGACAGCGAGCGACTCTTCCTTTACGATGGCCACTACGGGCGGTTCACCCAGACGAAGCCGCCGATCGAGCGCAGCTTCATCAACTACCTGGGCGTTCACCACCGAGCAGCCGACGCCACCTCGTGCGACCGCCTCAAGCATCTCCTCGACAAGCGGCAGATCAGCTTCCTCCTCGAAAAAGACAAGACGGCCCCCTGGACGAT
>Ga0310039_10002173_pt1 | contig 13183 bp, 22 predicted proteins | sample Sb_taG_4_FD_200460 | JGI IMG/M metagenome (GOLD analysis project Ga0310039, IMG submission 200460) | Peat soil microbial communities from Weissenstadt, Germany - Sb_50d_6_BS metaG (v2) (version 2) | ecosystem: Environmental > Terrestrial > Soil > Wetlands > Peat | place: Germany: Weissenstadt... | reverse complement strand
AGTGTGGTAACCCAATCCTTTCGAGAAGCAGGCCGCTTTTCATGTCGACTTGCCGCAGCGACGCATAAATTTCACATAACGAATCAATTCGCTGAATAACCCTCAACGTATCAGCCGACAGCTCAGTGACTTTTATGGACCACTCTACGCGCTCCAGGAAGCAACCAATCGCGCCTGGAAGGAGATGCCTCCCGCCCAGAAGCTCCCTGAAGCCAAGCTAGATGATCAGTCGTCCGACGAATTCGACTTCGCCGCATGGCGGCGTTGGGTGACGTATGTTTTCATGCCTCTTAACCGCCGGATGGCAGAAGTAGTAATAAACCATGCCGATCTACTCATTGAAGATCGATTGCCAGCGTGTCTACAAGATCTTTGTGCGCACGTGGTTTGCTACGAGGCTGTTATTGCCCAATGGCAAGAGAAAGGGTTCCACTCGTCGGAGCGCCAAGACCACTTGTCAGTTAACCTCTTCCCGCGTGAGACGCTGGAGCCGTATGTGACAAATTCATTTGAGACCTTGAAGCGCGAACAGAATCGGTTGATCCATCGAGTGCTTCATACCCCAGCCGACGTTAATATTGACACCCTACCCGGAGGTCAATTCCAGCAGGCATATTAGGTCTGTCCCTCAAGGTCGTCCGCACATGCCGCTCTGTGCGCGATCTCCGGGCGCGATGTGGCCACGTGGCGGCGCTCAGCCCGAGATGCCCGGCTGGTCTCCTGCCTGCCAGAATGTTGTGATGCAGATCTCCGCCGGCTCATCGCGCTCACCGGGTCCTCAGGCTCCATCCTGAGCATCGGGTCGAGCGGATCAATCCTGTCGATCGGTTCATCTGGCTCGATCCTGTCCATCGGCTCCGCGGGCTCGATCCTGTCGGTAGGGTCAGTCGGCTCACTGGCCTCGGCGTTCTCGATCGGCTCGGCCGCCAGCGTCGGCTCGATCTTGTCAGCTCTTTCCCGCTGGTCCATCCTGGCCTGGCGGTCCCGCGGGCATGCCCAGCGTCCACGCCGCCAGCGGTAAGCGCGGAGTCCCGCGCCTCACGCCAATGACAGCTGCCAAGGCCGCCCGCTTCTGCGATCAGCCGGAATGTCCTCAATTGCCGCGGGCCGGGCGCGGCTCGCCTACCCAGGCGTAATCCGCGGAACGCCGCTGCGGGCGCGGCTAGTTCGGTTCTCCTCCGAGCGCGGGGCATGCCCTGGCGGGACAATAGGGCTGGCTTAGCTCGTGAGCTGTTCGATCAGCAGGCTCATCGGGAAGTAGATGCGCAGTGCGCTGATCTGATCACCGCGCAGGTCATAGACGACCGAGTATGGGACCCGGACTGCCCGGCCCGTGGGCTGGATCCCGGCGAACTCGCCGGTATGGGTGCCGACGAAGTCCGCCTCGATTCCTGCCTTCCCGTCATCGGCCAGCAGGTTCTTCAGCTCCATCCGCGCGTCGAACGCGCCCTCATGCACGTACCGGATTAGCTGCCCGGCAGCCTCCCGGCCGTCGGCCCGCTGGTCGGTCCCCTCGAACGTGGCGACGACATCTTCGGTGAAATAGCTGGGGAAGTCGGCACGCTTGACGAGTGCGTCGAGGTACTCCTGCATCACTTGTCGCTCTGTACCCATTGGCGTTTCCCTTCTCTTCCCGGCCGATCCGACGGAGGGCCAAAGCAGAAGCTTCCGCTGGGCTACCAGACGACCCTGATATCGATCCCTGCCCCAGTCGAATGGTGCCAGTGCTCGCCTTCGGCTCCATTATGAAGTAGCGCTGACGGCTAATCCACGGACACCCGCTCAATGCTTCTGAGAGAGTGCGCGTTTCCCTGGTCCTCACCCGAGGCGCCAGGATGGACCGGCGCACGGCGGGGCCATCAGCGCCAGTCGTCGATGACGTAGGAGTCGCTGGTGCTGTAGCCAGGCTCGTTGGGACGGTGCATCGTCACGCCCTGGAAGTCCCGGCGAAAGCCCCTGTCGGTCAGCACCCTCCAGGCGCGGTCGCGGCCGGCGTTCGCCCCAGCGACCAGGACCGACGCGCCGCGGTCGGCGGCCAGCCCATGGCATGCGTCGATGAGCAGGCCGAACCTGCGTTCCGCGCCGGGACCCGGCCGGACGGCACCGAACTTGACGTAGCAGGCGCCCCCGCCGGCCTCCGTGCCCGCGCCGACGTGACAGACGGCCACGCCTTGCAGGCCCGCGCCGTCGTCGATCAGCACCGTATCCCCCAGCCACTGGGCCCGCACGGCCCTGATCTCCCGGCTCAGGTCCAGCCCGGGATAGACAGCGCCTGTGAGCTCGCCGACCGCTTCCAGAGCATTAGACAGGTCCTTATCGGCGACTGCGGACATTCGCGTCGAACCCGACCGGGAATCCGGATCCACCGGACGGGACATGATGGCAGTAAGGAAACGCGGCCAGAACCCGTACTTCTGATACAAGCCGACATGCTTGGCGCTTTGCGCGAAGGTGAACAGCCCGGCATGGCGGGTGTTCCAGGCCGAGAACAGCTCCGTTGTCGCATCGAGCAGGCGCTGCGCGATGGCCCGGTCCCAGTACTCCGGGGCGATGGTCAAGGGCCCCAAGAAACCGACACTGCCCCAGTTGGCGGCGAAGTTCGATCCGACCAGGCGGCCATCGAGTTCTGCGGCGAGCCCCGCGCCCGGGTACGCCTTCCACCGGGTCCGGACACTATCCGCGTCACCGGAGAACTTTTCCGGTTCGGGCATCCCGAGGAACGTGCCGAACGCCACCCGGAAAATCCGGTCAGCCTCGTCCAGATCCTCCTCGGCGAGCGGACGGACACGCACCCCGGCGGTATCGCGCACGCCCGTTTCTCCAATCCACGAACAGGCCATTCACCACCGGCATGCTACAACAGCAGCCCATCAAGCCCGCGCCCTTTCATGACCCGATCCGGGCGCACGCTTCTGCCGCAGACAGGGTCGTCTGCGGTTCTCAGTGCTGAGCCTTAACGGGTAAGCGTTTGCTTCGGGCGCACTACGCAGAACTCGTTTCCCTCAGGCTCAGGGCCGGCGAGGACGGTCCAGGATTCAGCACCGGTCTGCCCGATGTCGACGCGGCGCGCCCCGAGCGCGAGAAGGCGGTCGATCTCCTGATCGCGGTCCGCGGCACTGCTGGTGAGGTCAAGATGCACGCGGTTCTTGACCGTCTTGGGGATCGGTGACCGGCATGAAGCACATGCCGGCGGGCGCGTTCTCGTCGGTCCCGATGACGATCTCGTTCTCCCGCTCGGACAGGACCTTCCAGCCCAGCGCCTGCGTCCAGAACCGGGCCAGGCCGGGCAGATCGTGAGCGTCAACGACGATATGGTGGAGCCGGACGGGCATGCTGACAGTATGACCGCTTCCCCTAGCTCGGCTAGCACCGGCTCACCGGTGCCGACGGGTCGTGAGCGTACGACTGGCCCGAGGGCAGTGCCGTGCAGCTACCGTCACGCAGCAGGCGGCGGGGAGCTGTGCCACTTGGATAGGCTTCGCTGGCATGTCATGGATTCCCGTCCTGGCCACCGCCTTGGGCGCGGTCATCGGCCTGGGGTCGGGCTTGCTGATTGACCAGGCGCGCTCCAGCAGGGACACCACTCAAAGATGGCTGATGGCACGTCGCGACGCCTATGTCGCCTGCCTGTCCTCACTTCATGACGCCAACGAGGCAATGCGTGCTGTCTCCCTCGGGCAATACTCACCCGATCTCACCCGCGCAGCGGCGGCCAGGGCCGCATTCCAGGCCGCCGGAGTCACCCAGGCACGAGAACAGATCATCCTGCTGGCACCAGAGACCGTGATCATCGCTGCTGATGAGGCCTTCCGCAGCCTACGGACGCTACGCGACCATATCGGCCAGGGCGAGGGCCTCGCCGAATACGAACCCGTGCTCGACGAGTACGCCAGGCACCTACAGGCGCTCCGCGATGCCGTCCGGCATGATCTGGGCGTCAAGGGCAGCACTCCTCCGATCCCGCTCTGACGGCGCCCGGGCAATGCTCACGAGGTGAAGAGCCTGCGCAGTAGGGGTATCACCGGGCGGCGGCCTGGTGACATCGGCGCATGGTGACCAGTGGCACGAAGGCGAGCCGGGCACGGAAAAATGAGCCTGGCATGCCGAGCGGCGAGGCGGGCCAGCCGGGCGATCTCGACGATGGACAGCTTGATGGCGGCGATGCCGGGCGGGGCAAGGCTGCCCGCCGCGCCGGCGCTGGGGAGCGATGCTGCCGGCAACCGCGTTGCGGATGGCCGCGGCCCGGAGTTGGGCGAGGGTGACAGGGCGATGTGGCGGCAGGGTCCCGTCCCAGGAGCGGCTTGTCCGGCGGGAGATCAGCCGCCGGACGAGGAGATACTGTCCCTTTGATGTCGGTGGCTGTCATCGCCCAGTCGCTATACCGCGGCCTGCGTACACGAGGTAAACAGTACACATGAGCCGCCAAGTACCTGCACCGTTGCGCCATACCTCCTGGCCCGGACGGTCAAGCAAGCTACCGAAGCCATACCGTGTGAGACGGATGCCCAGAAACAAAGAGTCGGACCAGACTTCCGAACCTGCAGAACTCAGTCGTGCAGAGGCTATACAACTGCTTGGCCAGTTCTTGTCCATGGCACCACCTCGCTGGCAGAACTTGCAGTCATTTGTCAACGTGTATATTACAGTAGACTTGACAGTTCTAGGCGCCACGCTCATTGGGCTTAACAAATTTTCCAGCTGGCCCAGGAACGTAATCTTGCTCGTAGCACCTATCTCGGCTATAGTTATTGCCCAGCTAGCCAAGGAGACACTCAGACGGCAAGAGCGGCATATCCGAGAACTCATCGTGGCGACAGCTCACCTTGAACAACTCATTGGTTTGCATGACGTAAAGCCTGCCGCGTCATCCTTGTGGCCAGGAGATACCCACATCTTGCCTCAACGCTGGATAGATAGCAGGCTAAAACATGAGACATCAGATGCGTTCATTAATGATCCCACTCCTGGTGGAACGGTAAAGGCATCGATGCGAATGTTTTCATGGCTGCAAATCGTTGCAGTAATAGTCGGCGCAGCCGTAGTGGCGTTTCCGTTTATGTAAGGTCAAGATAGCCGCTGCAATCGATCGAGGCTAAGTTAGTGTGCAGCGAAGGGAGCTATCAAAGTGACCGGCCTTCAGCTCGGTACTCCGGGCTAGCGCATCTCGCGCCCGACTCATCAGATTTCTATTGTCATTGTCTGGCTCCGCCAGACATCCGCACATTCGGGGTCGGGCTCTTCCGCGGCTCTTCCGGGCACCAGATAACTGCGTGCCCGGCGGCCTTGTAAATGTGCTCCGAAGCTGGCAGAAGTGCACTCTTCTGCCGCTGTGAGGGTATGCCTCTCCACCGGACGTCTGCAAGGATCTGGCCGCTGTCGATTTGCTGCCGGCCGCTACGGGTAGCTGAGCTGCGCACAAATCTGCAGGTCGTATGCGACCTGAGCTTCAGCTTCCGGCCGACCCGAGGCGAACAGATCCAGGACCTTCCGGCGGAACTTTGCCGGGTAACGCTTCGGCGCACCGTGCGGGGTGCCAAAAGTCTGCTGTGCTTGTGAGCTGCGGCGATGCGCCAAGGTCAGCCCGTAGGACATGATGATCGGCCGTGTCCCTTCGCCTGCTCTACCTGATCTTCGTTGGGCTCTGCGGCTGGCTGGTCCTGCTCGGCCGCTCGTCAGCGTCCAAAGAACGCGTGACGGCGGCCTGTGAGGTGCCGGAACTCGTGCAGAGCATCTGATCTGGGCTTCTATCCTCGGCGCTCGTGCTCTTCCGCCTCCTCTACCTGCTGATAGCCCTGTTGTTCGGCTGGCTGGCGCTGCTTGCCCGCAGCGACACCTCGAAGGAGGTGGAGATCTTGGTGCTGCGGCATGAGATCGCGGTCCTGCGCCGTCAGGTCGCCCGCCCGAAGCCGGACTGGGCTGACCGGGCCGTGATCGCTGCTTTGACAAGGCTGCTGCCCAGGCACTTGCGGCTGCACCGGATCGTGACGCCCGGCACCTTGCTCGCCTGGCACCGGCGCCTGATCAAGAACAAGTGGACCCATCCGAATACCACCGGACGCCCGCCGGTCCCGGAGGAGATCCGTGAGCTGGTCCAGCGACTGGCCAGGCAGAACCCGCGGTGGGGGCACCGGCGCATCCAGGGTGAACTCCTCGGCCTCGGCCACCGCGTCGGCGGCGCGGGAACGATCCGCCGGATCCTGGCCGCAGCCGGGCTCACACCCGCGCCACGCCGGACGTCACCGACCTGGCGGCAATTCCTGGCCTCTCAGGCATCGGGGATCCTGTCGTGCGACTTCCTTCACGTTGACACCGTGTTCCTCGAGCGCTTGTACGTGTTCTTCGTGATGGAGATCCAGACCCGCCGCGTGCAGATCCTGGGCGTCACCGCGCACCCCACCGGGCCGTGGACCGCCCAGCAGGCCCGTAACCTGCTCATGGACCTCGGTGAACGCGCCGGCCACTTCAGCTTCAGAGGGTCCTGATACGCGATCGCGACAGCAAGTTCACGGCGGCGTTCGACGAGGTGCTCACCGACAACGGCACGCGGATCATCAAGACGCCGGTCCGCTCGCCTCGGGCGAACTCTTTTGCGGAGCGGTATGTGGGAACGCTACGGCGTGAGTGCCTTGACCACCTGCTGATCTACGGTGAACAGCACCTCCGGCGGATCCTGGCCGAGTACGCGCGGCACTACAACGAGCATCGGCCGCACCAGTCGCGCCAACAGAGACCTCCGCTGCACGAGCCCGGCCAGCCGATCGACATGACCGCCCGGATCAAGCGCAGACAGGTCGTCCACGGGCTGCTCAGCGAGTACCGGAGAGCAGCCTGACGGGCGCAGAGAACACCAGCTCAGAGCCGGTGTGCGAGTTATGGCACGGCACAACGGTCTGAGACGGTCTGTAGCGGGCACTCACGGACAAGGAGAATAGTCTCTGAGCTGCAAATACTGTGGTGGGCGAAGCATGACAAGCCAGTTCCCAAGCTGATAATCGGACGTTGGCGAATCCGCGGACCAGACGTGGACCAGTCACCCACGCTAACTGAGATCCAGGTAGGCAGTGGCGCGGTCGGCCAACCGCCTCCGGAACCGTAAGTCTTTGACGCTCTTGCGCCAAGATCCGACTCATCACAACGAAACCACGACGTGGCGGGATAGAGCTGCTCGAAGTGCTGCCGGTAAAACGGGACGAGGTCGAGCTGGTCGACGACGTCGAGGACGAACCAGGCCAGGTGTCCTTGCGGGAGCCGGTCGCGCAGATCAGCCGGTGATCGCTGCGGTACGGAACCCGGCGCGGACCAGCGGCCTCATCCTCATTAGCATCGAGGGGCCAGCGCTGTGCGGACCAGAGCTTCCCAAGTCGCTAGCGAGCGTCAGGACGAAGTAGTGCACTCTTGTGATAGCGAGTCCTCATTCAGCTTCTGCCCTCGCCTCCTCGAAGAACTGTCTACTAAGGGCCAGCACGTATTCATATTCGCGCTGGCCAATTATGTTGCTGATGCCATAAATCGCGGCCTCGAAATCGGTAGATTCCTCTGCGCGAGTGCTCGGAATTGCACAGATAGTCTCGATTCCCCACTTGAACTTCCGCACGCTTCGAGCCATGTTCAACCAGCCGGGGAGGGAGGCGTTCCAAAGTTTGTGGTACCAGCGGCAAAGGATGTCGATCTCGCGTCTTGCGTGCTCAGGGAGATCTTCCGCAGTCCTCCACAAGGAGGCGAGTTGCCGGATATCGTCGAGCTCCACTGACTTCGTCATCTGGTCGCGTGCATCCTGCAGCGCGGCGTGCACGTCGGCGATCGTTTGCTCGCGGCTTCCATACAGGGGCGAGGGCTTGGCGCGGCCGGGCGCGAGCAGCCGTTCCAACTGGTCGTCCGGCGGAAACAGAACCGACGCGCTGAGGCCAGTCGTGTCAGCAAACGTGCGTGAGTCCTCTCCGTGGAGGAAACGACTCGTCGTGAACCGGGTGAGTGCCTCAAGTGTGCCAGGCTTGTTGCTGCTGAAGAAGATGCCCTTCTGGATGCGGATTCTCGGCACGTCGTCTGCTTCGACGCTCACAAGCTTCCCAAAGGCAGAGGGTGGCAGCGGAACGAGCTCGTCATAGTCCGTCCGCGAAAGGCTATAAATCGCGCCGTATGTCGGTCCGACTCCGCGGGACTCTGAGTTCGTCACACCGCATGCGAACGCTGCCGCGATCCGGAGGCTCGCTGTGAAATCCAGAAGCTGAGTGGGGAAGCCATAGTGCTGTGCAATCGCGAGCAGCTTGTAGACGTCCCGGTACTGTGGGTATTGCGACCAGACCTGTTCGGCCGCCCAAATCGTCTTCGCAGGAGCGCTGACATCATCACTGCGCAGCAGGGTCGGGACGAGCGGCCACCGCCCATCGCGATGTCCTCGGTAGGCGATGGGAACAGGCGGAGGCAGGATGTACCGTACCCCTTCATAGAACAGTAGAAGGTCATAGATCGACTGAAAGCAGGACCAGCCGTCATAGCGTACCTGCCGGATCGCCTCGCGGTACGCATAAGCTGCCGCAAGCTTGTGGTAGTCCGCTCTGGACAGGACTCCGTCGGCAAGGAGGTCATTGGCGTCGCCCCACAGGACCCGTCTGCGGATCTCCTTGAAGCCCTCCCCATACTTGCCTTCCAGAAGTTGACCAAGAATGAGGACGCGGTAGGCATCCCGCGCGGTCATCTCGTCCATCGAAGGCTAGGCACAGAACTCCCAGACGGAGTAGTTGTCGATGAAGGACCTCAGGAGCGGCAGAGGCCAATTCCGAAACTCCTGGCAACTCGGGACCACATAGGAGCAACGAATTCGTATCGGCTCTTCGATTACCTGGCCATTCGGCAAAGCATTGCCGACCCGCCTGTCACTGAACTCATCGGCGAGATATTTTAGGGATCTTGCGATTCCTTCTGTGATGGATTCATGCAATGGAACCACGAAGACGAGTTCGTGACTCGGATCACGGGAGAGCTGTATACGCGGAGTTGAGGTCGAGACCACGACTGGGGTGAAGCCTGCTGCCGTAGCAATCGACGCGATCCGCTGCACGGACTCATCTATCTGACCTGAAGGAACTGGCAGGATAGACGAGTGGGACATAGCGAGCTGCATCTTCACTCGGTGGGCCAGTCTCGTTTGGAGTCCCGGGCTTCCTTCCATACTGGCCTCCGATCTACGGTCCGTGAGCCGCCCACGTCGTGAGGGCGTCGCCCGGGACCGGTCGTTGCTTCTCCTCCGCGGGTATGAATCTACTGCAAGGCGACAGTGAGCATAGCGGTCGGCGGTCGTGCTTGCGGCGAGTAGGCGCGCAGGTCGTCAGAGCAGGATTTCCGGGATCAGCCGACCATCAAGCGGCGCCCGGAACGAAAGGCATTTGCCAGCACACTCTCGGTGGACTCGCGGACCAGACGTGGACCGTGACCCATGCGGGATAATGATATGCACAGGTATCGGCACCACGCGCCTACAGCCTCCGGAGCCGTGACCCTGCTCGTGAGCCTCGTCAACTTGAGGGCGAGTGCGGCCCACATTGACCCGAACGATGCTCACACCAGTACCCAGCTACCTCGACCGCAATGGACGCTACTCCAACCAGCAGCAGCGTTCCGGCGAGAATCACCACAGCGGCAGCGAGCAAGGCGGTGCTGTGCACCACGGCGCCCGCCACGACCAGGATCAGCCCGATGCTGCCGCCTGCTACCCACAGCACGGTAGTTTGCATCCAGAAGGCCAGGTCGAGATGACACACCTTAGACTGTCGGCGTCAAAAGCAGACACGGAGTGAAGCATGGACGCAGTAGTCCTCGGGGTTCCATTGGCAAGACTGAGCCTTCAGCAGCTATACCAGCTACGCGATCGCGTGAACGCCGAGATAACCAGGCGACAGGCGCCACCCCCAGACGTTCCCGGACCGATGTTCGGGAGCGCCATCCACGGGGACAACGCCAACGATCCGCCCGCCGGGTAGCAGCCCTCCGATTCCACGCGATGACCGGCCTTAGCGGCTGGCTTGAGTGCCGACGTGAGTAACCAACTGAGTAACGACCGCCCTCGACGGCGGCATACGCCCATGGACATCAGCGGACAATACGCCGCAGCTCATGAGTAGAATACGAAAGCAAGAGCACCAGACAACGTTCCCTGACACGGAAGAGGTCACTGGTTCAAATCCAGTACGGCCCACGCCATTTTTCGAAAACCTGTCTAGCATTGAGAGCCAGGATGGGAGCCAGGCGCCTGCGGTTTTGCCCAATAAGCGCTGGTCACGGCGTTGACGTTTGGTCTCTGCACAAGTCGTTCTGGCAGTTCTGGCCAGCCCGGAGTGGTCAGCAGCGACGTCATCGAGTGCGGTAACCATCCAGTAACCCCGAACGTCACACACAGTCAGTACTGCATGCAACCTAACGTGGCACGACAGCGCATCTCGAGTGATATACGGGTAACCTTCTCCGCATATATCGAACCGAAAACATGAGCGATAATTACCTGTATATCTAGCATTATATGGCCCGAAAGGCTTGGTGATCTTCGATCATCCATATAACGTCAAATATTTCCAGCTGACGTCAAGAGCGCTGCAGCATGGAATGCCCCGAGTTGTGACACATTAGTGCACACACCGAGCGGCGGCAGCGGGCCGGACCTCGTGCCCTGCCGGACGGGATTGATGCGTTCCCGGCCCAGGTCGAGCTCGCCTTGGGCGCGCCCAGCAGATGTGACAGAGGCGTAGGTTGGGGCACGTGCCGCAAGCCTCTATTCGCCCGTACCGGGACGGTGATCTAGACGACCTGTACCGGATCTGCTTGCAGACGGGTGACGGTGGCGAGGACGCCACGTCGATGTTCGATGACCCGCGGATCCTGGGCCACGTCTTCGCCGCTCCCTACGGGTTGTTCGAGCCATCGCTGGCCTTCGTCGCTGAGGATGAGGCCGGCGTCGGCGGCTACATAGTCGGAGCGCTGGACAGCAGGGCTTTTGAGGAGCGGCTGGAGGCCGGCTGGTGGCCGGCGCTGCGCGACCGGTACCCGGCGCCGCCACCCGGGCTTCCGCCGGATCAGTGGACGCCGGATCAGCGCGCGGCCCGCTTCATCCAGGTTCCGCTCACGGTCCCGGACGAGCTCGCCGGGGATTACCCCTCTCACCTGCACATCAACCTGGTGCCAAGGCTGCAGTCGCAAGGACTCGGACGGCAGCTGATGAACACGCTGATGCGCGCGCTGCGAGAGCAGGGATCGGCGGGTGTGCACTTCTTCGTCTGGCCCGCCAACCAGCGGGCAGCCGGCTTCTACCGGCATCTGGGCTTCACCGTGATCTCCGCTGAGGGCCCCGTCATCTTCGCGATGGATCTGCGCCCGGCCGCCTGAGGGTGTCCATCCGGGCCGTCCCGTTCCGCCGGGGGCGGCAGTTCCCGGGCGGCGGCAGCTTCGGAGCCGCGTCCGTCCAGGTGAGGTCAGCGTGACTCGGCGCCGACAGCCGCTGGTGCGGGGGCGCCTTAAGAATCTGCAGCTCAGATCGTCGTGAGCCGACCCGCCGTGCTCGATGTGCCGCGACCGGTGCCGTCAGGTACGCGCGATCTGCGCCGCCGTCGAACCGGGGTGGTCTTCGCCGTCTGCCCGTGCGGGCCGCGAACCAGCTTCACGGCCCAGGATTAGTGCGCAGATCCGTTCACAGAGATCCACAAACCCGCAGGTCAGCGAGCTGCAGCGTGTCACAAGTCAGGTGATATACGGGTAATCTTCTCCGCATATTTCCTCGCCGCGCCCATCGCGCAGAAGGGACGGCTTGTCCAATACGCCGACCGCATCCTCCGCCCTTACGACGGCAAGGCCACCGCCGAAGTCCAGGACTACCACGACGAGCTCACCGGCGTCCTCGCCTCATCACTGGCCAAGCGCGCACCCGGCTACACCAGCCTCGGCTTCCCCGACCCGCGACGGCTGCCATATACACCCAGCGCAAACACGGCGACCACGACCTGATCGAGTCGCTCGGCAGCGCACGCCGCCACTGGAGTATCCCGGCCCGTGCGTGAAGAAGCCATCGCCGCCCTCGACAGCAGTGTCCGTGATGTAGCGCACCGCTGGAAGTCGTCGTTTGCTGTAATTGAGCACGTCGGGTCAACGTGCGCTCAGGCTAGGGCGCGGCCGATGAGGTGGCGGTTCTTGTCCACGGACCCGGGCAGCACGGTGAAGTGCACCTGTCCGTCGTCATCGACGGCCACCACCCGGACGACCGCCTGGGCCTGGCGGTTGCCGGCGACCAGCATTACTCCGGGGCGGATCCGGCCTGGATCGCGGGCCCCGCTCAGCGTGGACCAGCCGAGTCCCCCATCGTCTTCGTCGTTGAGGTCGGCTGCCAAGTCGATGCGCGGTTCCATCAGATCTCCTCCACTACCCAGGTTACGCGTCGTGGTAGGCGTTCGGCATGACTTGATGCGGGCAGCTGACAAGCCGCTGCACGCCGTCCTCCAGGTCATCGAAGCTCACGGTGTAGTGACGCGGATTGTGGCCGGTCGGCTCCAGCCGCATCCCGGCGGCGAGAACATCCCTGACCTTCAGCAGGCTCAGTCGATCGAAGCGGACCAGCGGTACCTGCTGAGCAAGCTCATCTACGGTGACATCGCGCACAGCGAAGACCGAGATCCCGTAGACGCCATAGATGCTGTAGTAGCGGGCCGCATCCGCGCACAGGATGTCCGGGTCTAGGTCACCGCCGCGTATCAGCGCGATGTCGCCGTTCTCCAGGACATCTCCGTCTCGCAGCCGCCGCAGCTTCATGGCCGGATTATGACCGGCACCAGTGACAAAACCGCGCCGTCAGGAGGTGCCGATCGCAGATTCGGCACAAGCCCGTGGGAGCCAGAAATGGGAGCCAACGTGTTCAGCCGCCCTCAGACGTAGCACGACCCAATCAGATTCCTCTTGCAGGTCAGGGGCTCCCCGTTCGACTCAATCCGACAATGGCAGACACCGGAAATGGCTCTGGATTTCCCTGACACGGAAGAGGTCACTGGTTCAAATCCAGTACGGCCCACCAGTTTTCCGGACTTCTGTTCGGTTCTTAAGTGACTAACCAAGGAAAAGATGGGCCACTTCGTGGCGCGATGCCCGGGATGAAATTGGGGGCGGGCCGGGGTCTGCGCGTGGTTTGCCGTGGGTTCGCTGGATGGGGCTG
>Ga0310039_10002172_pt1 | contig 13193 bp, 6 predicted proteins | sample Sb_taG_4_FD_200460 | JGI IMG/M metagenome (GOLD analysis project Ga0310039, IMG submission 200460) | Peat soil microbial communities from Weissenstadt, Germany - Sb_50d_6_BS metaG (v2) (version 2) | ecosystem: Environmental > Terrestrial > Soil > Wetlands > Peat | place: Germany: Weissenstadt... | reverse complement strand
GAAGATCAGGTTGCAGCTTCGAAGCTCGCTCGGCGGCCTCGAGACCCTTCGTAATCCACTGTTTGTCGCCGCCGTGATATTCCACGAGCCCTCCGCAGACTTGCGCGATACCCGCATAGGCCAGCGCGAAATTCGGATCGAGGCGGATGGCGTGCTCGTACATCTGCATCGCAAACTCGAGATTCGCCATGCGCGCATAGTTCCGGCCGCGCAGCAGATAGTCGTACGCTTCGGCGTTCTCGGTGGGCTTCTTGGCGATGATTTGCTCTTCCTGCGGCGTCAGCGTGATGCGCAGAGCCTGGGCGATGCTCCGCGCAATTTCTTCCTGCACTTCGAAGACATCCTTTAGTTCGCGGTCGTAGCGCTCGGCCCACACCGGAAAATCGCGGCTGGCATCCACAAGCTGCGCGTTGATGCGCAGACGATTGCCGGCGCGGCGCAAGGTTCCACCGAGGACATAATCGGCGTTCAGCCGCGCGCCGATTTCCGGAGCGGTCAGTGCCGTGTCGCGGAAAGGAAGCACCGTCGCGCGCGGGAAGACGTGCAAGCCTTTGATCTTGAGCAGCTCTGTGACGATGTCTTCCGATATGCCGTCGCGGAAGTATTCATCCTCCTTCGCGCCGCTGAGATTCTCAAAATAGAGTACGGCAAGAGACTTCGTGGTCCGCGCGGCCGCCACAGCCGCGGTGGCTGTGGGCGTGCGGCCGGATTCGGATTCGCGCTTCAGCCGCTGCAAGTCGGCGCGCATCTCCGAAGCTTTTTGATAGCGCAGCCGCGCATCTTTCTCCAGCGCACGGTTGATGATGCGATCAAGCTCCGGGGGCAAAATGGGATTCAAGCGCAGCGGCGCGATGGGATTGCGATTGAGAATCGCCTCGAAAATCACAGCAGGGGTATTGCCGCTGAACGGCGGGCGGCCAGTGGCCATTTCATAAATGACCACGCCGAACGAGAAAAGGTCGCTGCGTACGTCAAGATCTTCGCCGCGCGCCTGCTCGGGCGACATATACGCGACGGTGCCCATCGCCGTGCCCGGACCGGTGAAGTTTTCCCCGCCAATGCCCGCTGTGGGCGCGGCGGACCCGCTCAACGCTTCGCCTTTGCCGGGCTGCCAATTGGCGGGCTTGGCGAGACCAAAATCCAGAATCTTGGCACGCCCCTGCGTCAGGAAAATGTTGGAGGGCTTGATATCGCGGTGCACGATGCCCTTCGCGTGAGCGGCCTCGAGAGCGCCGGCCACCTGCACACCGACGTCCAGCAATTCGTCCACCGGCATAGGCTTGCCATCGATGCGATGCCCCAGCGTTTGGCCTTCGAGCAACTCCATTACGATGAACGAACGCCCGTCCTGCTCGTCAATTTCATGAATGGTGCAGATGTTGGGATGGTTCAGCGCGGAAGCGGCGCGAGCTTCACGCTGGAACCGCTCCAGAGCCCGGAGGTCCTTGGCCAATTCATCCGGAAGGAATTTCAAAGCGACATTGCGGCCCAGACGCAAATCCTCGGCCTTATAGACCACACCCATCCCGCCGCCGCCGAGCTTCTCGACAATGCGGTAATGCGAGATGGTCTGGCCAATCATGGTAAGGGAGCCGCGCTAAGTGACGCATGTTAGGCCGCGGCTGCGGCCAAGTCAATCGGAAGAGACTTGCCTTAGTGCGGGTAGGTGTTTTCGATTACCAAACGATTCCGGCGCGCGGGCGTCAGAACCTTTCATGCCGAAATTATTACAGCTTCGCGTATTCCGCTTGGGCGTCCTTCAGGATGGGGACGTCTGCGCCACAGGAATTTCGGTAGCCTTACGGCAATTGCCAGTCCAGAGCGTAGATCTCCTGAGTGCTGATGTCGCGGACGACTAAAGGCGAGCCATCGGGGGCCAGCCCGCTCCACTCGCCAAACTGCGGGAAAAACCGGTGAATGTTCTTCAAGCTTACGACTCGCTCAATTTGTCCGTCAGCCAGCCGCACTCGAAAGAATCCGGGATCGGCGGTGAACGATGTGTCAAAGCCTACGTATTTCCCGTCGGGTGACCACGTCATATAGCCGAGAGTTCCCATCTTGTCTGCCAACTGGCGCCACTTTTGCGTCGACAGATCCAGAAGCAGTAGTTTCTGGTTGTCGGCGCTGAGAGCTATTACGTAGTGGCCATCAGGCGACCAACGCGGGCAGCAGATGTTCTGTGAACCGACCACCTCGGTCAGCGCGTGGGTTTTCAGATCCAACAGCATGAGCTTCGCCTGCAGATTCTCGGAAACTGCTAACACGCCGAACATTAGGGCGTTTCCGTCTTTCGACCACGTCGGATCGAATTCGCTTTCTCCGGACGAAACCTGTCCCGGGCTGCCGCCGTCAGCAGGAATAACGTAAATCCTGTACGGCTCTCCAGGCTTCGCGCCGCTGAAAGCGATGCGCGTGCCGTCTGGCGACCAGTGGGGTACGGTCACCTGCAAAGGAGGGTACGTCAACTGAAGCTTTTCGCTGCCATCCGCTTTGCTGCGCCAGAGTGTTCCATCGCTATAGGTAACGTAGGCCGCCCATTTCCCATCACGGGAGAAGTCCACCTGGGCCGCCGAGGTGTCGGCGAGAAAGGGCAGAAAGGCACCAGATCTGGCGTCGTAACGCACCATTTCCGCGCGCGACTGCCAGCCTTGTACGAATAGCTTTTTGCCGTCGCGACTTGGGACAGGGAAGCCGAAGTTCAGAGGGCCGGTCGTCAGTTGCACGGGCGCGACGGCCACCTTGCGCCAGAATCGATTGTGGTCGGCCATAACCCAAAGACTGGAAAGTCCATTACGAGTACTTTGAAATACGAAATACTCTCCGTCCGATGTCCAGTTACCGCAACATTCCTGCGGAGGATTGTTCCAGTCAGGCGACAGCAGCGGGTGTGCATTTGTCCCGTCCGCACGGGCTTCCCAGAGCGAAGAGACACCGACGACATTGAGTGTGACCGTGAAGCGGATGCGCGACCCGTCCGGGGAAAGTCTTATGCCAGTCGGGTAACCCGCGGTGGAAAGGAGCTTGCGCGCATTTCTGCCATCATGCTCAGCGCGAAATATTTCAGATCCTTTGGTAAACAGCAGCTCGCCATCGGGCAGCCAGGTGGCATCATGCCCTGCAACTTCCATCCGTCGCGGCGAACCCGCTGGCAACGGCTGCACCCACAAAGGGCCGTCCAGTTGAGCGAAGCCAGACTCCCACAATGCGAGCTGTGAGGAATCAACGGCAACATCCAGTACTGTCGGATTCGCAAGCGAGGTGGAAATGGCAGCATTTTCGCCGCCCGCAATAGATACCTGCGAAACGATGAAGTGATCGCCAGAAAGCTCGGTAAAGTACAGCCTGCTGCCATCCGTAACCAGGCCATTTTTGTTGATCCTGTCCGACGTGAGCTGTGTCGTGCCTACAATCTTCGGCGTCGGAAGCGGACCGCGAAGGTAGAAAACCGCAGCCGCGAGACTCACAAGTACTATGGCAGCGATCCCTGCGACAAGCGCGCGTCGTACCGGCGCACGGGCAACGGGCGCTTTCGCCTCCACTTGCGCGGCGCTACCCGTTAACACCCTCCCGGATTCCGTATCCCGCTTCAGGCGCATCAGCTCGGAACGCATTTCTGACGCATGCTGATAACGAAGTGCCCGGTCTTTCTCCAGCGCACGATTGATGATGTCTTCCAGCTTGGGCGGCAGGTCGGGATTCAGCCGCACAGCCGGCGTCGGCGCACCATCCAGGATGGCTTTGAAAATCACCCCGGATGTGTCGCCCCGGAACGGCAGCGTCCCCGTTGCCATCTCGTATAAGACTGCACCGAACGAAAACAAATCCGTGCGTGCATCGAGTTCCTTGCCGCGAACTTGTTCTGGCGACATGTATGCCACAGTGCCCACTGCGGTCCCCGGACTGGTCAGATGTTCTAGACTCACACCCGCCATCGCGTCCGCGGTGAGCGTGGCATCCGAGGCTGCAGCTTCACGTTTTGGTGTCTGCTTCGCCAAGCCGAAATCGAGTATTTTCGCGTGCCCTCGTTTTGTCACGAATATATTCGCAGGCTTGATATCGCGGTGGACGATGCCTTCCCCATGCGCCGCGTCGAGCGCGTCCGCAATTTCGATGGCGAGGCTGAGGAGAGCCTCTATTTCCATCGGGCGGCCTCCGATGACGTGCTTCAGCGTCTGGCCGTCCAGGAATTCCATGACGATATACGCGCGACCGTTCTCCTCGCCGATGTCGTAAATCGTGCAAATGTTGGGATGGTTGAGCGCCGAAGCCGCTTCAGCCTCTCGCCGGAAGCGTTCGAGCGCCTGAGGGTCGCGTGCGAATTCTTCGGGAAGGAATTTGAGGCCTACGGCGCGATGCAGTCGCGTATCTTCCGCTTTGTAGACCACACCCATGCCGCCACCGCCGAGCCTCTCGACGATGCGGTAATGCGAGATGGTCTGGCCAATCATGGTGCGGAAGCCGCGCTCCGCGACGCATGTTAGGGTGCGAGTGCGGCCAAGTCAATCTGGGAGGGACTCCGCCAAGTCAGCGCCCTGGTAGCTGACCAATCTATTTGACCATGGTAATGTAGCTTGCTCTGTTGGGAAATCACGCAATGCAAACCAGGAAGAAATCGATCCACCGCATAGCCATCTCCGAGTTCAAGGCCAAGTGCCTGGCGTTGCTCGAAGAAGTGCAGAAAACAAAGATCCCGCTGCGGGTGACCAGGCGCGGCAAAGCCATCGTGGACGTGATTCCGGTGGCTCCTGAAGCGGACGAGCGAGACTGGTTGGGCTCCATGTCCGAGAGTATCGAGATTACGGGCGATATAATTTCTCCGGTGCTTGAAATTGACGAGATTGAGGCCCTGAAGAATTAAAGTTGCCATCTCCCGCTGCGTACTTTGCTCCGGCGCCACGGGCTTTAGTGGTGCGACGATTCATCCGAGGCCCAAGTGGTGTTACAAGCCCGCGCAGGATGCGAAGAGCCGGCCCTTGCCGCAGAAGGCCGCTCATGTAGTCTTGGGCACAAGAAAACTCTGCTACGCCAGTCTTCGCGCCCCTGCATATATCCTATTCGCAGGCCTGATGCGGGCTGGGGTTTCGCTTTTCAACTCCGAGACGGCAAACTCCCGATTGCGCCTACCCTAAGAAATGATCGCCCTGAAGCCGCGATTCACGGTCTTGTTGGTTGACGACTCACCGGTCGCGCGAAAGCTGGTGGTGGACGCTCTACCGCCGGACGAATATGAAGTCCTCCCCGTGGAGACGGGCCAGGAAGCCTTGGAGGTATTCGAAGAGCGTCGCCCGGGATTGGTGATCACCGACTGGCTGATGCCCGATCTGAGCGGTATCGAGTTGTGCGAACGCCTCCGCAGCCGTTTTGCGAATAGCTTCACCTACATCATCTTGCTCACCAGCGTCACCGATAAATCCGAGGTCGTCAGAGGTCTGCAAGCCGGTGCCGACGAATACCTCACCAAGCCGTTTCATGCCGAGGAGCTCGCAGCGCGCGTCGCCGTTGGCCGGAAGATCGCCGGGCTTCAGCTCGAGATCGAGGCCAAGAATCGGCAGCTCGAGCAGCTCGCACTCACCGACGCTCTCACCGACTTGCCCAACCGCCGAGGAATCGAACAGTGGGCCACGCGCGAGCTAAGCGGCGCGATGCGGCACTCCTTTTCGTTCTGGGTCGTCATGGCCGACCTGGACAATTTCAAATCCGTCAACGATACGTTCGGGCACGAAGCTGGCGACGGCGTTCTCAAGACCTTTGCCGAAATCCTGCAGACGAATTCGCGGCAGTGCGATATTTGCGGCCGCATCGGCGGCGACGAATTCCTTGTCATCATCACTCACTCGGAGCGCGAAGGCGTCGGGGCGGTCGTCGAACGGATTCGCGGACAGGTCGAGGCTCTTAATTTTAAGTTTGGCGGACGCCCCGCCAACGTAACCGCCAGTTTCGGGATTGCCAGCCTGCAACGCGGGGTGCCGACAAATTTCGATCGCCTGGTGGCCCAAGCCGACGAGGCGCTCTATTCCGCGAAGCGTGGCGGCCGCAACCGCATCGAGCTCGCCGCCGTCGGAGTCCGATAAAATGATCCCCCAGGATGCCTGAAGCTGGACGCGAGCTGGATGCTACAGTTTCTGCTTGTCTCGCCCATTCTTCGTGGTGTCAGTCTTCTCACGGCCCTTCACCTTCGCTATTTCGGCCTGGGAACTTGCCGGAATTGCCGGGCCTGAGATACTCGGAGGGCTTCTTCTGGCGGGAGAGCAAATGCTGGAGGTACTTGGCACCTTCCTTCTTGTACACGTCTGGGCCTCGGCGTCGCGCCGCGCACTCTCGCGCATGAGTTCGGACACGTGCTCGAGTTTCCGGACGCCTACGTGCGCGGATACAAAGACCTCGGCGCCGACGGATTGCAGGTGATGAAGCTGGTAGCCATTCAAATATCCCCTCTAGAGGCACCGCTGGAACTAACTAATTCTCAATACCCGCCGATCACCATCCAGCGCTTTCGAGAATCAACTGTTTGTTGAAGCAGGTTTAGTCGCAGTCGATTAGTGCAAGAACTGTGTGTCTCGGCGGAGTGCCGCAACCATCCACCGCGCAGATTGACGCGGGGTAAGGGCGCGGAATAAGATGCGCGTCAATGCCCGATCCTCCCTCACTTTCCGGGCGAACGATTTCCCACTATCGCATCCTCGAAAAACTTGGTGGCGGCGGGATGGGTGTGGTGTTCAAGGCTGAGGACACCCGGCTGGACCGGGCTGTGGCTCTAAAGTTCCTTCCTGAAGATTTGGCGCACGATCCGCAGGCGCTGGAACGTTTCAAGCGTGAGGCGAAAGCGGCTTCGGCGCTCAATCACCCCAACATCTGCACGATTTATGAGATTGGCGAGGACGCGGGACGCACATTTATCGCCATGGAGTATCTCGAGGGGCAGACGTTGAAGCATCGCATCGGCGGGCACGCTGTGGAATTGGAGAGTCTGCTCGGTTTATCGATCGAGATCGCAGAAGCTCTTGACGCCGCGCATGCGAAAGGGATCGTTCATCGGGACATTAAGCCCGCGAACATATTCGTTACTGAGCGCGGGCACGCGAAGATTCTGGATTTTGGGTTGGCGAAGCAGACGAGACGGGAGGTGACGGCGTCGGAGGTTACTCAGGCTACGAATGCGGTGGGAGGAGTTGGCGAGGAGCAACTGACTAGCCCGGGAACTGCGCTTGGGACTATTGCCTACATGTCGCCAGAGCAGGTTCGCGGGAAAGATCTGGATGCGCGTACGGATCTTTTTAGCTTTGGCGTGGTGGTCTACGAGATGGCGACGGGGACGCTACCGTTTCGCGGCGAGACAGCCGGTGTGATCACCGAAGCGATTCTGAATCGTGTTCCGGTTCCGCCAGTGCGGATGAATCCGGATTTGCCGACGGAGCTTGAGCACATCATCGATAAGGCGCTGGAGAAAGACCGCAATTTGCGGTGCCAGTCGGCTGCCGAGATGCGTGCGGATTTGCAGCGGTTGAGGAGGGATGTGGAGTCTGGGCGATCGGGAATCGTTTTCGAGGGAATCGCGAAAATCAAAGGAGCCGAACGGCGGGAGGGTCCAAAGACCCTCCCCTTCAAGACCGTCGCCTTGCTCGCGGCGGGGGTGGTCGTGCTTGGATTGGCTGCTGGGGGATGGCTATTTTATTCGCGCAGGTCGCACGCGCTTAGCGCTACGGACACCATTGTTCTTGCGGATTTTACGAATACTACCGGCGATGCGGTTTTTGACGGGACCTTGCGGCAGGGACTGGCGGTGCAGCTTGAACAATCTCCCTTCTTGAGCCTTATCTCGGAGGAGCGCATCCAGCAGACGCTGCACCTGATGAACCAACCGGCCGACGCAAGGCTGACTCCGGACATTGCGCGAGATCTGTGCCGGCGCACCGGGAGTGCGGCCGTTCTGGACGGCTCGATCGCTGGCCTCGGCAACCAATATGTTCTCGGCGTCCGAGCCGTGAACTGCCGCACAGGCGATACGTTGGCCGAGGAGCAGGTGCAGGTGGCGCGCAGGGAAGATGTGCTCAGATCGCTGAGTGCTGCCAGCGCCAAGTTGCGTGAAAAACTGGGCGAATCGCTTAGCACCGTACAGAAGCTCGATACGCCGCTCGAGCAGGCCACCACGCCGTCGCTCGAAGCCCTGCAGGCCTACAGTCTAGGACGGGAGACCATGTGGGGGAAAGGCGACTATGCCGCCGCCGTGCCCTTGTACCAGCGGGCCATCCGGCTCGACCCGAATTTTGCTGTGGCTTATGCCTCGCTGGGCACTTGCTATTACGTTCTCGGCGAAGCCCGCTTGGCGACGGAGAACACCCGAAAGGCTTACGAATTGCGGGAGCGCGTGAGCGAGCCCGAGAGGTTTTATATCGAGGGTCACTACTATGACTTTGTCACGGGCGATCTAGAAAAAGCGCGCCAGACATATGAAATCTGGGCGCAAACCTATCCACGAGATGACGCGCCACACAACAATCTGGGTACCATCTACGCCTATCTCGGGCAATATGACAAAGTCCTTTCCGAATCCCGCGAGACCTTTCGCCTCAGGCCGGACGGTGGCAGTTATGCTGGCCTCGCCGGCGCGTATATCTGTGTTAATCAATTGGAGGAAGCGCAGGCCGTGTCGAACGAAGCGCAGACGAAAGGGTTCGATTCTCCTTATCTGCGCAACGGTTTGTATGCGCTTGCCTTCTTGCGGAACGACAAACCGGGGATGGCGCAGCAGGTAGCATGGGCTGAGGGCAAGCCGGGCGTAGAGGACGGAATGCTCGGTTTGGAAGCCGAAACAGCCGCCTATTCCGGGCGGCTTAGGGAGGCCCGGGAGTTTTCCCGCAGGGCGATGGATTCCGCCGTGCACGCGGAGGAGACGGAAACGGCGGCGGAATATGAAGCCCAAGCAGCGCTGCGAGAAGCGCTGTTCGGAAATGCCGCCGAAGCCCGTGGAATGGCTAAAGCAGCGCTCGGGCATTCGACTGGCCGGGACGTGCAGGATGGAGTGGCGCTGGCGCTGGCTTTGGCGAAGGATGCGGCGAGGGCCCAGGCGCTTGCCAATGATCTGGGCAAGCGTTTCCCGGAAGACACGATAGTACAGTTCAACTTCTTGCCGACGATTTACGCGCAGCTCGCGCTTGCCCACGGCGATGCTTCGAAAAGCATCAAAATGCTGCAGTCTGTGGCGCCTTATGAATTGGGGATTCAGGGCGGTCTAGCTCCCATCTATGTGCGAGGGGGCGCCTATCTGGCCGCGCATGAGGGGAGCGAGGCTGTAGGCGAGTTCCAGAAAATCCTTGACCATCGCGGGCTCGTTGAGAATTCGCCGATTGATGTGCTTGCGCATCTCGGCCTCGCACGAGCCTGCGTATTGCGAGGCGACACCGTGAAAGCTCGCGCCGCCTACAAAAATTTTCTCGATTTGTGGAAAGACGCCGACCCCGACATCCCCATCCTGCAGCAAGCCAAGGCCGAGTACGCGAAGCTGCGCTGAGGGCCGCGATTGCCCCGCGGCCCGTTGCGGTGTAACGTTGGCTCATTGCCCGTAGGCTCTCTCCCGTCCAGAAGACACGCCCCTGCGGACAAGGCCGGGGGATTGCTGCTCACGCTGAGTGGTAACCCCCCGGTTGCACTGACAGACTTGCGTCGGCGCCATTCGGCGCGCTTCGTGTAGCTGAGACAGAAACCGCTTCGGTGGTGCTGACCTCGCACTCGTTCGAGTGCCAAGTTGCCGACAAACGAAGCGAATCCACGCGGTCGATCATGCTAATTCGGAATATACTTTTTGTCACCCGGTCCGCGCATGTTTGAGTCTTCGTGGAGGCACTCCATGGCAAAGCGACAGGATCGGGTGGAGCTAAAGGGCAGCGCGCGGGCAGCGTTGCCAGGCGGACAGGATGTAGGGCCGGCTGATCCGAATCAGCAGATCGAAGTCTCAGTTTTATTGCGGCGGGGATCCAAGCCTGACGAGTATCCGTCCGCCGCTGAGATGGGCGCTGGCCTGCCGCGCGAGCGAAAATATCTAAGCCGCGAAGAATTTGCGCGCCAGCACGGCGCTTCGACGGCCGATCTTGAAAAAATTCGCGCGTTTGCCGCGCAATACGGATTGAAAATTGTAAACGAGGATCGCGCGCGCCGGATTGTGAAGCTCGGCGGTACGGTTCAGGCATTTAACGACGCGTTTGGCGTGAACTTGCGCCGTTACCAGCACAGTTCGGGTGCCTTCCGCTGCCGTACGGGTAGCCTCACGATTCCGGCCGAGCTGGAATCCGTGGTCGAAGGAGTTTTTGGGCTCGACAATCGCCTGCAAGCAAAACCGCATTTTCGCCTACGCCGTAGAAAGCCGAACGCTCAAGCAGCGGCCGTTTCTTACTCGCCACTTCAAGTGGCACGGGCTTACGGGTTTCCTTCGGGAGCGACCGGTGCTGGGCAGTGCATCGCAGTGATCGAGTTGGGAGGCGGCTACAGCGCTGCGGACCTCGATTCATTTTTCAGCAATCTCGGAATTTCAACTCCGAAGGTCACGGCTGTCTCGGTCGACGGCGCGGCGAATTCTCCCACCGGAGATCCAAACGGACCCGATGGCGAGGTCGAGCTGGATATCGAAGTGGCAGGCGCAATTGCGCCCGGAGCTCAGATCGCTGCATATTTTGCGCCCAATACGGACCAGGGATTCATAGACGCCGTCACCACCGCCGTGCAAGACGCAACACTGAAGCCGTCGATTGTCTCGATCAGTTGGGGCGGGCCGGAGGACTCCTGGACCGAGCAGTCGCGCAACGCCCTCAATTCCGCGTGCCAGGATGCTTCGACGATGGGAGTCACGGTTCTCGTGGCATCCGGTGATGACGGCGCTTCGGACGGAAGCACTAACGGAACGCCCACAGTGGATTTTCCTGCCGCGAGTCCTTACGTAGTCGGTTGTGGCGGAACGAAGTTGACGATCTCAGGCACGGCGATAGGCAGTGAGCAGGTATGGAACGAGCTTTCGGCGAACGAGGGAGCAACCGGCGGCGGCATCAGCGAAGTTTTCGCACTTCCGAGCTACCAGCACAGCGCGAATGTACCGAAGGCTCCGAATGGCTTCGTTGGACGCGGAGTGCCCGACGTCGCAGGGGATGCAGATCCGGAGACCGGTTACAACGTCGTCGTCGATGGGCAGCCGGCGGTGATTGGCGGCACGAGCGCAGTTGCGCCTTTGTGGGCAGGGCTGCTGGCACTCATTAATCAGACATTGGGAGCGAATGTAGGCTATGTCAATCCGCTGCTATATTCGACGGCGGCCGGAGCCACGTTTCACGACATTACTTCGGGAAACAACGGAGATTATTCCGCGGGGCCGGGCTGGGACGCTTGCACGGGTCTCGGCAGCCCCAATGGCTCTGCCCTCTTGGCCACTTTGCGGAGCAAGTAAGCGCGCGGCAAGGTGTTCCGCCAGGGTATGATTTCGATATCGTGGGCCTGCGCACGATCACTTCGTTTCGAGTTTCCGCCGCCGTGATGGCGGTTTGTGCGGTGGTAGTGTGGCTCCCGGCCGCAGCACCTCAAGAAATCGGGCCGCGCGATGCGCTATGGATAATCGTGAACAATGAATGCGTCCCCGGTCAGTTGCAGAGCCACGACCCCAAGCCTTGCGTCCAGGTGGATCTCCGTGACGGAATCGAGAAGGGATTTGCGATTCTGAAGGACATCAGGGGCGCCACGCAAATTCTCTTGATTCCCACCGCCCACATCTCGGGAATCGAGAGTCCGATCATTCTGGCTCCCGACGCGCCGAATTATTTTGCCGATGCTTGGGAGGCTCGCACATACATCGACGAAGCGCTGCACCGGACACTCCCACGCGATGACCTCGCTTTAGCCATTAACTCCGCCGCCGGCCGCTCTCAGGACCAGCTACACATTCATGTGGATTGTATCCGGCCCGATGTGCATCAAGCCTTGCGGAAGCACGAAACCTCGATCGGGAACCGATGGGCGCCCCTGGATGTCTCCTTCTCCGGACACCACTATGAGGCCATGTGGGTGCCGGGAAACCGTCTTGGCTCGCACAATCCGTTCCGATTTTTGGCTGAGGGAATTCCTGGCGCGGCACAGAATATGGGCGATCGGACCCTGGTTGTGGTCGGATCATACCGGGCGAACGGGGCTGCGGGATTCGTTATTCTTGAAGATCAAGTCAATCGAGAACGTCACGATTCGGGGTACGGTGAGGAACTATTGGACCATGCCTGCCGCATCGCCGCGGCTGCCCAACCGAAAAATTAAGCGACTCCGAACCCGCCCCAAAACTGCGCCCAATTTTGTACCCACCAGCAATCCTTACTGTGTGCGACAGAGTGCCAGTTTCTGTGTCGTTGTTTGTGTTGTAACCCTGTCATTCCTACCCATGTTGGTGAGGCTCACTCCTTCTCATTCACGCTCGCGGGAACAGAGCCGATCGCGCGTCAGGCACGCATAAACATTGCCTTTCCGTGCCGCTCGCGCTTCCTCGGTGTCGTCTTGTGTCTTTCGGGGCGTAGTACTGTCACGCAGGAGGTCGCGTGATTGATCCTGGCTAGGTCCACCAATTTTCTCTGTCTGCGTCAATGACTTAGTAGTTTCTGCACGTTCTATTGCTCACAGAGCGCACGATGACTGGACACTGGCGGCGAGTTTTTTAGACGCGCGCGGCCTCGGACGCGGGACGGAGCTGCGCCATCATCTGCGCGAAGCCGGCTAGATCCATCGATTGCGGGCCGTCGGAGAGAGCGCGCTCCGGGCACGGATGAACTTCAATCAGCAGTCCATCAGCGCCAGCGGCGAGCGCCGCACGGCTCATCGCGGGAATCAAGCTGCGCCGACCAGTGCCGTGCGATGGATCGGCGACCACCGGCAAATGCGTCAATTCCTTCGCCAGGGCGATGGCGGCGATGTCGAACGTGTTGCGCAGCTCCGTCTCGAAAGTCTTGATCCCGCGTTCGCAGAGAATCACGTTTGGGTTTCCGCCATCAAGAAGATACTCGGCCGCGAGTAGCCATTCTTTGACCGTTGCGGATGGGCCGCGCTTCAGCAGAATCGGCCGGCTCGCGCGCGCCAAGCGCCGCAGCAGCGGGAAATTCTGCATATTGCGCGCACCGACCTGCAGAATATCGGCGGCCTCGGAGACCGCGTCCACATCTTCCGTGCTCATGACCTCA
>Ga0310039_10002168_pt1 | contig 13221 bp, 10 predicted proteins | sample Sb_taG_4_FD_200460 | JGI IMG/M metagenome (GOLD analysis project Ga0310039, IMG submission 200460) | Peat soil microbial communities from Weissenstadt, Germany - Sb_50d_6_BS metaG (v2) (version 2) | ecosystem: Environmental > Terrestrial > Soil > Wetlands > Peat | place: Germany: Weissenstadt... | reverse complement strand
ACGACAAGTTGGGCGTGTACGAAGCCTTGCTGAAAATCGAGACCATTTGGAACGCCAAACGCCTGGCCGGGGCCGCGCAGATGCTGCCGCTGCTCGACCGCGTGGCGCAGAACGATACCTATCTGCATATGGCGCGGGAGCGCGCGGCGAATCTTGCTGCTGCGATCCGGGCGCAAAAGGGCAAGGGGTGATGGTGCGCGCCGTCCGGCTCCTGTTTTTCGCCGCTTCCTTGACCGGCGCCCAGGACGCTCAACAAGCCCACGCGATTCCTTCCGCTGAAGAACAAGCCGACCTGATGAAGGCGGTCTCCGAGGGCGGAAATAGCTCGGTCGATATGTTGCGCGCGCTCGAAGGGTACTTGGCGAAGTACCCCAATTCGGTGCAGAGACTCGAACTGTACCGGTCGCTGACGCGCGCGGCGATCGATGTTAAAGACGACGCGCGGATCGTGAAATATGGCGTGCCGGCGCTGGAGGGGTTGGGTACGGGCACCGATCCCGTCAACGACCCAATTCTGCTGGACCGCGTCACACGCTCGCTGCTGGCCCTCGGCGGCGCCGATCGCGCGCAGCAGGCGCTAAGGTTTGCGCGAGCGTTTGAGGATTTGATCGACGGCATGGAACCGGCTACCGGCCGGGATGCCGCCAAACGGCAGGACGATCGCGAGCGGGCGTTAGGGCGGGCGCTGACCTATCAAGCGACGGCCCGCACTGTTCTGGGCCAAACCGACGATGCCGAGCGCGTGGCCGCGCGCGCATTCGCCAAGTACCCATCGGAGGAAACGGGCCGGGCGTGGTCGGAGTCGCTGCTGGCCCTGGGCCGGACCGAGGACGCGATGGCGCGCCTGGCCGATGCCTTCTCTATTCCGGATCAGTACGCCCTCCCCGTCCAGCGCCAGCAGGACCGGCAGCACCTGGGCGAGTTATACGCGAAACTGCACGGCGGCTCGCAGAAGGGCCTGGGGGACATGCTTCTGGAGGCTTACGACCGCATGACTACGCTGGTCGAAACCCGGCTGCAACGGCTGGCTGCGCTGGATCCGAATTCGGTGGCGAAGTCGCCGCTTGAAGCTACCATCTCTTCGATCGACGGCAAGAAGCTGAATCTGGCGACGCTCAAGGGCAAGGTGCTGGTGATGGATTTCTGGGCCACCTGGTGCGAGCCATGCCGCGCGCAACATCCGCTGTACGAGCAAGTGAGGCAGAAGTTCGGCCCGCGAAACGACCTGGTGTTTCTCACCATCGACGCGGACGACGACCGCTCGTTGGTGGAGCCGTTCCTCGCAGAGCAAAAGTGGGACCGCAACGTCTACTACGAAGACGGCTTGAGCCGCATGCTGGGCGTCAACTCCATTCCGACCACGATCTTGTTCGGCAAGAACGGCCTGATTTCCAGCCGTATGACCGGATTTGCCCCTAGTTCGTTTGCAGATCAGTTGACGGAGAGAATCGCGGCGGCGCTGGCGGAGCCATGAGCTTCGAGCGCGTCATCTGGATTGTCCTCGATAGCGTCGGCATCGGTGAGATGCCCGACGCCGACAAGTATGGCGACCGCGGCAGCGACACGCTCGGCAACATTGCGCGGCGCCGGCCGCTGCACCTTCCTAACCTTTGCCGGCTCGGGCTCGGGAATATCAAACCGCTGGCGGGGCTCACGCCTGACCCTGCGCCGCTGGGCGATTACGGCCGTTGCGCTCTGGCTTCACCAGGGAAGGACACCACCACTGGCCACTGGGAGATGGTGGGGATTCATCTCGAAAAGCCGTTCCCGATTTACTACCACGGCTTCCCGCCTGAGGTGATGGAGGAGTTCGAGCGCCGCATCGGCCGTTCCACTCTTGGCAACAAACCCGCCTCCGGGACCGAGATCATTAAGGAACTGGGCGAGGAGCATATGCGCACGGGGTCGCCCATCGTCTACACCTCGGCCGACAGCGTGTTTCAGATCGCCGCGCACGAGGACGTGATCCCGTTGTTCGAGCTATACAAGATGTGCGAAATCGCACGCGAGATTCTGCGCGGCAGGCATGAAGTGGGCCGCGTGATTGCCCGGCCGTTTGTGGGCGAGCCGGGGAGTTTTGCGCGCACGCCCAATCGCCACGACTATGCCGTGCCGCCGCCTAAGGGCATGCTGCTCGACCGCTTGGCGGAAGGCCGCGTCGAAGTCTACAGCGTGGGCAAGATCTTCGACGTGTTCCTCGGACGCGGCATCGGCCCGCACGAAAAAACCAAGTCCAACGCCGACGGAATGGCCAAGACACTAGAGGCCATGGCGGAGGTGGAGCGCGGGCTGATCTACGTCAACTTAGTGGATTTCGATCAGCTCTACGGCCACCGCAACGACGTGGAAGGTTACGCGCGGGCGCTGGAGGAAGTGGACGCCTGGCTGCCGCAGCTCGAAGGCGCGCTGCGCGATTCAGACCTGTTGATCCTCACCGCCGATCATGGGTGCGATCCCACTACGCCCTCGACTGATCATAGCCGGGAGTATGTGCCGTTGCTGGTGTACGGCAAGCAAGCCCGGCACGGCGTCAACCTGGGCCTGCGCGCCACGCTTTCGGATATCGGCCAGACCGTGGCCGAGAACTTCGGGACGCGAATCGTTCAAGGCGTAAGTTTTTTGCCGCAGATCGTCAACTAGGCGCGGTCCCCGGCATCGGGAGTGAAGTTCCATGTCCGAACAAATTGTGGTGCTTCCTGTTGGCATCGTTCACAACCCGCTTACAGATCCGGTGGACGATGGCTGGGACTCCGTCCAGTCCCGGATCGATCTGGACGAAACGCGGTTCACGGCCGAGTGTCTCGTGGGCCTGGACGAGTTTTCGCATGTCGAGGTCGTGTTCCTTCTCCATCGCGTGCCCGAAGACGAGGTCTGTGCCGGCACACGCCATCCGCGCGGCCGGTCCGACTTCCCGCCGGTGGGCATTTTCGCCCAACGTGGAAGGAATCGGCCCAACCGGATCGGCGTCACGGTGTGCCGCTTGCTGGCCGTTCGCGAAACGTCCATCGAAGTGGAAGGCCTCGACGCGATCGACGGGACTCCGGTACTGGACATCAAGCCTTACATCCGCGAGTTCGCCCCCCGGGGTACGGTTCGTCAGCCGCGCTGGTCGACCGAGTTGATGGCCCGATACTGGTCTCCGGCGAAGGCTTGAGGTATGGAGATTCGCGCCCTACATCCCGGCGATGCGGCCGCCGCCTGGCGCCTGCGCCTGGAAGCCCTGGAACGGGAACCGCTGGCGTTCGCCGAAGCACCCGAGGAGCATCGGTCGACTGCGGTCGACTCGCTAGCCGCCCGACTCGCCGATTCGGGCGGCGGGTCCTTTGTGCTGGGCGCGTTCTCGGACGGAGAATTGCAGGGCATGCTGGGATTCGCCCGCGATCAACGCCTGAAGCTGCGGCACAAAGCCGTGATCTGGGGAGTGTACGTAAGTCCGCGGCTGCGAGGCCAGGGAGCGGGACGCGCGCTGATGCAAGCCTGCCTGGAACGCGCCGCGGCTCTCGAAGGCGTGCGGCAGGTGAAATTAGGCGTGGCCCGGCCCAACACCGCCGCACGGGCGCTTTATGAATCGTTTGGGTTTGAAGTGTACGGCGAGGAGCTGGACTCCATGATCGTCGCAGGTGAGTTCGTCACCGAACTGCATATGGTGCTGCGGTTGGTGAGGTGACTTTCCGGCGTTAGCGCCCAACGGTGTCGAGACGAGTCTCGACATAGCACGCACGAGTGCGTGCTCCACGCGGCTGCGTTAGTCGCACTTACCGGTGCACCGGGTTTCCGAAATCTTCTGCAGGTCGCCTAACAACCCGGGATCGGAGATCGACGGCCGGCGGACGCTCAGCGTCTCGGTTACCGACCCGTCGGAATTCTTCCGCCGCTGGATGATCTGCTGTTCCTTGATTTGCTGGGGCGCGCCGTTTTCCTGCACGCGTCCGTCGACTGCGCGCGCATACAGGTTCACCTCGGTGGTCTCCCGGCCATCGGGAGCCTTCGTGGTGGTGCTCTCACTCTGCCGCGCCAGCTCGAGCGATCCTGAAACGCCCGGTTCGTAAAACGATGTGTTGGCGGTGCTCTGGTTCTTCTGTTTGGTGGATACGGTCACCTGCCGCAGGGCTTCGACCATCCCGCCGTTGGGACTGAGCCGGTAGACAATCTCATTAGATCGCTGGGCCGCATCCGTGCCGGTGGTCACGACTGACCGCTTCTCGACCGTCTCCAGACCGCCGTTGAGCGTGGGCCGCGCGATGGTGGTTTCGCTGGTCGTATTCGGGCCGGTACCGCGCGTTTCCGTAGTACGTTGCTCTTCCTGGCGCATGCTCCCGTTGATGTCGCTGCGGAAGACGGTTTGGTGCATCGTCGAGCCACCCGTCGTCTTTCGTTCCTCGGTGACCAGGCGTTCGGTCGAGGCTAGCTCTCCGGTGGGGCTAAACTTCTTGACCAGCCGTTCCGTCACCTTACCAGCCGGGCCTTCCTGGATCACCCGTTCTTCCACCTGTTCGAGCGGAACGGAGCGTCCGTTGATCGACTGCCAGCGCTCCGTGCGCGTGTGATCGGAGGACTGACCCGACGTTTGAACGGAGGACGCTTCCTCGCGGCCGCCGTTGATGTCGCTGATGTAAGTGGTGGTGGTGGACGGCTGCGCCAGCGCGACCGCACCCGCCAGGGTTACTCCCAAGCTCAGGTACAGGAATCTCACGCTTCCAGACTAAGCGGAATCCTGCGTTCTGGCAATCCGGTGAACGCCTTACCTCATTCCTAGGCGGGCCTCCTGTTAGCCTGAAAGCGTGGCAGGACAGACCCGGCTGGTGCAACTGGATCATCCCGGCTTCGGGCGGCGCGTGGCGCTGGTCGATGGCGACGACTTGCATCTGCTGGGCACTTACCGATCGGCCTACCAATTCGCACAGGTGACGCTCGAAACCGGGCACAAGCTGCGGGATCTGTTGAGTACCGATCTCACCGGTATTGCGCTCGCTTACGAGCCCGTGTGGGCGCTCGAAACCGAGTGGCGGTTCCTGCCCAGCTTCGACCATCCCGGCGAGCCGGGGCGCTGCCTGGTATCCGGTGCGGGCCTGACCCACGGGACTGGCGGCAATGGCGGTAGCCCATCGTGGTTCTTGAAGGGGAGCGGGGTGAGCCTGTGCGGGCATGGCGATCCGCTCACCGCGCCCAATTTTGCCCACGGAGGGGCCGAGGAAGCCGGCATCGCCGCCGTGTATATCATTGACTGGCAAGGAACACCGCGGCGCGTCGGGCTGACTACCGGCAACGAATTCTGCGACCCGGCGCAGGCTGAAGAGAGCCCCGCCGCCCAAGCGCATTCCAAGCTCCGTCCCTGCGCCATCGGACCCGAGCTGTGGCTGGACGCGGCCTTCGACGAGATTAGCGGTTCGGTGAGCATTCGCCGCGGCGGCCAACCGGTGTGGTCGGCGGAGTTGGTCACCGGAGATCGCCATACACGGTACCGGTTGGAGGAAATCGAAACCAGCCTGTTTCGCCACCCGGGCCACCGCCGGCCGGGCGATGTGCACGTGCATTTTCTAGGCTGCCCGGCCTCCAGTTACTCCCACGGCGTCCGCCTCCAGACCGGCGACGAGATGACAGTGGCCTGGGAGGGTTTTGGCCGGCCCCTGGTGAACCGCCTGCAGCGCGCCCCGGCGCTCTCGCCGGCCGCCGCCCTTCCGCTATAACCCGCGCTCCCCGATAAGGCGCACGGGTCCATAAGCCGCACTGGGCGGGTGAGAGGAATTGCCCTCCGGCCGCACAATTTCAAGAGGCACAAAGCCACGGGCCTCAAAGTCGGGCGGCAAATGAAAATCGTCATGGTGGATGACTCCGCGGCGGACTGCAAGTTGCTCGAGCGGCTGCTGCGCAGCGCAGGCGGCGAGGTCGAGTTTCATGAAGCTGCCTCCGCATCCGGAGGGCTGAGCGCCTGCCGCGAGTTTGCCCCGGATTGTGTGCTGGTGGATTACAAGCTGCCCGGTATGAGCGGCCTCGATTTTCTACGGCACCTCCGCGCGGGGGAAAACGGGGAGGGACCCGTGGCGGTAGTGATGCTCACCGGTCTGGTCAGCGAACAGGTCGCCGTTGACGCGATGAAAGCCGGCGCTCAGGATTACCTCGTGAAGGACCGCATCACGGCCGAAGGCTTGCGGCTGGCGGTAGGCAAAGCAGTCGAGAAGGCTGGCCTAGAGCGGACGCTCCAGCGGGAGCGCGACCGGCTGGCGCAGTCGCTGGCCGAAAAAGAAGTGCTCATCAAGGAAGTGCAGCATCGCGTCAAGAATAACCTGCAGGTGATCGCCAGTTTGCTGCGGCTGCAGGCCGATGCCGTGAAGGATTCCGCAGTGGCCGAGGCGCTGCGCCACAGCCAGGACCGCGTAGAGTCCATGGCGCAGATCCACGAGCAGCTGTACCAATCGGGCATCGGGCGGGTGGAGCTGGCACGCCAGGCGGGCATGCTGCTGTCGCACTTGCTCGAAGTCTACGGAGTCGATGCGATTACCGGCGCGGCGCGGATGGTGGGCCGGGTGGAGATCGCCCCGCTGGCCTCCGGAGCGCCCTTGGTGCTGGGCGTCAACGCGGCCATCCCCATCGGATTGATTCTCAACGAACTGATCTCGAACGCCCTGAAGCACGCCTTTGTCGACGGACGCGCCGGGGTCCTCACCGTATCGGGAGGCGTGCGCGACGGGTCGGTGGTGATCGGGGTCCGCGACAACGGAGTGGGCACTCCCGAAGACCTCGACATTCATAATCCGCGCTCGCTGGGGCTGCAGATCGTCGGCATCCTGGCGCGCCAGTTGAAGGGTACGGTGGAGACCGAACGCGGCCAAGCAGTGGCTTCCGGGGCGGGTTCCCGCAGCCCGGCCGGCTCCGCCTTCATCGTTCGTTTTCCGGAAAGGAATTTGTAATGCAACCAACGCCCGTCTACAAGGTCCTGGTGGTCGAAGACGAAGGGCTGATCGCCCACGATATCGCGCGCCGGCTGGAGTCGCTGGGACACCAGGTGCTGGCCACGGTTTCGACCGCCGAGGAGGCCGTCGAGCAAGCGACCGGAGCGGATTTAGTATTGATGGACATCCACATCGACGGCGGCCGCGACGGCATTGAGGCGGCCATCGAGATCCGGGAACGCCATCACGTGCCGGTCGTGTTCGTGACGGCGCACGCGGACCGGGCTACGCTCGACCGCGCCAAACTGGCCGGCCCATTCGGCTATGTCGTCAAACCGCTGGGGGCAGGGGCGCTGCACGCAGCCATCGAAATGGCGACCTACAAGCACCGGATCGAGCGGCAACTGGAGGAGCGGGAGGCCTGGTACCGGGCCACGCTCGACTCGGCCGCCGACGCCGTGATCACGGTGGATCCCGCGGGCCGCGTCCGCACGCTCAACCGGGCTGCGGAGTCGCTCACGGGCTGGAGCCAAGACCGGGCCGAGGGCCGTCGCCTGGCGGCCATCGCGCGATTTGTGGATGAGCGTACGGGATTAGACGCCGGAGATCCCGTAGCAGTGGCGCTGGTGCGCGATGCCGCGGTGGCGCTTCCCCCGGGTGCTCGCCTGGTGCCCCGCGCCACCGAGCCCGACGCTGGCGCGGCGGCGCTGGACACAGCCGCGCGCGATACGCAGGCGCCGCATCCGCCGGCAGCGGACACCGCTTTAAGCGAAACCCCGGCCCGCGACACCGCTGTAGAAGGCGAAGCCGCGCCGGTGAAATCCTCGCAGGAAATCCTGGGCGCCGTCCTGACGCTGCGCGACGTCGGCGTGCGGCGGTGGGAGGAACAGCAATTGCGTCAGACCCAGCGCATGGAAGCCGCGGGACGCTTAGCCGCCTCGGTTGCGGCCGACTATGGGCGCCTGCTCGCATCCATCCGCAATCAGGCCAGCCACCTGCTGGAGCAGTTTGGCGAGTACTCTCCGGCCCGCCGCGCCGCCGAGGAGATTCACCAGGCCGCCTCCGCCGCCGACCAGCTCACGCGCCGTCTGGCGGCCTTCGGCCCGCGCCAGGCCGGAGCGCCGCAGGTGGTCAGTTTGAACCGCATCCTGCGGAATCTGGCCAAGCTGATCGAGTCGGTGGCGCGCGGCCGGGCGCAAGTAACGCTGCGCCTGGAACCCGGCGCCGGACAAGTGCAAGTGGATCCGGCGCTGATGGAGCAAGCCATCATGAACCTGGTGCTGCATGCCTGCGCCGCCATCGCGTCCGTGGAATTGGGCCACGGCCACTCCGAGGATTTCACGGACGTGGCCATCGACGGCCTCTTCAAGCTCCAGCGGTTGTCGATCGCCACCCGGCGAACCCAACTGGCGCAGCGCACCCATGCCGCGGCGTTTGTCGCGCTAACCTTCGAGTATGCTGCCGCCGAGCCGGACTTGGAGCACTTGTTCGACCCGGCCACCTCGGGCGAAGCCGGTCTGGCGCTTCCAGTGGCGCACTCGATCGTGCAGGAGCACGGCGGGTTTCTGACCGCGCGCGCAGCCCGGACGGGTGGCACGTGTGTGGAGATGCTGCTGCCCTTGGCTTGCGAAGACCTGCCGATACCGGCGGGGCACGAAGCGCCTGCGATGCCCCTGGCCGTGTTGCTGGTAGACCCCCGGGAAGAGGTGCGGGCGGAGTTTCACAACTTCTTTGAAGCCGCCGGCCTAAACCTGCTCGAAGCCGCGGACTGCCAGGAAGCCATGGCCCTGGCGCAACTGCACGAAGGTCCGCTCGATCTGGTGGTGGCCGACGCCAGTGTCGCCGACAACCTGCTCGATGCCGTGCGAGCCGCACATCCCACGATCGAGGCTCTGAAGATTGTGGATACTCCGGAGCGCTTCCTGTTCGAGATCCGGCGTCCGTTCAGCGGTCAGGCTTTGGTCGAGCGCGTCCGGTCGATCCGGCCGCCGCGGATCGCAGAGACCGCTGTCGAGGCTACTTCTTCTTAGCCGGTCCAAATTTGGGCTGTCCGGCCGGAAGCGAAAAGATATTGTCCGTCAGATTCTGGTTGAAGGATACCGCGTCGGAGAAAATCTGGTAAGTCTTCTCGCCGTTGCGCTCGCGCGTGATCTCGTGCGGCCACTGGATGCCGCCCTTGACTTCGCGATACCGGGCGAAGCGTTCCATTTCGTCGTTGCGCTCCCGGGTCTTGGGATCGCGCCAGCTCCACCCGCACGGGCAGCTTGAGGCTCTGGTGGAAGAACACCTTGATCACCCGATCCTGCGCATCGGTGATCTCGACGATCTCCACGGGCTGGTTATCGACCACGTCCACGCCGCGCGATTCGATGATCAACCCGGGCTCCTCGAGGCGCTGGCGCAGGAGGTAGAAGATGTTGCGCAGCGTCGCATCGTGATAGCGCTGGATGCGGTCGGGCTCCAACTCGCGCGCGCCGCGGAAGGTGACGTCCCAGGCGCCGTCCTCGCGAAACAGAACATAGGAGTCCTCGTTCTTGCCAAAGGCCTGACGCTCGCGCTGACCCAGGTCATCGGCGGTGTGCCCGGAGGCCACAGTTATGTAAGTGGTGTAGATTTTGGCGATGGACAATCCGCTGAGCCGCTCGCGGTAAAACGAGTAGGCGCGCCCGCTTTCAATGCGGTCTTCCATCTGGAGAAACTTCTCGCCGCCCAGCGCCTTGACGGCGTCGTTGACCACGCGCTTGCCGCGGACCTCCGCGCTGGTCGGCGCGCTTGCCGGAGCAGTGGCCTGGCCCGAAGCCAGCGCCGCCGCCACCAGCAGCCCGCGAATGACTCCAACCTTCATGGACGCTTGCCCAACTCCTCCGGCGTCAGCCCTACGTTGAATTTGAACTCGCTCGCCGTGCTCTCGGCCACCTTCTGCCCATTCTGCTCCAGCAGCGTGTGGAACGGCAGTTTCACCCCGCCGCCCGCGTCCTTCCAATCCGACAAAGTCTCGACGACCGTAGCCCCGGCCATGCCGGCGGCCGCATAGGTTTCTTTGAGCGGAAGCCCGGTGGCCGGATCGAAGTCGACCTTCACGCTCTGACCGTCCGCGGAGGTTATCTCGACGGCGTTATCGCCCACCGCGTTGATCTTGCGCGAGGCGTCGCGTGTAGAGAGCATCAAACCCGTCAAGTCGCGAAAGATCGCGCCCTGGGCCTGCTTCACAACCTCCGCGGGCATAGGCATCACGCCCTGCGGCGGCGCCGCCAGCCACCCGGATTTGCCGTCGCTGAATGCGGTCATTTTTCCGAAAGGCAATTCCTGTTCTTGGCGCAGGTAGCCGGAAGCCAAGAACAAGTTGGTCTGCTTGACCGTCAAGCCGCCCGCGGCCATCTTGACCTCCCGGGTGGAGCGGAAATCCTTGACCGCGGCCAGCTTGTCTGCTCCGCCCATGGCCTGCTGGGCGCGCTCGATCAACTGGCGGCCCTGGGCCGATCGCTCGCCTGGCACAGTCGCGCCACCCGCCGGCGCCCCTGATGCGGTAGGTGACGCGGTGGGTTTCGGTTCTGGAATCGTCAAGTCGAGCGCCGTCACCTTGCCCAGCGCGCTCAGCGGCTTGCCCAATTCCTTGGGATTGCCGATGGCCACGGTAGCCAGTTCCTCGGGATGCCAGTATTGTTTGGCGACGCGCAGGACGTCGGCGCGCGTCACCGCTTCGACGGCCTTCTGGTACTGGAACAGAAAGTCCTTGGGGTATCCGAAATACTCGTAGCGCATCACGCGGTTGAGCGTCTTGGCCGGGCTGTCGAAGTTAAACACGAAGCCGTTCAGGACGCCCTGCTTGGCTTCCTCGAGTTCGCGCGGCGTCACTTCGGCCATGCGCATCTTGTTCAACTCCACGCTGATGGCCTGCAGAGCGTCGACGGTGGAGGCGGACTTGGTCGAGCCCACGATCTGGAACGTGCCGGGGTGATCGTAGTTGGCGCTCCACACCGCGGCGATGTTATAAGCGTATCCAAGCTTGGTGCGGATCTGCGACACCAGGCGGCTGGTGAAGCCCTGGCCCATAATGTTGGCAGCCACCTCGAGCGCGGCGTAATCCTTGTCGCGGAACGTGCCGCCCAGGTGCCCGATGGCGAAAAACGTTTGCGTGATGTCGGGCTTTTCGCCGAAGTACACACCCGGCGCAGGCTTCGCGGTAACGGGCGGGAACGGCGGCGCGGGCGGCTGATCGACGGTCCACGCCGCGAAGAGTTTTTCGAGCTTGTCGCGCATCTCGGCGGCCGTGAAATCGCCGTAGACCGCCAGCATGATGTTCTTGGGGAAGTAGTAGCGTTGGTAAAAGTTGATCAGATCCTGGCGCTTGATGCGGTCCAAATCGGCGTATTCGATCTGCCAGCCATACGAGGTATCGCGGCCGTAAAGGATGCTGGCCAGTTCGCGCCCGGGAATGCCCTCGGCATCGTCGTTCCGGCGCGCAATGCCGCCCCGCATCTGCGTCAGAGACAGGTCGATTTTGTCCTGGCGAAACTCGGGGTTGGTGAGCACATCGTGAAAGATACCCAGCACCCGATCCGAGGTCTCTTTCAGCGCGGAAAAGCTCACGATCGCGCTGGTCTCATCCATCGAGCTCTCGACCGAAGCGGCCACGTCTTCCAACTGTTCGTCGATCTGATCGCCGGTCTTGTCTTTCGTCCCGCCCGAGCGCATCGCTTCAGCCATGATCTGCGACAGCCCGTGCTTATCGGCGGGGTCGAACAAATTGCCGGTGCGAACCATCGCGATGCCGCTCACCAGAGGCAGCTCGTGGTTCTCCAGCAGAAAGATGCGCATTCCGTTGGAGAGGGTAAACTGCGCGGGCTCGGGAACCTTGATCGGCGGCAGAGGCGGATACTTCAGGTCCTTGTAGGATCCAACGGCGGGCGCCGGAGCCGGCGTCTGCGCCGCCGCGAGAGCGGCCACACTCAGCACAGCGAAAACGGTGCGGCGGATCACTTCGCACCTCCTTGCGCCGGGGCACCTTGCTCAGCAGCGCCCGGTGGCGGCGTGAACGTGTACGCCACGGTGCGCGTCTGGTCCACCAGATATTTTTGGGCCACGCGTTGCACATCCTCCGCGGTCACTTTGTTGTACTCATCGAGCTGCGTGAACAGCTTCCGCCAATCGCCGAAGTTAGCTGCGAATGTAGAAAGCTCTCCGGCCAGCCCGGAGTTGCTGTCCAGCTTACGGATGAGATCCGCCCGCAGTTTGGTCTTGACGCGTTGCAAGGAAGCGTCATCCACCTTCTCCCTCTTCACCCGCTCGATGATCTCGTAAAGCGCCTTTTCGTTCTCCTCCACCGTGTGGCCGGCTGCGGGCACGGCGAAAAACAGGAACAGAGCCGGGTATTTGCCCGACGGGAACGTGGACTGGCTGGCCGCGCCCAGAGCGATCTGCTTGTCGCGCACCAGCTCTTTGTACATCATGCCGGTGCGGCCGTCGGAAAGAATGTCGTTCAACACATCCAGAACCGCATCGTCGGGCGAATATTGATCCGGCCGCTTGTAGGCTACGCCCACGAATGGTTGCGCGGGCGAAGCCACGGCCACGCGCCGCTCGCCATCCTGCGGAGGCTCGACGGTGCGCACCAGCGGAGGTAACGGACCTTTTGGAAGTCGGCCAAAATACTTCTCAGCCATGCGGCGGGCTTGCACGGGATTCACGTCGCCGGCGATGGCTATGGTCATGTTGCCGGGCGTGTAGTGCTCGCGCAAAAACACCTCGGCTTCGGGACGCCGGAAGCTCTCGATATCGCTGGCCCATCCGCCGGGCATGTTGTGATATGGGTGCGCCTCAAAGGCGGCGGCGAGAAGAGCCTCCACCAACTGACCCTGCGGATTGGATTCGACGCGCATGCGGCGCTCCTCGCGCACCACGTCGCGCTCCTTGTAGAATTCGCGGAATACAGGGTGCAGGAAGCGCTCGGATTCGAGCAGAAACCACAGCTCGATGCGATTCTCCGGAAAGTTGTAGACGTACTCAGTGGAATCTTCCGAGGTGCCGGCGTTCATGCCCACGCCGCCGTTCGACTCCACCACGCGGTCGTATTCGTTTTCCTCGACGAAGCTGTCGGCTTTCTCGATGGCCGCGTCGAGTTCCTTCCGCAGCGCCTCAATCTTGGCCGGGTCGGCGCGAAACCACTTGTTCTGTTCCTGCTCCAGGCGCGAGTACACCACTTCAATCGCGTCCAGGGCTTTCTTCTCCTCCGGCCAATTCTTAGTCCCGATGGTGGGCGTGCCCTTGAACGCCATGTGCTCCATCATGTGCGCCAGGCCGGTGCGCCCTCCGGGATCGTCCACCGATCCGG
>Ga0310039_10002157_pt1 | contig 13271 bp, 6 predicted proteins | sample Sb_taG_4_FD_200460 | JGI IMG/M metagenome (GOLD analysis project Ga0310039, IMG submission 200460) | Peat soil microbial communities from Weissenstadt, Germany - Sb_50d_6_BS metaG (v2) (version 2) | ecosystem: Environmental > Terrestrial > Soil > Wetlands > Peat | place: Germany: Weissenstadt... | reverse complement strand
CCGTGGGCCGAAGGAAGTACAGATCGGCGGGGTCGGCGGCGGCGGCGTGGAGCGGCGACTTGACGCCGTGCAACCGCTCCAGCACCTGAGACAGGGTCGGGTCGGGCGGCGTGACGGTCGGGTCGCCGACGCGCCGGGCCCGTTTCCGCAGAAGGGCGCCGAACTCTTCGGGACGGTCGAGACGTTCCTGGCAGGCGGGGCACGACTCGAGGTGGCGCTCGAAGTCCTCGCGCTGGTCCTCAGGAAGGGCGTTGCGGAACAGGGCGTCCCAGCACTCCATCCCCGGGCAGTCAAGTGGCGCGACCATCGGGAGTCCCTCCGGAGCCTTCAGGGCTCTTGCACAGAGTGGATGAGTTCTTTCAGCCGGGCGAGGGCGCGGCTGCGGGCGCTGTAGACGGCGGTGACGCTCAGGCCCAATTCGGCAGCCACCTGCTTGCCCGGCCGGCCGTCGATGGCCGTCCGCCAGAAGGCCCGCCAGGTGACGTCGGTGACCTCGCGACGGACGCGGGCGCAGGCCCAGGCGAACAGCTGATCTTCGCACTCGGTGTCCCATGCCGCCTCCTCCCCCGCGGGGGCTGGGTACTGCTCCAGCAAGAGATGGGTCGCGCTATCGCCGCTGCCCGGAGTTCGGTTCTCCTGAGCCGCGCGCCAGTTCCAGAGCTTGTGGCGCACGACGGTGAACAGCCAGTTGCGGAAGGCACCGCGGGCCGGGTCGTATTCCAGCCGGCCCACGGCGCCGGCGACGGCCCGGAGCACTTCCTGGCAGAGGTCGGCGGCGTCCGCGTCCTGGAGGCGCTGCTTGCGCGCGTAGCCGTACACCACCGGGCCGTACAGCTCGACGAACTGTGTCCACGCGGCCCCGTCCCGGGGGTCGCGCAGGCGGACCAGCAGGCTCGCACGGGTGGCAGGGATCTCGGCCATCGGTCCTCGCGCCAATTCGCCCTACTTTCCAGTACCGGCACACCCCGGAAACCTGGCACGGCGGGCACTTTTTCTTCCGGGCGGAAACGGCGACTGGATTATAGGTCGGGCGATCAGCGAGGTGGGAGAGGTGGGGGAAGGTATCCGTGATGGACCAGCCTGAGGCGGCGGCGAGTTGCCTGGTAAGACAGGTATTCCACGATCAGGCCGACCATGACCAGTCCGGCCCACTGGGGGCTCCACAGCACGAGGCTGAGCAGGGGGAAGAGAACCAGCGCGACCGGGAACGAGAACGACAGGCGGGCCACGATCCGGTTGGGGTCGTCGGGCGCCTCGTGGTGGCTGCCGTGCGACTCGCTCAGACAGCGCAGGGGTCGCGGCGGGTCATGGAAGAGCTGGGAGTGCAGCGCGTATTCGAGCAAGGTCCACAGGAAGACGCCAGCCAGCGGCAGCACGACCCAGACCCAGGCCGGCGGGCGTTCGGCGAGCAGGTTCCACGCGACGAACCCCGCGGCCATGGTGCCGTAGACGGCGGCCGGGAGTAAGGGGCTGGAGGGTTGGTGAACGAAAGGCCTCAGCGCGGCGGCCCCGCAGACCCGCGCGCCGGCCAGCAGCCGTCGGCGCAGACTCGCGGCCTCGACTCCCCGTGGGAGACCCCAGGGCCGGGCCGGCTGGGTGCGACGCCGGTCCCGCTGGTGAAGGTCCCCATAACCATTCTACCGTGCAATTGCCCCGCCAGCATAGCTCATCGGCAACTTCTCGCGGCGGGTGGAGGTCGTTACGGAAATTCTCTACCCGCCCTCCCCCCGCCCGGCACTATAGTGGCAAAGGCTTCGCCCCGGAGAAACAGTCATGGCCGAGGCTCGGCTCGCGGCCGTTTTGCACCACCTACGTCATCTGAGCGCCCTCGGCGGGGGGCTGAGCGACGGCCAGCTCCTGGAGCGCTTCGCCGTCGGGCGCGAGGAGTCGGCCTTCGCCGCCCTGCTGAAGCGCCACGGCCGGCTCGTCTGGGGGGTCTGCCGCCACGTGCTGCGTCAGGAGCAGGACGCCGAGGACGCCTTCCAGGCCACCTTCCTCGTCCTCGCCCGCAAGGCCGCCTCGATCCGCAAGAGCGAGTCGGTCGCCTCCTGGCTGTACGGCGTCGCCTACCGCGTGGCGCTCAAGGCGCGGGCGCGGGCGGCGGCGCGCCGGGCACGCGCCCTGCCCGAGGGGCGCGAGGCACCGCCGGGCCCGCCCGCCGAGGCGGCGCTGCGCGAAGTGCAGGCCATTCTCGACGAGGAAGTGTCCCGCCTGCCGACGAAGCTGCGGGCGCCGTTCGTGCTGTGCTGCCTCCAGGGCCGGAGCAAGGGCGAGGCGGCACGCGAGCTGGGCTGGAAGGAGGGCACGGTTTCCGGGCGACTGGCCGGGGCGCGCGAGCGCCTGCGCACCCGCCTCGCGCGGCGCGGCGTGGCGCTGGCGGCCGGACTCACCGCGGCTGCGCTGGCGCACGGGTCGGCGTCGGCCGCGGTCCCGGCGGCGCTGGGGCGCGCCGCCGCCGCCGTGGTCATGGGGCGCGCGGCCGCTAAGGGCGCGGCGTCCCTCGCCGAAGCGGTGCTGCGGGCGATGTTCGTGAACAAGCTGAAGGCGCTGGCCGCCCTCGCCCTGCTGGGCTTCTGCACCGTGGCGACCGCGCTGGCGGCGCGCCGGCCGGAGGCCCCGCCGCCGCCGGCGCCCCAGGTCGCCGAGGCGCCCGACGAGAGACCGGCCCCACCGCCGGCCGAGCGCCCGGACCGCCCGGCGCCGCCTCCCAAGCCGGAAGAGGCGCAGGTGCCCGCCTCGCGCCTCGACCTGATCGGCGACCCGCTGCCGCCCGGCGCCCTGGCGCGCTTCGGCACGACCCGGCTGCGCCACGGCGGCATCGTCAGCGCCGTCGCCCTCTCCCCCGACGGCAAGACGCTCGTCTCCGCCGGCGACGACCGGCTGATCCGCCTCTGGGACCCGGCGACCGGCAAGGCCCTCGGCACCCTGGAGGGGCACATCGGGGCGGTCCACTGCCTCGCCTTATCGCCCGACGGCAAGACCCTCGTTTCCGGCGGCGCCGACAAGCTCATCTGCCTGTGGGACATGAGCGCGGCGGGCCGGCCGGGGACGAAGCCGACGCAGGCCACCGGTCACGCGGACACGGTCGTCTCCCTGGCGTTCAGCCCCGACGGCAAGACGCTCGTCTCCGGCGGCTTGGACTCGACCGCCCGCGCCTGGGACCCGGCCACCGGCAAGCAGCTGCTGGCGTTCGACAACGACAAGGGCCGGGTGCGCTACGTCGTCTTCTCGCCCGACGGCAAGACGGTGGCGGGGGTCTGCGCGTCCGACGACTACTTCAAGGCCACGGTGCAGTTCTGGGACGCCGCCACCGGCAAGCACCTGCGCCAACTCGGCCCCGACTCGAAAGGGCCGGTTCACCGGATTTCGCAGATCGCTTTTTCTCCCGACGGCGACACGCTGGCGGTGGCGGGGGACGACAAGTTGCAGCTGTTCGAGGTCAGCAGCGGCGAGGAGCTGCACAAGGGCAAGAAGTGGCTGGGCGGCGCCTACTGCGTCGCCTTCTCGCCCGACGGCAAGACCGTCGCCTACGGCTCCACGGGCCAGCTGAAGCTGGCCCAGGTCGCCACCGGGCGGGAGCTGCGCCAGTTCGAGGGCGAGCAGGACTACTTCTACTCGCTGGCCTTCTCCCGCGACGGCAAGACGCTGGTCGGCGGGGGGACGCGCACCGTCGGCGTCTGGGACCCGGCCACCGGCAAGGAGCGGCTGCGTTTCGCGGGGCACCCCGGCACGGTCTGCGCCCTCGTCTTCTCTCCCGACGGCAAGCGGCTGCTCACCGGCGGCTACGGCCCCACCATGCGCTGGTGGGACGTGAGCACCGGCAAGGCGGCGGGCACGATCCCGGGCGCGCGGGCCCTGGGCGCGCTGACCTGGAACGATGACGTGGTCGTCTCCCCGGACGGCAAGACGCTGGCCCTCATCGGGTCGAACCTGTCGATCCACCTGGTGGAGGCGGCGACCGGCAAGGAGCGGGTGAAGTTCACCGGCCACCTGCCGCCGAACACGTCGGCCGTCACGACGATGCACGTCGTCTTCACGCCCGACGGCAAGACCGTCATATCGTCCACCCTGGGGATCGATCATCACATCCGCTTCTGGGACGCGGTTACGGGCAAGGAGCGGATGAAGATCGACACCGGCCCGCAGAACAAAGGCGGCCTGGCCATCTCGCCGGACGGGAAATGGCTGTACCACACGACGCTCCAGGGGCCGGTCCTGGTCTACGACGCGGCGACCGGCAAGGAGCTGCGGACCATCGGCAAGGCGGGCAACGGCGCCCGCCTGCTGACGCCGTCGCCGGACGGGCGGCTGCTCGGGGCGGTCGAGAACGACGGCGTCCACGTCTGGGAGGCGGCGACCGGCACCGAACTGTATCAGTTCGGCGGGCCGCAGGGCCGGCCGACTCGCCTCGCCTTCTGCCCCGACAGCCGGACGCTGGCCGTGTTCGGCGAAGGCGGCTCGGCGGCACAGCTCTGGGAGGTGGCGACGGGGAAGTTGCGCCTGAAGGTCGGCGGCCACGTCGGCGCGGTCCGGGGCGCGGCGTTCTCGTCGGACGGCCGGCTGCTGGCGACCGGCGGCGACGACACGACGGCCCTGCTGTGGGACTGGCGGGCGCTGGCTCTGCTCGGCCGGACGGACCCCGCCGAATTGTCGGCGAAGCGGCTGGACGAGCTGTGGGACGAACTCACCGGCACCGACGCCGAGGCCGCCCTGCGGGCCGTCGCCCTGCTGGCGCGGGCGCCGGCGCAGGCGGTGCCGTACCTCAAGGGGCGCGTGGGTCGCGTCGAGGCGACGAACCTCGACAAGCTCATCGCCCAACTCGACGACGACGACTTCGATGTGCGCGACAAGGCGACGGAGAAGCTGATCGCCCTGGGGCGCGCGGCGGAGGCCGCGGTGCGCAAGGCGGCCGCGAGCGGCTCGGCGGAGGTGCGGCTGCGGGCGGGCCGGATCCTGGAGCGACTGGAGAAAGGGAGCGCCGAAGACGGGCGGCGCCTGGGCGGGTTGCGGGCGCTGGAGGTGCTCGAAGCGATCGGCACGCCCGAAGCGCGGCGGGTCATCGAGGAGGTCGGCAAGGGCGCCCCGGAGGCCGAGCTGACGCGCGCGGCGAAGGGGGCGCTGGAGCGCCTTACAGCGTTCGGGAAAAATGAAAGTTAGGGAGCCAAGTATCTCATACACGAACCCGCTGATGCTGTCTGATGCGTAGAATCAGGAGGAAGAACCAAACAAGCGGGCCAGAAAAGGTGTTTGCGCCAAGTAAAGCTCGGGAAAGGAGGATGACAACCGTCGGAAACCTTTCAGCGAAATCTCGCGGGTAGCCAAGCCCGCCCAGGAAAGCCTAGCCAGCACCTGGAAGCGAGTCTTGCGTGGCGGTGGGGCGACCCACCCTGCGAAGCGTAGACAGCGAGCCTAAAAGCCGGGCTATTGAACCTCGAAAGTCCCAATGCAGGAGCCTTCGTTGTACACCTCGCGGGGGCCGTACTGCCGCACCGTCATGGTGAGGGGCGTGCAGTCCTGCCGGAGTCGAAGAACCCGGGCAAATAGGCGATGGAGGTTTCCCGGGAACTTGGGAGCAAGTTACGCCGCCATCCGGGGCTCGCCATTTGCAAGGAACAGGACTCCGGCCTATCTTGAGCCCCGGCGGTGTGAGCGTCGGCTCGACAGGTTAATGGTGTCGCGACTCCTTGCGAGTCCACCCGACTGGGAGTTTGAGCCGGGGAGTTTTACGGCCTCATCTTTGGTGACCCCGGGCCCCCGACGCTTGCGTCGGCCGCGCCTTCGTGTGCTTCCCGTTTGAAAGACTGGTTTTTGACTGTGCCGACTCCCCCTCCCATCGCCGTCTGGGAGAGCCGCTGCGCTCTCGTTCCTTCTCCTGCTTCGTTTCTGAGCAGGGGCCAGCATGGCCACGGGCGAGTCAACGACAACCCAGCAAGCCAAACAACGAAAGGCCTACCGGCGGCGCAAAGCCCGAGGTCAGGCCCGGGCCGCCCGAGCGCAGGAGGCCGAGGCCGCCCGCGTCGAGGGCCTGCCCGTCACGCAGGCGCACGCCGCCGGCATCGATATCGGCTCGCGCAGCCACTGGGTTTGCGTCGGTTGCTGCGGCAACGACGGCGACGATCTCATTCAGGAGTTCCCGGCGCACACCGAGGGCCTGCATCAAATACTCGCCTATCTGCGGCAACACGGCGTCGTGACCGTCGCCCTGGAATCCAGCGGGGTCTACTGGATCCCCCTGTACGAATTGCTGGAAGCCAACGGCTTCGAGGTGCTGCTGGTGGACCCCAGCTACACCAAGCAGGTCAAGGGACGGCCCAAGACCGACCGCCGCGATTGCCAGTGGATCTACCGCTTGCCTGGCGTAGGCCTGCTCGCCGGGGCGTTCCGGCTCGATGAGAAGACCTGCCAGTTGCGGTCGTACCTGCGGCAGCGCGCCAACCTGATCCGCTACGCCGGCCAGCACATCCAACACATGGAAAAGGCCCTCGAACAGATGAACCTCAAGCTCACCGAGAGCGTCAGCGACATCACAGGAGTTACGGGGCGGGCCATCATCCAGGCGATTCTCAAGGGCACGCGGGATCCGCACAAGCTGGCCAAGCTACGCAACCGGAGGTGCAAGGCCAGTGAAGCCGAGATCGCCCAGGCGCTGAACGGCTCGTACCGCGACGAGCACCTGTTCGCCTTGCGTCAGGCGTACGAGGCGTGGCAGTTCTACCAGAAGCAAGTGGGCGCGCTCGAGGAACAGATCGAGCTGCAGTTGGGGCGGATGAAACAGGACCGAGCGCTGCGGCCGCTGAAGCCGCGGCCGGGCAACGGCGGTCGCAAGCCGAACCAGCCGCGCTTTGACGTGCGCAGCGCCTTGTACTACGTGGTGGGCATCGACCTGACGGAGCTCGAGGGGATCGGGGAACAGACGGCGCTGACGATCATCAGCGAGATCGGCCCCGAGGTTTCCCGGTTTGCCACGGTGAAGCACTTCTGCAGTTGGCTGGGTCTGTGTCCGCAGTTGCAAAAGACGGGCGGACGGGTGCGGTCGAGTCGCACGCGTCCTGGGGTCAACCGGGCGGCCGTCGCTTTTCGCCTGGCCGCCAACGGCCTGTACGCGAGCCAGGGCGCGTTGGGGGCCTTCTTGCGTCGGCAGAAGGCGCGGTTGGGTGCGCCGCAGGCCGTCACGGCGACCGCGCACAAGCTGGCGCGGATCGTGTACCTGGCCCTAAAACACGGGCTGGCGTACGTGCGGCAATCGCAGGAAGAGTACGAGGTGAGGCTGCGTGACCAACAGATCAAGGCGGTGAAGCGCAAAGCCCGCCAGCTGGACCTGGAGGTGATCGACAAGCAGGCGTCCACCCCCGCCGCGGGGGCCGCGGCCGCGGGGGCCGCCGCCGCGCGTTGCTAATCGTCGGCGGGCCAGCAACAGTCACATCAGTGGCAGGGAAGTCCAGTGGTCGTCAGCACGGCAGCACACGAGCGCAACCGCTCTCGGCGCAGAGAGTGCGCGCCCAGAGGCAGCAAACTGGTGCGCGGTCAAGAACGGGTTGTCGGACCTGGAGCAGAGGCGTGAGAAGCAGTTCCTTGAAAGGGACAAGGACATCGGGAAACGCGATTCGTTTCACCGGCCGTGAAACGAATCGGCCCTTGGCACACCCGGCGACGCGAAGGAACGCCCGCCGCGGCCGGGCCAGCGCCCGATCCCGCGCCACTGTAGCCCCACGGGGCCGCTACGTCCGCGGCCGTGGCATGGGAGGGTTAACCAGGGGCCCGCCCGCTTGAACCACGCCGAGTGGGAGCACGGTGGCGGCTGTAACGGCCCGGCGCCTTGTGGTTGTGGCGGAACGCCTTGCGAGGTAAGATCACAAATACCCCGCTGGACCCGGCGCGCCTCTCCGGCGCGCCGGGCGGCGATTTCCACCGCAGGACCGCGAGGCTTCCGGACCATGATTGAACGTGCATTTCGAGGCAGACGTTACGTCGCCCTGCTGGCCATCCTGGCCGCCCTGTTCCTCATCCCCTCCCCAACCCCGGCCGAGCCCAAACTCGCCGACCAGGACCGCCTGGTCGCCCAGATGGTCTGCGAGCTGATGAAGCGCGGCCACCTGACCAAGCCCGAGATCGGCGACGAACTGTCCCGCCGCCTGTTCAGCCGCTTCCTCAAGGACCTCGACCCCGCCAAGGTCTACTTCCTCAAGAGCGACGTCGATGAGTTCAAGAAGCAGGAAACTGAACTCGACGACCAACTCCTGAAGGGCGAACTCACCTTCCCCTACCAGGTCTACGCGCGCTTCGTCAAGCGGGTCGAGGAGCGCCAGAAACTGATCGAGGAGCTCGTCAACGACAAGCACGATTTCGAGGCCAAGGAGTCGCTGGACACCGACAACGACAAGCTCGATTACGCCTCCTCCCAGGACGAGGTGCGCGAGCGCTGGCGCAAGCGCGTCAAGTTCGACCTCCTCATGCAGCGCGTCGCCGAGAAGCCGCTCCCGGAGGACGAGGCGAAGAAGAAAGTGCTGTCGCGCTACCAGGGCGTCCTCAAGCGCTGGAAGCAGGTGGACAACGCCGACCTCCTGGAACTGTATTTGTCCGACCTGACCACGAGCGTCGATCCGCATTCCACCTACATGTCGCCGAACACGCTGGACGATTTCGAGATCGCCATGCGCCTGAACCTCGACGGCATCGGCGCGGTCCTCCGCTCCGAGAACGGTACGACGATCGTGGTCGAGGTGGTGCCGGGCGGCGCGGCGGGGAAGGACGGCCGTCTCAAGCCCAATGACAAGATCATCGCCGTGGCCCAGGGCGACGACAAGTTCGTGGACGCCGTGGACATGAAGCTGCAAGACGTGGTCAAGATGATCCGCGGCACCCGCGGCACCAAGGTGCAGCTCAAGGTGATCCCGGTCGGCAAGATCGAGCCGATCGTCTACGACCTGACGCGGCAGAAGATCGAGCTGAAGTCGCAGGAGGCCCGCGGCGACGTCGTCGAGCAGGGCAAGAAGGCCGACGGCAAGCCGTACCTGATCGGCGTCATCGACCTCCCCTCCTTCTACGCCGACCCCGGCGCCGGCAAGGCGGGCAAGGGCGACGCCAAGAGCGCTACCGAGGACGTCCGCAAGATCCTCAAGGAGTTCAACAAGAAGAACGTGGACGGCGTCGTCCTCGACCTGCGCCACAACGGCGGCGGCTCGCTCAACGAGGCGCTGTCCCTGACCGGGCTGTTCATCGATCAGGGGCCGGTGGTCCAGGTCAAGGGCTCGGCGGGCGGCGTCAAACGCCGCGACGACCCGGAGAAGGGCACCGACTACGACGGGCCGCTGATGGTGCTCACCAGTCGCTTCAGCGCCAGCGCCTCGGAAATCCTCGCCGGCGCCTTGCAGGATTACGGCCGGGCGCTGGTCGTCGGCGACACGTCCACCTTCGGCAAGGGAACGGTGCAGATGGTCATCGACCTCGGCGACCAGTTCGGCGGGGCGACGCCGCCCAAGCTCGGCGCCCTGAAGTTGACCATCCAGCAATTCTACCGCGTCAACGGCGACAGCACCCAGGAGCGCGGCGTCCTCTCCGACGTGGTCCTCCCCTCGCTGACGGAGCACATCGGCGGCGGTGAGAAGGACCAGGACCACGCCCTGGCCTTCGACAAGGTGAAGGAGGCCAACCACGAACACCTCGACCTGGTCTCGCCGGAGTTGAAGGCGCTCTTGCAGAAGCGCTCGGTCGAGCGGGTCAAGGAGTCGGCGGACTTCAAGAAGCTGGCGAAGGACGTCGAGCGCTTCAAGGAGCGCAAGGCGCGCAAAAAGGTGCCGCTGAACGAAAAGGAGCTGCGCGAGCAGCTCAAGAGCGACGACGCCGAAAAAATCGACCAGAAAGTGAACGAGGCGTCGCCCCCCGAGGGACCCTCGGGCGATGCGGCCTACAAGTTCAAGAAGAACTACATGAACAACGAGGTCCTGCAAATCATGGAGGATTTCATCCAGGGCAAGAAACTGCTGGCCGCGCGCTGAACTCCGCTCGCGGAAAGGCCCCTCGCCCCCCGGGCGAGGGGCCTTTTTTTGTCGGCGACCCAAATCCTGTCCTTTTCAGAACTTAGCGCGACAGCCTCCCCCGTCCGCCTCGTCACCGAGATTTTTCTGAATTTTCTCCTTGACTTTCGCTCCCGAGACAGTACCATCTCCCCTATCTCTACGGCCTCTTCTCTGTTCCGGCCCCGCTGTTCGACGTGCTTGCACGGAGTTCAGCGGGGTTTTTCCGCGCGCCGAGCCTTTGGCACTTCTTGAGCAAAACAAGTCGGCTCATTTTTTCCCCCTCCGCGGGCCGATGGTAAAGACGGCACGACCGGTCGAGTCGCCCCGCGCTGGCGTGTATCATTCGGGGGACTGGACACATGAACGACAATCGAGCTCGCCTGTTTCAGCCGCGGCTGGAGTCGCTGGAAGACCGTTACGTGCCGACGAACATCAGCGACCTGTTCCCTTCGATGGCGCACCTCCTGGCGATCCCCAGGTACAGGGTGTTCTCACCGGCCGCACCGCCCCCGGCCCACGCCGCCGTCCTCAAGTTGCCGCCCAGGCTGGTCATCGTCGCACCCACGCCAACGCTGAGCAGTGGCGGGGCCAGAACGACAGGGCTGGTCGTGAGCACCAACGTCGATTCGGGACTTGCCACGGCCGGACTACCGACCACCGGGACATCGACGAGCGACCCGGGCCTGACCACCCCCGGGCTGCCGAATTCCGCGCCGTCGCAGCCGGTAACGCAGCAGCCGTTCCAGATCGGCGGACTGACCCTGAACCCAGACGGCAGCCTCAGCGGCAGCCTGTTCGGTTCCTCGCCGTCCGCGCCGACGGTCGTGCCGGCCGCGACCCCGGGGACCTCGGGCGCCGTCCGCACCCTCGTCAGCACGCCGGGCCTCGCGACACACACCTTCTCCCTGGTGCCGCAGCAGTCGAGTTTTGGCGTGACCAACCAGCCGGCGCCGGTCACGGTCGCCACCAGTTTCGATCCCGGCCTGACCACGCCCGGTCTGCCGAGTTACGCGCCGTCGCAGCCGGTGTCGATGCTGTAAAGCGGCCGACTGCTCCGGAGAATCGGGAAAAATCTGGATTTGTACCCCCACCCGGCGGACACTATACGGTAAACCGTCCGTCCTCGGGAGGGGCACATGGCCGACGCAACCCTGGGCACCGTCCTCCGTCACCTTCGCCGCCTCGCGGCGCCGCCCCCCGGCGCCGACCTCAGCGACGGGCAGTTGCTCGACGGCTTCCTGGGCCGCCGCGACGAAAGCGCCTTCGCCGCATTGCTGTCCCGCCACGGGCCGATGGTTCTCGGCGTCTGCCGGCGCGTCCTGCGCCACGCGGAAGACGCCGACGACGCCTTTCAGGCCACCTTCCTCGTTCTCGTGCGCCAGGCCGGCTCGATCCGCCGGCACGACTCCCTGGCGAGTTACTTGTACGGCGTCGCCCTGCGGACCGCCCGGCGCGCGAAGCTCGACGCGGCCCGGCGGCGGCGGCGCGAAGAGCGGGCGGCTGCGCCGCTGTCGGCGGAATCGACCGGAGACGACTGGCGCGACCTGCGGGCGGTCCTCGACGAGGAGATCGCCGGCCTGCCCGAGAAGTATCGCGAGCCGTTGCTCCTCTGCCACCTTGAAGGGCACACCAACGCCCAGGCGGCGCGGCACTTGCGCGTCCCGCTCGGGTCGCTGTCGAAGCGGCTGGCGCGGGCGCGCGGCTTGCTCCGCGGCCGGCTGATGCGCCGCGGGGTCGTCCTGTCGGCGGCTGCGCTGCTAACCGTTCTCGCGGGGCAGGCGGGGGCCGCCGTGCCTCCGCTGCTGGCACGCACCGCCACCGGCACCGCACTCCTGGCCCTCGCGGGAGGCGCCGGCGTCGCCGCCCCCGTCGCGGTACTCGCCGACGGTGTCAGCCGCGCCCTGTTCGCCGGTCAGGTGAAGGCGTGGCTAATCGGGTTCGCCGTCTTCGGCTTCCTGATCGCCGGCGGGCTGTTCGTCGGCGGCCAGTTCGGGGGGGCCCCGCCGTCCGATGACGCCCCGGGACAGCCGGCGCCAGCCGCGCCGCCTGAGAACGAGGCGCCGCGCCGCGACCCGGACGACCTCGACGCGATCAAGCGGCGCCTGCTGCGGCGCGGCGGAGGGAATGCGAAATCGGAAGCCGCCGTCGCCGCCGGGCTGCTCTGGCTCGCCAAGGAGCAGGCCAACGACGGCCGCTGGTCGCTCGACGGCTCGGGCGGAATGCGGAATGACACGGCAGGCACTGCCTTCGGTCTGCTGCCGTTCCTCGGGGCCGGCCACACGCACAAGGCCGACAAGGATCCCTTCGCCAAGAACGTCGGCCGCGGGCTGGACTTCCTGATCGCGCATCAGGGGAAGAACGGCGACCTGGGCGGCAGCACGTACGCCCACGCCCTGGCCAGCAGCGCGCTGTGCCAGGCGTACGCGCTGAGCGGGGACGCCAAGCTCGCGGCCCCGGCCCGCAACGCGCTCAAGTACATCGTCAAGGCCCAGCACGAGGACGGCGGCTGGCGCTACACCCCGGGCCAGCCGGGCGACCTGTCTGTCACCGCCTGGCAGGTCGCCGCCCTCCACGACGCCCGTGCCGCCGGCCTCGACGTGCCGCGGGCGACGTTCGACGGTGCCGTGAAGTTCCTCCAGTCGTGCCGCACGCGGGACGGCGGCTGGTCCTACGTTCCCCTCGGTCAAACGACGGTCACGATGACCGCCGCCGGCCTGGTCAGCGGCGCCCGACTCGGCGACGGCGCTGACGCCGCCGACCCGCGCGCCGCGGCGGCCCTGCTGACGAAGACGGCACCCGGGACGATTCAGAACGTCTATTATCACCACTGGGCGACGCTGGCGCTGTGGCGACAAGGCGGCGAAGACTGGGAGAAGTGGAACGGCAAGATGCGCGATCTCTTGGTGTCGCGCCAGGAGGCCGACGGGGGCTGGCCCGCCAAGGGGGAGGTGTACGGGCCGGCGGGCGGGCGGCTCATGGTGTCCTCGTTGAGCCTGCTCGTCCTGGAAGTCTACTACCGCGACGACCTGCCGTTCGCCGCCGCCGCCTCGCGATCTCTCAAGGGGACGGAAGTCGAAAGCGCCTGGTCCGACCTGGCCGCCGCTGACCCCGTCAAGGCCCGCCGCGGCGCCTGGGCCCTGGCCGGCTCGCCGAAGCAGACCCTACCGCTTCTCAAAGAGGCGCTCGCACCCCGCCCCCTTCCCTCCGTCGATGACAAACAGGTCGCCCAACGCATCGCTGAACTCGATGACGACG
>Ga0310039_10002134_pt1 | contig 13356 bp, 10 predicted proteins | sample Sb_taG_4_FD_200460 | JGI IMG/M metagenome (GOLD analysis project Ga0310039, IMG submission 200460) | Peat soil microbial communities from Weissenstadt, Germany - Sb_50d_6_BS metaG (v2) (version 2) | ecosystem: Environmental > Terrestrial > Soil > Wetlands > Peat | place: Germany: Weissenstadt... | reverse complement strand
ATCGACATACAGCCCCCTTTGGAGCTAGCAGGATTTCGCCGTCAAAAAGAATTTTTCAAAATGAGCTTCTCTTTGTGGCAAAAGCGTACGCTGGCCGCTCTGACTGGTCAAGGTTATTAGCGAGGGCAAGGTTCTTCCTAAAGCGGTCTCAAAACAATGAGAGATGGCTGCGTGTTGAAGTTGAAAAGGATGTCGCTGTATGGATGGAAGGTTGGCGCGATGATCTTCCGGCTAGGATTTTCGCGCAGGCTCTTCCATTTCAGACGCAGCCTTTGCAATCGCGTCGGCAAGTTTCTGCCACGCAAAGGCCTCGCCTTTTGGAACGGCGAGCGCATGTTCCGCGATCAACTGCGCAAGCCAATCCTGGCGTCGCGCTGTTGCGAGCGATGTCAAAGGCTCCAGGCCCGCATCCGCCACGGCCTGGGCCGCTTCGCGCATCTCAGCCGCGCGCCTCTTTCCGTGTTCCGCTACGCGGCTGATCAAATAATCCGGCAACGCGCCGCTCCAACCCATGTCCGGGTAGGTCGCGGCAAGGGACTCGAGAACTTGCTCCTCAGCGCCATACCGTCGTGCCGTAAACATCGATTCCACCGTGATTGCTTCGAGACCCTTGATGATTATGCTGCGGCACATTTTGATCGCCGACGCCACGCCGATCCGATCGCTGATGGGCGTCACGTTCATCCCGATTGCCTGCAGCGCCTCGGCGGCGGTTGCTGCGTGCTCGCCTCCCAGCAGCATCGGAACTTTGAGCCGCTGCGGAGAGACCGCGGCCATCACGGCCGCTTCGACGAACGTGGCGGGCGATTCGTTCAGAGTGCGCGCGATTTCAAGCTTCGTGTCGGGCGAGACCGAGTTGATGTCCAGGTAGATTTGCCCGGCGCGAAGAAACGGCGCAGCGCTCACGGCCACCGCAGCTGCTGAAGAAGCCGTCACCGCGGAAATCACGAGGTCCGCGCCTTGAACTGCTGCCTCAAGACTATCGCATGCGCGGACATTCGCGCTCTTCGCCTTGGCCAGCATTGCCGAACGCGACGGTTCAGCATTCAGCAAAATATCGAAAGTGGAAACACCCAATCCCGCCGCCGCAAAGTCATGCCCGAAAATGCCGCCAACCTCTCCAAATCCTATGAGCGCAATTTGACGGATCGGATTTCTGTCCATAGCTACTCCGTGACTCCAATTCCCCTCATTCAGGCGCGATGCTATGCAATGAATGATGGTATCCCCGATGGACACGACTGTGAATACGATTGTTTTGCGGACAAGAAGTGGCTTTCCTAGTATCCAGAACGATGTGGTTAATCCCTTCCAGGACGACGATATTAGCGTCTCCGATCGGTCTGGCCCCTCTAACCCCTTTCCCTGCAACCCGGTTCTACCACCCCTGTACCATTGCAAACCCAGTACTCTAAGCGCACAATACTACCGGAGGGGGAACCATTCCCCCTTTATGGTGTCTAAATCAAGTGAAGCGCTTACCAGCCGTTGCTTTCCGGCTGAACAGGTTTCTGGTCGGGAGACCCAGTAAGCGGCTTTAAAGTCTGTTGCGTAAGGCACATGGCGTTTGGCGCGAGTCCTCCGCGACAACGCTTGGCGCACGCAGGCGAGAGAGGCGGTAAACGTGTCTGACTTGGCGCGCGTCCTTCCGTGGTCGCAGGACGAAGCCGAGCTCGTGACGGAGCTGCAGGGTGGTTCCGGCGCAGCGTTCGACTGGCTGGTGACGCACTACTCGGGTCCGGTCTACGGCCTCGTCGCCGGGATGGTCTCGGAATCCTGTGACGCCGCCGATATCACGCAAGACGTCTTTCTCAAGGCGTTTCGCGGGATTCGCGGCTTCCGGCACGGCAGTTCGCTGAAGACCTGGCTCTACCGGATCGCCATCCGCGAGGCGCTGAATCACCGGCGCTGGCTGTGGCGGCATCACCGGGAGCAGGATTCGATCGACATCGAGCCGGCCAGCGGCCACGCATCGCTCGAACTGGAAGATGCAGGCAGCACGCCGTTCGACCAGGCTGCGTCTCATGAAGTGCAGCAAGCTGTGCAGCAGGCCTTGCTCAAAGTACCCGAAGTTTTTCGTAGCGCCGTGATACTGAGGGACCTCGAAGGAATGTCCTACGAGGAAGTGGCCGAAGTCCTTACGGTAACGGTAGGCACGGTGAAATCGCGAATTTTGCGAGGGCGGCGAATGTTGCGGGAAATCCTGGATCCTTTGCTTCGGAATCCGCATGCCGCGCATGTACCGGCGCACGCGCCGCAAAAAAGAGAATCGGTTTTGCACTCCCCGTTATTTTCCGCGGCGGAGGAGGAACACAAAACCAGCCGGACCGACACAACCGGCTGGGCGCATCCGGGCAAGACGGGTGACGCCGAGGGAGGTGTCTAGTGAACTGCGAAAAAGTAAGACAATTATTGCCGGGCTATTTGGACGGAGCTGTGCTGACCGGCACGTGGTCTTCCGACACGCACGTCACCATCGGGCATCATTTGGAGAGCTGCGAGGATTGCCGCGATGAGTTGCGCGCCTATCAAGTCATGTCCTCGTTGATGTCCAGCGTGCAGCGTCCCATGCCACCGGCGGATCTTGCGTTGAAAATTCGCGTCGCGGCCGCGCAACGTCTTTCCGACCGCAACTGGCTGCACTATGTGCGTCGCGCGCGGACTCGCGCCGAGCTCGTCCTGAAGAACATCTTGGAACCTCTGGCCATTCCCGCGACAGGCGGTTTCACCGTCGCATTCGTCGTATTCGTCATGGTCTGCCAGTTGCTCGGCTTGGGCGTGCCGCTGCGCGCCGGGTCCAACGATTCTCCGACGAATTTGCTCCAGCCCGCGCGCCTGGAGGCCCTGGCTCCATTCCCGATCACCGGCCTGGAGGAATCCGGGCATGCCGGACCGCACGCGCTGCTCGTGGAAGCCACAGTAAACTCGCAAGGCGAGGCCGTGAGTTACAGAATTCTTGCGGGGCCCGATACCGACACGGTTCGCCGCCAGCTGGATCTGGTGCTCCTGTTTTCTCGCTTCCGGCCCGAGATGAGTTTTGGCCGCTTCACTTCCGGCGGGCGCGTGGTCCTCAGCTTTAGCGATATTTCCATCCGCGGCTAGCCGCGTCAAACCAAAACCCCCGCCCTTGAAAAGACATCAAGGACGGGGCACCCTAAATTCAGAATCTTAACCCCAGATTAACGTATGGGAATGGTATTATGCCCCCACCTGCGTTGAACCTTTTCCAAAGAAAGGGCGGGCCACCCGCCCTCTTGAGGTCGTCTCAGTGGTTCATGCCCTTGAGGCGTCGAAAGACGCATATCAGGCATGCATGGCGAATTAGATGAGAACAAGTGTAAAACGGCCTTTTACTATCTGGGAGTGGATAATTATATTGGGATGCGTTGTTGCGACAATTCTAATATTGCGGGTTGCGGACGTCGAGCGACAATGGGAGGTGGTCTCCGAATACACAGCAGGCGTTTTTGCGGTAGTTGTCATGGCCTTTCGATTCGCTTGGGGACGTTCCAAATTATGGCAATCACTTGGTGTCGCATTCTTCGTGCATCTGGTGGTTATTTGTATCACGATGAAAGAACTGCCAGCAGCCATAGGAATTTTATTTCACGGCATCACCCTTCCCATCGTGGGGATTGTAGAAAGCTTGCTGATCGGAAGTTTCTTGTGGAGAACTATCAGAAAAAGAATGACACGAAGCGATTCAGTCTAAGCGCTTTCAGGCATACTTATCAGTGGCTGGGTGCGTCAACTTTTGAGTTTTCGGGGCCGGGGTGGCCCGGGCTTTGAATGATTTTGAAGTGGGCTTGTCCTGTCCTTCACGTTTGAAGGGCGGCGCTCATGACCTGCATCTCCGGCGCGGTGATCTGTCCTCTACCCCCGAGCGGTGGATCATCCGACACTCGAATCTCCTAACTGCATAGCCTCCGAGTCAGGTAGCGGGAGTGTTCTTTTGAGCCGCTCGTTCCAATGTAGTACGCACGTACTATAGCCAGCCATCCCCTGCAAAGATGAAAATAGTCACATTCTGATGGTGCGCGCATATCCCTGTGCGCGCGACCGTTCATGATCGGGATGCCGTGACACTTACGATCAAAGACTCCCCTGGAATGAATAGCCCAAACAAGCCGGGTACGTCCTCGCAGGGCTCTGAAAACAAAGCCGGCCAGTCTCCTCGTTCCAATCCTGTTTGTCTGGAAGTTGGCGTCACCATTCGAAGTTTGCCGAACCAGGCGGGCGGCGTGACCCAGCCGATTCGGGAAGAGGGCAGGACCGTCATTGTGTTCGATAACGGGGCAGTCCTTCGCAGCACCAACAATATGCCGGTCGGACTAACGGTCATCCTCTCAAATCCGAATGGACGTGACGTGGTCTGCCGCGTCGTTGGCGGGCGCAACTTGCCCAGCGTGAAGGGATACGTCGAAGTCGAATTCATGGAACCCGTAAACGATTTCTGGAACATTCACCAGGAGAACAATCCTGCTACCACTGCGGTGCCGTCGGCTTCTTCTCCAACACCCAGGGAAGTCCATGCACCGCCGGCCCCGGCTCCATATCGCGCGACTAGTTTTTCGGAAACGCCGGCGAAGCCTACAAGCGTGTCTTTGGGGAGTGGTCCAACATTCGATGACATTCCCGGACTGGCTAGCATCTCTTCTTCCGCCACGACGCGCGAATCGAAAACCGAACCGGCAAGGCCCCCTTCGGAGAGGATGGCCAAGGACAATTCCGATTACAATCTTTCCGAGATCGCCAGCCCCACTTCTCTTGCAAACTGGAATTCGACGCCTGCGGAGCTTCCGGTGGAGAAGCACGCGATAGCGGCAATGAGGGATGCATTGTCGACTACGTCCACTGCCACGACGCGCGATTTCCTGAGCAAAGGCTTGATGGCCTATGAGCAACCCGGGTCTTCATCCGATTCTTCGAACGGACGCATGCCGCTCATCCTGGGTGCTGCCGCGTTGGTTCTGGCAGGCGTTGGCGCCGTAGTGTACTTCATGCACCAAGGACCCGCTCCTGTCCCAGTCGCAAAAAAAACCGCAGTGAGCCAGCCAACCGCGCCGCAACCTCTCGCGGCGCTTCCCGCGCCTGAACCTGTCGCACCACCGCAGGACGCCTCAGCGCAGGCGGCAACCCCGGCTCAGACCCCGGCACAGCCGGTCGCCGTCGAGCAGAGCCAGCCCGTGGCCGTTGCTGCGCCGGTTCCTGCCGTAGTCACGGGCCCGGCAACTACGGACGCACGGCCAGAGTCGCGGCCAGACCCACGAAATGCCCGGCGCCAGGAAAAAAGCCCAGTTGTCGCAAAGCAGCCGGACCTGCCGTCCTCACGCCGTCCTGTGATGCCGAACTTGAAGATCGGTTCTCCGAATGCGCCAAATAAAAATCTCGCTATGGGCGAGGGTGCCGCTCCTACAACCGAAATTGCTTCGAATGAAGCAGTGGGAAGCATGCCGCCCGCCGGCTTGCTGACCTCCTCCGGACGCACATCCAATCCGCCTGCGCCACCTCCTTCTGCTCTGGCGCCTCCCGCTCCGGCGCCTGTAGCCGCGCCCAAGATAGTGCAAGACGCGAAATTGATTTCTTCGGCGCGGGCCGTATACCCCGCGACCGCGAAACAAACGGGCGTTCAGGGAAGCGTCACGGTTGCCGCAAACGTCGATTCGACTGGAAAGGTCACCGGCGCGAGGGCGCTGAACGGGCCGATGCTTCTCCGGGAAGCGGCTGTTGACTCGGTGAAACAGTGGAAATATTCGCCCGCCCTGGTAGACGGAAAACCCGCCGCCTCTCTTGTGACTGTCAGTGTCGATTTCAAATTGAACTAGTCCGCGCGGAATTTTTTCTCCTTCTTCCGTTCCCCATTACAATACGAGCAGGACAACCTGGCCGCTGGAATAACCTTCCAACTATGGAAGGGTTTCTTGACTGGGTTGGCCGGGCCTTGTAAATTCTAGAGCTGACTGGATAACCGATTGCGGTTCATGATTAGCAATTATCGGTGTGCGTCGAGAGCGTGCCTCGGAGCTGTCTTGCTCCTGGTTGCGCCATCGCACGCGCGCGCGCAAACGCCGGCGCCCAAGGCCGCGTCCCCGTCCGCGCCGGACCAGGGCCACCGGACTGTTTCCGTTGATTCGAGCCCGCAGCTTTTTGCGGTGATGTGCGCGCTCGACGCAGCAGGATACGAGTCTGATCGGGGCGCCGCGGGCGAGACCGCGGGGCGCACTCAGCTGCGCCAGCGGATGCTGGCGCTTCAGGGACCTGCCGTGGCAGCGCTTCGCAAGTACTACGCGGAGCACGCGCTGGGCGATTCAGGCGCCACGTTCTCGCGGTTCGCTTCCTTCGCCCTTGTGGCCGGCCCGCCTCCGGATTTTAAGTTTGAGTTGCGTCGTGACGATTTGCCGCCGGAGGCGCTCAGCCTGGAAGGCTTCAACCCGATTCTGGCCAATTTTTACAGCGAGGCGAAGCTCGACGAACTCTGGAAATTTTATCAGCCGGACTACGAACGCGGCGTTGAGAGCTTACGCGCCCCCATTTCCAATCTCGTTTTCACCGTCACGAATTACCTTCGCGAAATCATACGGTCCAACAGCGGCCGGTCGTTTTCCGTTTATGTCGAACCTCTGGCCGGCGGCAAGACCATCTTCAAAACATTTGGCGACCAGTACGCGCTGGTAGTCCGGCCCAGCACCGATCCGCCGATGGACGACATTCGCCACGCCTTTCTGCATTTTCTCCTCGATCCGATCGCGATTCGCTACCGGGTCCAGGCTTCCAAGGCTTCGCCCCTTCTCGAGTACGCCGCGCACGCGCCGCTTCTCCCGGTGGATTTGCACGACGATTTTTCGGCCTTCTTTGACGAATGCCTGGTCCGCGCGGTGGAGCTTCGATTGCGCCGCCTTTCCCCGGCGGATTTGGCGTCGGCCATCGATCAGGCCGAAGGCAGCGGATACGTTCTCGTCCGCCCCATCTACGCTGGGCTTACCGGATTTGAAAAATCGGAACCGGCGATGGGGTATTATCTCCCGGACCTGATCAAGGGAATCGATGTGGAAGCGGAACAGCGCCGGTTGCGCGGCGTGAAATTTGCGGATGCGGCGCCGGCAGGGAATGCGCCGCCGGAAAACACGCAAGTGGCGGCCAAGCCGGCCGAATCGTCGAATCCGCTGGATGACGATCTAGCCGAAGGACAGCGGCAGATTTCAGCACGGAACGGCGCCGCGGCCGCTGCGTCCTTTGAACGAGTCCTCGCGTCGCATCCGGATGATGAGCGCGCCACCTATGGCCTTGCCGTGGCTTCCGCGCTTCAGGGCAAGCCGGACCAGGCGCGCGAATTATTTACGAAGGTGATCGCGGCCGCGCAGAATCCCCTCGCCGATCCGGGCGCGCACCCCGATCCCGCGAATCTTTCGTGGTCGCATATTTATCTCGGAAGAATGTACGATGTAGAGGGGAAGCGGGACTTGGCCGTGTTGGAGTATCGCGCGGCGCTGGCGGTTGCCGGAGCGCCGGATTCGGCGCGGACCGCCGCGCAACGCGGGATCGAGACGGGGTACCAGACGCCGTCGCGTGGTCGGCAGTCGGACGGTAAGTCGTAATTATATTTCTGCGCTTCCTGCCGCAGAGGGGTACGCGGCAAGGAGCGCAGGAGCAACATGCAATCCACTCGGAGCGTTCGATCAATCTCCGAGAATATTTTCGCGGAGGAGATTCCTATCATGAAGGCAAAGCATTTCAGGTGGTCGGTGGCATTGCTGGGGCTCACGGTCGCCATTTTCCTGCAAGCGGAGATATCCAGGGCTCAGTACGGTTCAGCGCCGGCGCCCGCTGCTGCGCCGGCTCAGAATGCGCCGGCGCCGAAAGAGTCGGGCAAGCAGCCGAAAGTCAATAAGGCGGAGGAAGCAGCATACAAAGGCGTTTTGGCGGCCCAGGGCGGCGATCCGGCCATGCAAATCCCGATCGGCGAGGATTTCATAACGAAATTTCCAATGAGCAGATATGTCGGCGGAGTATACGGCATGCTGACCACCGCCTATTACACCACTGGCAATACGGATAAGATGTTCGCCGCCGGCGCCAAGGCGCTCGAACTCGATCCCGACAACGTGGATGTGCTGGCCCTGCTGGCGATGGCCATCCCGCGGCGCGTGAAATCGAATACTCCGGACGGCCCGCAGCAGTTACAGAAAGCTGAGGTGTACGCGCACCACGCCATCGAACTGATTCCGAATCTGACGAAGCCGGAAACGGTCGACGAGGCCACTTTCGAGAAGGCCAAGAATGACAAGCTCGCTCTGTGTCACAGCGGTTTGGGCCTGCTCGCCATCGACCATAATAAATTCGACGATGCCCGGAACGAATTGACCCAGGCCGTGCAGCTGGCGACGAGCCCCGATCCGGTCGACTACTACTTGCTGGGCAATGCCGATGCGCAAGCCAGCTACATGAACGGCGCGATCGCCGCCTATGACAAATGCGCTGCGACCGGGCCGCTCACGACCCAGTGCAAGGCTCGCGAGGAAGCCATGAAGAAAGATGTGGCGTCGGGAACAAAGTTGAGCAGGGACTGAGCCGGAAAATATGGCGTTCACTGAGATCGCGGAGTTGGAGTCACTTCTCGGGCATCAATTTCGCGACCCTCGATGGCTTCACCAGGCGCTCATGCACAGCTCTCGCATCCCGGAACGCGCGGAGTGCGACCCTGCGGAGAGCAACGAGAAACTGGAATTTCTCGGAGATGCCGTCCTCGAGTTGATCGTGAGTGAAGAGTTGGTTCGGGAATTTCCGGATTGGAGCGAGGGCCAGCTCTCCAAGAGCCGCGCGCGCCTGGTCAACGCCACCGCGATTTCTCTCTCCGCCCAACGCCTCGGCGTAGGCAAGTACTTGCTTCTCGGCCGCGGCGAAGAGAAAACCGGCGGACGAACCAAGCCGGCGCTTCTGGCGGACGCGTACGAAGCCCTGATCGCGGCGATCTATCTGGATGGCGGGCTGGAGGCGGCCCGCGGATTCGTCCGGCGTTCTCTCGTGGAGGGAACGATCTCGGTCGAGGCCGAACGCCTGGGCCACACCGATCATAAGTCCGCGCTGCAGGAATTTCTGCAATCGCGGGGAATGACGCCGGGCGCTTATCATGTGATTGCGGAGACGGGTCCGGATCATCAGAAAACATTTCGCGTCGAGGTCCGGATCGGCGGGCAAGTGACCGCGATCGGATGCGGGAGAACGAAAAAAGAAGCGGAACAGTCCGCCGCGATAGCGGCGCTGATACAATTGGGAGTTGAGGAGAACTGAGGAACGAAGTGACGTCTGAAACCGCACAGGCCGTCGAAGCGCGCGAAGCCGCCACGGCGCAGCACGAGGGAACGCGTCCCGCCACGGTGCGCGAGTACATCGAATCGCTTCTGGTCACGGTGATCCTGGCGCTGTTCGGCACGACGTTCATCGTGCAGGCGTTCAAGATTCCTTCGCAATCCATGGAGCCGACGCTTCTGGTCGGCGATCACCTCCTCGTGAATAAATTTATTTTCGGCGGGCGCGGAACCTGGTACGACCATATTCTTCCGTATCGCGAAATTCGCCGCGGGGACATTATCGTCTTCAAATTTCCGTTTCAGGATCATCCGCATTACGTCAAGCGCGTGATTGGAATCCCCGGCGACCGCATCAAGATTGTAGATCAGCAGGTTTACGTCAACGGGAAGCGGATCAGCGAGCCCTACATCGTCCGCGATCCTGCCGCGCCGTACGACCCGTTCGGAGACAACTTCCCTCCGCATAGTCCGGAATATCTCCAGGCCAACATGCAGCCGGAATGGTCGGACGAAATTTTTCAGTACATTCACGAGGGCGAAATTGTGGTCCCTCCTGAAAAATATTTCGCCATGGGCGATAACCGCGACCATAGCTGGGACAGCCGCTTTTGGGGATTCGTGGATCGCGACGCCATCATGGGCCGTCCGGTGGTGATTTACTGGTCTGTGGTGGGCGATGAGAGCGCGGACCGGAACTTGAACTCCTGGCTCTTGAATCTCCTCGACACCGTCCTGCATTTGCCGTCGCGGACGCGGTGGTCGCGGATGCTGCATGAAGTTCACTGACGCAGCGCTTTTCTTCTTTCCCGCCTTTTGCAACAATTCCTGATTACGCCATGACCAAGCGAAAGTGGCTGCGTGCGGTTTTGATCGGCGGCGTGTTGCTCCTCGCCGCGAGTGCCGGATTTTCGCGCGCCTTGCGGGCCAGCGCCGCGCGCCGATACCTGATCGCGCACCTCACGGCGAGCTTTGGCCGCCCCGTCGACGTTTCCTGGTTCGATTTCAGTTTGCTCGATGGCGCCAGGATCGAAGCCCATTTCGTCAGCGTCTCGGACGATCCGCATTTCGGCAACGAATATTTCCTGCGCGCGGATACGCTCACTGCCGGTCTGCGCTGGTCGGCCCTGCTCGCCGGACGTTTTGAGTTTGGTTCCGTGTCGCTGTCGCGGCCAAGCCTGAATCTGGCGCGAGACGCCGAGGGCCACTGGAACATCGAGCGCTGGTTGCCGCCCGCTTCGCAGCTTGGGTCGCGTCCCGGCTTTGTGGGTCCGGTGGCCCCTTCGCCCGATGTGCGGGCGGCGCGCCCTGCCCGAATCGACGTGGACGGCGGGCGAATCAATTTCAAGCAGGGAGACAACAAGAGCCCCTTCGCGCTCGTCGATGTTTCCGGCCAAGTCGAGCAGAATGTGGTGGGCCGCTGGCAGCTTGACCTGGAAGCTCGCCCGATGCGCGCCGGTGTCGAGCTGCAAGATATCGGCACGCTCCGCTTGCGCGGTTCGATTGCCGGTACGACCGCGCGCCTTCAGCCGGCCGAACTCAATCTGACTTGGCGCGCCGCGTCAATGGCCGATGCGTTGCGTCTCATCCGGCAGGATGACTATGGGATGCGCGGCCAGCTTGCGGTCGATCTCAATGCGCGCATCGCTCCTTTGGACTCGTCTCCGATTCGCGGCGCGGATTCCGGCGGAGCGCAATGGTCCATGTCCGGAGTGGCGCGATTGACCGGAATGCACGGGTGGAGACTCCCCGAGCGTGACACGGATCCCGCGGCGAACCTTTCCGTGGAGATGAACTGGAGGCTCGGCGAGCGCCGCGCGGAAATTTGGAAGCTGCTTGTGGAATTGCCGGCGTCGCAACTCCACGGGGCCGGTGAATTGGAATGGGCGCACGGGCTTCAGCCTCAACTGCGCATCGAGTCCTCGACACTCGCGCTCGGCGATGTCCTCTCCTGGTATCGAGCCCTGCGGCCTGAAGTCGCGGAAGATCTGCGGGCGGATTGCGTCCTCGGCGTGGACGTAAAGCTTGGCGGATGGCCCATTCAAATTCAGCAGGGCGGCATCGCCAGCGTTGGCGGAACACTGACGGCCAAATCGTTGCCCGCGCCGCTACGGATCGGCGCCCTGAGAGCGAGCGTATCGCATGGAGGAATCGATTTTGCGCCGACGCAGTTTTCCTTTTCCTCCGCATCAGTGGTGGCGGGGAGTGACGCGACCCCGGCTGGCAGCGAGCCGCAGAATTCCTTTGTATTGCGCGGTTCCCTTTTTCCGCGGTCCGATGGCGTGTTTCGCTGGCCGCTGGATTGGAATTTTTCCATAGAAGGCGCAACCCCGCGCGTGCAGGATTGGCTGGCTCTAACCGCGGCGGTCGCGCAACCCATTAATTCGGACTGGACCGCTGCCGGCGGCCTTTCGGTCAGGATGCGCGGAGTTCATCTCTCGGTGTCGCCTCCGGCGCCGTGGATTGGGGCGATGGATTTTCTTGGCCTGACCTGGAGTCCCGCGTACGTCAATCAGCCAGTGCACTTGCCCAAGGCCCACGTTGAATTTGCGCCGCTGCAACGGACCATCACGCTATCCGCGGCGGAGGCGTTCGGCGCGGTCTGGCATGGCTCGATCGCCCGGAAATATTCGGACAAACAATGGACATTCGATCTGTCCGCGGATCATCTTGATGCGGCGGAAATGGACCGCTGGCTCGGCCCGCGCGCCAGACCCGGCTTCCTTGCGCGTTTCACCGGCTCGAATTCTGCTGTCTCCGCGGCTCCCCTTGCCGAAGGGGTCGTCACCCGGCTCGCGGCGCGCGGGCGTCTCCGCGCCGATTTGATTGACGTTCCGCCGATGCAGATCGAACAATTCGACGGCGAAGCGGAACTCGCCGGACGGACAATCCGGATTCGGAAGGCCCAGGCTGAATTTTTTGGTGGAAAGATTTCCGGCTCGTTCGACGCGCAGCTCTTGCCCGATCCCTCTTATGCGTTTCAGGGCCGCTTCGACCGTGTGGACCTTGCCCAGCTTGGTCGCGCCGTGCCTTTCTTGAACAGCCGGATCGGCGGAAACGTATCCGCCGCGCTCACCCTATCCGCTCATGGCATTGGCCGCCAGGATTTGATTGGATCGATGCAAGGGCAGGGAACGCTAGTGGGGCGAAATGCCGCGTTGAGCGGCCTCGATCTCGCCGGCGTCTTTCCGGGGGACAATCCGGACGCAGCGCCGGACACGTTCTCATCCGTTCAGGGAACGTACCGCATCCAAGACAAGGGGATCGATCTCGCAAATTTCGTGTTGGACAATTCGCGAGGGCGCCTCGAAGCGGACGGGCGAATCGAGTTCTCTCATGCCCTGAACATTCGAGTCCGCCCTTCGATTTTCCAGGCCGCGACGGCTCCCGCTTCCGCGTCGCCGCCAAGTTTTCTATTACGCGGGACGATCGAGACCCCGAAGCTAGTGGTTCCGCCTGCCGATCCAAAGCCAGCAGCACAGCCCACCTCTCGTCAAAGATAGTGCTACTGGTACAGCTCTGCCGTCGCCTCGCCGCCGCCGGCTCCTCCGTTTACTAGCACTGTTCCGCTATTCAACAGCGTTGCCGTATGCGATTCGCGGGTACTTCCCATACCACCGGTCGGGGAAAAGGTATCAGCGGTTGGATCATACACCTCGGCCGTAGCAAGCGTTCCATTCCCATTGTCGCCTCCCGTCACAACAACCGTACCGTCATTGAGTACAGTGGCCGTATGGAAGTCACGCGCGGTCGCCAAGCTGCCCTTAGTGGCTGTGAACATTTGAGTAGTTGGATCAAACAACTCCGCAGTGGCAGTGGCCGTCCCGGCATTGTCCAACATGCCTCCGGCAACAAGCACCTTCCCGTCTGCGAGCAAACTCGCGGTGTGCAACTGACGTGCGTTTGCTAGATGGCCGAGTGTCTGCGAAAAACTTCCCGTGGCTGGATCGTATAACTCGGACTCCGCAAGCACTCCCGGGGCCCCTCCGACCTGTCCGATCCCTGCGGCCACGAGCACTTTTCCGCTCGTCAGTAGCGTAGCCGTATGCCC
>Ga0310039_10002131_pt1 | contig 13359 bp, 10 predicted proteins | sample Sb_taG_4_FD_200460 | JGI IMG/M metagenome (GOLD analysis project Ga0310039, IMG submission 200460) | Peat soil microbial communities from Weissenstadt, Germany - Sb_50d_6_BS metaG (v2) (version 2) | ecosystem: Environmental > Terrestrial > Soil > Wetlands > Peat | place: Germany: Weissenstadt... | reverse complement strand
GTGCTCGGGCTGCTGCGGCAGGAGTACGCGGGCAGGAGGCCGTTCGACGGGCTCAGCGTCGCGGCCTGCCTGCATGTCACCGCGGAGACGGCCGTTCTGGTCGGGCTGATCACCGCCGGCGGCGGCCAGGTCCACCTCGCTGCGTCGAATCCGCTGTCCACCCAGGACGACATCGCGGCGGCCCTGGCGAGTACGCCGGGGGTTTTCGTTAACGCAAAAGCAGGAGTCGATCGGGCGGCCTATTACGCCCATATTCACCGCGCCCTGGACTGCGGTCCCGACCTGGTCGTGGACGACGGCTGCGACCTGGTGAACACACTGCACGCCGAGCGGCCAGAACTGCTGCCCGGGGTGATCGGCGGCTGTGAGTCGACCTCCACCGGGGTGGCCAGGCTGCGCCGGATGGCGGCGGCAGGCACGCTGGCCTTCCCGGTGGTGGCCGCCGACGGCTCGGTGACCAGGCGGATGTTCGACAACGGCTACGGGACCAGCCAGTCGGTGATCGACGGGATCATCCGGGCCACGAACATGCTGCTGGCTGGCAAGACGGTCGTGGTCGCTGGTTACGGCTCGTGCGGCAGCGCGATCGCTGATCGAGCGGCTGGCCTGGGCGCCCATGTGATCGTCACCGAAGTCGACCCGGTTCGGGCGCTGGACGCGATCATGCGGGGATACCGGGTGCTGCCGATGGCCGACGCCGCTGCGGCCGGAGACGTGTTCATCACCGCGACCGGGTCACGGGATGTGATCACCGGCCCGCACCTGGAGGTCATGCGGGACGGGGCAGTCCTGGCCAACGCCGGGCACTTCGACGTCGAGATCGACGTCCGAACGCTGGCCGACCTCGCGGTGCAGGTCAATCCCGGGGTTCGCCCGCATGCGGACGAGTACGTGCTTGATAGCGGCAGGCGGCTGATCCTGCTGGCCGAGGGCAGGGTGGTCAACCTGATCGCGGCCGAGGGAAATCCGGCCGCCGTGATGGACCTGTCGTTCGCCGCGCAAGCGCTGGCGCTGGTCTGGCTGATCAGCGGCGAGGCTGGGCTGGCCGCCGGGGTGCATCCGATGCCCGCCGCGATCGACACCCAGGTCGCCCGGCTTACGCTGGCCGCGCACGGCACCAGGATCGACGAGCTGACCGGCGCACAGCAGGAGTACCTGGCGTCCTGGCACCAGGGCAGCTAGATTGCGGCGGTGCCTGTTCATGTCGGAACCTCCGGCTGGCAGTACCGCGACTGGCGCGGGGTGCTGTATCCGCCCGGACTGCCGCAGCGCAGCTGGCTGGAGTACTACGCAGCGCGTTATGCCACGGTCGAGAACAACGGCACCTTCTACCGGCTGCCCGCGCCGGAGACCTTCGCCGACTGGCGGGCCCGCACGCCTGATGGCTTCGTGATGGCGGTCAAGGCAAGCCGCTATCTCACCCACGTCAGGCGGCTGCGTGATCCGGCCGAGCCGGTCGAGCACCTCCTGCGTGCGGCGAGCGGCCTTGGCGACCGGCTTGGCCCGGTGCTGCTCCAGCTGCCGCCGAACCTGCGCGCCGACGCTGACGTGCTGGATCGGCTGGATCGGTGCCTGCGCGCATTCTCTGAGTGCTCCGTGCTCGGCGAACCCGGATCCGGGTCTGAGCCCCGGCCTGTCGCGCCACCTGCCGCGAGACCCGGCGCGCGCGGGGGGACGGCAGGTCGGATCCGGATCGCGGTCGAGTTCAGGCACCCGTCATGGTGGACCGAGGAAGTCCGCCAGCTGCTGGCGGGGTACGACGCGGCGTTGTGCTGGGCGGACCAGCTCGGCCGCCCGACCACGCCGCTGTGGCGCACGGCAGGCTGGGGCTATCTGCGGTTCCACCAGGGCGCGGCGCAGCCGTGGCCGCGGTACGGCCTGCAGGCCTTGCGCTCCTGGATGCAGCGGACGACCGAAACCTGGGTGGACGACGCTGACGTCTTCGTCTACTTCAACAACGATCAGGGCGGAGCTGCCGTGCACGACGCGGCCGCCTTCGCCGCACTGATCCGGCTGGCTGGGCGCGAAGTGACTAGGACTGCGGTGCCAGGAGAATCCGGCGATCCCGGTTAGCCCGCACCGCCATCCAGTGCGTTCTTCAGTCTGCCGTCCGTCTCGCCGTCCGCCTGCCGTCCGTCTCGCCGTCCGCCTGCCGTCCGTCTCGCCGTCCGGCCGTCCGGCGCGGCGGGCCGTGCGGACTAGTGATCGTTTCGGCAACTGGCCCACTGATGGCAGTCTGTAGGCATGACAACCGAGGGCATGGCGGCCGACGCGCTGCTGCCCGGCCTGCGGGCGCCGGGGAACAGAGTCAGTCGGCGGGCAGTCAGTTACTGGACGGCCCGTGCGGCGGTCAGCGGCGCCTCGGTCCTGCTGGCCGAGGTCGTGGCGGCCGCGACCAGCGGGTTCTCGGCGGCCTGGCGGACGGCAATCGCGGCCACTGCGGCGCTGATGGCCGCCCACGCGGTGATCATGCCGCGCTGGCGGTTCCGGGTGCACCGGTGGGAGGTGACCGACGAGGCGCTGTACACCAGGTCCGGATGGTTCTCCGTGCACTGGCGGATCGCCCCGATCAGCAGGATTCAGACGATTGACAGCCACCGGTCGTTTGGCGAGCGGATCTTCGGCTTGGCCAATGTGACGGCAACGACGGCATCGGCCGCCGGGCCGGTCCGGATCCACGGACTGGACCGGGCGACCGCCGATGAGTTGCTCGACCGGCTGGCCGTCGCGACCGGCCGGACGCCTGGCGACGCGACGTGACCGGAGCAGGACCTGGCGAGGCCGCGATGCCGATGCCAGCCGGGGTTCCGGCGCCGTCGTCGGTACCGGTACCGTCGTCGCCCGCGGATGCGGCCGACGAGATCGGGTCTGGGAACAGTGATGGCGCGGCACCGGGGCTGCCAGTGGCCGGGTCAGCGACCGCCGCAGCAGCTACCGGAACGGCCGACTGGGGTGCGGACACCGGGTGGCTGCGGCTGAGTCCACGCAGCCTGGTCGTTCGGCCGGTGACCGACCTGGTCAGGCTGCTGCCCGTGGTAGCTGGCCTGCTGATCCTGCACTCGCGCACCGGCGTGGGCCTGATCTGGGGAATCGTTGCTTCCGTAGGCGCCATCGTGACCGGTGTCGTGCACTGGTTCACGACCAGGTACCGGATCACCGATGAGCGGGTGTATCTGCGGCGCGGGCTGTTGAGCCAGAAGAACCTGTCGGTCGCCAGGGACCGGATCCGCACGGTCGACGTGACCGCGCATCCGCTGCACCGGCTGCTCGGGGTCTGCCGGGTCAGCATCGGCACCGGACGCAACGATTTCGCGGCCGGGGAGAGCTTCCATCTTGACGGCCTGTCCAGGTCCGATGCCGAATCGCTGCGGGTGCTGCTGCTTACCGGCCCGCAGGCGGCAGCCCAGGTGGCCGTCGGCCAGGCCGGTCTTGGCGACGCGCCAGCGGCCGGGGGAAGCTTCATCCAGCCAGGCCTGACGAAACCGCTGGCTCTCGGCCTCCCGGCAGCAGCGCCGCAGCCAGGCGATGAGCTAGTTCGGCTGCGACTCGGCTGGCTGCGTTACGCCCCGCTGACCATGACCGGGTTGGTCGTTCTGGGAGTCATGGTCGGATCTGCGGTGCAGTTCAGCAACGCTACGAACGTCAACCTGGCAACCACCAGTCCGGTTCGGCAGATCTTCGCCGACTTCGAAGCGCTGCCGCTGGCCCGCCGCATCCTCGCCGGAGTGGCAGCGGCGCTGGTCGGATATGTACTCGTCGCCACGGCCGGTTACGTCGGCGTGTTCTGGAAGTTCCGCCTGGTTCGTCAGGGCGCGGACACGCTGCGGGTCACCCGCGGCCTGCTTTCCACCAGGGCTACCACGATCTCCCTCGCTCGGCTCCGCGGCGTCGAGATCAGCGAGCCGCTGCTGCTACGGGCCGCTCGCGGTGCGCGATGCATCGCCATCACCACCGGGCTGCTGGTCGGCAGAGGGGCCGAGCGCGAGGGTTCCGTGCTGCTTCCGCCCGCACCGCGCGCCGTCGCCCAGGCGGTAGCCGCCGAAGTCCTCGGGGTCTCCGGCGAGACCTGCTCGGGTTGGCTGGAACGGCACGGTCCGGCGGCTCGTCGGCGCCGCTACCTGCGTGCCCTGGCCGGGGCTGCCCTGATCATCGCTGTGGTCGCCTGGCTGACTACGGTCGGCCATGGACCTGCCTGGATCTGGCTCGGCACGCTCGCCCTGCTCCCGATCGCCGCGGCGCTTGCCGCAGACCGGTACCGGAGCCTTGGGCACCGGCTGATAAACGGGCGGCTGGTGACCAGAACCGGCAGCCTGGTTCGGCGGCGCAGCATCATCGCGACTGAGGCGATCATTGGTTGGCGGATTCACCAGAGCTGGTTCCAGCGCCGCCAGGGGCTGGTCACCCTCACCGCGACGACCGCGGCCGGGCGGCAGCACTACGCCGTGCAGGACGTTCCGGCCACACAGGCACTGGCGATCGCCGCGGCGGCAACCGGCGATCTGATCAGGCCGTTCCTGGCCGCCGAGCTCGACTTACCTGCTGAACTGACCGAGCAGGACTGACCGGCAGGACTGACCGAGCAGGAGTGGCCGAGCAGGACTGGCGCAGGGCGATCGGGTGGCTGCGGGCGCCGACCATGGCGCCGGGGCGGTTACCGCGGAACGGCGAAACCGTGGTCCTCTGGCTGGCTGGCCGCTGGCGGCGTGGTCTCGGGCTGGCCGGAGGCGGTTGGCTGCTCATATGCAGTTGGCCGGCCGGAGGCCGGGTGCTGACCGGAGGCGGTTGGCTGCGCGGTTAGCTGGTCGGCGGCGCCAGACACGCGGGCGCCACTACCGTCCGCTGCGTCCGCTGGCAATGGCGGCAGCATCCCAGGCAGGTACGCAGGGCCGACGACAGGTGGTCCGCCGCCAATGATGCCCGGCGTGGGAAGCGGGCGGGGTGGCATGCGGAACGGACCCGGTGGCATCGAGAGCGGGCCCGGCGGCGGCATGGGGAGCGTCCCGGCAGGCATTGGGAGCGTCCCCGGGGGCATTGGGAGCGTCCCCGGGGGCATTGGGATCGTCCCACCAGGCATCGGCAGCGTGCCCGGCGGCATGGGCAGCGTGCCGGGCGGAGTGGGGAGCATGCCGGGCGGCATCGGGAGCATGCCCGGCGGGTAAAAGGCCCCGACCTGCCTCGCCTGCTGCGCAGCCAGTCGTGCGTGCTCGCGATCCCGGCGTACCGCCAGCACAGCCGACAGGTAAGCGGCGGGCGGAGTCCCTGGCGGCGGTGGCGGACTGACCTGTGCGGCGACCGAGGTGGCGAGCTGAAGGCCAAGCGCGTCCCTTGCAGCGGGCCGCAGGTCGTGAAATCGCCTCAGGTAGCTGCTCGCCGCCGCCGCGGTGTGGTCCGAGAGCCTGGACAGCTCAACGTTCTGCGCCCAGCCGACCAGCGGGGGCGGAATGACGGCGAGGCTTGCGGGCAGATCCTGCCGCTGCGGGAAGCGCTCGGAGATGACGAATGTTCCGGCTGCCAGATCGCCGAGCCGCTTGCCCTTGGCCGAGACCATGGCGGTAATGAGTCCGACCCAGCAGAAGAGCGGATTCCAGACCTCGACGAAGGCGGCCATCAGTCCCCGGATCAGCGCCTGCCTGAATCGGATCGGTCCGCCGTCGTCGCTGACTACCCGGAGACCGAGCGCCATCTTGCCCAGCGTCTTGCCGCGAGTCAGGGTCTCGAAGGTGGTCGGGTAGCCGACGAAGACCAGGACGTATCCGGCAGTGACGAGGGCGGCGGCGGACGCCGTGTTCAGGTGCTGCGCCGACGTGATGAAGGCGACCCATTCCACGAAGATGAAGACCGGCAACTCGACGATCATGTCAAGCAGCAGCGCGATCATCCGGCTCGGGAACCTGGCGACCGCCAGGTCGAGGACGACAGCCTCGCCGGTGACCACCTCGGTCATAGCAAATCCTCCGCATCCTCCGTATCTGCCCCGCATCGTCGGGAGTGCCAGTTTTAATCTCAGGCCAAGACTATCTAGTCTGCGGCTGTAGTCTCCAGGCGTGGACCTCGATGTCTTCGTCGCCGCGCACCGGGCTGACTGGGCCAGGCTGGACCAGCTGACCCGACATCGGCGCAGGCTGTCCGGCGACCAGGTGGACGAGTTCGTCGCGGTCTACCAGCGGACAGCCGCCCAGCTGGCCGCGTTGCAGGGGGCCGGCCTTGACCCGGCGCTGACGGCGAGGCTCTCCGGCCAGCTTGCCCGGGCCCGCGCCGCAGTCAGCGGGGCGCAATCATCGACCTGGCAGTCGATCGGCCGGTTTGCCGTGATCTCTTTTCCGGCGACGGCCTACCGGATCCGCTGGTGGTGGCTGGGCAGTGCGGCCGGCTCGATCGTTGTCGCCGTGCTGCTTGGCTGGTGGGTTGCCAGGTCGCCGGCTCTGCAGGCCAGTCTGCTGCCCAAGTCGGCGGCCGCCAACCTGGTACGGCACCAGTTCAGCGGCTACTACTCGCAGTACGACGCGCAGTCGTTCGCACTGCGGGTGTGGACTAACAATGCCGTCGTGGCCGCGGAATCGGTGGTTCTCGGCATTCTGCTCGGCATCCCAGTCCTGTACGTGCTCTTCGGGAACGCCGTGAATGGCGGGGTGCTCGGCGGACTGATGACCGCGCACGGCCGCACCGTGGAGTTCTGGAGCCTGATCCTGCCGCACGGCATGCTTGAGCTGTCGGCCGTGTTCCTCGCTGCGGCAGCTGGCCTGCGGTTGGGCTGGACGGTCATCGATCCCGGGCCCAGGCGGCGGTCTCAGGCACTGGCCGAGACGGGCCGGGCCACCATGACCATCGTGCTCGGGCTGATCGTCGTGCTCGCCGTCTCCGGCGCTATCGAGGCGTTCGTCACCCCGTCGCCGCTGCCCACCTGGGCCCGGATCGGGATCGGCGCGGTCGCCGAGGCCGCCTTCCTCAGCTACGTGCTCATCCTGGGGCACCGGGCCGTAAAGGCCGGGGAAACCGGTGACATTACCGAAGTGCCTGACGTACTCCCGATGTCCGCCTGACACTTCCCGAGAATGCGTTGATCACGGGCGTGACCCGCCGATGATCGTGGAGAGTTGTATGCAAATAGCGCATACAACTCTCCACGATGATGGAAGCGGCCGGCGCTGGACCGGTTCTCAGGCTGCGGCCAGCAGTGTCTCCGCGACCGGTGACCGGGTAGCGGCATGGTCCGGCTAGAGACGGCCGGCGGCCTTCAAGTTCAGGTAGGCGTCGGCCAGGGCCGGCGGCAGGCCCTCCGGCGGCGCGTCGACCACCTCCACGCCGTGCCGCCGCAGCAGCGCGCTGACATGTGCCCGCCCGCCCTGCGCCCGGGTGGCTGCCGCCGCGTCGTAGGTCGCCGTGATATCGCCACGCCCGGCCGCCATCTGCGCCACCCGCGGATCGGCGACGCCCGCCACGAGCAGCTGATGCTTCGACGACAGCAGCTCCACCTGCGGCAGCAGGCCCTGCACGATCGCGGCTGGGTTGAGGTCCGTGAGCAGCACGACCAGGCAACGCTGCCGGGCGATGCCGAGCACGGTGCTGGCCATCAGGCCGATGTCAGATTCGATCAGGTCTGCCTCGAGCACAGCCATGGCATTGGTGAACGCGGCCAGGACCTCCAGCCGGCCGACTCCCACCACCCTGGCGCGTACCCGCCGGTCAATCGCCAGCAGATCCACCCGGTCGCCAGCCCGGCTGGCTAGCGCGGCGAGCAGCAGAGCGGCATCCATCGACGCGTCGAGCCGCGGGATGTCGCCGACCCGGCCGGCCGAGGTACGGCCGGTATCCAGGACGATGATGATGCGGCGATCCCGCTCGGGCCGCCAGGTGCGCACCAGCACGTCGGCATGCCGGGCCGATGACCGCCAGTCGATCGAGCGGACGTCGTCACCGAGTACGTACTTGCGCAGCGAGTCGAACTCACTGCCCTGGCCGCGGATCAGGGACTTGTGCTGGCCGTCGAGTTCGCGCAGCCTGGCGAGCTTGGCTGGCAAGTGTTTGCGGCTGAGGAACGGCGGCAGCACTCGGACCGTCCATGGCGCGTCCAGATTGCGCTGCCGGCCAGCCAGTCCGAGCGGGCCGAGGGACCGGATGGTGACCTTTCCTGCCACCGCGTCGCCGCGCCGCCGCGGCGTGAGCGTGGTGCTGGTCGTCACGCGCTCGCCGGCCGGCACGCGCAGCCAGACCCGCCCTGGCTGGGCTGCCGCGCTCGGCCGCCACGCATCCCTGGCTACGCCGCGCAGCGTCCGGTGGCCGGAATTGGCCAGCGTGAGCGTGACCGTTCCGGCCTGGCCAAGATGAATCTTGCTGTCACCAGACCGGGTCGCTTGCAGCTGCCGGACGCTGGCAGCCAGGATCAGGTCAACTGCGATCGCGGCCAGGATCAGCGCGTTGACGATCAGTACTGCCGCGAACGTGCGAAACGCCAGCACCGCCAGCCCGCCGATCAGAGCCGCAAGTGCCGCGCGGCCGGTGAGAGTCATCGTGGCACGGGGACAGAAGCAAGCACGCCCTGCAGCACCCCGTCCGGGGTGGCGCCGTCCAGCTCGACTTCGGGCCGCAGCTGGATCCGGTGCCGGAAGGTCGGCCCGGCCAGCGCCTTCACGTCGTCCGGGGTGACATAGTCCCGGCCGGACAGCCAGGCCCAGGCCCGGCTGGTGGCAAGCAGGGCGGTTGCGCCACGCGGCGAAACCCCCAGGCGCAGGGATGGGGAGATCCTGGTTGCCCGGCAGATATCCACGATGTAGCCGGTGACCTCGGGCGCGAGGTGCACCCGCCGGGCCGCCTCCCTGGCGCTGGCGAGGTCCGCCGGTCCGGCGACCCGCCGGATCCCGGCGGCGTCGAGATTGCGCGGATCGAAGCCCGCGGCGTGCCGGTCCAGGATCGAGATCTCGTCGCCGCGTTCGGGTATCGGCACAGTGAGCTTGAGCATGAACCGGTCGAGCTGTGCCTCGGGAAGCGGGTACGTCCCCTCATACTCGACCGGGTTCTGGGTGGCGGCGACCAGGAAGGGAGCTGGCAGCGGCCGTGGCCTGCCCTCTACCGACACCTGCCGTTCCTCCATCGCCTCAAGCAGTGCGGCCTGGGTCTTCGGTGGCGTGCGGTTGATCTCGTCAGCCAGCAGCAGGTTGGTGAAGACCGGGCCCTCCCGGAACTCGAACTGCGCGGTCCGCGCGTCGTAGATCAGCGATCCGGTGACATCGCCTGGCATCAGGTCCGGGGTGAACTGCAGCCGTTTGCCCTGCAGCGACAGCGCATTGGCCAGGGCGCGCACCAGCAGTGTCTTGGCCACGCCGGGAACGCCTTCGAGCAGCACGTGGCCTTCGCACATCAAGGCGATCAGCAGCCCGCTGACGACGGACTCCTGGCCGACCACCGCCTTGGCGACCTCATCGCGCACCGCGGCGAGCGCTGCTCTGGGGTTGGGCTCGTCAGCTAGCCCGGCTGCGGAATGAAATCCCTCGGATCCGGCGGCGGCCGGGGCGTCGGCACTCACTGCGAGCGCACCTCTCTTTCGAGTTCGTCAAGATTACGGACCAGCGCCACTAGCTCGGCGTCGCCGGCTGGCGGCGGTCCGAAGATGATCATCGCTATCTCCTGCTGGCTCAGCCGGGAGCGCCCAGCCAGCGCTTCGGTGACGGCGTCCTGCGGTGCGCTGCGGGCCAGGCCGAGGGCCGGTCCGACACGGGAAAGCATGCCCTCCCGCAGCACGGCCGCAGCGCGGTTCCTGGCTCGCCTGGACTGGTAAAGCCTGGCGTGCCCTTCGACCGTCTCAGACGCGCGGACGACGACCGGCAACCGCTCTGGCACCAGCGGCCCGAGCCTGCGTGCTCGCCACAGTGCCGCGAGCAGTACTGCGATGCCGAGCTGCAGCGCGACCAGGTAGGCGGCCACCGGGATCAAAGGGGGATTAGACCGGGGACGTCCCGCCTGACCCTGACTGAAGCCCAGCGGCGGCTCTGGTGTCAGCCAGACGATGCGATGGCTCGTGGTCAGCAAGTTGAGCGCCAGCGCCGCATTGCCCTGGTCGGCTAGGAACCCGTTGGTGAGCGGCATGCCGCTACCGATGATGGTGACGATCTTCCCGGCCGCCGAGTACCGCAGCAGCGAGGGGTTGCCGTTCACCGGGTAGCAGCCGACGGCGCCGACCGGGGTTGGCGACGCCGCGAAAGTGAGACCGCCGACGTCGGTCGCTCCGGCGAGTTGGGCCGCGGCTAGCCGGCAGTCTGGCGGCACTGGCCCGCTCACGGGCAGGCTGGCAGCAATCGTGACGCCCGGGCTCAGCACCGTCAGAGCCGCCTGGTCGGGCTGCACCAGGACAATGTCCGCCGGGGCGAGCGAGAGCCTGGTCAGCTGCGGCCCGGTAAGCAGCTGAGGACTTGTGACGACAATTGTGGCGCCGCCAGAACCAGCCGCTGCCAAAGCCGCTGAGGTGCTGTAGCTGCTGATCACTTGATGGCCGCGCTCGACCAGGATGTCAGTGAGCGCGTGCGCGCCGACCGGGCCAGTTCCGGCTGGGTCGAGGTAGCTGTTGGTCGTCTTCGGGGCCGGCACCAGCAGCGCGATCACGATCGCGCCAAGCAGGATCACCGCGATCAGCATCAGCGGCACGCGCCACTGACGCCAGAACGTGGCGGTGCTGGTTGTCCCGCTGGCCCATGATCCGGATGCGCCGGGTCCGGTGCCGTCGGATCCGGCGCCGTCGGATCCGGCTGCGCCAGGCTCAGGCGCGGACACCGCACTGGGGCGGACGCCGCTTGCTGGCCCGGCATCCTGCCCGCCAGGCCGATCGCCGGAGTCAGCCGGCTCGGTTGCCAGCCGGCTGGCGTTCACCGAGGCATCCCGAAACCGGCGAGCGTCGGCTGCGGACCCGCGCCAATCATCGGCCGTGCCGAACGAAGCTCACCGTCAGCCAGACTGACCTGCAGGTACCCCGCCTCGGTGCCGGCTCGGTCGCCGTACCGCACGTCGTCGAACAAGTGCATGGCCAGGCTCAGGCCGCTAGCCTGAGCTGGTAGCTCGCGGCCAGCCTCGGCGGCAAGCTCGTCCGCGGTGCGTCCCGGTCTCGCCGGAACAATCCCGCGTTCCTCAAGCTCGGCCGCGATGGCCCGGACCCGCTCGACGATGGCTCCGGAGTAGTCGCCATCGGCCGCGAACTGCTCGGCCCTGGCCCGGTGGTCCTTCGCGCTAAGTGCGTTCGTCGGCAGCACCGCGGATCTGGTGGCGCGCTGCCCACGGGCTGGGCGCACCCAGAAGATCACCGCGCTGATGATCAGCACCGCGAGTACTGCCAGCGCGATCAGGCCGAACCAGCCGCCGGGGATGGCGCCGCCAGCCCCGTTGAGCAGCCGTTGCAGCCAGTTCACGATCCGCTGCCAGATGCTGGGCTGGTAGATCGATCGGGCCAGCTCCCGGCGGGCGAGTTGCTGAGCTGCCCGTCGCCCGATCAGCGGGCCGCCCGGACTCGGACCGGCCTTGAGGGCGAAGGCCAGGTTAAGCTTCGCCGCCGCAAGCGTGGATATGTGCATGCGGTCCGCCGTCACCAAGCCGGGGGCGTGCCTGGTGGAGAGCCGGACGGCTGGGCGGCATTCGGGGTGCTGACTCCGCCGATCCCGCCGATCCCGCCGCCTGGGAACGGCTCCTGGCCGGTGGCCGTCGGACGCCAGATGGTCGCGAACTCCTCCCCGGTGAGCTGCTGATGCTGGGCCGCCTGCTGGAGCACCAGGTCCATGCCCTCCTTGCGCATCCGCATGTCGGTGTAGAGCAGCACCGTTACGCCGGCGCTTACCGGCGAGATGAGCGTAGCGGCGATGATTCCGCCGAGCGCGCTGATGATGAGCGCACCGATTGACGGCGTACCGGTCAGACTGGATGTGCCGTAGATCACCAGGCGGGCAACGGTGAATGGCGCGGCCAGCACCGCCGAGGCCACGACCACGATGAGCTCGGTGAGCAGCAGGATGCCGAACAGGCGCCAGTAGCTTCCTCGCACGAGCCGCCACGACCTCCTCATGGCACCAACCGGTCCCAGCCGTTCCAGCACCACGGCCGGCATGACCAGGCTCAGCATGACGTACAGCCAGAGCGTCAGGATGAGGGCGGCGACGCCGAAGAAGAAGCCGACCAGGCCGGCCGCGATTCCGAGACCGGCAGCTGCCAGGCCGACCACGAGCGCGGTCAGTACCGCCCAGATGCCAAAAAAGATTACGAGCTGGACGAATGCCATCGCGAGAATCGCGCCCAGCCTGGAGTTGCGCAACGCCTCGCCGAAGCCGATGTTGCGGCCGAGGACGGCATTCCCGATTGCCCGGGTGAGCATGCCTGCCAGAATGCTGACGAACAGCATCGACAAGGCCAGCAGCGCGATGTCAAGGCCGAGGGACTTTACGGCGGACGCGAGCGCGGCACTGTTCGCCTGTGCCGACTGGGCCTGCTGGTTGAACTCGGCACGCAGCGAGGACTGCAGGTTACTGAACACCGTTGCCGTCAGGACAGTCGACAGTATCTGGTTGATGGTCACAACGATGACCGCAAGCCCCAGGATGGTGACTGGATTCCGCCTGATCAGGCCGAATGCACCATTCAGAATGTCGCCGAGTGCCAGCGGCCGCAGCGGAATACCGCCCGGAGCCGGAGCGGCTGGAGCGCCGAGCGGGCCAGCCTGGGGGTACTGGGGATAATGGCCGTACTGGGGATAATGGCCGTACTGGGGGTACTGGCCCTGCTGGGGGTACTGGGGGTACTGGCCGTGCTGGGGGTACTGGCCGTGCTGGGGGTACTGAGGGTACTGGCCGTGCTCGGGGTATTGGGGGGACTGGCCGTAAGCAGGCAGCTGGCCGGATTGGTGCTGGCCAGGCGGGACATAGTCAGGCCGCACCGGACCTGGTGGTGACTGGTCCTGACCTTCCTGCGACGGCAGGTCACTCATGATCGTCTCCCTGTAACTGGCGTTCCGGCGGGCGGGATCCCTAGGACGGAGCGCCTGCGCCCGGGTTGGTTCCACCGGCCGAGCCGCCTGAGTAGCCGCCAGGCGAGCCGCCGCTTGGGTAGCCGCCGCCGGGCGTGCCGCCGCTTGGGTAGCCGCCGCCGGGTGTGCCGCCGCTTGGGTAGCCGCCGGGTGTGCCGCCGCTTGGATAGCCGGGTGTGCCGCCGCTTGGGTAGCCGGGCGTGCCGCCGCTGGGGTAGCCGCCGCCGGGCGTGCCGCCGCTGGGGTAGCCGCCGCCGGGCGTGCCGCCGACATAGCCACCCCCGGGCGAGCCGCCGGGGTAGCCGCCGCCTGGGAAGGATGCCGGTCCCTGGATGACGCCCTGCACGGACGCGAACTCATCGCCGGTC
>Ga0310039_10002126_pt1 | contig 13383 bp, 9 predicted proteins | sample Sb_taG_4_FD_200460 | JGI IMG/M metagenome (GOLD analysis project Ga0310039, IMG submission 200460) | Peat soil microbial communities from Weissenstadt, Germany - Sb_50d_6_BS metaG (v2) (version 2) | ecosystem: Environmental > Terrestrial > Soil > Wetlands > Peat | place: Germany: Weissenstadt... | reverse complement strand
GAGGTTTAGCGTTCTAGTCGTGCCCGGGAAGGAACGGAATTTCGCCCGTAGTGAGTGGATGGCTGCGGAGGGCGGAGCGATGCAAATGATTAATGTGCTTTTGCTGTCGGGCGGGTCTGTGGCCTGCGGATCGCAGGCCACGGCGCTCCGGTACGCATCGATTTCGGGGTAAACTAGTGTCTGGCAGGAGGACCGGGCGGTCGCTGCCGGAGATCTCTGTGAAAGCAGGGGTGGCCGGGAGAGGAAAGTCCGAACTCCGCAGGGCAGTGTGCCGGATAACGTCCGGGACGTGAGCGTAAAGGCTCACGGACGGCCAGTGCCACAGAAAACATACCGCCTCTGCACCCTCCTTTGGGGGGCGTTCGGGGCTCCCGATGGACTTGTCCAAGGGGCTGCCCCACGCAGTGGTAAGGGTGAAAAGGTGCGGTAAGAGCGCACCGCGCTGGCAGTAATGTCAGTGGCAGGGTAAACCCCACACGGAGCAAGACCAAATAGGGAGGGAAACCGGGGCCAGGAGCCAGGCGCCGGTTGCGCATCGGCCCGATGCGGCAAGGCGGTTCCGGAACACGCTAAAACCTCCGGGTAGGTCGCTGATGAGCGCCCGCGGCAACGCGGCGCCTAGAGGAATGACCGCATAAAACAGAATTCGGCTTACGAGTCCTTTTGCCGAATACGACAGCCCCGGCCGGGTGAACGCCCAGCCGGGGCTGACCATTTTCCGCAGCTTTGCGTGCAGCTTACACCTGGTTCGGACCGCCGAATGAGACTTCGGCGCTCGTGCTTTGTAGGGGCAGGTTCGATCGGCTCTTCGGGCGTTCAGGCGGACATTTGCATGCCGGCCTCAACAAACTCGCGGGTTTCTGTAAGGCTCTGAGAATATTGGCGAATCTTCTCGTAAACCCCGATAACCAGCTTGTCGACGCAGACGCAATAAACCCGCGTATCCCCGTTCCGTGGGATGGCCGAAGTCCCTCGCGCAACGTCGAACAGGCAACGCGCGCTCGCAAGGAGGTCCTCGTGCATTGGACTGGCCCCGATCTCACGATCTGTCGCTTTTGCAACGGCGGAGTCAACAAGAGCCTTCGCCTCTATCGCGTTGCACTCATATTCCCAGACGTCCCAACTTCCGTTCCTGAACTGTTCGGCAAAGACAACAATTTCCATTGGCATCCACTCTGCCAGGCAAAGCAAGTCTTTTTCGCCGCATCCGCCGCCCAAAAAGAGCGCAAGAACATGATTTTGGGTCTTCCGGCCTTATGGCTCGGTGTGAGGCGCAAGCAAGATCTGCAAGGCTCCAAGTAACTCGAAACAGACAACCGGGGAAATCTTTCGGATACAGTGTGGACCCCAAAGTGCGAATCTTCAATGGTACGAAAGGGTTACTGCGAATGGGCTACGATTTTGGGGGATTCAAGAGCGACAGCCGTCCCTGAACACTGCAAATCCCGGCGCAACCACCCTGGTTTTGCCGTAACATCAGACACATGTTGCGAGTAAAGCGATTGGAGGCCGGAGCGCGGCTGCCAGCAGTCGCGCATCCGGGCGAAGATCTGGGATATGACGTATTTGCCCTGGAGGACACGCTCCTTGAGCCCCGGCAAACCGTGAAGTTGCGGACCGGAGTCGCCGTGGAGGCACGGTATCCCGCGACCGGCGAACCACTGGGATTGCTGGTGCGCGACCGGTCGTCGATGGCGGCTCGGGGCCTGGCCACCACCGGCGGAGTGATCGACGCCGGCTACCGCGGCGAGATCCTGGTGGTGATGACCAACCTCGGCGACGAGGACGTGGAACTGAAGGCCGGCGAAAAGATCGCGCAAATGGTGCCCATCAGGGTGCTCACTGGGCCCGTAGAAGAGGTGAGTGATCTGGAAGGCTCGGAACGAGCGGCGAAGGGGTTCGGCAGCTCGGGAAGGTAAAGCAGGGAACAAGGGAGCAGCAAGCAGCGATGCGGGCGGCGCCGACGTGAGAGACCCGGCACCTGGGCCGGGTCGAGTCCGTATCATAAGGGCAGCATCATGCCATTTCGTGAGGCCGTTAAACTCGCGCTGCAATCGCTCTGGGCGAACAAGCTGCGGACCACTCTGACGCTGATTGGCGTGGTCATGGGCGTGGCTTCGGTCATCATGGTCATCACCCTGGTGAACGGCGCCAACCGCTACGTGGCCACCAAGCTCTCCGGCTACGGCGCCGACGTGTTCACGGTGTCGCGCATGGCGAGCGTGATCTTCAACGCCCAAGACTATTTCCGGTATCAAAAACGCAAAATCGTGCGCATCGAGGACTACGAGGCGGTGCGCGACGATTGCACGATGTGCAGCGAGGTGGGCGCGTTGCTCGATAAGTCGACCAACGTGGTCGCCAACGGCCACTCCAGCAACAATACCGAAGTGCGTGGCTACACCTGGACGATGCTCTCGCTGAACAACATCAATATTGCCCTGGGACGCGGATTGACACCCGCCGACGAAGACCACGCTACGCACGACGCGATTGTTGGCTACGACATCGTGGACAATCTGCTGGGCGTGGGCGATCCGGTTGGCAAGGAGATTCGCGTAAACGGCAATCCCTACACCATTGTCGGAGTGGGCGAGCGCCAGGGCAAAACGCTGGGCCAGTCGCAGGACAACTGGGTGGCCGTGCCCATCAGCACTTACCAGCAGACTTACGGCTACAACGATTCGGTGGACATTTACGCGCGGGTGGCCGGCAACGCGCAGGCGATGGAGCGGGCCGAAGACGAGGTACGGGTGCTGATGCGGATACGACGGCACGACGCGCCAGGAACGCCGGACGACTTTGAAATCGAAACCAACGACACCTTCCTCGATATCTGGAAACAGATCAGTTCGCTCTTTGCCAGTGTGGTACTGGGCCTGGCTTCGATCGCGCTGGTGGTGGGTGGCGTGGTGATCATGAACATCATGCTCGTGAGCGTGACCGAGCGGACCCGAGAAATCGGCGTGCGAAAGGCACTTGGCGCAAAGCAGCGCGATGTGCTGCTGCAATTCCTCATCGAGAGCGCAACCATGGCCGTGACCGGTGGTGCAATCGGGGTCATGTGCGGGATCCTTGTGGGCAAGCTGATTACGATCTTTATCGGATTCCCTACCAGCGTGCCGGTGTGGGCAATCTTTCTGGGGCTGTTCCTGGCCGGCGCGGTGGGCATTTTCTTCGGCGTGTACCCGGCGAGCAAGGCGGCGAAGCTGGATCCGGTGGTGGCACTGCGAGCCGAAATGTGAGGAGCTTCTATCTTCTAGCCACTTGCTCATGACGCCGATCGACGGGGCTCAAGTTTATGAATCAAGCGGCTTGGATTTCAGGCTAATGATCGCGATTTTGCTAGGAGCTAGTAGCTGTTTCTATGAAGCGCACCGGACAAACTCGTGAATCGGTGAAGATGGCGCTGGATACTCTGCGCGCCAACAAGCTGCGTTCGGGGCTGACGATTCTGGGCATCGTCATCGGCGTCTCCACAGTCATTGCCATCTCATCGGTCATCAGCGGCCTGAACAACCGCGTGTCGGAGTGGGTTAGCACCCTGGGATCGAATGTCATCTGGGTATTCCATATGCCGGTCATCGGAGTGCGTCCGACGGCGGAGATGCTGGCGCGCAAGAAGCTCACGCTCGACGACGTGCTGGCGCTGCGCAAGCTGCCACATGTGGTGGCGGCAGATGGCGGCTATCAGCATGTAAGGTCGCAGTTCCGTGTGGGCGACGTAGCCGTGAAATACAACGGGAAGAAAATTGCCGGCACGATTTTGCAGGGAGATACAGCCGAAATATCGGATGTGAATGATTTGACGTTGCTGCAGGGACGGATGTACACGGACGCTGAAGATGAGCGCGCCGCGCACGTGGTGGTGCTGGGCCACGACACCTGGGAGGAACTCTTCGGCGACGAGCCTGCGGTCGGCAAAGAGGTGGCCATCGAGTCCGGTCTTTACACCGTGATCGGCGTGCTGGATAAGCGCAAGCAACCCTTCGGCGGCGGCAAGAATCCCGCCGATAACATGGCTCTGTTTCCGCTGGGTACGTTTCACAATCTTCACCCGGAAGACAAGGACATGTGGGTGGCCGTGAAGTACGACGACGCGAAGAACAAGGCCCTGGTGGGGGAGGAGATTCGCGAGCTGTTGCGCATTCGCCGCAAGGTACGCGTGGATAAGCCCGACGATTTCGAGATCTTCGGGCCCGACTCGATCAGCAGGCTTTGGGATCAGTTGACCACGGGCCTCGTGATCTTCATGATTGCCGTTTCCAGCGTGGGACTGATGGTGGGCGGCGTGGGCGTAATGAACATCATGCTGGTCAGCGTGACAGAGCGAACACGCGAGATCGGCGTGCGCAAAGCCATCGGCGCCACCAGGCACACCATCCTGACTCAGTTCACGACCGAAGCGGTAACGTTATGTTCGGTCGGCGGCATTTTAGGAATTTTGCTTGGCGCGATCATTACCTGGATTGTCTATTTCCTGCCCATCGGCCTTCCAGCCACACTTTCCACAACTTGGGTGCTGACCGGCTTTGGTGCGTCCTGCGCCATCGGCCTGATGTTCGGCATCTATCCGGCATGGAAGGCGGCGAACCTCGACCCCATTGAGGCGCTGAGATACGAGTGAGTCCATCGGAGTTGGTAGCGACCTCTTAGGGGATCTTTCATGGCAAAGGGACAAACCCGGGAATCTGTCAGGATGGCGCTCGATACTCTCCGCAACAACAAGCTGCGTTCGGGCCTGACCATCCTGGGCATCGTCATCGGTGTCTCCACCGTGATCGGGATCTCATCGATGGTCAGCGGAATCAATAATCGCGTTTCGGGGTTCATCAATTCACTGGGATCGAATGTCTTTTGGATCGGGCGCCTGCCGATTATTGGAGTGCGGCCCACTGCAGAGATGCTGGCGCGCAAAATGCTGACCGTCGACGACGCCAAGGCGCTGCGGGACTTGCCGCACGTGGCCACGACCGACGCAGAGGGCGTATACATCAAGAGCTTTCAGGTCGGCGACGTGAGCGCAAAATACAAGGGCAAAAAGGTTGCGGGGGCCATTCTCGCAGGAGATTTTCCCGAGATTATGGACGTGACGGACTTGACGCTTGTGCAGGGCCGCATGTTCACCGACGCCGAAGATGCGCGCGCCGCGCACGTGGTGGTGCTGGGCCACGATACGTGGCAGGAGCTGTTTGGCGACGAGCCGGCAGTGGGAAAGGATATCGAAGTTGAGTCGGGCGTCTACACCGTCATCGGGGTGCTCGATGTACGCAAGCGGCCCTTCGGCAGCGGCAAAAATCCGCGGGATAACATTCTTGTGTTTCCGTTCAACACCTTCCACTACCTTCACCCTGAGATCACCGACCTGACGCTCATCGTGAAGTACGACACACCAAAAAACAAGGATCTCGTTGAAGAGGAGATTCGCGAGTTGCTGCGCATTCGCCGCAAGGTGCGGGTGGACAAGGCGGACGATTTCGAGATCTTCGGGCCTGACTCACTCAGCCGCCTCTGGGATCAGCTCACAACCGGACTGGTGATCTTCATGATTGCCGTCTCCAGTGTGGGACTGATGGTGGGCGGCGTGGGTGTGATGAACATCATGCTGGTGAGTGTGACCGAGCGAACACGCGAGATCGGAGTGCGGAAAGCCATCGGCGCTACCAGGCGCACCATCCTGACTCAATTCACAACGGAGGCGGTGACGTTGTGTTCGATCGGCGGCATATTGGGCATCCTGCTGGGCGCGATCATTACCTGGATTGTCTATTTCCTGCCCATCGGACTTCCGGCCACGCTTTCGACGACTTGGGTGCTCATCGGCTTTGGCTCCTCCTGCGCGATCGGCCTGGTGTTTGGCATTTATCCGGCGTGGAAAGCGGCGAATCTCGATCCTATTGAGGCGCTGAGATACGAGTGAAAAAAGGTGATCACTGACCACTGATCACTGACCACTGTACACTGCTTTTACGATGCCGCATGCGTTGGCGCAGGCAGTGGAGATTGCGACGACGGCACTGGCCGTGGCCGGGATGGCTTACTTTCTGGCGGTGCTTGTTGCGGCGCGCATCTTTCTGCATCAGCGGCGCGCGCAGAGGTCGGAATTCTCGCCGGGCGTCAGCATTCTCAAGTCTCTCAAGGGACTTGATCCGGGCATGCTCGAGGCATTCCGTAGCCATTGTCGCCAAAACTATCGTGGCGAATTCGAGCTGCTATTCGGCGTTTGGTCCCTCGACGATCCCGCCGTTACCGCCGTGGAGACATTGAAGGCGGAGTTCCCTCAGTGCGAAATCCGCTTGATCTTGTGCCCTGAGCGCCTGGGAACCAACGGCAAGGTGAGTACGCTGGTGCAGCTTGCCGTGCACGCGCGGCACGAATTCCTGCTCATCAACGATTCCGACATTACGGTGGGCCCGCATTATCTGGAAAGAGTAATGGCGTGCTTCGCTTCCCTGCCCACTCCGCAAAAGGACGCGGAGAGGATGGGACAACAGGCAAAACAAGTGGGCCTGGTCACGGCGCTTTATCGCGGAAGAGCTCACGGCTCTCTTCCCTCGCGACTCGAAGCGCTGGGTATTGCTGCGGAATTCATGGGATCGGTGTTGCTGTCGAAATGGATTGAGCGGGGAATGCATTACGGCCTTGGCTCGACGCTCGCCGTTCGGCGCGAGGCGCTGGAGAGGACCGGAGGCCTGCTGCCGTTGGTGGATTACCTGGCTGATGACTACGAACTCGGCGCGCGCGTGGCACGAGCGGGAGATCGTGTTGAGCTGACATCCGAGGTAGTGGAGACGAGCGTGCCGGCCTACACATGGCGCGGCCTCGTCGACCACCAGTTGCGCTGGGCGAGGGCCATCCGATGCTCACGCCCTGCCGGCTACGCAGGCCTGGTTGTCACGCATGGGCTGAGCTGGGCTTTGCTGAACATTGTGGCAAGCGGACTGAGCCCCTTGAGCCTGTGGCTGTTGGCGCTGAGTTTTTTTCTGCGGCTTGCGCAGGCCATGAACGTGGGCGCCGGGGTGCTGGCCGATCACGAAGTGATTTCGAATCTCTGGCTGCTGCCGCTGCGCGATTTGATTGCGATGGCGGTCTGGATAGTGGGATTCGCCGGCGACACAATCGTTTGGCGTGGGGAACGGTTTGCGCTGAAGGGCGGCAAGCTTGTGAAAGTCGCGCAGAGTTAGACGGCTTCAATCGCCGACCGTCGCGACCTCAATTTCCTCTTCGGCGCGGATCGCCTCCGTGTCGAAGCTAAGGCATGCACCGAGCTCGTCAAAATCCTTTTCCCACCGGGGACTATCGTTCGGTTCCAGCACAGTGAGCGCGTCGGCTGAGCTGCGCAGGATCTCATACCACAGATTCTGGGCTTGCCATAGGTTCAGATCGAAGGGCAGCTCGGTCATGATGCGAGCCAGTTGCAGGGCGCGGTCGAGCATCTCAAGTGAACCCGAAGACATTTGCAGTTCGACCATGGTCCGCTTCATGCGCTGGTCGGAGATGTAAGAGAGCGTGGGCGTGTCGAGAGGAACCTGGTCCGCTTTGGACAGGGTGAGGTACGATCGCAATCGTGCCTGATCGATGGGATCGTCTTCAAGCACCCGGCGCAGGCCGGCGTTAACGGCGAATCCCGCAGCCAGCGTGAGTGCGGGCGGCTTGGGAAGTCCCGCCTGCGAGAGGTAGTGCAGCAGGCTTGCGTGGTCCTGGTAGATGGTGGTGAGCGAGTTCTCTATATCCCAAAGCGTTGAATTGAGGATGAGCTGTACGATGCGGCGCTGCTCGTCAGAGAAAAGTGAAGTCAGCGAGTAGTCGGCATGGCCGTAGAAGTGATCGAGCGCGCGCATGACCTCGGGAAAGTCGGCGCGCTGCACGTGTTCCGCGGCTTCAGCGCTGAAAGCTTCGAACGCTCCTGCATCCTCCCCGCTGTAGGTCTTCGCGGCGGCGGTAATATTCTGGTCGCCGAAGTGGAGAACCGCGAACGAAAAGCTCTGCGCGTGATCCGTGATGGTGCTGGCGACGTGGACGCGGCCCAGCGCCAGGCGCCCGGGGCCAGAGGTGAAAATGTCGTAAGAGATGCGGCGCAGGTGATAACAGTAGAGGTCCGTCTCGTCGCCAAATACGGAGAAGACCGAGCTGATGGCATAATGGGCCGCCACCTGCTCGAGATGCAACTCCATGGAGTCGACACATTTCTTATAGATCTGCGCGCCGTCGCCTGCGGCAGGGTTGTTGGAGTGGGCCTCAGCCAGTCGCGCCAGAAACGCCGGCTCGAGTGGCGCCGCCTGCTCGCCAAATACCTGTGTGGCGAGCTGCAGCACGCGCGCGGCGTAGGCAATCACCTGCACGGTTTCGATGCCGGAGATGTCGTCGAAAAACCAGCCGCAGCTCGTATACATGAGCTGGGCATGGCGCTGCATTTCCATCAGCTCCAGCGCGCGCACGCGCTCATCTTCAGTCAAGGGATGAGCCTGGTGAGCGGCAAAAAAGCGATCCGCCGAGTCGGCGCTGCGGTCGAGCACGACCTGGATATACGCATCGCGCGCATCCCAGACGTCGAGGAAAAGGTTGCCGTTCTCCTGCTCGGTGAGCGGCGTCAATGCGTCGCGCAGCTCATCGAGGGCCTGGCGCAGCGGGGCGCGCCAAGCCTGGTTCCAACCGGGATGGCCGCCGTTGCAGCCGCAGTTGGAGCGCCAGCGCTCGACGCCGTGCGGACAACTCCACGAACTGTTCTCAACGATCTCGCACTCGTATTGCGGCGGGAACTGCTCCAGGAAACTGGCGTAATTGGTCAGCGTTACATTCTTGTCTTGCTCGAGCAGGCGCAGCGCGTAGGCCAGCGCCATCTCGCCATGCTTGTGATGGTGACCGTACGACTCGCCGTCGGTGGCCACGTGAACGAGCTGCGGCTGAGCGGTATCTTTGAAGCCGGCTTTGAGCCGCGCCACGAAATTGTCGCCGGAGTTCAGCAGCCCCTCAAAGGCGATGGCGCGGGAAGCCGGCCCGTTGTAGAAAAACATGGCAATCGAAGCACCCGACGCGAAGCGAACGAGATATGGAACCGTGGTGTCGACGCTGGAAGCCGGAGTATCGATCCACTCGGCCTCGCTTTTTTTGCCGTCGCCCGATGCGGCAGTCTTGTCGTCTCCCGCCTTGCTTTTGCTGTCGTCGGCTCGCAACGCGCGAATGCGTTTGCACTGGTGTGGCGCGAGCACGGTGAACTTGATGCCATTCATCGCAAGCGCTTCCAAAGTGACGAAATCAACCGCGGTCTCAGGAAGCCACATGCCTTCTGGCTTGATGCCGAAGCTGTACTCATAATCGGCGATGCCCCAGCGGACTTGTGTGGCGCGGTCACGCGCATTGGCAAGGGGCAGGATCATGTGGTTGTAAACCTGCGCCATGGCCGAGCTGTGACCGTGATAACGCTGGCGGCTCCGACTTTCGCCGTTGAGGATCATGCGGTAGGTGCGCGGTGCGTTTTCGCGCAGCCAGTTCAGCAGCGTCGGCCCGAAGTTGAAGCTCATCCGCGCGTAGTTGTTCACAATGCGCGTGATTTGATTCTTCACGTTCACTACGCGCGCCGCGCCGTTTGGCGCGTAGCATTCCGCGCAGATGCGCTCGTTCCAGTCGTGATAAGGAGCGGCGGTGTCCTGGGTTTCTACTGTTTCCAGCCAGGGATTTTCGCGTGGCGGCTGGTAAAAGTGACCGTGAATGCAAACAAAGCGCTTGCCGGATGGCATGACATATTCTATGATGCGCGCCCAGTCGATGGCGTTATTTAGGGCTTGGCTTGAGGACCCTATCGGGCCGAGCGGCCTGTTGGCGCAGTGTTCCTGGCGAGGTGGCAGGCCCGCCACATGTACCAGCTCGCCACGGAGCGGTAAGGCGCCCAGCGCTGGCCGCGGCGGAACACCACATCGGGCTTGGGCAGATCGCTTGCTTCCAGCGGGCGCGACTTGGGCACACGCATGAAGGTCAGGGCGTAGCCCTTGCGCACGCCGTAATCGGTGACAGGCAGCACGTCAGGGCGGCCGAGGCGGAAGATGAGCAACATTTCCACGGTCCAGGAACCGATGCCGCGCACTTCCGTTAGGCGCTCGACGATATCCGCGTCGGACATCTTGAGAATCGCGGCGTGGCCAGGCACAGTGCCGTCGAGTGTGCGCGCGGCGAGATCGCGAAGCGCCTTGATCTTGTTGGTCGAGACGCCGGCGGCACGGAGCGGCTCATCGGGTGTGTCGAGGAGAAGTTGCGGCGCGGGATCGCCGCCGAAATACTCGCGCAAACGACGGTGGATGGCGGCCGCAGCTTTGCCGTGCAACTGCTGGTAGAGGATCGACTCGAGCAGCGACTCGAATGGCGTGGCGGAGTGATCGAGGCGCAGCGCGAACGGCCCGGCGCGATCGATGAGCGCGCCCAGCTTGGGATCGCCGAGGCGAAGATGCGCGATGGCTTTCTTAGGATCGAACGGAAGTTTTGGGCTGCGGCCGTCGTGAATCATGGATGGAGTGTAACGCACGCGCCGTTCCGTTTCCCTCCTCGCCCCTTGCAGGAGTATGCTGAACCTCCCGAGGAAAGGAGCTTTCGAGCAATGACTCTTCACAGATTCGCAGTGATGACGCTTGTCCTTTTTCTGGGCCCTTCGATTTCAGATCACGCAAGAGCGTACGGCCAGCCTCAGGGACCGCCGCAGACCGGCTACTACGGCCAGCAATCGGGAAATTGGGACGCGCCGCCGCGGGAATTCAACGACATTCAGCGCCAGGGATTTCGCGATGGTATTGAAGGAGCGCGCAAGGATATCCAGAATCATCGTCGGCCTGATCCAAACAACCGCGATGAGTACCGGCACCCGAATGTTCCGCCGCCAGTGCGGGATGCTTACCGGGAGGGCTTTCGGCGCGGATACGATCGCGGCATTCAAAACCTGATGGGCGGGCCGCCGATGCAACCGGCGCCTGCGCCGACACCAGTGCAGCCGGCTCCGCCCCCGGAACGCGGCGCCTGGGGTGTGGCGGGCGGACCGGACAACGAGGTGATGCTTCACGGATTCCAGGATGGAATGGTCGGCGCGCTCAGGGATCTGCAGAACCACCGCACACCAGACCCGAACAATCGTGATGAATACCGGCGGCCGAATGTTCCCTATGAGATGCAGGGTGCATATCGTGATGGGTTTCGCGACGGTTACGCGCGCGGCAATGCCATGCTGACAGGCGGCTTTGGACGAGGCGACGACTTCATGCGCGGCGCGTTCGAGGACGGCGTGGCGGGCGCATTGAACGACTTCAGCAACAATCGCAGGCCCGACCCCAACAACCGTGACGAGTTTCGGCATCCGCATGTTTCCTACGACCGGGTGGATGCCTACCGTGATGCCTTCAGTCGCGGCTACAACCGGGCAATGTCAGAATTGACTGGATACTCCGGACGGCGCTGAACCGCATGCGCCAAAGGTTTGCGAACGCTTGCCTCGCGCGGCGAGGATGAGAATTTTGCGTCGCCGGAGGGTGGTAAACTTCGTGGTTCGCAAGGAGGACTCTTTAAGGTGAAACGCCGCGATTTTGTGAAGACGATGACGGCCGCGGGAGCGAGTTTGCTATTGCGGCCGGACGTGCTGATGGCTCAGGCGGAGCAACCGCAGCCGGATCCGAGCATAAAGCGCGTGATGGTGATGTTCAAGTGCCACTTCGATGCAGGATTTGTTGATACTCAATACAACGTTGTGCACAAGCGATATTTCGAGAAGTTCTTCCCCGAGGCCATTGAGATTGCGCGCGCCGCAAATGCCGGCGGCAAACGCTACTATGTTTGGACCACGGGATCGTGGCTGGTGTTCGAGTATCTGGACCAAGCATCACCTGCAGACCGCAAGATGATGGAAGATGCCATCGCGCGCGGTGATATTGCGTGGCATGCGCTGCCGTTCAGCTGGCAAACGGAGATGATGAGCCCGTCGATGATCGAGGGCGGACTGGCACTGGCACAGTCGCTTGATCAACGCTTCAGCAAGGTATCGACGGGCGCGAAGATGACGGATGTGCCCGGACACACGCGCGGGATCATTCCGCCACTGGCGAAGCACGGCGTGACATTTCTGGAAATTGGTGTGAACGGCGGCTCGACACCTGCCAAGGTACCGCCGCTATTTCTTTGGAAGGATTCTTCGGGCGCGAGCCTCGCCATGATGTACCACCACGAGTATGGCGGCGTTGCAGTCGTTCCGGGTTCAGACCTGGCGCTGGTAACTGAGGTGCGCGGCGACAACAGCGGCCCGCACAAGCCGGAAGAGATTGCACGTATTCATGCAAATCTGGCGGCGCGGTTTCCCAACGCGGAGATTACAGCGGCGAGCCTGAGCGAGATGGCGAATGCGCTCGCTCCGTACCATGAAAAGCTGCCTGTTATGACACAGGAGATCGGCGATACCTGGATCTATGGCTGCGCGAGCGATCCGTTGAAGGTGGCGCGGTATCGCGAGATCTCGCGGCTGCGCGACGAGTGGATCGCGCGGGGTGCATTCCAACTGGGCGACGCGACTGACGTGGCGCTGCTGCGCCACCTGTTGCTCGAGCCCGAGCACACATGGGGCACGGATACCAAGACATGGCTTGACTTTGACAACTACATCCCCAGCGATCTGGCGCACATGCTGGATACGAAGAACTACAAGGTGGTGGAGTTCAGTTGGATTGAGAAGAGGCAGGATCTGCTGGATGGCGTGGAGGCATTGCCGGAGGCGCTGCGTGAGGAGGCGCAGGTTGCGATCGCGCGCCTGGCGCCGACATGGCCTGTTACGGCGCGGAAAGCGATTGCGGTTGCGGCAGGAAAACCGATCGAAACAGAACAATTCGTGCTGCAGGTCGACCAAGGAACCGGCGCGATCACCCAACTGCGAAACAAGTCGACAGGAAGCGAGTGGGCGAGTGAAAAGAATCCGATTGGGCTGCTGACCTACCAGACGCTTTCAGCGGAAGACTTTGCGCACTACCAGGCCAGCTATTTGACGACGAAGGCGGATTGGGCGAGTAAGGATTTTGGCAAGCCGAATATTGAGAGGTTCGGCGCAAAGCGCCAGGAATGGCAACCGGCCAACGCAGAAGTCTTAGTTGAGGAGACCGGCGATGCACACCGCATTCTGGTTGCCCTGCAGTTCAATGACGATGCAGCATTTGACTCCGGACGCGCCGCCTTTCCGCGGAAAGCGTTTGTCGAACTTGTGCTTCCCAAGTCCGAGCCTTCGATTCATTTGAGTCTGTTGTGGTTTGGCAAACCGGCCGCGCGCATGCCTGAGGCGCTGTGGCTCACGTTCAACCCCGTCGTCGAAGACACGAAAAGCTGGAGCCTCGACAAATCCGGTGAGTGGATTTCGCCCTTCGATGTGGT
>Ga0310039_10002122_pt1 | contig 13396 bp, 9 predicted proteins | sample Sb_taG_4_FD_200460 | JGI IMG/M metagenome (GOLD analysis project Ga0310039, IMG submission 200460) | Peat soil microbial communities from Weissenstadt, Germany - Sb_50d_6_BS metaG (v2) (version 2) | ecosystem: Environmental > Terrestrial > Soil > Wetlands > Peat | place: Germany: Weissenstadt... | reverse complement strand
GATTTTCTTCGCTGCGGAATCTGCGGTTCAAAAATTCTCTTGAAGTATGACCGGCGTCGGGGTCAGCCAGCGGTTTACGTTTGTTCCAGCTATCAAAAAAATTGGATGCGAAAGAAGCGTGGCGAGAAAGCGATTTCGTGTGGCTTCAAACGGCTACGCGCGATTGCAGTGGATCAGGCCATTACGAAAGCGGCCACGGTTTATCTTACCGACATTCCGTTTCTGACAGAGACGATTTCCAAAGCGCAAAGCTCCGATGAGGCACAGGCACGGCAGCAAGATTTGGTCTGGCAAAGCGGCGGCTGGATGAGGCGTTGAAGGCGCACAAAAAGGAACAGAACATTTACCGTGGATACCCGGACCCGGATGAACCCGAAGCGATTGAACAACTGGCAAAAATGAATCGTGCGTACCGGGAAGTGTCAGAAGCAAAAATTCGTGTCGCCACAGCCGAAGCCAACGCCATACCGTTCGGCACCGATGACGCTGAAAAAATTGCCCGTCAGATTGTGGACAGGACGCAAGCGGTGTTTCACGTCGCTGGCCGGAAGTACATGAACATGCCCGAATCAAGAGCCATCGCAGAGAAACGCAAAGCTCTGGCAATCGTGCTAGAAAAAATCACCGTCACCAACGACACCATCGCAACTCTAACAATCCGTGGCGGTTTGGAGTACGCTTTGGGCGAACCGATACACGCTCAAACCAACGGATCATTTTCATGATTACGGAGGCGTCGTCAAGATCCCCGGATCGGATCTGGCCGTGGATGTGGAAGTTCGCGGCGATAACGCAGGCCCCCATACCATCGAGGAGATTCACAAGATCTATGCCGGCCTGCGGACACGTTTCCCCAATGCTCGGGTGGCCGCCTCCAATCTCACCGGCATCGCCAATGCCGTCGAGCCGTACCGCGGGCGGTTGCCCGTAGTGACACAGGAGATCGGCGATACCTGGATTTATGGGGTGGCCAGCGATCCGCTCAAGGTGGCGCGTTACCGCGAAGTGGCGCGGCTCCGCAGCGAATGGATTGGGAACCGCAAGTTTCAGCCGGGCGATGCCACCGATTGCGCATTCCTGAGCAGCTTTCTTTTGGAAGTGGAGCACACCTGGGGCACCGACACCAAGACCTGGCTGGACTTCGACCACTATACGCCAAACGATCTGGCGCAGATGCTCGGTCGGCCGAAGTACAAAGTCGTGCTGTCCAGTTGGGCCGAAAAACGGCAGGATCTGCTGGATGCGATTGCCACCCTGCCCGCCCCGCTGCGTACCCAGGCCGAAGAGCGGGTGCGGGGGCTTGCTCCGTCCGAGCCGCAAACCGCCGGGCTGCGGCCTCATCGGGCCGCCGATCCGATCGAAACCAAGCATTTCGTGATTGCGCTCGATCCCCAAACCGGCGCGATTTGCCGGTTGCACGGCAAGAAGAGCGGTTGCGATTGGGCTTCCACCAGCCGGCCGCTCGCCTTGTTTTCCTACCAGACGCTGTCGAAAAGCGACTACGACCGTTTCTTTGCGGCATATCTGAAGAGCACTGCGGACTGGGCGCCGAAGGATTTCGGCAAGCCTGATATCGATCGTTTCGGGGCGCGGAGCCACACGTGGTTGCCCGTTCTCACGGAATGCCGGTACGCCGGCGATGGGAGCGGGCACAGGATCCTGGCCCAGCTCGAGATCGATGATCCCGAAGAGGAAAAATCGGGCAGGGTCGCATGGCCGCGAAAAATGTACCTGGAATTGATGCTCTCCGATGCCGAGCCAACCGTCGAGATCGGCTTTTCCTGGTTTGGGAAGGTCGCGAACCGCATGCCCGAGGCGCTTTGGCTCAGCTTCCAACCCTTGGCTTCCGATCCCCGCGGCTGGCTTCTGGACAAGGCGGGCAGTTCCATTTCCCCTTTGGACGTCGTAACGGGAGGCAACCGGGCGATGCACGCGGTTCTTGGCGGGCTGCACTACAAAGGCCCGGAAGGCGCTCTCGGGATCGAGACGCTGGATGCGCCGGTAGTCGCTCTGGGCGAAAAGCTGCCGGTATACTTCTCGAGAGACCAGCCTGACCTCGCCAAAGGCTTCCACTTCAGCCTCTTCAACAATGGCTGGGGGACCAACTATATTCAATGGTTCGGCGAAGACATGCGCTTCCGGTTCCGCATCGCGGAGTGACCTGAGATCGTGTCACGCCGCCGGCCTTTCACCCGCTACACCGCCCACGTTGCGCTCCACTTGCGCGCCGCCGGATCGACGGGCGCGAATCCCCGCGGCAGGACGATGGAATCGGGAGTGGGTCCCGGTTCCCGCTCGAAGTCGAGCCGCCATCCCTGCTTCCGCCCGAGTGGCTCCAGCCGCATCGAGATGCGGCCGAAGCGTGTGGGCGATCCCGAGACCGCGAACGGCTCGCCCGCCGCCAGTTCCGCCTCGCCAATCCCCGCCAGCAGCCGCAGCGCGGCGCCGTCCTCCAGCGCCAGCATGTGGCGCAAGTAGAGCACGCATTCCGCGCTCGCCCAATTGTGGGGCATGTCGCCCACGTAATTCGCTGCCAGCGAGCCCCGCAGCGGTTGCTCCTCGCGCCAGCAGTAGAGCGGCGTGGCATGGTTCAGGAAGCCGGTGAATGTGGTCCGCGCCCAGTCCTCCAGCCCCGCCCACAGATACACGTGCGCAACGAACGCGCCGGCATAATTCCACGTGCCCTCGTGCGGCAGCCATCCGCTTTCGGCCGGCATGTCTTCCTGCGTGCAGGCCTGCATCAGCGCGATGTGGCCTTTCACCAGCGCGTCGTCTTTGTCGAATACCATGCCGGGAAAAATGGCGTGCGACATCGCCCACTGCGCCACCTGCGGCTGCGGGCGGTCCCACGGGTCGGCCGCGTTCCATTGCGGGTCGCTCTTCATCAGCATGGGCAGGTAATCGAATCCCGCCGAGTGGCGCCGCATCTCCTGCCGGGCCGCGCCCGTGAATGCGGCGTCGAGTTCGCGATGGAAGCGGGCGACCGGTTCGAACCCCGAAAGCTTCAGCCTCGCCGCGGCCTGTTCGACGGCTTTCAGCCCCGCCAGCACCCAGATCGTGTTCGTGAACTCGTCCCGTAGCCCGCCCAGCCCGCCATCCCCCATGCCCTTTGGCAGCAAACCGTAACGCCCCGACGCGCTGCCCTCCGCCGCGGCTTTCGCGCACAGCCCCCGCAGGAACTCGACTCCCCGCAGCACGTTCGCCTGCATGCCGCGGAAGTACGTCCAATCCTGGCTCAGCTCGGCCTGCCGCACCAGCGTGAACATCGCGATGCCGGTGTCTTTCCAGTGTTCCCGGCCCGCGCCGGCGAAGATGCCGCCGTCCCGCTCCTGGAGCGCCCAGGTCGTCTCCAGCCCCTGCTGCGCCTCCGCGTCGTAGCCCAGGTATCGCGCCGCCTCCAGGATGAAGTTCCCGTCCACCACCCAGAGGCCGCGGTAAACCGTGGGACCCACCTGGAACGTGAGCCGGCCGTTCTTCCTTTCCCGGGCTTGCAGTATGTTGCGCGCACACGCCGTCACAAACTCGCCGTAGCGCCCCGGCATGCGCCAGGACACGGGCTCGCCGAAGGGCCGCCACGCGCGCCAGAATTCTCTGGCCTCGGCCAGAAGCGCGTACGGCTCCGCCAGCCCGGCGGCGATCTTTTCGAGAGCCTGCCCTTCCTGCGGAAAGCGGAAGAACTGCCGCAGCGGCTCGTCCGCGCGGGCTGCGCCCGGCTTTCCCCGCAACACCCATTCGACGCCCGTATCGGAGGGTCCTGAAAGCTGTTGGTCGCTCGCCACAAGCAGCGATCCCCCGCCGTCCAGGTACACCGCGTTGCCCTTGCACGTCACCGCGCGTCGTGACCTCACCGTGACTATGGGCGCCCCGTGCACCGTGCGGCGCGTTCGAGGGCGAATCTCGACCATGACGTTATCGACGCGTCCCTCCGATGCCCGGTTGGTGGCGAAGGCCGTCAGGTGCAGAAACGCTTCGGCGCGGTCGATCCGGGTATGAACGATGGGAACGGCGGGCGACTCCAGTTCCTGAAGCGTCACCACGTCGGGCTCCACACCCGTCACCGAGAAGCCGATCACGGTCTCGAAACGGCCGCGGGCGAAGCCGTAGCGCAATTCGCCGCGCTCGCCCACAAGGCTCTTTGCCGCGTCGTCCGGAAAACAGAACGCCGTCTGCCCCGATAGCGGCGCGTACCGGAAATCGATCGCGGCAGCGGATTGCCCGGCGTCCGTGCGGGCGGCGGCGAAGGCGGCGCCGAGTCCGGTGCCTGACCTTGTGAGGAACTGCCGGCGGTGCCATTGTTGCATAAGTCCGGATTATATATCCATTCGCCTGGAACTCGGTTCGCGCGTCCCGGACGCCGCATCCCGAACCGCCCCCCGCCGGGGCTTGTCGCGGCCGCTCGTTCCATCTACAATTGCCTGATGCCGAAGCGTGGCCCGCACTTTGCGGCTGGGAGGGGTTGGTCGATGTCGTTGGAGATCGCTCGTGAGGGAGGGGGAGCCGCGCCGTCGTGGCCTGCGGGTTGGTTTGCCTGGCTCCGGCGCGCTTCGCCAGGCATTCTTGCGATCTTATCCATCGCTCTGACTCCGGGCAGGGCCCAGGTCTCGTCCGTCAGCCTGGATCCCCGCTCCACCTTGCCCGCCTGCGAGCAGAACCTCGCGCGGCAATTGGCCGTGACGGGGCTTAATCCGGCATGGGAGTCCTCGCGTCCCCTCTCCAGCGCGGTCATACCGAGCGTGGGATTCGCCACCGCCGACATGGCCGCCGCCATCGACGCCACCGTCGGCAACTTTATGAACATGAACGGCCTCCCGGGTGGGGCGGTGGCCATCACTTACAAGAATCGCCTGATCTTCGCGAAATCCTACGGCTACATCGATGTGGGCAACGCGCTGTTCGCCGAGCCGGACAGCCGTTTCCGCGTCGCCAGCGTCTCCAAGGCCATCACCGCCATGGGAATCATGAAGCTGGTTCATGACGGGCAGTTGTCCCTGGACGATCATCCGTTCCCGTTTTCCGCGGTCGGCCCGGTCATCGGTGGAGCATATAATGCCGCCCTCTCGCCGCCTTCCGGCCCAACCGTCGATGAAATGCTTCACCACGCCGGCGGCTGGGATCGCGATACAGGTCCCGATCTCATGGCCTATGGCACACTCCAGACCGTAGAGGGTCTTCTGCCGGGTTCTACAGCGCCCCCGGATTGCACGACCCTGATGAGTTATGTCGAGTCCCAACCGCTGCAATTCAAGCCAGGCACGATGGTGGACTACTCCAATGTCGGATTCTGCGCGCTCTCCGAGGTCATCCGGGAGACCAGCGGCACTAGCTATTTGGATTACCAGCAGAAAAACGTGCTGGGTCCGCTGGGGATGAACGACACGGCCCTGGGCTCGACCCAGCAGTCTGAACAGCAGGACCGCGAAGCCGTCTACTACGACACCACCGACCCTCCCCAGCCGTCTCTGTTTGCCCCCTACGCCACCGTGCCGCCGCCCTACAGCGGCATAGGCGCGCTCGAAGCCCAGGAGGGCGCTGGCGGGATCGTTTCCACGGCGATCGATCTGGCGCATTTCACGGGCGCGATCGCCAGTGGGGATCTTCCGAATTTTCCCGGCCCCCCGGCTTTTCCTGGCTGGCCGCAGATGTACTACACGCTTTCCACGCGGCTGCCTTCTTATGAAACACCGGATACGTCGGTCGGAGCGGGTTGGGATGCCGTCCCCTCCAACGTCGTGGCGGTGCCTCTTCTTCCCTACGACAATTACAACTTCATCAAGGACGGGGGCTACCAGGGCACCGTGTCTTCCGTGGTCGCCACCGCCGATGGATACGGTTTCGCGGCGGTCTTTAACGGAGGCGACAATACTGCGCCCGGTCCCGAGGGCCAGCTTTTCTGGCCGGGCTGCAATGCGCCTCCGCCGCTCCCGGCTTCCAAGAACGGAGATTGCGCCCTCCAGGCAGCCTATAACCACGCCGCCAAGCTGCCGTGGAACATGGACTTCTCTCCGCAATACTCCCAACCCTATTCCGCCTGGATGAATGCCACGGACTTCGCCGCCTACCTGGCGGCTCAGAAGAGTAGCGGCAGCTATCCGTGGCGTCTGGAAGGGCGCACGGCTTCCGGCGGCTCTCAATACCGCGGACGATTCGCGCCGCCACCGCCAACGGTCCCCGTGGCAGGCGCCCTCTCCCCAACCCCGCCGCAGATCATGTACGGCCAATCCTGCTCCGCCGTCCTCGGCGCCCTCCAATCCGCCGGACCCTCCACGCCGCTCGTGAGCCTGCAGCGATTCTTCGACACGGGCAGCAGCTCGTATGTCTATCAAGCCGTCTGGTCCGGAGCCTGGCCCACCCACTTCACCGTCTCTGCACCCGCATCGGCCACGGCCGGAACCGCGTTCAATTTCACCGTGACGGCGCTCGATTCCTCCAACCAGCCCGTGACCGGCTACTCCGGCCCCGTGAGCTTCACCAGCACGGACAAAGCCGCGGTGCTGCCTGCCCAATCGATGCTGTCCAACGGAACGGGCACGTTCCCGGCGACGCTCGAGACCGCGGGCAGCGCCAGCCTCACCGCCGCCGATAGCGCGGATTCGCTCGCCGGAACTTCTCCTGCCATTGCGGTCACCGTGCCGCCCACGCCGGTTTCCGTGAGCCCCGCGGGCGGCAGCGCCGCCGCCGCGGCCTTCACGTTTGTCTTCACCGATCCTCGCGGATACCAGGACCTGAGCGTGGTCGACATCCTCGTCAACAACTTCCTGGATGGCCGCCATGCCTGTTACCTGGCTTATATTGTGGCCTCCAAGACGCTGGTGCTGGTGGACGACGCGGGAGATGCCGGCGGGCCGTACGCGGGAAATGTGGCGCTGGGAAATTCCGCCCCGATTCAGAACAGCCAATGCGCTGTGACCCTGGTGTCGGCCGTGGGAAGCGGCAATACCCTGACTCTGATGTTGACCATCACGTGGGGCGCCGGCTTCACCGGTGACAAGATTGTCCAGGTGGCGGCCGGGGACGTGGCGCTGAACAACTCGGGGTGGCGTCCGCTGGCGGTCTGGCGGGTTCCGGGAGCCGCGCAAACCACGACCACCGCGGTAGTGGGCATGACTCCGAATCAGGGAAGCGGCGTGGGGCCCGCTCAGTTTACCTTCAACTTTTCCGACACCAGGGGCTTTGCCGATCTGGGAGTGGAAAACATCCTGGTGAACGGCTCCCTGGACGGCCGCCACGCCTGCTACCTGGCCTTTTCCCGCCCCGGCAACGTGATGTTTCTGGAGAACGATAACGGGGACGGATTGCTGCCCGGACAGAGTCTTGCCGCGGGCGGCAGCCTGAGCAACAGCCAGTGCGCCGTAAGTTGGGGAAGCGGCGCGGTGACAGCCGGAGGCAACAGCCTGGCGCTGACTCTGACCATTACGTTCACCGCCTCATTCGGTGGGAACCGCGTCGTTTACCTGGCCGCGCGGGATGTGAACGAAGCCAACAACACCGACTGGCACTCCATGGCCACCTGGACCGTCCATTAGGACAGCCGCTCGCTACTCCGACCGCAGCGCCGCCGCCGCATCCACCCCTGCGGCCCGCCGCGCGGGCAGCCATGCCGAGAGCAGCGCAACCAGGATCAGGAAGATGCCCGCGCTGGTGATGGACCAGGGGTCGAACAGAGGCACCCGGTACACCACGCTCTTCATGAGCCTCGCGAATGCCAGTGCCAGGGCAAGCCCCGCTGCCAGGCCGGGCAGGGCCACCGCGCCGGCTTCCCGTAGTATCATTCGCACCAGGTTCGCGGGCGTCGCGCCGATGGCCGCCCGCACCCCGAACTCCCGAATCCGCGCGTTCACCGAATACGCCAGCAGCCCGTAAATCCCCGCCGCGGTCAGGACTGCCGCCAGTCCCGCGAAGGCCGCCAGAAGCGTCAGTGCGAATCGCCGCTGCGCCAGCGAATCGGCGACGTTCTGCTCCAGGGGCCGCGCCTGTCTCACCACGATCTCCGCGTCGATGCGGTGCACCGTCTCCCGGATCTCGCGTTCCGATTGTGCCGCGGTGCCCGCGGTCTTTACCAGAAGCGTTCCCGAACCCGTGCCGATCGCATAAAACGTGGGCGCCGGTTCTTCGTCCAGGCCGAAATCGCGCACGTCGCCCACCACGCCCGCAATCTCGATCGCCGTCTGCTTCGCGTCCATGACTCCCAGCACGAGCCGCTTGCCCAGCGGATCCTGGCCCCCGAAGAATCGTGTGGCCAGGGTCTCGTTGATCAAACACCGCGGCTTCCCCTCGTCCGCCGCGCTCAGCCATTGCCCGCGCTTCAGCGGAATGCCCAGCACCCCGAAGTATTGCGGCGTCACGTAGCGAACCTGCGTCACCGGGTATTGCCCCGATTCGAACGGGCGCCCCTCGATTCCGAAGCGCGTCGCCCAGCGGCTGTGCTCCGTGGGCAAAAGACTCATCGGCGCGGTGTTCGCGGTGGCAACCTCCTCCACGCCAGGCAATGCGCGGACTGCGGGCAGCACCTGCGTGCGCAACAGCGCCGCGGCTTTATCGCCGCTGTATGGAATGGAAACGTCGATGGCCGCCACGCCCCGAGCGTCGAATCCCGGATTCTCGTCCAGCAGAGCCGCGAAACTCCGCAGCAGCAGCGCCGCTCCGGCGAGCACTACGAAAGCCAGCGCCACTTCGCCCGCCATCAGCACCGGGCCGAAACGCGATCTCGCCCGAATGACCGATCGCCCGCTCGCGCGCCGGTCTGCCGCCAGGCGCCAGCACGCCGGCAGCGCGAACAGGACTCCGCATAGGATCGCTATCCCCGCCGCGAACAGCCACACCGGTCCTGTGAAGCCCGTCTCTTGCATGCGCGGAATCTGATCCTGCGCCAGTTTGCGAAGCAGTTCTCCGGTCCAGACCGCCGCCATGGCGCCCACGGCTCCGCCGGCTCCCGCCAGCATGAGGCTTTCCGTAAGAATCTGGCGGATCAAATTCCCCGCGCTCGCGCCCAACGCCCAGCGGATCGCCAGTTCTTCTCTGCGCTCCAGCATCCGGGCGAGCAGCAGGTGCGCCAGGTTCGCGCACGCCATCAGAAGGACCAGCCCCACCGCCGCCCACACCAGCAACAAGGAGGGGCGCACGCCGCCGGTCGTTTCGGTCTCGAGCGAAATCACCTGCGCGCTCTCCCTGCCGTTCGTGTCGGGGTGAAGTTGGGCCAGCCGCTGGGCGATGGTCTGCATCTCGGCCTGCGCCTGCTGCTCGCTGACTCCCGGTCGCAGCCGCGCGATGACCTCCAGTGGATGATATTTCCGCCGGCTCATCAGTTGATCCTCGATGAACGAAAACGGGATCCACAAGTCTGCCCACTGCGGAAAGGATTGCCGTTCCGATACTACCCCGATGACCGTGAACGAAAGCGGCTCCAGGCGGATCTGCCGCCCGATGATCCCGGGATCCGCCCCGAACTTTCGCCGCCAGAGCTTCTCGCTGATCACCGTTACCCGGGCCTGGGTCCGATCCTCTTCCGCGGTGAAATCCCGCCCCAGCATCGGCTCGATTCCCATTGTGGAGAACAGGTCGTAGGTGGCATTGGTCCCGTGCACGGTTTCCGGCTCTCCCACGCCGAGCAGAGTCATGTGATCCATGGCGGCAAGCGTGTGCGCGGCCATCCGATCGAAGCTGTGGGACTGCGCTTGCCAGTCTCTAAAATCGGGAATCGTGGCTTGAAGCTGCCGGAATGCCGGGTGCGTCTCCCAGATCTGGACCAGCCGCGACGGATCGCGAAAAGGCAGCGGCTGGATCAGGACGCCATAAATCACGCTGAAGACCGCGACGTTGGCTCCCGCTCCGAGCGCCACCGTGAGAATAGCCGCGGCGGCAAACACTGGTCTGCGCCGAAGAAATCGAAACGCGAGTCGCACCCTCTCAGCTTAGTACACCCTTGTGGGGCAGGTTGGCAACAGTGGTAGTGCCTGAAAGGTGCGTTGATAAAAAATCAACGACCTGAAACAACGAGCGCTCGCAAGTGCTAGTCTGGGTGCATGGCACAGCGCACCAGCCTGAATGCTCTCCGTAATCTCATCGTTCAAGCCGAGAGGATCGTTTCCACAACACCGATGCCGGAACGCCGTTCCGAGCGTGCCGCCGAGTTGCTCCGGGCAGCAATCGCCCTGACCGACGATATCCTGCTAGTGCCGCCGGCCGCGATCCTGGGCGCCAAGGGTGGGAAGGCCACGCTTGCCAGTCGCGGGCCGGAGTACTTCCGCCAGCTCGTAGCGAAGCGAAAGACCCACGGCGGCGGCAGGCCCCGCAAGTAATCCTGGCATCCGCCGGTTAGAATGGTGTTCTGAAACGAAAAGCCCGGCACGGTGGCCTGGGCTTCTCGATGTGAATTGAACACCCTCATCGTAAGCCCTTCATCGTGCGCGGCGCAAGAGCCGTATGAATCGAGAGCAAAGAAGGGCCGAACACCTTCGCCGAGCCAGGATTGGGCAGGCAGTTAACGTCCTAAAGGCCAAAAGCCCGGTAACGTTTGCCCAGGCGCAAGTGCGTGCTTGTGAACGTGGCATGGAGTTATCTGGCAGCCTGATTTCTGAACAGATCCGATGGGGCAGTCCAGAGCGCATGAAGGTGGTTATTCAAGCGCTTGATGCCCAGGCTGAAGCGTACTTGGATCTTGTCGCCGACATGGAGTCCCAAGAAGCATTCTCAGTAGTACTTGAAGCCTTTGCCCATAAAGCCTTCGAGAAATTCACCGGCCATCGGCTCGGTGTTCTTATTCCACTCGGCAATGAGTTTCTGCCGATTGAGCAGAGGGTTCGCTATTGGGTGAATGAGAGCTACAAACGGATCATAAAACAGCACGGGTGTGACGCACCAGCCGAGTCCAGCCCGCGCCGCAAATTGATCGAGCCAATTCTTGCCCACAAGGGCTGGTCAGTATTGGATTGGGCAAATGAAGCTGCTGTGAGCCACGCCACAGCGATGGATTACCTCGATGGGAAAACGACGCCGTACGCCGATACGAGGCGTAAGTTGGCGGAAGCCCTTGGCCTAGCAGTCGAACAATTACCTAAATAGAAACCTCCCACAGTCTCCCAAACTCTCCCATTGATTTCTAGAAGACCAGGATGACTCTCCTCCTTCTGTTGTCGAATACTGAAACTGACTGAAAGGCGGAGCATGCAGATCAGAAACCGAGGGCCACCGAGGGCCAAAAAAAGCACGGGGAATAGCGTCTGCACTTCGCTGTTTCCCGTGCTCCAAGCCCAGGCTTTAGTCGATTCCCATTCTCCGTGCGTCCTGGTCCATCTGTTCGATCCGTTTCGAAAGATCGGCGTATTCCCGAATCATTCGGGCCAGCTTAGATGGTTCGAGCAAATCCCCGTGCCGATTGAGGAGCGCGAGAGGATCTTCCGTACTGACCCTTGGCTGGTTGAGGTAAGTAAAGGCCTGGGCGAGGGATTGCAATACCGTGGCTGCCGCCTTGAGTTCCGCAGACAGAGCAGCCTGATGGCGCTTGGCCTCGGTCCGATCTTTTACCAAGCGGAGAATTGCGGCATCCAGATCTTCATTGCTCATTACCCTTATTTTATGGGCGCGAATCACTGGAATCGCAACCTAAAAAGCTCAGGCAAACTACATTTTCCCCTTGCAAAACAACGAGCGCTCGTAGTATACTTAAACCATGAAGAGCGCAGTGAAAGTCGAGATCAAAATGACCTGCCCCGATTGCGAGACTCGCTGCCAGAGCTTCGGCAAACACCGGAACGGGCTGCGCCGCTTCCGCTGCCACCAGTGCAAGCGCACCTTCACCGAAGCGCACCGGCTCACCCTTGGCGAGATGTACGTCTCGGAGGAAAAGATGCTACTCGCCCTTCAACTCCTCATCGAAGGCAATTCGATCCGCAGTACGATGAGAATTACGGGGATTGACGGCAACACAATTATGAAGGCACTCGTCCTGGCCGGTGAGCGCTGTGAAAAACTCATGGGCCGATTGATCGTCAACATCCCGGTGAAGGACGTTCAATGCGATGAAATCTGGGGCTATGTGGCCAAGAAGGAAGGCCACAAGTTGCCGACGGAGGCAAACGACAATTCCATCGGTGATGCCTACTGCTTCGTTGCCATCGAGCGCAAGACCAAACTCGTTTTGAACTTCGCCCTTGGGCGGCGCGACCAGGCCACCACGGATATCTTCATCGAGGGTCTGCGGGCGGCGACGGCACCGCAACGCTTCCAGATCACCACGGATGGATTCCAACCGTACCTCTCAGCGATTACGACCACCTTGAGCGACCGTTGCGACTTCGCGCAGCTCATCAAGGTCTACGCCGAATCGAAAGAAGAACACCGGTACAGCCCGCCCGACGTGACGCATGCGGAGAAGGTCCCAGTCATGGGCAACCCCGACCCCGCGAAGATTTGCACGTCGCATGTGGAAAGGCAGAACCTCACGATCCGGATGCAGATGCGCCGCCTCACGCGGTTGACGAATGCCTTCTCGAAGAAGTGGGATAACCTGTGGTCTGCCTACTGCCTGCACTTCGCCTACTACAACTTTTGCCGGGTTCACCAGACCTTGCGCGTCACCCCCGCCATGGAATCCAACCTCACCGATCACATCTGGACAATCGCGGAACTGCTGGCGTAGACACCGGCACGGTGCCAGTTGTAGGATTAGGCGAGCAGCAATTCCGAGAAAGACTCTGGAAGGATGAACGCCGACTGGCTTTGGCGGCGCGCTGGCGTTTCGTTCCTTTTACTGGGATCAGTGTATCACGCCCCAGAAAAGAAACGAAATGGCTGTCGAATTTCACGCTCGGGATTTCCTCATTCGCGATGTCCAAAGTCCAGACGACACGGAGATCCCGCCAATGAATGGCTTCCTGGAAACAGCCCCTCTCGAGAAATTGCGAAAGGTCTACGGGCCACTATTAGTTGTATTCGTACTCGGTGTCTGTTTGCGGGCTTGGTACCCCCATACATGGCAATCGAAGGACCTCGCCGATGTTATGGGGGACGCATTCATCGTGGCCTCCGTCATCGGATTCTGCATTGATTTATGGGCAACATCTCTGCTCATTAATCACGCAGCGGAGGAATTGTCACTGCGCCTCGTCGGCTATGGGCTTCCTCCTGCCGCGCGAACTTTGATCCACAAACTCGTGCATGAAACCAAGATGGTTTATCGGAACTATCACGTAACATATTCGCTCCAGCGACACCCAGAACTAGACCGCCACGTCATCGTATATTTGACCTCATCGTGGACGCTGGTGAACAACGGAGGAAGTCCGGAGGAATATAGTACGGAGATGTGCCAGGAATTATCCTACGATCCACAGCCCGTTCACCTCCAATGTGGCGGAAAATCGTTCGGCCCAATGGATATCATTAAGAGAGTGACCGCAGG
>Ga0310039_10002115_pt1 | contig 13420 bp, 7 predicted proteins | sample Sb_taG_4_FD_200460 | JGI IMG/M metagenome (GOLD analysis project Ga0310039, IMG submission 200460) | Peat soil microbial communities from Weissenstadt, Germany - Sb_50d_6_BS metaG (v2) (version 2) | ecosystem: Environmental > Terrestrial > Soil > Wetlands > Peat | place: Germany: Weissenstadt... | reverse complement strand
CGGTATCGCGAATCGCTGCGTATGCCGCTTCGGCGTCGAAGTCACGCAGGCCTCGCGTATAGGCGCCGACGATCATCCCCGCGGCGTGGAACCCGGTCATGCTCCAGGTTTCATTTCCCCACAGCGGCCACATAGGCAGCGTGTGCAGTCCAAGCTGTTCGTAGTCCGCAACCAAGGTGCGAACAATGTCACTGGTCCGGTGCGGCTGCATCAGCATGATGAAGGGAAACTCGCCGCGATAGATATCCCAGATGGAAAGCGCGGTGTATTTGGTAAAGCCGGGATGAAGATGATTCTGGCGATCCTGCCCGCGATATGTTCCATCAACGTCGTTGAATGTGGCTGGAGCAACCAGGCCGCGATACGCCCCGGTGTAGAAAGTCTCTGTCAGCTCGTTTGTAGGCAGGCCCGCGTCGAGCACATCCAGTGCATTGCTCCACTCATGCTCGGCTTCGCGAGCCATGGCGTCGAAGTCCCAATGAGGAATTTCGGCGGCCAGATTCTTTGCAGCACCCTCAACACTGGTGCACGAAATGCCCACGCGGATGACCAAAGGCTCGGTGCCCGGTGCATCGCCTAAGATCGCTTTGATCTCTTTTCCGTTGAACTCGTTTCCGGCAGAAGCTGTGCTCACGGCGCCGTCCAAACTCACATCCATTGACGTGACCGGCCGCGAGAATTCCATTACAAAGTACGCTTGCTTGTCCTCGGCCCATCCATGCGTCGCCCGCATGCCGCTGATGCGCGTGGTGCTCTCGATCTTCAGCTCGGCGTGATAAACCTTGCAGCCGATGCCATGCACCAGGTCGAGAATCACACCCCGGCGCGTCCCAGCCGGCAATGCGGGATAGCCGTAGCGGTGCATGCCGCAGCGCGTAGTTGCGGTTAGCTCGGCCTCGACATCAGGCGTAAGCAGATGCACGCTGTAGAAGCCCGCGCGTGCGGTCTCCCTTTCATGCGTGAAGAACGAACGATAGCCCGGCACCGCCTTATCGAACACCCAGCCGGAGTCCGGCCCCAACGCCTCAATCTGCTCTTCTGCCAGATCCGGTGGGATCCCTGGATCGAATGACCAGTTCTTCCCTTCCACTACCGGCATCAGCAGGATGTCGCCCAGGTCGCCGCCGCCGGTTCCCTGCACGTGGGTGTGACTAAAACCGATCAAAACGTTATCGGGGTAGTAGTAGCCCGGGCAATGATCCCAACCTGTATAGTCACCTCTCTTGTTCCAGTGGATCTCCGGCGCGCCGGCGGTGTCCGGGCTCAATTGCACCAGGCCAAAGGGAGCGACGGCTCCAGGAAACATGTGGCCCCGCCACCCGGTACCGATCTCCGGCCGAACGCTCTGAACCGCATCCCCTCCCTGCTGGCTTTCCTCTGAACCCCGCGGTGCCGCCAAGCTCCGTATTGGCTCCAGAAGCGCTCCGAACGGAGCCACTGTTCCGGCCGTCGCCGCCCCGCACATCTTGAGAAACTCCCGTCTCCGCAACTCCGACCATCCCCGATACCCCATGCAAGCTCCCTGTTCTGAAGATCATGACGATTATAGTGCCATGCGCACGCAACAAGCGCAGGTGGGGGTTCCATCCTCCGGGCTGGAGTTTGCATCGAACTCGCCATATCCGCGACTGGAAAGCAGAATTCTAGGCGGATCGAGGAGAGACGAAGATGGCAGACACAAAGAAATGTGCGAACCCGCCGTGCGTCTGCAAGCCCACTGACGGGTCAAAGTATTGCAGCGCTTATTGTGCGGGAGCGGAAGAACGAACCGACGTCGTGTGTCACTGCGGCCATGCAACCTGCGATGGCGATGTATCCAACGTGGAAAACCAAATCGGCACAGCTGACAACGCCTGAAGCCAATAAAGGAGCCGGTATCTCTTCGCCTGCGGGCGCATTGCCGGAAGCAAGTGACCGGTCACCAAAATGCGGTTCGAAATGGCAGCGCGTCGATGCCCGGTTGCCGCCGGCGCAACGAAGCTGGAACTGCAAATGAGTGGCCGCCAACGGTAGGGGATGTCGCGAAAATACGCACGCGTCAATGCGCAACGCTACGCTGTCACCGGGCTCGCTGCCCGCGCCTCCCACCTTCACGCCAGCGGCGAAGAGTGAGAAATCGAGCGAGCCCAATGGCAAAATTGAGATAGCCAGGCTCCCCCGGTTTCTGCAAGGGCGAAGCCTGGCGCTGGAATTCTGACCCGAGATCAACCTGAAGAGACGAACAGGCCGGTCAGGGACTCAGTGGTGATGATTTGCCGCTTCGGTAGCGAGCCTGATTTCCCGTTTTGCCTGGTCTAATAGATCTTTCGCGCGAGCGGCATGGCCTCCCATGTCCCACTCGTTGGCCTGCTGAGCGGCAGCAATCCGGTCAAAGGCCTGATTGATCAGCCGTTGCGCCTCCATCAGGTTAGGGCGCCGGGGTCCCTGTGCGACCAGCACGCCGCCCGTAAAACTTGCCAAACAAAGTACGGAGCCCAAAACGAATTTGCTTCTTGTCATCGGGGAAACCCTCCGGCAGTCAAGGTAACAGAAAGAGGCAGAACCTTGGCAACAAAAATTCATGGGCTGGCGCGCTGGAATGCGCAAATATTCCGCCCGCGTGCCCAAAGCGGTGCTAAGCTTGAGAGCCATACGGACGATGGAGGGAGCCTTATGGCCAAAGCCAAGAAGTGCGCAAATCCCGCCTGTAGCTGTGTTCCAAGCGACGGATCAAAGTACTGCAGCGCCCACTGCGAGGGCATCGGCACTCGCGCCGAGGTAGTTTGCCGGTGCGGCCATTCCGACTGCGCCGGCAGCATAAATACATAGGGTCGGCGCGCAAAAAGCGATTCAGGTCTCAGCATCCACTGAATTCCCCGAAGCGCTGCCACTGACACATCCATCGGCCATGAGGATTGGCGTGTGTGGACCAGGCGCCGAGTTTTGGTGACCATCATTGCGGAGCCAATACCGATTTTTCCTCAGATTCCCTCGATTTCAACCGCAGCCTTGATGGCTTTGCGCATCTCTTGCCGCGGCTAGAATCAATGTAGCCATGTCCGAATTTACCCACCTGCATCTGCACACTGAGTATTCCCTTCTGGATGGCGCCTGTGACGTGACCAAGCTCGTGGATCGCGTCGCCGCACTGGGGCAAAAGTCTGTCGCCATGACCGACCACGGGAACATCTACGGCGCGGTGCACTTTTTCGAAGCAGCCAAGGCCAGGGGCATCAAGCCCATTCTGGGCTGCGAGCTCTACGTGTGCAAGGCCGAGGATCATCGCGCCGAGACGCCGAAAGACGAATACAACCACCTGCTGGTGCTCGCTGAAAACGAAGAGGGCTACCAGAACCTGATCCGCCTGACCTCGGAGGCGAGCCTGAACGGTTTTTACCGCCGCCCGCGCGTGAGCAAAAAGTACCTCGCGGAACATTGCAAGGGACTGATCGGGTTTTCCGGCTGCCTGAGCGGCGAACTCTGCGAGACGCTGAACAACGAGAAGCTGGACCAGGCGGCGAGGTACCCGAGGGCAAAGGACGTCGCCTTGCAGTACCAGGACATCTTCGGCAAGGGAAACTTTTTCCTCGAGATTCAGGACCAGGGCCTCGACGACGAAAAGAAGATCAACGGCGATTTGCATCGCCTGGAGCGCGAGCTCGAGATTCCGTTGGTTGCGACCAACGATTCGCACTACCTGTGCGGCGAAGATTCGCATGCGCACGACGTGATGCTGTGCGTTCAGACGGGCGCGAAGATCCACGAAGCCAACCGCTTCAAATTCGACAGCGACCAGTTCTTTGTAAAGAGCGCGGACGAGATGGCGCACATCTTCAAGGATTCGCCAGGCGTGCTTAAGCGGACGATGGAGATTGCCGAGCGCTGCAACCTGAAGCTGCACGCTGTCGAATCTCCCTTTCCCGATTTTGCTGTGCCCGAAGGTCACACCACCGCGAGCTATTTTGAGCAGGTGTGCCGCGAAGGTTACAGAAAGCGTCTTGAGACCTCCATCAAGCTGCTCGAGTCGCGCGGTGTGTTGCGCACGCCGATTCACGAATATGATGCGCGCCTAGAACACGAGATCGCAATCATCAGGCAAATGAATTACTCGGGCTATTTCCTCATTGTCTGGGACTTCATCAAGTACGCGCGCGATCACGGCATCCCTGTCGGTCCCGGAAGAGGCTCGGCAACCGGTTCGCTGGTGGCCTATGCAATGGAGATCACCAATATCGATCCGCTGCAGAATTCGCTGCTCTTCGAGCGATTCCTGAATCCCGAGCGCGTGTCGATGCCCGATATCGACGTGGACTTCTGCATGAACCGGCGCGGCGAAGTCATCGACTACGTGACCCGCAAGTACGGGCGCGAGCAGGTGGCGCAGATCATCACATTCAATACGATGGCGGCCAAGGCGGCGATCAAGGATTGCGGACGCGCGCTCGACATGCCGTATGGAGATGTGGACCGGATTGCGAAGTTGGTTCCGGCAACGGTGGGCATGACGCTCGATAAGGCGCTCGAAGACGTTCCCGATCTGCGCAAGGTATACGACAGCGATAAGCAAATTCGCGAGCTCATCGACACTGCGAAAAAGCTGGAAGGCCTGGTGCGCGGGTCTGGTGTTCACGCGTCGGCAGTGGTGATTGCGCCGCGTCCCCTCATCGACCTGGTCCCGCTGGCCAAGACCAAGAACGACGAAATTGTAACCGCCTACGACATGAAGGCCGTGGAGAAGATGGGTCTGCTCAAGATGGACTTCTTGGGCCTGACGACGCTGACGGTGATCGCCGACTGCCTGAAGCTGATTGAGCAGCACCGCGGCGAGAAAGTGGATATTGAGGCGATTCCGCTGGACGACACGGAGACCTACAGCAAGGTGTTTCACACCGCGCTGACTTCGGGAGTGTTCCAGTTCGAGTCGAGTGGTATGCGCGATATTTTGCGGCGCTACAAGCCGGATTCGGTGGAGGAGCTGACGGCCTTGAATGCGCTCTACCGCCCCGGACCGATGAGCATGATCGACGACTTCATCGAGCGCAAGTGGGGCCGGCGCAAGGTGGAGTACATGCTTCCGGAACTCGAGCATGTGCTGAAAGAAACGCTGGGCGTGATCGTCTATCAGGAACAGGTGATGCAGATCGCGAACGTACTGGCGAATTACTCGCTCGGCGAAGCCGACTTGCTGCGGCGCGCCATGGGCAAGAAGAACGCCGAAGAGATGGCCAAGCAGCGCGATCGATTTGTGAGCGGCGCAGTGGCGCACGGTGTAAAGAAGGATACGGCGGGCGACATCTTCGACCAGATGGACAAGTTTGCCGGCTACGGATTCAATAAATCGCACTCGGCGGCGTACGCGCTGGTGGCGTACCAGACTGCTTATCTCAAAACGCATTACCCGATAGAGTTCATGGCGGCGCTTCTCACGTCGGAAACGTCGAAGCCCGACAGCGTGGTCAAGTATATCGGCGAGTGCCGCGAAATGGGCATTCGCGTGGAACCGCCCGACGTGCAGGTTTCAGGAGCGCAGTTCACGCCGCACGGCGAAGCCATCCGCTTCGGGCTTGCCGCCGTGAAGAATGTCGGTGGCAATGCCATCGAATCCATCTTGACAGCTCGCAAAGAGGCGGGCGGGCAGTTCAGGAGCTTTTGGGAGTTCTGCGAAAAAGTCGACCTGCGCTTGATGAACAAGCGCGTGATCGAATCGCTGATCAAAGCAGGCGCTTTGGATTCTCTCGGCAAACGTGCCCAACTCACGGCGGCTGTCGACAAGGCGATGGAACGCGCGCAGAAAACACAGCGAGATGCGGAGCAGGGCCAGAGCGGATTATTCGGGCTCTTTGACGAGACGCCCGCGCGCGGCCGCGACGCCGATGCGCTACCGCCCGCCGCCGATTGGGAAGAGGGCGAGCGCCTCGCAAATGAGAAAGAGGTTTTGGGGTTTTTCGTCTCAGGCCATCCGCTCGACAGGTATGCTGAAAAGCTGCGCAACCTTACCGGGGTAATTTCGACGTCTGAAGCGCTGGAGCGCAAACCTCCTGACCGGCGCTGGGGTGCACAGCCCGACATGGCCGACGAGATTCAGGTGGCGGGAATCATTCACGGGTTGCGCGTGCAGAAGAGCCGCCGCGATCAAAGACTCTATGCGCAGGCGGCGCTCGAAGATGCGACGGGCAAGATCGAACTGATCTGCTTTGCGCGGGACTATGAACGGCTCGCGCATCAGTTGAAAATCGAGGCCCCGGTGCTGGTGCGCGGAATGTTGATGGGAGACGAGGAAGCAGCGCCCAAGATCGCCATAAGCCAGGTGCAGCCGCTGGAAGAGGTCCAGGAGAAACTGCCAACGGGCGTGCGCATCCGCATCAATCTTGACCGCGTCAGCGAGGAGATGCTCGCCCGCCTGAAAAGCGCGGCTGACGCTGCGCCGGGCCCCGGTAAGGTGATGCTCCATTTGGAGAAGAAGGGCGAGTACGCGGTGATTCTCGAGCCAGAAGGTATGAGTGTGTCTGCCGATCGTGGCTGGGTGGAGCGTGTGGAAGAGTTGGTGGGTAAAGGCACAGTGCAGGCGTTGTGATAGAGAGAAAGAGTAGTCAATAGAGATTGGGGAGTTGAACCACTTACATCAATGACGTTTTGAAGGGGCACAACTTTAGTCGTGCCGCAGAACGCAGATAAGAGCGCGGGCTTTACCCCCTATGGCACGCTCCGCTATTACTTCTGCCAATTGTGTAGCTGGAATCGGGAATTTGAAAACGGCAGTCAGAGGCGAGTAGCGAATCGTGAGATATAGACCATTAGGCCGCGGTCCGCTAGAAGTCTCGGAACTGAGTTTCGGCACCTGGCTGACGGCCGCAGGTGGCATCGCGCGCGAGCAGGCCATTCGCTGCATTCATGCGGCGCTCGACCACGGAATCACGCTCTTCGATACCGCGAATCAATACGGCGCCGGCGAGGCAGAGCGTGTGCTGGGCGAAGCGCTGCGAGCTTATCCCCGCGGCCGCTATCTGATCGGAACAAAGCTGTATTTCCCCGTGGGCGGCGAACCGGATCATGGACTCACGGCGGCACAGATTGAAAAACAGTTGAATCGATCACTTGAGCGCCTCGGCGTCGACTGCATCGACTTATACCAGTGCCATCGCTACGACAAGGAAACACCGCTCGAGGAGACGATGCGCGCTCTCGACCGGGCTGTGCGCGAGGGCAAGGTGCGCGCAATCGGGTTCAGCGAGTGGACGGCCGAACAGATTAATGCCGCAGCAGCAATAGCGAGCGACAGAAGCCTCATTCCTTTCTCTTCAAGCCAGCCCCAGTACTCCATGCTCTGGCGAAAACCGGAGGCGGCGGTGTTCCCAGCATGCGCACGCCACGGGATCGGCAACCTGGCATTTTCTCCGCTTGCGCATGGAGTCCTCACCGGGAAATACGCGCCGGGTCAGCCGCCTCCGCCCGATAGCCGCGCGGCGAACGACAAGATGAATATGTTCATGGAGACTGCAGGCCGGCATTATCGCTCTGCTTCGTTGCTCGCTGGCGTCGCTCGGCTCAAGCCGATTGCAGAACACCTCGGCCTGACCATGGCGCAGATGGCGCTGGCTTGGGTGCTGCGGACGCCCGAAATCGCTTCTGCGATTATCGGCGCCACAAGCCCCGAGCAGATTGCCGACAATGCCCATGCTGTCGGCGTTACACTCTCTGCAGAAATCCTCGAACGCATCGACTACGCGCTTGACGGCGCCATCGTCTGGCAGTAACGACCCGCAGTCCTCTCTCGTCTGCGAATCGTGCGAAAAGCAGGTACGATCCAGCTCAGTGACTCCACTGGTAGGTCACGGTCTGCGTGACCTTGGCGCCCTCGTCTTTCTCTTGCACAGTTTCAAGGCTCAAATTCGAGAACATGCGGCTCAGGCTCGCCATATTCCCTGAAAAGAAGGCCGGGCTCTGGCCTTGCGACTGCATTGCCTGGTCATCGCCGACCGCGCTTGCCGTCTTGTCGAGCATCGTGAACAGGGCGCGAGAGTTCTGCTGTTCGCGAGGTGAATGCCGGTAAGCACCGGTATACGTGACGCCGCCTTGTGTGCTTTGTGTTGCGTTCTGTCCCCGGGCGAGCATCTTCTCCAGCAGATCGGAATCGTTGGCGAGGAATAGTTGCTTGTCGCGCGTCGCGATAAATAACGGCACGCGCCCATCCAACGCAAAGTAGCTTCCCGGCGACCCGGATCGCTGCTCCCAGCCAAGTCCGATACGGCCCGCAGTGAGCCCGGGTTGTATTGCCGTAGCCAGCGCACCGCGCACCGCTTCGTCATTCCAATTCGCTTCAGCCTGAACCACAACACCACTCGAACGAGCTTGTCGAGATTCAAAACCGCTATCGCCCGACGCTGGAGTCTCATTTTTCCCCGCGACCTGCCGCCACAATGACACTACAACATCCAGGCGGAAATGCGGCGCAAGCCCATGAATCGAGACGTCGACACGATGCCTCGGGTGCGTGCAATCCCACATTCGTATCCAGAAGCGAGCCGTTTAGGCCACTCTTCCGTGCAATTTTCTGTGTATGCTAGGTATATCCGCCGTGGAATTAGCCATGTCGAAGGCCGGATCCGTTCTGGACGACCGCCTGACGTTGGAGCTTCACATGTTTCGCAGTTTTCGTCTTCTGTTGGCCATATCTTTATTGGCCGTTGCGTTACCCCTTTACGCGCAAACCGGGTGCACTGATTCTCCTGAATCGCCTACGATCATACTCGCCATGGTGGCCGGCATCACTGGAATCGCGGTCGGCCTGAGGGCAATGCGCAAGCGCAAAACGTAGTTTTTTCGCCAGTCGTCCGGTGCAAGGCGTAAAAAAGCTGTATGTACTCGGCTTGGGGCTCATTCATCCGGCCTGGGAATTCGATGATGAACGTTCCCCGTACTCTGCTCCTTTCTTCAATTTCGTTGTCTCTGGCTGCAGCCATCGGCTGCGGCGGCAGCATTTCCAACTCCGGCGGCGGCGGATCCGGAGGGGACTGTCCCGCTCGCACACCGGTCGCAGGCGTCTCGTTCACGGGAAAAGTTCTTTCCGGCTCGCTGCCAGTTAGCGGAGCGTCGGTGCAGCTCTATGCCGCTGGAAACGCCGGCAACGGCTCCGCACCCGTTGCGCTTCTCACCAGCTCCCTCACGACCGCCGCCAATGGCACCTTCACCGTTCCTTCCGGATACAGTTGCCCGTCGTCACAAACCCCGGTGTACCTGCTCTCAAAAGGCGGCCAGGCGGGAACTGGTCCCACCATCCCGTCCGTCTGGCTCATGATCGCTCTTGGACCATGTGGCAGTTTGACTGCCGGAAGCTCCCTCGTCATGAACGAGGCGACATCCGCCGCAGCAACCTGGGCGCTGGCCTCATTTATGTCGAGCGGCGGCAGTATCGGCGCAAACTGCACCAATACCACAGGCCTCGACATTGCCTTCATCACTGCAAACGATCTTGTGAACCCGGCCTCGGGCACGTCGCCCGGCGCCGGGCTTCCCTCCACCCTGGCCGTCTCAACGAAAAAGCTGAATACGCTCGCCAACGCGCTCGCTTCATGCACCATTTCGAGCGGCGGCAGTAACTGCTCAGCCCTGTTCACTGCCGCCACATCCGGAAGCGCCGCGCCCACCAACACGCTTGATGCCGCGCTCAACATCGCCCACGCGCCGGCCAATAATGTCGCGGCAATCTATGCGCTCGCAGCCGGCAGTACAGCCTTCACGCCCGCTCTTTCTGCGGCGCCGCCTGACTGGATGCTCCACAACACCATCAGTGGCGGCGGCATGGCCTCGCCGGCTTCGGTGAGCGTGGCCGCATCAGGCAATGTGTGGGTCTCGAGCTACTTCAACACGGTTTCGGAATTCCTGCCCAACGGCGCAACCGCCTTGCCCTCGGGAATAGCCGGCTACGGCATCAACCAATCCTATGGAATGGCTCTCGACCCGCAGGGCAATGTGTGGGTCGCCAATGAGCAAACCAACCCCAACAGCGGGAATGGCGACGTGGATGAACTGAGCTCTTCCGGCGCGGCGTTGGCAACCGGACTTACCAGCGGCGGAGTCGACTTTCCCATTGCCGTCACCGCCGACTCCAATGGCGACGTCTGGGTCGTTGACTATGGTGACTCCAAGGTTTCGCTCTTCAATCGTTCGGCTGCCGCGCTGTCACCGTCTTCCGGCTGGGGCGGCACTTCACTCGCGTTTCCTGTTGCGCTTGCGGTCGACGCCAATCACAACGCATGGGTCGCCAACCAAGCGGGCGTGCTTCCCGTGACAAAAATCTTGGCTGACGGCTCGCAGGTGACGAACTACAACTGCGATTGCAACGGCGCGTCGGGCATTGCCACCGATCAAAACGGGAACGTCTGGATCGCCAATTACTACGGAAACAGCATCAGCGAAGTCACTACCGGCGGCACACTGGTTCTTGACGCTGCTACGGGCGGCGGCGTGAATCATCCCCAGGGCATCGCAGTAGATGGCGCAGGAACGGTCTGGATCGCCAACTATCTCGGTAACTCGATCTCTGAGGTCAAAAGCGCGTCGAGCGCCGCGTCCGGCACGTTCGCTTCGCCGTCAACAGGCTTTGGAACAGACGCAGCAATCCTTCAGCCTTACAGCCTGGCCATCGACGCCAGTGGAAGCGTCTGGGTTTCCAACTTCGGCAACAACACGCTGACCCAGTTCATCGGCATCGCAGCGCCCGTGAAGACGCCCTTGGCCGGTCCGCCGCAGCAACCCTAAAGCTCGAGAAGCCTAGCTCACCTGTCAACTTGTTTGCTTGTTCGCATAAGCTGCTGCTCCGCTTTGCGCGTCGCGCATTCCCTCAAGAGCATTGAATATGAGAAGAGCGGATCAGGCGCCCCAGCCCCGCAGATGAGGGGAAAGCAGTTTGGGTCTGTTTCCGGCCGTACTGAGGAAAAAGAAGCAAGGGCGCCAGTTTCACCTTACTCGATTACAGATTTGCTTTCCGGGGGATTCACGGGCAAAGGTATCAAGCTTGCAGACAGGGGGACACGCTGCATCCGGTCCGATTTGCGGCAGCCTAAGCGGGAAATGAGGATAAATCTCAGTGGCCGACGGAGTTTCGAAACTTCAAGTGAACCCTCAGAGATATCCGCAATGTGCTGGTTTTACTCTGGATATGGCGGGGACGACGGGGCTCGAACCCGCGACCTCTGCCGTGACAGAGTCGGTACTTCAAGTATTTCAACAACTTACAGGCTGCTGGGGACTGCCAAAATACCTCAAAATACGCAGTAGCCGAACTGATTTCGGGTTGGTGTACGGGTTGGGATTCTTAATTTCACCTCTGCCCTCGCGGTCTTTCCACCTAGACTTTTCGCTTATTCTTCTCCTATCATTCCTGCATGTTCCCAACTCCCAGTGGCCGCAAGACCTTCGTGGTGACCTGCAAGCGTTGCCGCCGCGACGTGCCAACCGGGCGGTAGGAGTTCCCCTTCCAGTCCATCACCGTCGAGTGCCCCCTGTGCAGCGAAGTTCGGCAGTACAGGCCGAGCGAAGTCTTTCTCGGTCGGGCAGACCAACTCGTGGTTCGGCAATAGCGTGCCGGAGGCCGCTGATGTTTGACCCGGATGCACACATGCCCCGTATCAATCGGGGGATGGTGTACCTCACTGCTGCTCGGTATGGTACTTAAACGACACGCTCAACTTTGTACGATAGACCGGCTTCCCGTCCTCAATGTGTATGTCCAACTTAATGACTTCAGCCACGCGCAAATCGCGCAGCGACTTGGACGCCGTCCCCAAGGCTAGAGCAGCCGCCTTCTCCCATGACTCGGTGCTGGTGCCGACCAATTCAATTACTTTGTAAACGCTCTCGGCCATTTTGCCCTCCTTTAAGCCAAGATTTCCTTTCTGGCTTCGGGTCGGCGGAATTTTACCATTGGAGTGGTACTCGGCGGGGGAATTCTTGAGGATTGGCCTCTTGCGCGGCTCCTGTGGCGCAAAGAACCGAAGATTCACCACGCTGCGCCTTGCAGTGTGTCAACTCTGCTATTGCGGATTCTCACGACGCTACTGCCTAACGAGCCCCCGGTCTACTTAAATGGTGGCTGCGGCGTCGAAAAGCGGCATCCGGTCGCGATGAGCGAGTGCCGCTTCTTCATCTGATCTGGCACAGAGCATCTCGTTTCCGAGAGGCTTTTGTGCGTTTGGCGGGGATATATAATTGTTTCAACGGCCAGCCCCTTTCATCCAAGCCCCCCGACGAGAATCACTCCCCACTGGTTGCTTCACATACCCCACACCGCCCCCCTAAAAGCTGGCAAAGAGCCGGGAGGAATCCCGGCTCGTTTGTTCGGCAACACATGAATAGGCCAAGCCCTTAGCGATTCGATGTCCACGGTCTGACACAGGGCTGGAAAAATGATTTTCGACCGGATCGTGCGATAGTCTTTCTTAACTCTGACATCAAGTCTCAGCGAACGCCTGACGAGCAGTGCGAACTTCTGCTGCAAGCACCCGTAGCAGCTTGGGATATAACGACGGGTTCGCTTGCATCACATCTTCAAAGTCGGCGCGAGTCACGAACCTGACCTCGGCGCTTCTGCGAACCATCGCCGTCAGGGAGTAAGGTTCGTTCCCAATGATTGCAGGAAGGCCGAGCAAACAACCAGCGCCAGCACGAAGGCACCTGACGGCCTTGCCCGTTGTCGATTCCAACATGAGGTTAGCTTCTCCACTCTGGAGAATGTACAGGCCGGTCGGTACGGTTCCTTGTTGAAAGAGGACGCGGCCTTCGCGGCAAGGAATGGGTTGGGATCGCTTCTCCAACTCTTTAATTAGCTCGGCGTCAGCCTCGAAAGAGTTTTGTTTCAACGATGGCTCCCTTTGACCGCTGCAAGAAGTTTTATGGCAGGTATAGATGGCAGATAATGTCACCCTTTGATTCCAGAGAGATGTGATGTGCGACACATTAAGACTCAAGCCTATAATCTGACCACCATGCCGGTTCCGTTCCATCCCGCCGTGCCGATTGCTTTCCATCCTAACTACTTCTTCATTTGCCCCAGCGTATAGAGGTGATTATTGATTTCGAGAAGGTGGACCGGAGACCAAATGCAGAAATATTTCTGAATTGCTTGCCACCGGGTGGCTGTAAATGGTCTGGCGAACTTCCGATGTCCAAGGGTGCGCCAATGCCGGGGGTTCAGCAGACAACTTCATAATCAGAAACTCTTCGCCCTCGCGCCGGGATTCCTCCCGGCTCTTTGCCAGCGTATTGGAGACTTTTGAGGCTTGCTGAAATGGTGCCAGAGGGCTAGAGAAGCTTGCGAGGATTCGGGGAAATGGCTGGCCGTTGAATTGCAAACTAACCATTCGTGGATGAAATGTCTGTCGCCTATCGAACAAACAGTAAACAAAAAATAAGCGTATGCTCATGGCACACGAAAATTGCCATT
>Ga0310039_10002112_pt1 | contig 13454 bp, 9 predicted proteins | sample Sb_taG_4_FD_200460 | JGI IMG/M metagenome (GOLD analysis project Ga0310039, IMG submission 200460) | Peat soil microbial communities from Weissenstadt, Germany - Sb_50d_6_BS metaG (v2) (version 2) | ecosystem: Environmental > Terrestrial > Soil > Wetlands > Peat | place: Germany: Weissenstadt... | reverse complement strand
CACATTGCTCGACGACGCCGTGACCGAGGAATTGGCCGGCGTGACCACAGGAGCCTCGAACGTCACCGTGGCAGTGCCGGTCAGCGTCACGCCGTCAGTGGTGTCGGTGGCCGTATAGGTGACGGCCTCCGTCTTGGTGTCGGTCACCGTGAAGCTGGCGATACCGGTGGTGGCGTCGGTCGTGGCTGTATCGGTCGCGGCGCCAGCAACGGTGATCGCCGATTGGCCCGAGCCCTGGGTGAGGGTGACCTGCTTGCCGCCCTCCACCGGAACCCCATGGGTATCCTCGAGCGTGACCGTCACTTTGGAGCTGTCCACACCGTCGGCAGTGGCGGTGGACGGACTCGCCACCACGGTCGACTCCGTGGGCGATACCGGAGTAGCCGCCAACGGGGAGCCGTCACCAGGGTTCTCTCCACCGTCGTCGGCGTTCGGGGCAACGTAGAAGGGCGCCGTAAAGAGATGCGGCTTCGAGAAGTCGTTCTGATTGGAGAAGAGCCCCACCACGCAGGCGTCGCCGTTGTCGCACACTGGCGTGCCGTCAGTCGGCTCACCGAACACGATGGTGTCGGGCAGTGCATACACCGTGTAGATGGCGAAGTTCATGCTCCCGTCTGTCGCGGCCCCCGGGATCGAGTCGACCGTGTCAGGCTGGCACTCGGTCGGCTTTGTGGGCAGATTGGCGACCAGGCCACCGGGGTCAGCACATTCCAACGCTTTGATGGCGACGGCCCCGCTGGGAAAACCCGCCGCGGTCAGGCTGGCATTGTTCATGGTGGTGTTGGCGGTCACCGAGATGTCGATCGTCTGTCCGCTCGAGAACGGCAATCCCGCTGTGACGGTACCGATTGTGCTGATCGTGACCGCCCCGCTCGTAAGGGTCGCCGCCTGAGCACTTGTCGAAAGGGCCGCGCCGATGCCGCCCAGCACCACGAGGGTGACGCCAGTCAACTGGGCCACCAGCATGGCGCGGCTATTGGTCCGCGTCCTCCAGAACCACCCAGTACGCCTGTGGTGCGCAGTGGAGCGTCCTATTTCGGGGTAGCGGGGTCGCCTGAGCGCCGATCCCACGGCTTCGCTACCGTCCGCTGCCACTGCGTGCGGGAACAGCTCCGGCCACGGCCCGAGACCGCCGGAGCAGCCGGCGACTCAGGGTTCCCGCCACCAGGAGTGCCGAGCCCCCTCCGAGCAACCACGGCAGACCGGGGTCGCCGGTGTTGGCGAGTGTGGACGGGCTGGTGGCTGCGGCCGTCGCCTGGTGACCTGTGACCGCGGGAGACGGGCTTCCGTTCACGATGGCGTTCTCCGCCTGGGGATCCGGGCCCACGTTGAACGGCCCCGAGAAGATGTGGGGTTTGGTGAAGTCGTTGAGATTGGTGAAAATCCCGAGCACGCATTCGTCTTGACCACTGCCACAGGCCGGGGTCTGGTCCGACGGCTCGCCGAACACAATGGCGTCGGGAAGGGCGTACATGGTGTAGCCCTTCATGATCAGGCTGCCGTCCGCCCCTGCACCGGGAACCGAGTCCACGGTGTTGTAGTCGCACTGACTGGGTTTCTTGGGCAGATTCGCCGAGAGACCGCCCGGGTCGGCGCATTCCTCGACCTTGATGGCCACGGCACCGCTCGGGAAACCCGCCGTGGCGCGGTTGGAAGCCGCCAGGGTGGCGTTGGCGGCGACCGTGATGTCGATGCTCTGTCCGCTGTGGTACGGCGAGCCCGGGGTCAAGGTCACCGGGCCCGCGGTGAGCGTGGCGGCCTCGGCATCGCTAGGAACAAGGGCCAAGACGATCCCCGCCACGAGGAGCGCTCCACCCACGACCTGGGCGGCCACGGCAATACCGCGGCGTGGTCGGCGCTCGGACTGTCGCGGGCGGGGGAATGTGGGCCTGCCCCGGGTCTGGGTCATGGTCATCGGTCCTGGCTTCCTCACTGGGCTCGAGTGCTCACGGGCGACGCTCGGACACCTGTTCTTTTACGCCCTTCGGCCCGGGGGCCGGCGACCTGATCGCCGACCCCCGGGCCGGGGGCACTTCTCCTTCGCCGCTCCACGCGTGGTCACACGTTGAGCGGTCTTGCCTAACTGTTGGGGTCGGTCACCGACAAGACGGGCGGATGCCCAGGGAAGAAGATGGTCGTGACCGAGGATGGAATCGCGTTCGAGAGGGTAAGGGTGCTCCCACTCACGGACACGACCGTGGTGCCCGACGGCACCCCTGCCCCGGCGTCTCCCGTGACGGTCCATCCCACTGCGACCGAAGACGGTACGGTCCCGGCGTTGTCCGTCACCGTGGCGGTGCCGGTCGACGTGATCGACAGGTTGGCGCTGCAGGTGGCGTTCGGTGTCACCAGCCCGTCTGCGGGCGTGATCTTGGCCGCAGTCAACTCAGGGGTGGTGTCGGTGAGCCGGGAGAACCCGTACTGCTGGATCGTGTTCGTGATGTCTTGGTCGAAGTTCCCGCCATAGAGCTGGTCCTTCCCCTTGGTCACAGACCCACCGCCGCTGCCGACCGGGTTGGTGTCGCATATCCAGTTGAGGAACCCGGCCGCGGACGCCCGGATCTTAGTGGTGTTCCAGATGTTGAACAGCGTGCGGGCCGTCGGGTAGTTGTTGGAACGCTCGTTGGCGATGCTCGGGACGATCCCGTTCTCGTTGGTGAGCGACACCACGTAGGCGCCGGGCACGCCGGCGGGGATTGTGCCGGTCCCGGGCTCGATCTGGACTGTGCCGGCGTTGGGGATGGTGTTGTAGTAGCCGTAGCCCTCGAAGTACAACGAGGTGGCGATGTCCACGGCCTGGTCGGCCGGGTCGTTAGGCCAGTTGGCCCCAGCGAAGTCACCGATCTGAGATGCGTTGTTCTCCAGGGCGATCTCCAGATTCCCGGTGTACCCGTCGTTGGACAAGGGGTTCTGGCCCGAGGCCGCGTTCGCGTTGAACGGCGAAGCGGAACATCCACCGCCGGTGACACCGGAGTTGGCGAAGGAGTTGAAGGTCGCTACCGTGCCCGAGCCCTTGTTCACGCCGATGATGCGGATCGGGACCCCGATGGGCTTGCCGTTACCGACGGTCTGCGCAGTACCACCGTTGTTGGCGGCGCTCAGGTTGGTGAGCTGGCCCCAGTCCGTGATCCGGGTGGAGTCGGTGGCGCACCACAGGCGGTAGGCCACGCTCGATGCCCCCGACCCGGTCCCCCCGTCCACGTCGTTGAAGGGCGTACCCGAGCAGAACGGGCCGCTGCCCCCGCTGCCCTGGGCCACGCAATTGGTGGGGTCACCGGGAATCCAGCCCGCCGCCACCGCCCCGATGAGGCCGTTCGACGGGAACGCCGGGGGGGTGAACGTCTGGTTCAGGGCGGTGAAGGTCTTGCCCTCGTACCCGGTCGCGGCACCAACGGCTGCCGGGTCGATGCCCTGGACGTCGGTCACCGGGACGCTGTCCTTCGCATAGCCGGACTCTGCAAGCGTGGAGCACCCGGCGTTGGATGCAATCGGCTTCGATGAGCGAGAGAAGTCGACCGCCTGCGGTGACGGGAGGATGCCGCACAGCTGCTGCTGGCCGTTCCCCGACCCGATGTCGTTCTCCCCCATCAACTCCTCAGAGCTGTCGAAGTTGTCCGTCGTGTCGGTGGTGGTGGTGTTGCTGAAGTTCGGCGCCCCACCGGTGGTGTGGTCACAGAAGGCGTTCTGACCGGTTCCCGACCCCACGAGGGTGCAGCCGTAGAGACCCGCTTGGTTGTACTCGTCCGACAGCTGCTGCATCATGTAGAAGGTCGTGTCCGACCCGGCCGCCCGGTCGATGTTCGACACCGAGTCGTTCGCCGTGAACCACCTCGGGTAGGCGCCGATGGTCGGGTAGGGCGGGACGGTGAGGGCCGAAGCCGGACCGGCGAGCACGAGTGTCGTGGCCAGTAGTGCCACACAGACCGATGCCGCCCCGACGAATCGGGTCCGCAGGTTGCGATTCCTCATGAGATGGTTGCTCCTTTTTGTGTCTTGGAATGGTTCGTCACGGAGTCGCTCTGATCGCGATGGAGGTCGGGGTGTCACGCCGCTCGCTGCTTGCGACGGCGAAGAAAGAGCGTGCCCCCACCGATGGCCACAGCCGCCAGCGGCAGACCGATGGCGTACGGGACCTCGGGCGTGCCGTCACCGGGGTTCTCGCCGCCGTCGTCGGCATTGGCTGTGACCTGGAACGGCGCGGAGAAGATGTGGGGCTTCGAGAAATCGCTCTGGTTGGAGAAGAGCCCGATGACGCAGTAGTTGGGTGCCGCCCCACACACGGGGGTACCGTTCGACGGCTCGCCGAAGGTAACGGTGTCGGGCAGCGCATAAACGGTGTAACCGGTGAAGTTCATGCTGCCGTCTGCAGCCGCTCCGGAAATCGACAGGATCGTGTCAGGCTGGCACTCGGTGGGCTTGGTGGGCAGATCACCGAGGTCACCGTTCGGGTCGGCGCACTCGAGAGCCTTGATGGCGACGGCGCCGCTCGGGAACCCCGCGGCCGCCAGGCTGGCGTTGTTCATAGTGGTGTTGGCAATCACGGAGATGTTGATCGTCTGCCCACTGGAATACGGCCCGGCCGTAACCGTTCCGGTGGTGTTCAGTGTGACCGTGCCGTCGCTGCTTGTCAGCGACGCCGCACTGGCCGGCCCTGCCAAGGCGAATGTCATCGGGAGAGCAATGGCAACCACCGTCGCTCCGTACGTCAGAAAACGTCTCATCGACTTGGGCATCTGGCATTCATCCTTTGGTCGGGGGCTTGGTTCTTCTCGTCGAGCCGGAGTGGTCAGGACCGGAGTATGGCCTTGGTCCTTGACGTCCATCGACATATGAACAGAGCCAGCACCCCAGTACAAGAGGCATTTCCGGTTGACGCGAACAGTTCATTTCGCGTTTGCATCGTTGTCACGCTGTGGTTGCGCAACTGTCGCTCGGTCACTCCGGGGCGAGTTCCGGACCTGCTGAACACAGACGTCACGCGGTCGTAGGAGGTCGCACCGCGGTCGAAGGTGCCTTTCGACGTGCAACTCGCGCTGCATCCCGTTTCGACATGTAGACATCACAACAAGCATCCGAGCCCCGAAACAAGGCTTTTGGAAAAGTTCACTCGGAGTTCGCGACTCGATTACCTTGGCGTCACCCTCCTGTCACAAAGGCAAGGTGCTGTTCCCGCCGACAAAAGCGACACCTGGAGAGCGAAAATGGCATGCACCGCCCGGCGGCGGGCCAAGTCGGGTCCGCGCAGAGCACCGCCTGAGGGCGTGGGCAACAGAATCGTGCCGAATGGGCGAACCAAGGGTTAGACCAGCCAGTGTCCGGCGGCTTCCCCAGGCAGAATCCGGATCACCTCGAGTTGCGCTGTCGGAGAGGTCACCGAAGGTTCACATCAAGGAGTTGCGTAGCCAAGAGATCCCTCCTTCTGGGTAGTCCTTCGACTACCAGACGCAGTTGAAGCGCCAGCGGCCGGGACCTGGGTGGGCGTCGCACATCGCACGCGCGGAGTACGTGGAGTCTCCAGCGGGACGTCTCAGTCAGCTTCTCCGTTCAGGTCAACGCAAGGACCGTCCGACCCCCCCGGCGCCTCCGCGGCCAGAACCCTCGGAGCCATCGGCGTCTGTTGGCCATCAGCTACGTGGCGGAGGCCTTCAAGTGGAGACGAAAGCTCCACGCGTGTAACAGGATGAACCGGACCAGCGCCGCCACGACGCTCCCAAGGAAGACGGCCGTCACGAGGTCGATCGCCGACGTCGCCTGAGCCGCACGCGAGACCCAAAGAACCGCACTCGTGAGCAAGCCGTTCACGACCAGGATCGTCGCTCCTCCGACGACGGCATTCCGCCATCTGACACCTGTGGCCGGACGCAACGTGAATATCGCGTGTGCCACGGTATTGCTCAGGACAGAGATCGCCAAGGCGAGTACGTTGCCAACAAATGGCCCGAGTGCTGCGAGGAGGGACGCGAACAAGATCAGGTAGGTGACGGTGCTCACCATGCCCACTCCCGCGAAGCGGGTCAACTCGGATGAACTCACCGATGGGGCGGTCGAACCGGGCGGAAGCGGATGTGCATGCCCCCGGCCGGCGGACAACACTCGAATGAGGCGCCACACTCCCTGGAGGTCCCCAATAGCGGTACGGGTGATGTCCACCCGAGAATCAGCGTCGTCCACCCAGTCGACCGGTACCTCGTGGATCCTGAGCCGATTTCGCTGCGCAATCAGGAGCAACTCCGTATCGAAGAACCACCCGTCGTCGTCGATCAACGGCAACAGTGCCATCACAGTGTCACGCTTGACCGCCTTGAACCCGCACGTGACATCGGTCACCGCGCTCCTCAGTACCGTTCGTAGCAGTACGTTGTAGGTGCGTGAGATGAGCTCTCGCTTCGGCCCGCGGACCACGCGAGCCCCTCGGGCCAGTCGGCTCCCGATCGCGATATCACTGTGGCCCGAAAGGAGCGGGGCCACGAGCGGAAGAAGCGCGTCCAAGTCGGTGGCTAGGTCGACATCCATGTACGCAACTACCTGAGCCGTGCTCTCGGACCAGGCCTTTCGAATCGCCCGGCCCTTGCCCGCTCGGTCCAGATACAAACCGCGCACTCCGGGAAGCTCTTCCGCCAGAGCGCTGGCAATTCGCCATGTATCATCGCTGCTGGCATTGTCGACGATCGTTATGACGGCCTCGAACGGGAACCGCTCGTCGAGGTACTTTCTGAGCCTCCTGACACTGAACTCGAGGTCCCGCTCCTCATTGTGGACAGGGATCACGACGTCAACGACGGTAGCCGCGGCCGGTGCTCTGATCTTCAAGCTCATGATCTCGGTCATGGTCACTGCCTAGATCCCGCTTCCTTGATCCCGCTTCCGCATCGGTCAACGACACACTGACGAATCGTGCACCGGCTTCACAAGAGACTTAGCGATGTGGCGCGAAGAAATCACCTAGCTGTCAACCTTCCGTTGCGTCAAGTTTCCCTTTTGGACACATTCGACATAATGAGGCAGAGCCCTGACTCGGCCGTGGCACCTTCGGATCCTCGGAATGGACTCTGGCATGCTCCCAGCAAGGATCCGACTCCTCGACCGGACTCATCCGGGTGCAGCGCCGGAGTCCTGTGTGACGTGGTAGAGACGGAAGGCCGGACAGACTCCGCCACCCGCCGTGAAACTGTGCGTCAATGTCGCGAATCGCTGCCCGCTGTTGTTGTCACCAGAGTCATAGAGCGAAGGGTACTGATGGTTTGTGGCGATCAGGGAACCTTGCCCACTGGGCGGAGGGACAAGGATGTAGCGGGCATGGAAAGTGACGGGGTCGGCCAGGATCTTTTGGAAGTCACGGTCGTTCGGGATGACGAAGACCTTGGGGTTGGGCGAGAGGACGATCGCCATCGGGATGCAAGGCGAGGAGTTGTCCACCACCAAGTCCCCGTCGGGCAAGCGGAGACCGGCGATATACGAGGCGATATCCTGCGATTTTTGAAAATTCTGCGAGTAGCTCCGGTCCAAGCTCGACCACTTGCTATGTAGCACATAACCGAGAGTACGCGTCTCCTCGTATCCCACGCGAGGATTGAACATGCCGGCCGCAGTCGTCGGCAACGAAGGACCCAGCAGGAGAAGGGCCACACCAGCCAATGCCGCGGTACCCAGGCCCTGCCGGAATCGCGTCCCAGTGCGTCCCGCACGTTTGCCAAGATCGAATCTCGTGCTGCTCCGGATAGTGCCCTTGAGCGTCCGCGTGCGGGCGGTGGCAAGAACAACGCCGACAAGCAGCACTTCGACTGGGACGGCGGCGATGAGGTAGCGGTACGACCAGATGATGCCGCCGCTGACATACGCCACGAGATCAAAGCCAAGGCCACTCGCCACCACGCTGAGGGGTACCAGAATCAATGAATCACGGCGCCGAACTGCAGTCATGAGTGCCAACGCCGCAACGACTACCAGAAGAGGCGCCAGGTACAGAAGCGCTTCCACCTCGAGGCGGAGTGCCGGCCCCAGGTGGACAACCCCTCCGCCGGCTCCGGCCCGGATCTGGGCGGTGGTGCCGTATACGGACGTGAATTGGTTGAACAGAGACCCGGTAATCACGTAACTGACAACGGCCCATCCCACGAAGCTCGTGACGAACGGGAACAAGAAGACGGTGAGATCCGTTAGCCCGCTCATTATCCGAGCGCGCGCGAACCCTTGAGCTCGATGCATGCTCAGTGCAAAGACGAGTGCTCCTGCTGTTACCGCCGGAGCAACTGCCTCGTTCCGTACCAGGTAGCACAACCCAAGGGCGACCCCGGCAAAGGTCAACGAACGCAGATCGTCATCCCGTAACCAACGAGCCAAGTACCGGCACACAGAAACCAGCGTGAAAAGGTAGAGGGCCTCGCTCATGCCGTTTGATCCGTAGTAGATCACCATTGGGTTGACAGCGAACACAGCGGCAAGAACTAGGCGGGGGAAGCGCGGAATTCCCCACTCCCGAAAAGTCGCGAGGACTTGATATGTGGCGCCCGCCATGCACAGGCTCGATACGATGGTCCCAGCCATGTCACGCGTGGCCAGCGGAGGCCACAGATGGTAGAGGAGCAATGGCACCACGTCGGCCATTGATTGCAAGGGATTCCACACAAATCCGACAGCGGCCAGGTGAGGATCACGCGAATAGAGGATGTAGAAGCCGTTTGCCATCCGGGATACCGCATCCCCGAAGAACGAGTGAAAGTGGAAGGCCAGTATCGCTCCACAGGTGAGATAGAGACTCGCCGATAGCGAGAAGACGATGCCCCCCTCACTGAACAGTCGGCGACGCACCGCAAGACGGTGACGCCGATTTCGAGGCCGATGCGAGCCACTGGCGGTGCGTGATCGTGCTTGAGCTTCGTGGGTGACTACGGTCATAGAGCTATCTCATCGGACTGAAGGCGTAGCCGACCCGGACGCGCAGCGATTCCTCGTCCCACGGCCATAGGCTTGCTCGCACGAGCGCATGTGAGTTTCCCGAGATTCGATCGGATCACTGGCGGGATTGTAGGCAGGCGGCAGCAAAACCGTCATCACGGAGCGAAATGATCTCGAGTGCGCATCGAAAGCCAGGTCCACGCCGGATCGATGAAATTGGGGTAGCGGTCGCCAGATCCCTCTAGCCGAGCGCAAGGCTGGCGATCACGCCGATCGTGGGGTCGTCCGGCGCGATGTCATAGACGCACGTTGCCTCCACGGATGGCACCCAGTCCCAGAGAAGAACCCCGCTACTTCCTGCCGAGATCTGGGCGTGGATGTTTGCAGCGAAATCCGAGGCCCGCTGGGAATTGGAGAGGCAACTACTGCCGGCGTTGATCCCCTCCTCGCCGATGATGAGCGGCTTGCCCAGGCTGGCGGCCCGGTTTAGGCGGGCTCCAAGCCCATTCCATTGGTCGCCGGGGATGGCTGTGGCAGGATCGCCGTAGTCGTGATAGGAGAGCACATCGATCCCCGGACTGGCACCCACATAGGTGTAGTCGGTCCACACGGCCCCACACTGACCGCTGCCGAGGAGCCCCTCCTCCACAAGATGGTTCGGGTCAAGGGCGTGCAACTCCCCCCCGACGACGTCGAAGAAGTGGCGCAAGGCCAGAGCCGCTGCATGCTCGTTCGGGCAAGTTTGGTTGCCGTTGCAGTTCGACGGCTCGAATTGGGTGGGACACGTCGATGCTTCGGCTTCGGAGATCGGCTCCCACATCCCGAGTGCTAGTGAGTTCTTGTAGCGGTTGACGATCGCTTGCAAGTAGTTCCAATATGATAAGGGTGTCATTCCGCTGTCGTTGAAGACATCCATGAAGCCCCCGTTGTACCAAGACAGGTCGGCCCAGTGACCACTGTCACAACTACCGCTTTGCCCGGCAAGCACTGGGATGAGCAGCTGGTGGTGCGCGGCCGCGGCGGCAAACACGCGGTCGAGTGGAGCCCAGTCAATCTGCTTGGTGGTGACATCGGTCGCCATCGTCCCCTGAAAGGCCCAGAAGCGCACCATCGAGTCGGGCGGGAGCGAGGCGAACAACTGGTTGAGCTGATCGTCGCTGAGCTCAGGCCCGCAACCTGCATCTATCCCCCACTCCGTGGCTATCTCGTAACCGTTGAAGCCAACGAACCGATATGGTCGGCCGTTGAACATCAGCCGGCCACCGGTCACGCTTACGGTTCCCTCCGGAGATGGCAGAGAGACGACGCCCGATGGAACTGTATTGCCACGCGTGGTTGTGGTTGTCGAGCTCGTCGTTGTGGTTGTCGAGCTTGTCGTTGGAGAAGGTGTCGGGGTTGTCGGGACCGCGTTGGCTAGGCTCGCACCGGCAGTGGGCGTTGTCTCGTTCCTTCCCGACAATTGGATCGACGCACGCGAGGCCCCGAAGCCCGGTAGACGCGGATCTTCCACCAGGACGACAGCAAGCAGAGCTGAGAGGATGACCAAGGTCAGAGTCGCCAGTTTGGTCGGCCTGGGCCCAACTCCCATCTACGAGGCATCGACATGCCCAGGCGACTGCTTGAGCAAGCGTGAACCGAAGACAGGGGGTTGGTCTGGACGGCGATCCCCAGGTCAGCGGTAGCCTTGTGAGTGGGTGGATCAGGCCGCGGCGCTTTCTTCTGGTTCCCGGTGAAGCCCGTGGACCGTCTTCTCCCAAAACGCCGGCCTCCCTACTAGCTGCCAGACGGCCTTGGCGGCGGCAACGGACATCATGACCCAGTACAGGGGCACCGCCAGGGCAGCCCACAGGAACTCGCGCCGACCTGCGGCGCGGCACGTGAGCAGGGTCAGGTAGCCAAGGAGGAAGTTGCCGAACGCCCAGCACGCCAGGCCGAGATAGTAGATGGGCCCGGGGAAGATTCGCTGAATGAACGTCGCGTGACCGACGAACCATAGACCCGTCATCAGCCAGAAGATCGGGTTCAGCATCGCCAGGATCGGAGTACCGCCCACGAAGATTGAGAAATGGGCAACTCCTTTCCACCCCATCTCCTTGGTCAGCTCCACGGGTGAGCGAAGATGGACGAAAAAGGTCTGCAGGTAGCCCTTGTACCAGCGTGAACGCTGCTTCACCCAGTTCACGAAGTCGCTGTTAGCTTCCTCGAGGGTGACCGATTCGAGGACCTTGACGGTGTAGCCCTCACGGAACATGCGGATCCCAAGATCGGCATCCTCAGTCACGTTGTAGGGGTCCCATCCCCCCAGCGAACGCAGGGCCAATCTGCGGAAGTGGTTTGAGGTGCCGCCGAGCGGGATCGGCGCTCCCATCGACGCCAGCCCAGGCAGGAAGTAGGAGAACCACATGGCGTACTCGAGGGTGAACCACTTTGTGATCAGGTTCTGCCCCGGGTTGTTGTACGAAAGCTTGGCCTGGACACATCCGACCTGGGGCCCCAAACGGCGAAGTGCCACAGCGGCACGACGTAGCTGCAGGAGATCCGGCTCATCCTCGGCGTCGTAGATCGTGACCAACTCTCCTCGGGCAAGCGTGAGGCCGTAGTTAAGTGCTTTGGGCTTTGTTCGAGGCTCGGCCGGCGGGATGAGCACGAGCCTGAAATGTCCCCCAGGGTCGTCGCTCCCCAGAGCGTCGAGCGTCTCGTCGTCGTCAGCCTCCACTAGCACGAGGACCTCGAGTCGACTCGCCGGATACTCGAGCCTGGCGATGTTCGCCATGAGGCGGTTGATGACTTCGGGCTCGCGGTAAGCCGGGACCATCACCGTATATGTCGGGAGCTCCGAGTCGGGCACCGCCCGAGCCTCCTCGTCGGTGACCACCTCCGACACATCGCCACGGGTCGACCGGAGGAACAGGTATACCCGGTAGGACATGCAGACCACGTAGACGAGCGTGACGATCCCACACAGGACGATGACCGTGTCGACCAAGTCCACGATGGCGCCGAGGGCGATGAGGACCGCGATCCCGATCAAAAGGCGCCGTTGCCCCGACGTGAGGAGTCGTCGTACGGATACCCCGGGCACCCGGTCGGCAAGGCCCGAGATGCTCGCCTCAAGGCGGAGACCGGCTTCAGCCTCGTGCATGACGGCGCGGCGCACGAAGACACTGTAGCAACACGCTCCATGGTTTTAGGAGCGCGTTCCATGGCACAAGGGCCTGAACAATCGCTACGATCGTGGTCGATCGTCATGTCCCAGGCTCTCGAACAATCCGTCCTTCTCGACCTCACCGAGGTACTGGAAGAGTACGCCCGTCGCCAACAAGAGCTCGTGACGTGCCTGCGGACATTTCGCGCCCATCTCGTCGGGCCGGAGTGGACCCCGGTCCCCACCCAACCACCGCCGCCCCGATTTCTCGAGCCTCCCCCGCCACCCCTTCACCGGCCGGTCGAACCGCCGACCACCCGGCACCCCGAGTCGAGAACGGCGTCGTTGCACGTCGGATCGATGGCCCGACAGAGCTCACTGCTCACAAGCGGCAAGCCCGCCCCGGTGCACATTCCAGCCACGAAGGCCACTCAAGCCGAAACGCACTCACCGGCCGCCGCGGACTCTCCCGCCGCGCTCCGCTCCCCGAACGCAACGCAAGCTACCGTGCGCGCTACAAGACGCGACTATGACTACTTCACCGAGCTCGACGAGAAGCTGACCCGGCTGTGGGCCGAGAACCAAGTCGAGGGGTGCAGCGGTGCCGAGGAGAAGGCCGTGGAATGAACTGCATAATCAGCGGCTGATCGAAGCTCCAATCGGGTAACTCGCCTCTTTATCCCAGGCCCGTGACCTTAACTACCCAGATGCAGCTACTCGAGGCTTGGACTATGAGCTCCTGGCTCCCGACACTCGTCTGCGAAGTTACCGATTGGCCAGAGTCGCCGGCTTCGCTGACGGCTGGCGTGGCGCCGGGGGCACCGCCGGCAGGCACCACGAACACTTGGAAGACAGCGCCGGCAGTGGGAGGCGGGGTACAGCGAAACGCCCAGCCGATGTTCCACTTGCCACTGGCGATCGTGAACGGCGTGCTCGTCCAGTTGCCCTGAGACTGTTTCGGCCCGAGGAGCACGGTCGGTGCGCCCGTTGGCTGAACGGCTGTGGTCGTGGACGAGCCGGAGCCCGACGCCGTCGCCGGAGCCGGCGTCGATGGTGAAGACGGCGGCGAAGACGTGCTCGGCGTCGTAGCGGTTCCCCCGCCGGCAGAGGACTCCAGTGGCAAGGTCGAGCTCGTCTTACCCCCGGCCTGGGTCGAAGGCCCCGACCCCCCACCGGTGAAGACACTTCCGATGAACATGCCCAAGACCGTCGCCGCTGCCGCCGCGACCACGAGCTGCCAGGTCCGCCAAGATCTTTGTTCCTTGATCCCCAGCTGGCCGGGCGCCGAAATTCCGGACTTGGATTCGGTCGTCGACCACCCATCTCCGGTAGCACTCGCAGGTGAGAAGGCCGGAGGGGGCGGGGGCGAAAGGGGGGCAACCGGCGGTGGCGCAGGGGGCGCAAGGGGCGGAAT
>Ga0310039_10002102_pt1 | contig 13502 bp, 12 predicted proteins | sample Sb_taG_4_FD_200460 | JGI IMG/M metagenome (GOLD analysis project Ga0310039, IMG submission 200460) | Peat soil microbial communities from Weissenstadt, Germany - Sb_50d_6_BS metaG (v2) (version 2) | ecosystem: Environmental > Terrestrial > Soil > Wetlands > Peat | place: Germany: Weissenstadt... | reverse complement strand
TGAACGCCGACGGCGTCCCCGATGTCGTCTTCACCGACGTCGCCGAACAGATGCTGGAGATCGCGACCTACGCGGGAGCCAAGGATCTCCTCCACGCCATCACCTTCAAGGTGTTCGAGCGCAAGATTTTTCGCGGGGTCGGCGACATGAGCGAGCCGCGCGACCTGGTCATCGGCGACGTGGACGGCGACGGCCGTGAGGACCTGGTGCTGATCGCCCACGACCGGATCCTCGTACTCCGCCAGGACCCCGGAACACCCGACAAGAAACCACAGCAGGCTGCAATCAAGCCAGCAACAACGCGCTGATCTTGCCTGGATCAAGTTCCTCAACCCGGCCATCACGGGCCGAGCCGCCTCTTACGCGTTAAGTCAGCCTTCTCCTGCAAGCTTCCATCCACAATCACCCGGAATTGGGTTCGTTCGGCATAAACAGGGCCGAATCCATCGGCGTTAACGCCTTCATGGCAAACGAATAATGACCGATTCGAATTGGGTTCGTTCGGCGCTTTTCTCACACGGCCAGCCGCCTCCGCCCGCTTCGCTGGGCACTGACCACTCGTCTCTTGCCACCCGCCACTCTTGCGGAATGCGGAATGGGGAATTCGGAATGCGGAATAAACGTAAAGATTCGCCCAACCCGTTTGTACAGTCACCGCTCTCGACGTAAGTCCTTAATCCTCGGCCAAAAGACTTTTCGTAGGGTGGGCAAGGCCAACCATCCTTAACGTCCTTGCCACCAAGAAGATCGGATCGGTAGGCAGTGCCCGTTCTGCAGAAGAATACGAATATTCATCTTTAAGCTATAAACAATCATAATGATGATTTCAACGGGTTGGGCGAATCATTACGAATAAACACCGATCGAATTCATTCCCAATTCCGCATTCCGCATTCGAGCCACGCGCCATTATTCCGAGCCGTTGCTGTTCGTTCCATCCGGGGTGAACCCGGCCGCGCTGCAAACCGTCAGGCTTTTCCCAGCTCGCCCTATCAGGCTATTTTGCACGGCTTGCTGGACCGTCAGATCGAGCGGATCAGTTTCCGTGTGTCAACGAACACACACCGCGCGCCGCTTCGCGGCCTGAGCGACGCGCGGGTCTTCACCTCATACCGAATTGGAAAAGAGCATCCGCACGATCCCGACATACTCAGTTTACGGCACGACTGCCCGACTCTTGCGGGCTTCTCCGGAAAGGGGTCTCTTCTTGATGGCAGAAGCGCGATGGCAACGGGTAGGTTCCTTTCCCTGAGTGATGGCGTTCGTGGCCCAAGCCACCCACCCGGCGGGTGCTCTGTTACGCGACCGCCAACCTGCCGCGTGACCAGGCCGAGAGCATGGTCCCAAGCATCGATCCTGAACAGGTTCGCAAGCTCGCTGGCTGGGGGCTGACGCAGAACGACATAGCCAGCTTCGTCGGCTGTAGTCAGTCCCTCATCAGCCCGCGTTTTTAATCGTTTTACGCCCTTAAGGCGTCACGCAATTAAGAACGGGGTTGAACAAGGTCATGGGACGCAATCTAATCGCTTGGCTATGAAGGACTTGTGGCCATCGGCAAGCCGATCCAGGCTGACGGCCATTTCGCTCTTCTGAGCGACCAGGGGGACCGCAACGCACTGGAAAACCGCCCATTACAAGTGTCGTTCTAACACTTCGTGGCCCCAAGCACCATGAGCCCGCACGCCCACCTTGCCCGCAGTCCAGTGGGACTTGCAGATCAGGTCTGGCTGGAAGCCGTGGGCCGCGAGCCAGGCGAGAACAGCCCGTGGCATCGCTCGCACGTTCTGGCGCAGCGGCCTAAACTGGCCAGCGAGAGATTGATCCCGCAAGAGTGGCTGAATCTTGCTCTCAGCGACGCCACCGCGGCCGCTGTGCAGACGCTCCGAGTTGGTGCATGATTGCAAGGCCCGTCTTGGCTGTGACGTGGGCGAAGGCGTGGGCCGTTCCCAGAGAGGATTGGATGGGGCCACCCACTCTCCGGTACCAAGGAAATGTGGATGGCCCCTGGCGTCCCCAGCGTGTGTTTGCTTCACCGAGACCTTGGACGTCCGAACGGAACGTTGTTGGGCCAGATTCCCCGGGATTGGGATCATGCGTCACCGTCATGGGACGGGACGAATTCCCAGTCCGAGATCCATCCTGGATCGCGCCAAGATCCCGCTGCCTGAAGACGGAGGAGCGTCGAACGTCAGATTCGACCTAACGCCCCCTTATGGGGCCTTCCTCATGCCACCGGTTCTACCCGTTGTGCTGATTAACCTATTTATAAGCGGATTAGTGCGCTCAGCCATTCGACAGGTTCTTGCTTCTGCCTCCAGAATAAGTCCTCGAAGATGTAGTGGACCGCGAGCATCCTCCAGGGTCCCCAACGCTCGCGTGCCTCCTTGAGAATTCGTTCAGCAGGCACCAGCTCCCGCCCAAACAGGAGCCGGGACAGTATCTTCTGTTCCCAGGGGGAAACGTGATCGAAGGCGTCGAGATGCTTCAGGCTTTCGAATAGGAGATACCAGGCCGTGGCAGGCCCGACACCGTAGATCTCCCGGAGCCGTTTGGTGGCGGCCTCGCGCGTCAAGCCCCGAAGCTCCTCCTCGAAGTTGGGGTGATCCTCAAAGAAGCGCGAAACCCGTAAGAATGCCTTTGACCTGTAGCCGACCTTGAGTTCGCGGAGTTCCTCGTCCCCCGCCGCAGCCAACTCACGCGGAGTCCAGAATGCTGACAGTGACTCCCCACCGAAACGCACTGCTGAGCCCAACCGGCCGAGCAGCGCCTCAAGCATCTTCACGCTCCGGGAGACCTGAGCATTCTGGAGAACGATGGTGATGCAAAGCAACTCGTACAACGAGAAGGCGCAGCTGGGCCGCATCCCCCGCCAGCGATCCTCCACTGGGGCGAGAACGGAGTCCTTCTTGGCTACCTCCTGGAACCCTGTCAGGTCTAGGTCCATCCCGAAGCGGTAGCGAATTTCTCGAGCGATCGCGGAAGCTTCCTCATGGGACAGACGACTACCCGCGTAAATTTTCAGGATGACGCCGTCCTTCTTAACAGGGCCGGGACTGAGTTCGACACCGTATATCTCCCCGTCGTGCCGCATTGTGAACCACAAGGTGTCGTCCCTGAAGCGATCGACGGGCGCGGGGAAGTGGGACGGCTTATGAAAAGTTCCGGAGAAGTGGAACGGCCGCGTTGGTTGAAGCTTCTCCTCGTGCCTGAGCGTCAGTTGCCGGGTTTTCATGCTTCAGCCTTTTCTTCAGCCCTTCGGGTCGATGTAGCCTATCCCACATGCCTCTTCCAGGAATCCCCGCCGACGAAGAACCCGCTCACCGCCTGTGGCAGTCACGAGCACCTCAGCGGGCCAGGGGTGCCCGCAGAAGTGGAGGGGTGAGTAGCTGGACGTGTAGGCTCCGAAGTCGCGGATCACGATCAGGTCACCCTCCCGCAGCGCGGGCAGAGGGCAACCCTTGTGGACAATGTCGATCGGAGTACAAGTGGGGCCGACGACGGTGATCGGTTCACCCGCAGCGTTGCCATCTCGCCCCCAGACCTCCAGCCTCGGCTCGAACGTCCTGTACAAGAATTGGCGAATGCCAAGGTTGTTAATGCCACCGTCGAGGACGGCGAATACCTTGCCGCGCGAGCGCTTCACGTCCATAACGCGGGTGACGTAGATGCCCGCCCGGCTAACCAGATACCTACCGCTTTCGAAGACCGTCCGCTCTAGCCCGAACCTGGCGAGGCTTTGTACCTCTTCGGAAAACACCCGGTCTAGGCCTTCATTGAGCCGCCGAAGGTCCAGTTCAGGCTGGCTCTCGTCCTCGGGCACCCCGAACCCTCCGCCGAAGTCGAGTACCCGGGGGGGGGGAATGCCATCGGCACAGAGCCTCCGGCACAATTGACATAAGTAACGGGTGTTATCCACGATGTCCGCCGACGAGAAGTGCTGGGACCCTGCGTAGAGAAATAGCCCGGCGTACTGAACGCCACCCCCGTCGCACTCCCGAACAGCTTGGGGTAGCAACTCCTCGTCGAACCCGAAGGGTGAGGCGAGGCCCCCAATCCTAAGCACAGAGGTGGAGGACAGATGGCTTGGGTTGACGCGTAGGAGTACGTCAAGTGTCACACCCGCCTCCCTGGCGACGGACTTGACGCGGGTGAGGTCCGTAGCCGACTCGATCAGGACCCCCGCGACACCGGCCCTGGCGGCAGCCTCAATGGCCTCTCGACTTTTCGCCGGTCCGCCCAGGAAAAGCCTCCTCGCGGAAACCCCGCAGTTCAGGGCCAGCACAAGCTCACCCGCTGACGCTGCCTCTGCCATCAACCCAAGGCCATTTAGAAGATGGAGCAAGGACGGGTTGGGGTTAGCCTTGATCGAGTAGGCGAGCGAGGAGGAGCCCGGTAGGGCGGCCTTAAGCCTCAAGACGCTTTCGCGGAGGACATTTTCCGAATACAGCACGAGCGGAGTTCCGTGCCGGTCCGCCAGCGCGCCAATATCACCGAAGGTCTGGAGCATCACCACGTCTCTCTACTTCGGATGCCTTCACACCTGGCAAGAAAGGTTCGAACCGGCCAAGCAAAGTGGTTTGGTTCATGGGCTCGGATTGGTGGGCAGGCAGGCTACGATCCGAGCCCATGAAGGAATCGCGTTACCTTGATCGGGGGAGAGAGTCAGCGAAGAAGCCAACGACCAGCTTTACCTCAGTTGCTGGCGCAGCATTGGAACTCATCACGATCGGCATGTTAAGCCCGAGGCTATCCACATGCAACACTTTTGGGCGCATCACCGGGCCGTGCAGTGCCAAGGGCTCGACAAGCACACGGGCCTGACACGATCAATGCATGCCAGACTCCTCGCACGCAATGTCGAGTGGTCAGCTACGGAGGCTTATAGGGCACCTTAGAGAAAAGGTGGTGGCGAGGGGTAATTGAATGGCGCGACCGATTGCTAATGGAGACAGGGACTTGCGACGACTGCGGCTCCAGCAGAGCCGAGGCCGCCGTAAGCACAAAGGTCGGCACGATTTACGTTCGCCTGTTCAATCACCACTCGCCCCAATAGAGAAAACGCAAGATCGATAAATCACATTTTCGCGCATTTCACTCGATTTGGTCGCTGCAAGTCACCGTAGGGCTCAAGATCTCAGTAACGTCTTGCATGTCCGAGCGCGAAAACGTTGCCGCCGCAACTCTTTTTATAACAAGCACTTAAAGTAGAGACGTGGGAACCCGGCATGACCGATCCTGGATGAGACGCTTGACAGTGACAGCGATCCCTGTAGATTAACCCAATGTACCGAACAGTCGAGGCAGCGGTATGCTAACCGTTCTCAACGCCCCGACAGTCCTGGTATAAGAGGGGGCTGGTCGGCTCTCTGAGCGCGTGTCCACTGCATCAGGAGGTGGTTCAGATGAGGGCGACTGACGCAATCGTGACGAACCCGAAGAACAAGGCCGAGGTATCGGGCCATTTCGATCTCTCGAAAGCGTCTCTGCAAGACAAACTTGCCTTGCTGGAGGAGCTGATCAAGACTCAAGGTGAAGGTAACACCTTCATCGTGGTGACCAATCAAGCGGGTGCAGCCAAAATGTCGATCGGTCTCGACACTGTGGGGAACGACATCTTGGCGTAGCACTGCGAGCGTCGGAACGACTCCCACGGACATTGTCGTCGATCGGAGGAGGCTTTGCAGGGTGAGCTCCCGTAGCCGCCCTCAGCCTCCCTATTCCGGGGTCTTTCCCTCGATCGCGGCTCGCCGATCCCACAGCACGACCGTCGCTCAGCTACACTGAATGTGGAGAAAACGGCCCTCATCCGCTCATAGATGTTCATAACTTATTTCATTATTCAGGTGACTCCACCTAGTATCTGCGCATCAAGCAGCGGCCCGGTAACCGAGTGGACTCGTCGCCTTTATTTTTTAGATCGTTCGGCCCCAGCGGATTGCAGCGGCCCGGAATGGCTGGGCGAAGGGTGGGGCCTTGGTCGCTGACTGCGAGATCCCACCACACCTGCCCATAGGCGACTCTGCTGGAACGATCGCCTCCGCTCAAGAATGCAATGACTCGCTACATCGTGTGTCAAACACCAATCATATGTCACTCGCGTCCCCACTATTGTGGCTTGCGAGACCGAGCAGCCGCTTCCATAGGATTTTCAGGAGCAGAACAATCCATAGAACCCAGAAACCAACAGTCAGATGATGCAGAGGGTTGCATCTAATGCTATCAGAAATAGCTGCGCCCAAACACGCGATTCTCTTCAATAAAGAATGGCTCGTGCGATCAAATAATCGCTGGGGGCTTGCCTACACATCTTTGGAAGAACTGATAGCAATTTGCCATTTCGCCTCAATCTGCGACGGCAATATCGTGGAGATCGGGTGCAATGAAGGGTACACGACCGCCGCCCTCGCGGTCAACCATCCTGGCAGACTGATTTACGCCATCGACTACATAGGGACGAACTCAACGATGCGGCCAGAGCAGAGGCACGAAATGCCGAGCGTGATCGCCCGCCAGGCTCGAAATTTCTCTAATGTTCGACCGATCAATCAAGATTCCACCACTCTTGACTACTCCAAACTGTCAAACGTTCGCATGGTCTTCATCGATGGCGGTCATCACTTCGAGCAGGTGAAGGCCGACAGCGAGCTGGCTATCACCCATCTTCGCAGTCAGTGCGGTGGTTATATACTTTGGCACGATTATGACAGCGTAGGGCCATACATTGATGTAAAACGCTACATTGACACCGAACTGGCTCCGAAATGCCAGGTTCATCGAATTCTGAACACAGGCCTTGTTGTCGCCAAGATCTAATGTCTGAGTTTCCGCAGAGCACGTTTCTCAGCCCCGCGGACAGTTCCATCCCATTGCATGACAGGCTCTGGCAATAGCCCTGGTGAATCCGGGAGAAAATGGAAGCCACCTGGGTGTTGTCAGAACACGTGATTGTTGACCTCAGAAACAACGTGACAGGAGCGCAACATGTTGAACAACCCGCAGTTGAGCAAGTTCCAGGGAAAGGCGCAGTGGGGACCCTTGTTCGACCTCTCGAGCGCTACGCTTCAAGAGAAGCTCGAGCTCCTGGAGGCCCTCATCAAGGAGGTCGGAGAGGGCAACACATATATCGTAGTCACAAATCAGGACGGCTTGGACAGGATCGCACACAATGTTGATATGGGAGGGGCTGATATCTTGGCCTGAAGAAATCAGATGCGGCTGTTGAGCACTACTCTGGCTGTAACCTCGTTATGCACCCACGCGATTCCAACGCGGACAACCTTACTGCTGTCGTTCCAGACAGTCTTGTGCGTTTATTTCTGCAGTTGATCAATCCTCTAACCTTTTCTAAGGAGAATCTGCGCCTGTTTCAGGCAATCCTCCTAGGCGAGACACTAAAGCGTGCGAACGCATGCTCTGATTATTGGAGAGAGCGAATCGGTACTGCGAGTGCCATAGCTGACCCCTGGGAGATGCTTAACCGCATCCGTCCGTCTAGCAGGGCTGAACTCGTAGATAACCACTTAGAGAGCCTCACCGTCCAAACGCAACCAGCGATTGTCTATCACTCGGGAGGAACCACGGGCAGACCTCCACTTGTGATCCACTGCTCGCAACAAGAACTTTCATTCCTTGACAGTTTCTTTGACAAGGCAGGCGAGGCGCTTGCAGCAAACGGTTTGCCGAAACGTCGCATTGTTATTTCAACCACAAATCGAGCCTCGCACGGGAACATCATCGTCCTGGAAAAAGGATTTCATAGGAAGAAGTACGTATTTGGCATGGACAGTATGTCCGACGCCATTATGGCCTCCGAGATTCTGACTCTACTAAAACACCGGCACGATATGACCGGGGCCGACGAAAAAGTCTCATCCGTTGGTACAACAACGCCATTTGCTATCTACCTGACTGCAAAGATGTTGTTAGAAGGATTTGATTTCGGGGAACTTGCCGTTGAAACTGTTCAACATGGCACCACATATATGGCGCAGCGCTGGCGACAAATTATTCGTGAGTCTTGGCAGGCGGAGACGGTTTCGATTTATAGTATGGCTGAGATCATCGGCAAGGCGACTGAATGCTCTATGTGTGGCCTCTTACACTTCCAGCCGTTCATTATCGCGGAACTGTTGGATCCGTGGTCATGCCAACAAATCGAGGAGGGTGTCGGCATCCTCGTCCTGAGCTCTCTATTCCCATTTGTCCAGATGCAACCCCGTATAAGATACTTGACAGAGGACCTCTTTGAGCGCCGGCGTAGTGACTGTCCCTTCTCCGCTGGCTACCGCTTTCTGGGAAGGAAAGAGAATGCAGGTGCCATTACTGCAGGCAGTCGCTTCGTACCGATGGTTCTACCAGTCCTTTTATATGAAGAACTTGATAAGTGGCCTGACGTGAACAGGTTCCCATATCCGGGATCTGAAGATCTTCCACCTGCGTTCACTCACGCAACTGGCCACCCGATCTTTGCAGTTCAAACCATTGGGGACGAGGGATCAGTGCAAGAATCTAAGCTGACAATCCAAGTGAAAGTCGAGTTTCGCTATGATCCGCGATTGTTCCCAGAGCGTGTTGCGGCACTGAGCCAAAAGTTGTACCGCGTTCTGCACGAACAGTGTGCCTCTCTGGCCCGCCAACTTCCGCACACGATAGACTACAGCATTCTGCCGCTCAGTCCCGGCGGGCTAGAAAGAAGCTATGAGAAGATCTAGGCATCGCTTATTTCTTTAGGTTCTTCTTCAACGATGCTTGGCGATCAATCACCGTAGGGGTTGTCAAAGAAATCCTCGAACTGGATCTGGTCTTCGTGAACGCCGTTCTCGAGGCCGTACCTCTTCGCCGCCTCGAGTTCGGCAGCATCGTCCTTCGTGATATCAAAGGCTTCACCACGGAACAGAATCTTCATTCGGGTTCCTTTGACCAGGTGAAAATACCATGTGGGACGCAGCGTTTTGCATGCTATTTGCACCACCGTTGCGACATCCTCGTCTCTCACTTCGACGCTGTGGAAGTGAAACTCTCCGAGTTCTTCTTCCCCTTCAAGCCGCCCGGCCTTCGTTGCCACGACCCGCATATGCTGCATGACGGTGAAGTCTTCGAATCCTCCGTCAATTGCAACGCCCTTCCAGACGTCTAGGTCGGTTTGGGACTTCATTTTTTGCTCCTACAAGAACAGGCGATGGTCGCTGTAGTGTGTTGCCCGACCGCTGACAACTACACCCGATGCTGCCTTGAGCATCGAGCAAAACACGGGCCGTCTGAGGAATCAGTTTTCAGGTAATGCCGCTCCGCCGCAATAATCTCCTCGTCCAATCCGCTCGATTAACCCGGCCGTTCTATGGCGGCGGCTCAGCAGATTCGAGACAAGAATCGAGCTAGCCGATCTATAGCATATTGGAACCTGTGCGCTGGAGCCGCAAGAGATATTCGCACCCAGAAATTATGGCGTTGCCGGCGGGAGACTCGGAAGCACGACTCAGTAAGGACTGCCACGGCGGTCTCGTCAAAGAGCCGGTGGCAGATCTGGTCCTCGTCCTGGCCGGCGAACGGCTCCAGTTCCACGAGGAAATTGAAGCCGCCATGCAACTCCGTAGCGCGGGACAAGTACTTCCCCAAGCGGTCCATTACATAGTCGTGATTCTGCCGAATCGCGCGGCCAACCTCCTCCTGGTGAGAGAGATATCTGGTGTGGTCGTACTCAAATCCCTCGGCGGACATCCGTCGATGCATCTCTTCAAGGACGGTCGGGGGCGCGATTGCTGTCGTCACGTCCAGCATGTGCCGGGCGAACGAGAGGAGTGGCTCTCGGCCAGCGGAAGTCATCCAGCCTTCATGCTCTGCCCTGTGGATGCACCGTGAGAGCAGGGAGAAGAAAGGCGGGAGTAGCGGGACAGTGGGTGGATTCATCGTTGATATGAGCTGGTAGCGGGCCACGTGTTGGACGATTCGTTTCGGCCCTAGGACATAGCCCAGCCGGAAGCCCGGCACGCCATCAGACTTCGAGAATGAGTTGACTACAACGGCGTTGTCCTGTGCTCCCTCCTGGACGATCAACTCGCCGACGTTCAGCCAGCAATCCTGGGCCATCGTCATCTGTCCGACTTGATCGAGCAGGACCAGGGACCCAGTCGTGACGGCCGCCCGTAGGACCTTCGAGATGTCGTCCGGGGCGTATTGCTCGCCGGAAGGATTGTTCGGCGTCACGAGCACGACGAGCGTCGGCCCTTCGGACCGGAGCGCGCACGCGACCAGATCGGCGGGCGGGAGCGTGCGGCCTTCCTCGTCCTCGGCGAGGAGTTCGCGGATCGCGAGGCCGTGGTGGCGTGCGAGTCGCTCAAATAGGCCATAGTTGAGCCCGACGAACGTCGTGCGCTTACTGCCGCAGACAGCAGCCCAGTAGTCGAAGATGGCGGCTACGCCTTGGCTGGCGCCGAGTGTCATACACACATGCCCCCCCAGCGGCTTCTCTCTGGGAAACCCGCCCCGGGATGCCGCGTGGTTCTCCCACATGCTGACCGCACGCTGGAGACTGGGAAAGCCTTCCTGTGAGGTATACCAGCCGTAGGCCAGATCTGAGGAGATCTCTAGTGCCAGGAGTTCCTTCCAAACGTTCGAAACGGGGAAGATATTCGCCCCGCCCGAGAGCATGAAGTAGTCGTAACGGGCGGGCGTCCGTAGCACACGGGAATGTCGGCGGAACTGGCGGAACATGAACTCATCGGGCCGCCCTTCTGCATCGGGCATCATGTCTCGCCCCCCATGTTGTCTGTCCCTCTGCTGCACTTCTCTCCCATTAGCCGCCAGTCCACTAACCCTTGCATGCAGAAGTAGACTCTAACGACCTTACCCATGCCTATCCCCTTCTAGAAGGGTCTTGATCTCTGCCTCTCCCTCAAGGTCGTGAATCGAGAGGGGGTAACTTCTCAGCTCGAAAGTCTGTATCGCGCGCATGCCACACCGACGCGCGCCTTCTATGTTGGCGGGAGTATCATCAAGGAGGAGACAACGGTCCGGGGAGGTACCGAGCCGGTTTGCCACCGCTAGGAAGAACTCCCGCGCCGGCTTGCGGACACCCATCTCCTCAGAGTTAGCCAGCACGTCGAAGACGCTGTCGAGCCCGTACTTGCAAACCCAGCGGCTGAACGTCGCGGCCGGCCCGTTGTTAACTAGGGCCAGACGATAACGGGCTCGCCAACCGGGCAGCCGGCCCCACAGCGGGGGGTTAGGGGCGTATCTACACGCGACCAAATCGTACAGCGTCGGGAGGTCTGCATCGCCGAGGCCGAGGTCGTGCGCCGCCTTCCTCCAGAACTCCGCCCCATTCGTCGCCGCCGCACAGGACCGGTCAACCTCTTCCAATAAGTCGTTCTGGGGGAGCCAGGCCCTGCAGGTCAACAACGCCCCCACACAATCGATCAGAAGCGCGTCGATGTGATGCCCCTCCTCGTCGGGAGCAAGATGGTTGGTAATCCTGGCCGGCCGTTTGGCCGCCAGAGGAGGGAGTCCTTCACAGGCCCGGCGGGCACGCCAACCTAGCGCTTCCAGCCGCCGCGTCTGTAAAGACGAGTCGCGCGGGCGAGGCGCCAGCCCGGCATTGGGAGGTGGGACCGTGGTGCCGGAGGTGAATCGCAAGGCCACCAGCTGCCAGAACTCATATCTCGATAGCGCGTCGGGCCCGGCGGTGTGGTAGATGCCATGTCGGCCAGTATCCAGGAGCAGGCGGACCGCAGAGGCTACGTCCTCGACGTGGACCGGACTGGACAACCGGGTGTCATCGGAGACCAAGGGGACACGGGGGCTGGAGAAATCTTGCCCTTTCACACCTCGAGTATCGTAGAGGCCCGACACGCGCACCACCAGGTTCGGTTGGCCATGGCCGAGGATGGCACGCTCGCCAGCTAACTTCGTCCGTCCGTACACGTTGACCGGCGCTGCCATATCGTCCTCGCTGTAAAGCCCGCGAGTGCCGTCGAAAACGTAATCGGTGGAGAGATAAACTACGCGTGCCCGTCCCCATAGGGCGATCTCCTTGACAGCATCGGCATTGAGCCGCCAAGCCGAGACCGGCTCTTTTTCGCAGGCATCCACGTCTGTCAGACCCGCCGCGTAGACGACCACCGATGGGGAGACGCGGTGCAGCAATTCTCGGAGATCTTGTAGGCTCGATAAATCGAGGAACTCCAACCCAGCCTGCGGATGGTTGTGGAATGTCCCTACGACGGTATGACCAGGGAAAGCCGTGGCCAGCCGCTTACCCAGGAAACCTGAAGCGCCGATGATCAAAATCGTGTCGCTCATGACCTGCGGCAGCTCCTTCGCTTAACCGATTACCGCGAGCGGCTTCCGCTCGCCGGTGCCGAGCGTCAGGCCGTGCGTCTCCAGCATGGTCGCAAATGAGTGGGGATCGGGGTGTGCGAACTGAATATCCCGAAGCAACGAGGCGATACGCCGGTCCGCCTCGTCCGCGCCCAGGCCGGGCGCGAGGTGAAAGCCGAACATCGGATCGCCCGTCGGGCATGTCGTCACCCAGCCCTCGGCGGAGTGTTTCAGCCCGTAGATGCCCTCTTGGCAGTAGCGGTGACAGCCCCGGCATTTAGGTGCCCGGTGCGTCGCTCCCTGGCTGTCCTTGAATCGCACTTGGACGCCATCGGCGTCGAACCAGAAGAAGCGGCAGCCGAACCGATCCTGGGCTTCGCTCGGGCCGTACCGAGCGGTGAATCTGGTCGCCAGCTCCTCGATGGGGAAGAACTCCTCCTGCCAGACAGCCCGCCGCTCCTCTGAGTAGTAGAAATCCAGTAGGCTTACATACGCTGTTCCAGGGAGCCCCTTAGCGTTCAAAGCTCGGACCAGCTCGATAACGCCGTTGATATGGTCCACTGTGGAGCGCATCACCACGACGTTAACCCCCACCCGGAGACCGGCCGCGCACCCCGCGAAGATCGAGCCAACAGCCCTGTCTAGCTCTGCATCGGTCCCCTGCGTGATGGAACGAACCACCGGGTCCACGGCGTCGAGGGAAATCTTCAGCACGTCCAGGTGAGGAGCCAGGGCGGGGAGCATCTCACGAAAAAACCGGCCATTCGAGGTCAACTCTACCCGGTCGAAGATATTAGCAGCCCTCGCAACGAGTGCGGGGAGGTCAGGGTTGAGGGTCGGCTCCCCTCCCGTGAACGAGACTCCGCGCAGGCCGTTCCGGGCGAGGTGGGCCAGGTTTGTGCTATAGTCATCCACGTCGAGGATCTGGCCCCGCATATGCGCAGGAACCCGGTTCTCCATGCCCTCGGCCTTTGGGCAGTAGACGCAGTTCAGGTTGCATCGTGCAGAGACGGACGCCCTAACGTAGAGCGGTTCAGGCGTTGACATAAGGCGACAGTCTCGAATGGCACTCGGTTAAGCCTAACACACTGGGCCTTAAGGTGTTACGGACGAAAACACCGGCACGTCGGCCAATGATTAATAACATGATCTCTAGTTCACTTGACGGTAAACCCTGCGTTTCTGAG
>Ga0310039_10002074_pt1 | contig 13623 bp, 13 predicted proteins | sample Sb_taG_4_FD_200460 | JGI IMG/M metagenome (GOLD analysis project Ga0310039, IMG submission 200460) | Peat soil microbial communities from Weissenstadt, Germany - Sb_50d_6_BS metaG (v2) (version 2) | ecosystem: Environmental > Terrestrial > Soil > Wetlands > Peat | place: Germany: Weissenstadt... | reverse complement strand
GGGCAGCGCAGGATGATCCGGGCCAGCCACCCGGTCTTGCCGCCTCTGGGCGGGCTGAAGATCACGGCGTGCTCGTCTGACGGCAGCCGCAGGGCGTGCCGGTACTGCGCCCGCCCGGCCAGGATCGAGTACGCCCGGGCCCGGGTGAGGATCCGCTGGGCGAGGGTGAGCTGGGGGCGGGTGCGGCGGCTGCCGCGGAACGCGGCCGGGCGTCCCCACCGCCACCACAGCTCGAAGACGGTCGCGTGGCCCTTGCCCGGGTGCAGCCGGAGCCGGAGCCGGATCCGCAGCTGCCGGACCCGGTGCCGGGGCAGCCGCCGGCCGCTCAGGAACGCCCATTTCACCGCCGGCAGGACCAGCCCGGCCGCGGTGATCAGCTCGACATATCTCATGGCGCGGTCTGGGTTCATGGCTGGCTCGGGTGGCCGTTGTGCGGGGACCGGACGTGGGCGCGCAGGACGCGGCGGGCGGTGCCGGGGTGCAGGTCCACCTCCGCGCCGACCTGCGACGCGATCCCGGCGACCCGGCTCAGCGGCAGGCGGCGCAGGTCGTGGCGCTGGCTGGCCAGCGCGATCAGCAGGTCCTGCTTGGCCGGCCGTCCGCCTGGCCGGCGCCGGCGGGTGCTGTTGTCCGGGGGGTGGCCGGCGGGCGGGAGCGCGAGGACCGCTGCCGGTCCGGGGATGGCGGTGCGGCGGGGGGCGGCCGGGCATTCCTCGACCACCCAGCGGCGGAACCCGGCCCGCGTGCTCGCCGGGGCCAGCGCCAGGCGCAGCAGCCACAGCACGACCGCGCCGGCGACGGCGAGCGGCGTGGCGTCATCACCGGCGAGCACCTGCCCGTCGCGGCGCATCCGGGCCAGTGCCCAGGCGCGGACGACGCCGATCAGGGTGTCGCTGGCCAGGGCGTAGATGGTGGCGGGCATCACCCAGATCGCCAGGTCCCGCCAGCCGTGCCCGGCGGCCATCGCGTTCATGGTGACCGAGACCGCGACGCAGGCCACGTTCAGGGTCCGGGGCCGCAGCGCCCGCCGGCCGTGCAGCGCCAGCGCGATGCCGAGCGCGGCGAAGATCAGCGCCCCGGCGTCGGGGATGCCGGCCTCCAGGGCGGCGATGACCGTGTCGCGGCGGGCGGTTCGGACCATGACGTACTGGGCGTCCCAGCTGACCACCGCCGCCGCGGTGGCGAGGACGGCCAGGGCGGTGATCGCGTTGCGGAGCCACGCCCGGCCCGCGTCGCCGTGGTGCGGCTTGCGGTGCTGCCCGCCGTTCAGGCTGCTCAGGCCGTGAGTGCTGAGCGGGTCGCCGGTGACCGGGTAGAGGGGGCTGGGGTGGGGGGTGGTGCTGCCGCCGTGTGTCACGTGTGGTGCCTCCTCGCCGCCGGGGTGTCTTGTCAAAGTGTACGCCATCTTATATAAATCAGATGGCTTATGCGTGTCAACTCGGTTTTCGGGCCGGACGGCGGGTCGTGTTCTGGCAAACTGGTGTAGCTCAGGCAGCGGAGGGAGACGGCATGGCACCGAGGAGCCGGGCCGGCGCGGACGGCCGGGTGCCCGAGCGCCGGGACGTGTACGAGCGGCTGGCCGACGAGCTGCGCCGGGACATCGTCTCGGGCCGGTACCAGCCGGGGGACCGGCTGCCCAGCACGCTGGACCTGATGGCCAGGACCGGGGTCGCGAACCTGACCGTCCGCGGCGCCTACCGGGTGCTGGTCGAGGAAGGCCTGGTCGAGCCGGTCGCCAGGAAAGGCTTCTACGTCCGCCGGCCGAACGTCATGGCCTGGCGGATGAACACCGCCAGGACCGGGCGCCGTGGCGGCGGGCCAGCCGCCGACGGCTCGTGGGCCGCGGATGCCGAGGCGGCCGGGATGGCGCACCGCGAGGAGATCAGCGTCGGGATCGAGGACTCCTCGGTGCAGGTCGTTGGTCGGCCGGTGGGGGAGCGGCTGGGCCTGGAGGCCGGGTCGCGGGTTCTGGTCCGCCGTGCGATCCGGCTGCTCGCCCCCGCCGAGGGTGACCGGCCGGAGGCGCCGGAGTCCCTGGCCGATGCTTACTTCCCGTACGATCTGGTCCGCGACACGCCCCTGGCATCCCCCGGCCCGGCCAGCGCCGAGGAGGCCCTGGCCGCGATCGGCTGCCCGCTGCGCGGCCACGACGACGAGCTGCGTCCGCGGCTGGCCACGAGCGAGGAACGGCAGATCCTGGGGCTCCCGCAGGTATCGGTCGTGCTCGAACTCGCCCGCACCGCGTTCACCACCGACCACCGCCCAGTCCTGGTGTCCCATCAGGTCCTGCGCGGCGACGGCGCAATCTACCGCTACCAGATTGGCTAGTCGGCCGAAGGTGCTCTCAATTCCGCACGGGCGCCAGGGCAGCCCGAAGCTGACCAGAGTTGTCGCTTACCTCATCTGCCGAAAGTAGTACGTCACCAACCCAGCCGTCATGTGCGGCCCGTCCGCACCGCGGGGAAGGGCGGTGGCATGTTCAGTGTGTGGTACACCGCACACAGCCAAGGATGGTGACATGATCAGGGCGTGACGAGCGCGACTCATCCATTGAGGCCCGTATATCGATTTAATAAGCCTGGGCAGGCTATCCGGCTTTATCGCGGCAGGATCGGCGGGCTAGCTGCCAAGGACCTGAGAGGACGTGTGGAACTCCGTTGCGTTCCCGATATCTCTATCGATTGGATAGTAGACGATCCCTTTGAATCGCCACAGTTCGCGAATCGCCGCGACGAGATACTGCTGCTGCTGTACCGACGTCGTGGGAATGTCGAGTTGCGCAGCCACGCGCGGGGGATCGAGGGGGGCTGGTCAAACGGCGCGACCTTCGGCAACGACAACGTGCCGCTAGACCGGTTGATCGCACATTGGTTTAACCTACCGAACTGGCATGGGCCGGTCTCACTGGAGGAGACCACCGCGGCCGGGGAACATCGGCTGTGGCGAGGCCGCTGGGTCTTGGAGGCTGAAGGCTGGATAATCACATTGGATGTTCGACACGATCACTCGGCTGTCTGGACTGACCTTCAGAAGTCTGATGTCCGTGTCATGACTCATGTCATGGAGATTCGGCGAGTGGACGGGTCTGCCTTCACCGGGCGTGAAGCCGAGCCAGTACTCGCAGCAATGCAAATTGGCATGTCTTTTGCGCTGGGCCGGTGGGTAGCGCCGCTGCTTCCGGTCGGGCTGGACGCTACCGGCGCTGCCGCTTGGGAGGAGTGGCGGGCGGTTTTCTGCGATCCTGCGCGGTTCGCGGGCGTCGGCTGGTGGTATGAGCAGGACCAAGCTGCGCTGTCGGAGTTTCTGAAGCTGCTGGTAAGTGCTTTCACAGATCCCGACAGGCGGGAACGGCTGTGGATGCAGATGGTTCTTGCGATCACCGCCGTCGACGCGCCCGGCTTCATAGAGCACCGGATAATGGTCGGCTTCTCTGGTATCGAGCATCTCTTGTGGCAGCAGCTGGTGCTCACCGGCGTGCTCACCGATGACGCCTACCGGCAGGCGGAGGCTGCTAACAAGCTGCGCGATGTATTGAGGGCAGCTTCCATACCAGCAGGAATTGACACTGACCTTCAGCCTGTCATAGCTAACTTGGCGAGAGCGAAAAAGGCGGATGGGCTGAACCTGGACGGCGCTGGTGCCGTGGCATGGACGAGGAACCGTCTGATCCATCCCAAGGCCGGTAGGCTAGAGGCATACCAATATCCAGGGCTGCTCGTCGAGGTGTGGCTACTACTCAGGCATTATCTTGTTCTGCTTATCCTGCATTCCATTGGCTACGAGAATTCTTACCGCGACCTTCGTGTCTTGGAACAAATGACGAGTACTACTGTTCCCGTCCCATGGGCAACCCATGACGTAGGCGTGGCTCGACAATGAGGCGGCCGACGGCACCTGGCGTCAGCGGGAGCATGTCGGGTAACAGGGAAACCGCACATGGCGCATCGGTGGCACGAGTCCTCTCGAAGCAGGCCGGATGCGAATCCGCGAGGTGCCCAGCACCCGCGCCTGCGCCTGCGCCTGCGCCGACACCCTACTCATCCTCCGGTGATTTGCTGACTGATTGTCGCCCAGCCTGATGACCTGCGGCGCTTCAGCACCTTGCGGATATCGAATACGCCGCCGGCCGCGGCTCCGATTGCCGCGCCAGCGGTAAGGCCGCCGAGCCCCACGATGCCCATCGTCACCAGTCCTCCAGCGACGCCGAACGCAACGATTTGCACGGCCCGGCCGAAGGGCGCAGCGACGCCCTCGACATCACCCACCGCCTTAACGAGCTCGCGTTGGTAAACGCGATGGACCGATGCTTCCAGGCCTTCACTGGGCGCTCGCTGAGCGACCTCGGCCTCGATGTCGCTCATCATGTCGCGGAACCGGCTGATCTCCTTGTTCTTGCGGATCTCCAGGATGTCTTTCCAGTCCAGCTCGCCCACCTGGGGCAGTGCTATCTGCACGGCATACCCCTCGCCGTGCCAGGAGACGTCGTCCTCAAGACGCCGGTTGACGACCTGCGCGTGCCACGGGTCCACTGCAGCCGCGTGACCAGCGCCGGCCACCATAGCCAGGTCGTGGTTGGCATTGGCGATCAGCACACCCCTAGTCCGCTGTTCAGGGACTGCCCGCTTGAGCACCTCACTTCGGTCATCGGCCTTCGTCCAGTCCTTGGCCATCCGGTCGAGTTCGGTCGGCAGCCTGGGCGCACGGCCGAAATCAATCCAGTCGACCATCGCGGGCATCTCCCAGGCGAATGGCTCGAAGGTCGCCATCCACGCGACGGTCGAGTCAGTCTGGAGGACCGTCGTCATGTTCTGCGCCGGCACGCCTGGGACGTCCTCACGACCCATCGCGAGGCTGAACGGATGCTGCTGAGCCTGACGGCGAGCGACCGCGGTCTCCCAGTCAGGCGTGTCGCCTGGCGGCCTATACTCGACGACGCTGAAGCTGCCCTGCGGACCAGAGCTAAGCCTTAAGACACCGGATTCAAGGATGACGTTCTCGTAGAGCAGGCTGGCGGTCTTCAGCTTTCGCCGCACCGAAGCGACGGGCGCACCCCTGACGAGCGAGTGGGCGTTTGATCGGAGTGGGAAGACCAGCGTCTGCGAGGTCATCTGCTCCTCACTTGGTCGCATTGGGCCTGCCATCGCGCGAGCGCCGCGCGGAGCGCCCAGCGTACCGCTCGAACGGAATCATTACCGGTACAACGGCAGCCGACACCACCGGCCAGAACATCATCACGGTGACCGAGTCCAATGGGATCACGCCCGCCGGCTGATGCATGGTCTTCATCCCATACCAACACGCTGGGAGATCCACCAGATGGCTGCACCGTTGGAAATATTCGTTGCTGACCTGCTAGCACGTGCTCCTTCCAGCTAACGCCTGGCGATCGACGAAATGCCGACGCCGCCTCGGGCGCCAACTCCGGTTGTTGCAGCCGAGACGCGCATGGTCGCGAGGAGGCCCGGGATGAATCGTCCCCGGGCCTCCCTGGCGCTGTGGGCTAACCGAGCAAGTCGGTGCCGAGGCGCCACGCCGTACTGACGGGAGATTCCCTCGCGCTCCGTCAGCGTTTCGATCAGTTCATCGCCGATCTCCGCATCCGGCTTGGCCATGAGTGAGAGGTAGGCAATCAGGCGCAGACGAACTTCCTCAATTGCCGCGATGCGGTACGCCGCGCCGAGAGCATCGTCCAAGAACCGGTCCTTCTGCATGCCGGGCACCGTCGCCGACGGAGCGATCGCCTAAGCGCAGAATCGGCGGTTTGCGTGATCTGGCCGGCTCAGCCGGTCGCTCTGGGTGATCGGGACCGGGTTGCGTTCCGGCTGTGCTGCGCGGCATGGAGGTCGAGGGGCCAGGTGAGCGGCAGGGTGCCGCCGGGCGGCACCTCGGCCCAGCGGCGCAGCAGGTCGCGGACGGCGGTGATGGCGCGGGCGATGGTGTCGTCGTCCAGGCCGTTCAGCAGCTCCGCTGCGGCGGGATCGTCGTACGCGGCGGCGCGGCCGCGGACCCCGGACGGCGTGTCGGGGCCGTCTGCGAACCTGTTGGCAATGCAGTTGGTGACGGTTTTGGCGCGGCGGTGCCCGGCGGTTAGCCACTGCGCGGCCGAAACTCCGGCTGCGCCGCCGGTGACGATCCGGCCGTGCTTGTTCCTGCGGGTGTCCCGCGCCGTCGCGGCCCGCCCCGCCTCGTAGTGTGCTCCGGCAGCGAGTTCCGCCCACAGGCCATCGGTGATACCGAACGCCGACTCAACCGCCAGGTGCGGCAGGTCGTGCACCGGATGCACCGCCGCCCGGCGGGTGACGCCCCCGCCGGCCAGCCAGGCAGCGTCCCGGCCGCCCGGCCCGGACGCCTTGACCAGGATGATCTCCATCACCGGCAGCCTGCCGCAGCCCGGATCACGCCGCAAGCGGCAACCGGGCCGACCAGGCCACCGCAGCGCACGACCGGCGCACCCACTCGGCTCGTTAGGCAATCCAGCACCCGCCCCCCGGCGGCGACCAGTCGCTGCGCCAGCGGACGCCGATCTCATTCGCGCCCTCCACCGCCCAGACCCGGTCCGGCCACTGCCGCCCACAACGCAGCAGCCGGTAGCCACTGGCATAGGTCGAGAACGTGCCGGTCGCGCGCAGGATCTCCCGGCTGTCCCTGGCCTCGAATGTGACAGTCACTTATGCAGTGATACAGCCAGCGGTGCATGAACGGAATGTCCAGGTCGAAGCTGCGGCCCGGGCTGGCCCAGAACAACCACAGCGGCAGCTCGACCATCCCGTGCGCCGGACCGCGAAGGTTCGCCACATCGGTGACGGCCACCGCCCGGCGGCCAGGCCGCGCGACGTTGTCCCGCTCGAAAACTCGGTTTCGTGTTGTGAGCTAGGTCTGGCTGCGGGATCAGTTACTTGACGTAGGGGGCAGGGACGGTTTTCCCGCAGTGCTGGCATGGATCGTTGTAGTGCTCGCGCACCCATGTCTGACGCCCACAATGCGGGCAAGTGACCTTTACATTTGCCATTGCAATTTCCCCTGTGATTGCCTCGATCATCAAACGGCAATATTCCGCTACGTTCCATCCTTTATTCCGGAGACTTGTCTCAATAAAGGCGAGCGTATGTCGCAGTGTCAGCCCATAGGTTCTCGCGAAGACCGCATTCGCAGCCCCTTCGTCTGCTTCCCCGAAAGCGACCACTAGCGCCCACATATCCCGCCGAGCCGAATCATCGGCATCAAGCCCCTCGCTAGCTTCCCTCTCCGTGAGAGCTTGCAGCATGGAACGGCCATAGGCCACCGGGTCACCCAGTTCACGCATATATGCCAGCAGGCGGGCCGTCGCGTATACTAGCATCTTCCCGAGATCGCCTGCGGCCGAGATCGCCTCTACGGCCTCCTGATCGCCTTCCTCGGCAGCGAGTATCCAAGACCACACGCCGCGCTTCGCTGCGGTGTCGAATCTGGCCTGGGCGGACGGCCGGAAATCCGAGTCAAGCTGCAGCACGCGGGCCGGAACGCTGAGGAAAGTGTCATTGCGGGGGATGAAGATATCGTAGGTGTCGGTCGCCCAGGATTGTTCCATTCTCTGCATACTCGACATACTAAGGTCGCCTGGCCGGATGACGGCCACCGTGCCCGCCTCATAAATCGTGCCGTCCTGGGCGGTCACGCGCCTGACAAGCCTCACGGCATCGTGAATATCGAACAACGGCACGACGCGCAGGACGTCGCCATCTGAGAATACGAGTTTTGCCCGTCCTTCGATGCTTTCAAGATTGACTGCCCGCACTGAGAGCGTCGTCATTCTGCCGTCATCTATAATGACAAAGTAGCTAGCTTGGCGGGATGCGTCATATCCCGGAGCGATTGTCCCGGTACTACCTGCGGGGAATATTATCGGGTCGCCCCTTCCATCCGGACCCTCGTCTTCCCCGGCAAGCAGAACGCCTCCCGCCTGCCAGATATTGCCAACAAACTCCACTGCCAGCCTCACGCGGTCGCCACTCTGGAAGACATGCGACACCGCTTCTCTCCTCGCCGGTCAGACGGGTGAAGTGGAACCGCCGCCTTACACACGCCTTTCGTGCAATCCGCTGAGATTCCAGCATCTAGACGCGTCAGTCACAGGCATGGTTGTCCCGAACCCGCTGCGCCCAGGGCTACAGCCGCAGCCCACGCGCGAGGCGCGGGGTTTCGTTGCGCGCGGATTGGTCGGATTGCTCGGGGCCAGCCCTGACCGGACCTGCGCAGATCTGCACGCCGTTCGGTCGGCCGACGACGTGGAGGTCGTAGGCTTGGTGCTGCCAGGACGTAAGTTTATGCGCCGCCACCGCCGGCGCCTGAGTGCGCGCTCATGCCGCAGATCGGTTGCGGACGTTGCGGGCAGTTGTCAGGTCAGGTTCTCGACCTCGGCGGTCAGCTCTCCGCCGGCATCACCGGTGTTAACAACGCTGCCCGGCTCCAGAAGAAGGACTGCCGTTTCGGTATCGGCGCGCGGGCAGTGCTCGACACCGCGCGGTACTACGAAGAGTTCCCGCGGCTTGAGCACGACGTCGCGATCGCGCAGCTGGATGGTGAGCTCCCCGTCCAGGACCAGGAAGAACTCATCAGTGTCGGCGTGCTGGTGCCAGGTGAACTCGCCCTGAACCTTCACGATCCTGACGTCGTAGTCGTTGATCTGGGCAATCTTTCTCGGCGACCAGTGCTCAGCGAAACGCGCCAGCATAGTGCCGACGTTGACCGCGTCCATGAACCCATCGTGGCATGCGCCACGGCGCAGCATCGGCGTGTGTTCCACCGACCGGGCGCGCTGTCAGGGCGCGCACGGGGAGGAAGCGGCGCTGGTCGCGAGGCCGGGCCTGCTCAGGCTCGACGGCTTTCCCGCTCATGCGGCATTGTGCTCGGCGTCATCAGATCGTGCCACGCAGCTCATCGCACGATGCTGGTCAGTGAGCCGGGCTCATGAGCGGCTGTCGAGCCAGAGCGCCCAGGGCTCTATCACGCCGATCCGGAGCAGTCCGGCGGCAGCCCAGGGATCCTCAGCAAGGCGTGCGTTGATTTCGTTCTCATCTGCGGCCTCGACAAGGTGCAGGGTCTCCTGGCTGTCGCCGACGGGGCCGCCGAGGACGATGAAGCCATCCTCGACCAGTCCGTCCATGAAGGCTGCATGCTCGTCCCAGGCCTCTTGGTCCCGGATCTGGCGCGAGGGGTCCCAGCCCTGGCCGCGGGCCAGCCGCACCGCGAAATTGGCCATGGCCGGAGAGTACTGGCCGCTACCGACACCCGATGCGCTTCGGCCGGCTCTAAGTCCGCAATCTGACCACGCGCTCAGGCCGCGCGCCGGTTGGGGGACTGGCGGCCAGGCCGGGTCTACTTCCTGAACGTTCTTGAACCCTCGCGGGCCAACCGGACGCTGGCCCTTACCGCCAGGTCGGCCAGTTTCCACCCACGATAGGAGGGTCGACCTCCGACGTCGACATGATTACCGCTCATGCCGCCGATCGGCCATGGAGAGAATGCGCGGCAGCTCGTCTAGCCTGGCCAGGTACTGGTGATCAGGCTTCAGCATCATCACCGGCCGGAGACATCTACAGGCCGTCTGAGCTGGGCGTACGCCGTGACGTACCTGGTAACACGCAGAGTGGTAAGCTGGCAGCGCATGACGGAACGGGCCGAACGGCCAGCGCGGCCGGCAGCCCCGGAAGGCGTAAGTCCCAAATTGCAGCGAATGCGCGCCCGCCCGTCCCGTTGTGCGCGGACCTCCCCCGACGGTGATCGATGATGGCGCGCGCCGTGCGCGTCGCCGCTGCCCGGACCGGCCAGCCGGGTGGCGTTCTGACCGAGCACTACCGCAGCGAGCCTACCGACGCCGCTGGAACTGCTTATCGACGAAAGGGCCTCCGCTCGTCCCGGGGTTGCATGTTCGCGAAAGCCTTGAACCATGCCGGCGGCCGGTAGTCGCCCATGGCAAAGGCCACGTTGAGTTCCTCGTCAGGATCCTCAATCCCGTCGAGGCCCGGCTCGAAGAGCTGCAGGATGTCGGTGTCCTGCACCAGAACGTCAGGCAAGGCATCCCAGTCGAAGTCATCGGGATACTCAGGCAGGCAGGCCAGGGTCGTCTCGTCCAGTCCCGTCCAGCCGTCTGCGGCCGCGGGGGGTGCGTCCTCCAGGATCAGATGAAGCGCCATCTCCTCCGCCGGGCACGTCGGCAGGGGCAAGCCGCCGGTCTCCAAGTCGGAGGCCAGGTCGTCATATGCCCGCGCGGCCTGGCGCCGCCACCGGGCATCCTGGCCCCATGTCATCCTCGGGTACCGGTCGAACAGCGACCAGCCGCCCTCATGGCGCACCGGGCCGCTGCCGTGCTCCCCGACGTCGTCATAGCCATGATCGGCGAGCATCTGCGCGAGTGACCACAGCACCGCCGCGGTCCGCGGTGCCATCTGAAATCCAGAGCACCTGCCGCACGTGCCGCCACCGCACCGGCATACAGGAAACAGATCCGCAAAGTGCGGCACCGGCGAGACAGCCATTCCGTGATCCTCCACTCCCGGCACATTACACTTCCTGCCGCGACCGTCATCCCAGGCAGACCGGCACCATGCCAGACGGATCACCGATCCATGTCACCGCGGTCAGTGGATTGTCAGATGACGAGCGGTAACCGAGCTACGGACTCGCCGTACAGAATCTATGTACGTCCTGGTCGGCTGGCGCGGGCAGATCGGAACCAGCTGGGCGTGTGACGTGTGGCGTGTGGCGGCGGCCAGCGTGCCGCCGGCGGTCGCATCATGACTAGAGCCGGGGCTGGGCAGGGTGCGGATTCCGATGGCGCGCGGCCGAAGGCGGCTGGCTGATTCCGTGGCGGGATGCGTCATGGCTGGGGGCCGGTGCCGCGGGCAAGGGCGTCTGCTCGCCGCAGCACGTCGGGAAGCCGGTGCGGCCCGGCCATGTCCGCGACTATCGCCGCAGCCTTGCGCAGCGGGATTCCGGCGGCGGTGACGAAGAGCGGCCGGCCCGAGTTTCCTCGTAGTACCGGTACGGCGTGGGTGGCAGTGCGGAAGAACGTCTTGGCTACGCCGATGACCGGAACCGCGTACTCGTCGTGGACGTGGGCTCCGAGCCCGGCGCGGCCTGCGGGATCCAGGTCCGCGTAGCCGTCGATGACGACGAGGCGCAGTGTCCCGGCGGTGGCGAGAACGGCGCGCAGGGGCGGCAGCTCTCGCAGGAAGAACTGGCCGGGACGGTACGGCGCGACTTCGGGCACGCAGGCGGTCCGCTCGGCCAGTACCTGAGCGAAGCCGGCGCCGCTTGCGATGATCATGGCCGCGCGGGCACCCCCGGATCGGAGGTAGCAGACATCCACGGCCGCATATCCGTCCCGGCCGGCCGCACCGCCGTACCGGGACGACAGCAGGCGGCTGCCGTCCTGGGCAGCCGGCGGATGTTCGACGTGGCGTCGTGTCCCGCTGGCCTGGTGTCCCATGTTCCCCATGCACCGGCATCCTTGCTGTGACGGTGACGTCCAGCCAGGCCGGCGGTCCGGGCGAACGGATGGCCGCCATGTCTGCTATTGCCACCCGCATCGGGCAGGCTACCGCCGATGAGATGCATCCCGGCTGGGAGCGGCCGGCTGCCGGTGCCGGCCTGATGGCGACATCGCTGCCCTTACCAGATCTGCTGGCAGCGCCAGGTCTTCCAGCCGATTCGATTCTGTGTTTGGATAATTTCGTGGAGCAGCGGCGTTTTCCGGACTGGCCGGCTGAGTGCCGGCTGGGCCACCCGTGGCGGCCGGGAACGGTGTGGATTGAGTGGGCTCCGTGCGATTGCCCGCCGGCGGTCGCCGCGCGGGGAGGTCACCTGGAGGTCCGGTGCGGGCACCAGGGGTGCCAGGAGAGGTGGCAGCGCCCGCTGTGCCGGCCCGACCGGACGCCGCTGGGGCATCACCGTCCCGGCCATTGACCGGCGACGGGGCAGTGCTCCCGGTGCTGATCCGTCCGTGCCGTTTGACACCTGCGAGGACATCTGATTTAAATAAGACATGTCAGAAGATCGCAGCTGCGGCGCGCGAGGCCGGACGGGCGGATCCCGGCCGGTGCGGATGCCGCGCTGGCCCGGGATCAGCCGGCCGCTGTCCCGTGCCGCCGGCCACGCCTGGGTGGCGGGGGACGTCCCCGGCAGCGGAGCACTTGCGGGCAGGCGGCGGAACCGTCCCAGGCCCTGGTCTTGCGGGCTGGCAGGAAGGCCGGCCGCTGGGACTGTTGCCCTGACCGGCGGCGATGGGAAGGGGCGATATGAACGCGGATTGTGATGTGCGTGCGCGGCTGCGGGCCGCGGCGGGCGTGACGGCGATCCTGGCTGCGGCGCGCGAAGCGTTTGAGTGGATGCTGCCGGTGCTGGAAGCTCACGAGGATCCGGCCGGGGCGATGTTCGCGGCGTTCGTGACGGCCGGGGCTGCGGCGGCCGATGGCCGTGACGCGCTGGCGTTCGCGCCATCCCTCCCGGCGTCCGGGATCTCAGGGGGCCCGCCGGCCGCCGGCGGGCCGCAGGTCGTACCGGATCGGGGATCTGACGCGGGTGCTGCCGGGGCCGCGGTGGCGGCTGTCTGCGCGCTGCTGGTGGCCCGGCTTGGCGAGGCCGGGTCGCTGGCGGCCGATCGCGGGGATCAGGTCGCCTGCGCGGACGCCGGGCGGTACGCGAGGAAGATCGGCTGGCTGCTCACCGGGGACGGGCCGTGACCGGCACGCCGGTCTTCGGTGACTTCGCCCGGCTGGCTGCCGCCCAGCTCCGGCCGGCCGGCGTGCCGGACCGTACCGGGTCCGGGACCGTGGGACAGGCGGGCCGTTCCCTGCTCCTGCTGACCGCCGCGCTGGACAGTTTCCTGGCCGATGTCACGGCCGGGTTCGCGTGGGTTGCGGCGGGGGACCGGCCGCTGCTGAACGGGCGGGCGCGAGCCGGTATCGAGGCGCGGGATGCGGTGCGGCAGGCCGCCGCGTGTCTGCGTCAGATCGATGTCGGACCTGACGCGCCGGCCGGCCCGGAGCCCGAGGGCGCGGCGGCGCGCCGGCTGGCTGCGGCGGCGCAAGCGCTGCGGGCCGGGCAGGATCTGCTGCACACCCATGTCGCTCCCGGACCCGACGGTGTCCGCGCGGACCTGTCGCAGTGGGCGCCGGTCATCGCCTCCGTGCCGGTCGCGCACGCGCTGCTCGGTGAGATCGCCATGGTGGCCAGGCGCGCCGCCGCGGCGGGAACCGAGACGGCGCTGTGTCAGCGCGTGCGCGGCACGTCAGCCGCCCGGCAGCGGCTGGTCTGGGCCGGCCAGTGGCTGCAGACCGCGGACTCGGTCATCCGCAAAGAGCTCCAGCGCGATCCGGTCGCCACCGACAGCCGCCTGCTGCTGTACGCCATCCCGGTGAACGGCAGTCCCCAGCGTCGCGTCCCGGACGGCGCCGAGCCGGTGGCCGGGCTGTGCGACGGGGCGGCCGCCACCGCGCAGCGGCTCCGGCACGCCGCCCGGGTGCTCCCGGCGCAGGCGTCGTGGTCCCCGGCCATGACCATCACCGGGCTGCGCGAGGTCGCCGTCACCAGCACCGTGACCAGCCGCAACTGCGAGGTCCTGCTCCGCACCCTGACCGCGGCCGC
>Ga0310039_10002071_pt1 | contig 13628 bp, 13 predicted proteins | sample Sb_taG_4_FD_200460 | JGI IMG/M metagenome (GOLD analysis project Ga0310039, IMG submission 200460) | Peat soil microbial communities from Weissenstadt, Germany - Sb_50d_6_BS metaG (v2) (version 2) | ecosystem: Environmental > Terrestrial > Soil > Wetlands > Peat | place: Germany: Weissenstadt... | reverse complement strand
CCAGCTGCAGGCGCGCTATGGCACCCGGGCCGGCAGCGTGGTGAACAACCATCGTGTGAAGGTCTTCCTGTCGGGGATCGCCGACCCCGGCACTCTCGAACATGCCAGCACGCTCATCGGCGAGACCGAGCTACGGTCGTGGACGACCACGGTGGACGGGTACGGCGCCACGTCGTTGACCGATTCCCCGGCCCTGCGCCGCCTGGCACCGGCCGACAGCCTGCGGCGGATCCCGCCCGGAGACGCCGTGGTGGTGTCGGGGCACCTGGCGCCGATCCGGTTGCGGCTGCGTCCGTGGCAGAACGACCGGACCCTGCGCGCCCGCGCCGAGACCGGAGCCGACGGCCCGGCGTCGAGATGGTGGGGCCGTCGGTCGATGGGTACGGTGGGGCCATGACGAGCTCGGAGCCGGCAGGGGTTCCGGACCCGGGGATCGCCGAGTTCGTGGCCCGACGCACCGCGGAGTACAACGAGGCGGCCCGTGCCGTGCGCGACGAGGCCGCTGCGGCGGGAACCCTGGTGTGGGACCCCTACGACCCGGCATGGGTCGAGGACCCTTACGCGGTCTACGCAGAGCTGCGCCGGAGCAATCCCGTGCACCGCAATGCGCTGGGTTTCTGGGTCTTCACCCGCCATGCCGACTGTCTGGCGATCCTGCGCGACCGGCGCTCGAGCAGCGACGGGCGCAACGTCGACGCCACCACGTTCCGCGAGGTGCGGGCCGTCGACCTTCCTTTGCAGCAGGGTCCCGAGGCCATGTTGGCCGAGATGGCACCGTTCTTGTTCCGCGACCCACCCGACCACACGCGCCTGCGCGGGCTCGTGCAGAAGGCGTTCACGCCCCGGGTCGTCGAGGGTCTGCGGCCGCGGCTCGAGGAGATCTGTGACGGACTGCTCGACTCCGCCTTCGACCGAGGCGAGATCGACCTCGTAGCGGACTATGCGTACCCGCTCCCTGTCCAGATCATCGTGGAGATGCTGGGGGTGCCGGCCGAGGACCACGAGCAGTTCCGGGTGTGGTCCCACGCGCTGGCGCGCGGCCTCGATCCCGACTTCCTCCTTCCCCCCGAGGCGGTGCAACAGCGCCTGGGGGCCATCCTGTCTTTCGTGCAGTACTTCGCCTCGCTCATCGAAGACCGGCGCCAGAAGCCCGGCGACGACCTCCTGTCCCGGCTGATCCAGGCCGAAGAGCAAGGGGACATGCTGACCCAGGGCGAGCTGCTGTCCACATGCATCCTGCTCTTGGTGGCTGGGCACGAGACGACGGTGAACCTCATCTCAGGCGGGGCACTCGCCCTGTTGGAAAGACCCGACCAGCTGACGTTGGTACGTGACGACCCAGCGGTCATCCGCAGCGGCGTCGAGGAGATGCTTCGCTATGTGTGCCCCGTCCAGCTCACCGGCCGCGTCGCGCTCGAAGAGATGGAGGTGGGTGGAGTGACCATCGCGGCGGGCGAATTCTCGATGCTCCTCGTGGCGTCGGCCAACCGTGACCCCGAGGCCTTCGACGATCCCGACGCCTTCGACGTGACGCGGACCGACAACAACCATCTGGGCTTCGGCTTCGGCATCCATCACTGCCTGGGCGCACCGCTGGCGCGACTCGAGGCGCAGATCGCGTTGCCTGCCTTGTTGCGCCGGGCCCGCCGTCTCGAGCGTACGAATGACGAGCTCTCCTACAAGGAGAACATCGTCCTCCGGGGTCTCGAGTCCCTTCCGGTGCGCCTCTCGGCCTGAGCCCGCGCACCCCTCACCTCGGGTCCACCGGTCTCGGCCCGAGCGTCAGTGAGGCGATCCGGGGACCACCAGGGGCCAGGGCCGTTCGCGCTCGGCCATGAGGGAGAGGTCGAGGAGCAGTTCTTCTTCATAGTGGCGACCGATGATCTGCATCCCGACGGGCAGGCCGTCGACGGCACCCACCGGGACCGACACCGCCGGGTTGCCGGCGAAGTTGGCAGGGAAGGTGAGGTTGCCCTGGTTGGCACCGACCCGCATGATGTCGCCGAACCTGTCCATGAGATCGACGTCCCCCACCTTGGTCGGGAGGGGGCCTTCGGCACCGAAGGCGACGTCGGGGTTGGTCGAGCAGAAGATGAAGTCGACCTCATCGAGGAGGTCTGCCATCACCTCGTGCGCGCCGACTCGGAAACGCTCCGCAGTGGCCGCCATGGCCAGGTCGTAGTGGTGGGAGGCGATGTTCATGCCGAGCATGATCTCGGGAGTCAGGTCGGGCTCGCACGCCGGGTACTTGTCGCCCAGGTCGGCTGCCAGCGTCACCAGGTTCGCCATCGCCCATTCGAAGAGCGCCGGTGGAAAACTCACCGCCACGTCGACCCGTGCCAACCCGGCGTCGGCGATGAGTGCATCGGCGCCAGCCCTCACCAGGGCTGCCACCTCGGGGTGGACGACCGCCACGCCCAGATCCACCGTCACCACCGCCTTCTTGCCTCGCAGCTCCTGGCGATGGCTCCCGAGACCGGCCTCCCATCCCTCGACGCGGGGCAGGCTGTGGGTGTCGTGCGGGTCGTACCCGTTGCAGACGTCGTACCAGCGCGCCGTGTCGCGCACGGACCTGCTGATGCAGCCGATCGTGACGGTGTGAGGGACCTGGTGCACGAACGGGCCCTTGGGGATGCGCCCGAAGTTCGACTTCAACCCGAACATCCCCGTGAAGCCGGCCGGGATGCGAATCGACCCGCCGCCATCACCTCCCGAAGCGATCGGGACGAGGCCCCCTGCCACCGCCGCGGCCGTCCCCCCCGATGACCCCCCCGGGGTGCGCTCGAGATTCCAGGGGTTGCGCGTGATGCCGTGCAGACGCGTCGAGGTGACGTTGATCCCCCCGAACTCGCTGGCTGTCGTCTGGCCGGCGAGGACCGCGCCCGCGCCGAGCATTCTGCGTACGTGTGTGGAGGTATAGGTGGCCATCCGCTCCGCAAAGACGAGCGATCCCTCGGTGAGAGGCCAGCCCTCGACCGACTCGAGCTCCTTGATCCCGATGGGTACCCCCCCGAAGGGGAGCGTCACGTCGGCCTGCTCGGCGGCACGGCGTGCCGTGTCGGCGTCGACGTAGCTGAAGGCGTTCAGCGCCGAGCCCGCGATGGCGGCAAGAGACAGCTCCAGGGCCTCGGGCGGGGTGATCTCGCCCTTGCGGAAGGAGTCGACGAGTGAGCACGCGTCCCCGGTCCAGGCGTCGTTTGCCATCGGAAGTGAGGCTAGTGCCGATCCCGCCCCTCGGGCCCGCCGAACCGGCCCGGGACGGTGAGACCTCGTGCCGAGCCGCCGAGACCTCGTGCCGAGCCGCCGAGACCTCGTGCCGAGCCGCCGAGACCTGGCCGGAGGGTGTGTCGTCCCGGCGCTTGTAAGGTTCGGACGTGCTCCCGGGCTTCTACGACGTGATCCATCGCCGGCGCGACGTCCGAGCCGAGTTCAGCGGCGAGCCCGTCGACGAGGAGGTTCTGCGGCGAGTCCTCGACGCCGCGCACAGCGCGCCCAGCGTGGGCCTCTCCCAACCGTGGGACTTCATCCTCGTGTCGGACGAAACGGTCCGCCGGGCGTTCTGGGCACATGTCCAAGAAGAGCGCAGCGAGTTCGCGGCCTCGCTCGAGGGAGAGCGCGCCGAGCGGTTCGCCGGCATCAAGATCGACGGCATCCTCGAAGCCAGCCTGTCGGTGGTGGTCACCTACGATCCCGCCCGTGGCGCGCCCGGCGTCCTCGGGCGCCACGCCATTGCCGATGCCGGGCTCTACTCGGTCTGCCTCGCCATCGAGAACATGTGGCTGGCGTGCACGGCGGAGGGGTGGGGGATGGGTTGGGTGTCGTTCTACCGGGAATCGTTCCTGCGCGAGCTTCTCGGCATCCCCGACGGCATCCGACCAGTGGCATGGCTGTGTGTCGGGCCGGTGGGCACCTTGCAGGACACACCCGACCTCGAACGCGCCGGCTGGAGGACGCGGTTGCCGCTCGAGGCGGCGCTGCACCTCGACCACTGGGATCGTCGTGACCCCGAGGTGATCATCACCGCCGCCCGGAGCCGGGCCGTGGACCCGGCCATGGTGAGCGGCGGTCCTGAGTCCGAAAGGCCTGAGCCATGAGCGATACCCACCCGTCAGCCGCGTCAGCCGCGTCAGCCGCGTCAGCCGCGTCAGCCGCGTCAGCCGCGTCAGCCGCGCCGGCCGCGTCAGCCGCGCCGGCCGCGTCGACCACACCGCAGGCGCCGGCCACCACCCCTGCGCCCACATCAACGCCGGTGCCCGGCCACAAACCTCAAGCGCCGTTCACCCTGGCCATCGACATCGGCGGTACCGGACTCAAAGCCTCGGTGCTCGACGCCACCGGCGCCATGGTCGCCGACCGCGTCGTGGTGAAGACCACGTATCCCTGTCCACCCTCGAAGATGATCGACGATCTGGCTGCACTGGTCGCACCGCTGCCCCCCGCAGATCGCGTGTCGGCCGGGTTCCCCGGGATGGTCCGCAACGGCCTCGTGCTCTCGGCACCGCACTTCGTGACCCTCCACGGTCCTGGCACCACCATCGACCCCGGCCTGGTGAAGCAGTGGGCCGCGTTCGATCTCGCCGGCGCGCTCGCGGCACGGCTGGGCAAGCCGACCCGGGTGGCCAACGACGCCGACATCCAGGGCGCCGCGGTGGTCAAGGGCAAGGGGCTCGAGCTCGTGATCACTCTGGGAACGGGTGTGGGAACCGCCTTCTTCTACGACGGAAGACTCCTGCCGCACCTCGAGTTCGCCCACCACCCGTTCTTGAAAGGCGACACCTACAACGAGCAGATCGGAGACGCCGCCCGGAAGGAGATCGGCAATCAGCGTTGGAACAAAAGGGTGCGCAAGGCCGTCGCCACCTTCCGCGCCCTGTCGTTCTTCGACCACTGTTACATCGGTGGGGGCAACGCCAAGAAGATTCACGGCACCCTCGGATCCGACGTGTCCATGGTGGACAACGCCGCCGGTATCCTCGGCGGGATCAGGCTGTGGGACGAGTCTCACATCGCGGTATAGCGCGCCGCGCTGCGCCGGGGCACGTTCCCGCAGCAGGAGGTGTCGCGCCGTGACCGAGTCACAGGAGCCGGTATCGGGGCACGCAGAGATGGACCACGTGCTTCGCCGGCGCCGACGGCGGGCAATTCGGGGCGTCCTCGTCCTGGCCCTGGTCGTCCTGGTGGTCGCGTTCGTCGTCCAGAACTCCCAGCTCGTGACCGTGCACTTCTGGTTCTTCACCCACAAGGTCCACCTCATCTGGCTGGTGCTCGCATGCCTCGTGGCGGGGACAGTGCTCGGCTACATGTTGGGTGTACCCGAACGGAGGGCCATGCGCCGACGGCGGAAGGCCGAGAAGGCGGCGCGCCGGTCGAAGTAATCGGGGCGGTGGCGGTGGCGGAGGGCCGAGTCGGTCGATCCCCATTAGGTTGCGGTCCGTGCGAGCGGTGACCATCGTCGACGGGGACCTTCGCTACCAGGAACACCCCGATCCCGAGCCCGGTGACAACGAACTGCTCGTTTCCGTCGAGGCCGCCGGGATCAACAACGCCGACCTGATGCAGCGGCTCGGGCTCTACCCCGCTCCGCCCGGTGCGCCGCCCGACATCCCCGGGATGGAGCTGGCCGGCGAGGTCGTCGCCACCGGGAGGCGGACGACGCGATTTTCGATCGGGGACCGCGTCATGGCCGTTGTGGGCGGGGGCGCCCAGGCCGAGCTGGCCGTGGTGGACGAGCGCTGCGCACTGCCCGTGCCGAGTGCCCTGCCCTGGCCCGATGCGGGCGGCTTCCCCGAGGCGTTCTCCACCGCCTATGACGCCCTCTTCACCCAGTGCGGGCTCGCCTTCGGCGAGCGCGTCCTGGTCACCGGCGCGGCCGGCGGCGTGGGGACCGCGGGCGTGCAGCTCAGCGCGGCCACCGGTGCCCGTTGCGTGGCGTCGGTGCGTCACGCGCACCTGCGAGACTCCGTCGCCGCGTTGGGGGCGACCGCTGCCGATCCCGACGCCGCCCTGGGCCTCGGTCCCTTCGACGTGGTCCTCGAGCTCGTCGGCGCGTCGAGCCTCCCCGGGGTGCTCGGTGCGATGGCCTTGGGCGGGAGGATCGCGGTCATCGGCGTGGGCGGCGGGGCTCAGGCCGGGGTCGACCTCCTTGTCGTCATGCAGCGCCGGCTGCGCATCAGCGGCTCCACGCTGCGAGCACGCTCGCTCGTCGAGAAGGCGGTCGTGGCCACGGAGGTGGAGCGCCACGTGGTACCGCTCCTCGAGGCGGGCGACGTGCGGGTGCCGCTCGAGGCGACCGTTCCCATGGACCGCGCCGGCGAGGCCTACGAAGGCTTCCGCCAGGGCGGCAAGCTGGGCAAGATCGTTCTCGTCCCCCCTCGGTGAGACGGGACGAGCGGGACGAGCGAGAGCAGCGAGAGCAGCGAGAGCAGACGTGAAATCCGGGGCCGGCGGTGTCGGGCGAGGCCCTCAGACCTGGGAACGACCCCGGTCGACCACGCCCTGACGACGGCGTTCGATGTCGTCGGGGTCGACGCCTCCCCGTTGGAACTCCGCGGCGGCGCGGGCCTCGACGTCCCATGCCTCGCCTCCCGGGACCCGGCTCGCTTCTTCGAAGGTGGCGAGGATGGCGCGCACGGCGCGTTGGTCGCTCGAGACGATGTCGGCGGCGAGCCTCCGGGCCGTGGGAAGCAGCTCGCCGTGAGCCACGACGTGGTTCACGAGGCCCCACTCGAGAGCCGTCCCGGCATCGACGAAGTTCCCCGTGGCGCTCATCTCGCGGGCGCGCCGGATGCCCACCGCTTGCGGGAGGAGCACGGTCAGTCCCCACAGGGGATGCACACCCACTCGGGCGTGGGTATCGGCGAAGCGGGCGCGCTCCGAGGCGATGAGGAAGTCGCAGTTGAGCGCCAACTCGAGCCCGCCGGTGACGGCCACACCGTTGACGGCGCCGATGATCGGCTTCGAGGTCGGAAGTGTCGTCCCCCGGCCCCGACGCGGAGCGACGGCATCCCCGCTCGGGCCACCGCCGTGCGCTCCGCTCCCCGGTGCACGCTTGAGGGGCCCGCCGTCGTTGCCGAGCTCCTTCAGGTCGAGCCCGGCACAGAAGGCGGGATCGGTGCCGGTGAGGATGAGCACGTGCACGTCGTCGCGCCCGTCGGCCTCGCCCACCAGGCGCTTCAGCGTGCGAATGAGCTCGCTCGACAGGGCGTTGCGCGCCTCGGGCCGGTTCAGCGTGACGAGGGCGACCCCCTCGGCCACCTCGAGGAGCGCGACCTCTGGCACGACGGCTGGCACGACGGATGGTGCGCGGGGTTCGGGTCCGTCAGCGGGTGACGACGACGCTCGATCCGTGGCCGAACAGGCCCTGGTTGGCTGTGACGCCCACCCGGGCCCCCTCGACCTGGCGTCCGGCGGCCTGGCCTCGCAATTGCCATACGAGCTCGCACACCTGGGCGATGGCCTGAGCGGGGATGGCCTCCCCGAAGCTCGAAAGCCCACCGCTCGGGTTGACAGGGATTCGCCCGCCCAGGGCGGTGTCGCCGTCGCGCAGGAGTCGCTCCGCCTCCCCCTCCTTGCACAGGCCCACGTCCTCGTACCAGTCGAGCTCCAAGGCCGACGACAGGTCGTACACCTCGGCGACGTCCACGTCCTCGGGACCGATCCCGGCCTCTTCGTAGGCGGCGAAGGCGATGGACCGGCGGAACGCCGGCCCGTCCACCGCGCCGGCCGCGGCGGCCGCCACGGCGGAGTCGGTGGCGAAGTTGGGCATCTCGATGACGGTCTGGGGAAAGCGCGGGGTGACGGTGGAAACAGCGGGGATCGACACCGCGGTGTCGCCCCGGCCGTGGCGCCTCGCGAAGTCCGTGCTCGACAGCACCAGGGCCGCACCTCCGTCGGAGGTGGCGCAGATCTCGAGCAGGCGCAGCGGGTCGGCCACCATGGGCGACGCCAGCACCTCCTCGGCGCTCACCTCTTGGCGGTAGCGGGCATTCGGGTTGGCAGCCCCGGCGCGCGCGTTCTTGACCTTGACGGCGGCGAAGTCGTCCTCGGTGGCCCCGAAGAGCTCCATGCGCCGGCGTGCGTAGAGGGCGAAGTACGTGGGATTGGTGGCGCCCAGCAGATGGAACCGCAGCCAGTCCGGGTCGTCTCTCCGTTCGCCCCCGACCGGGGCGAAGAACCCCTTGGGGGTGGTGTCGGCCCCGACCACGAGGGCGACGTCGCACAGACCGGCCAGGATCTGGGCGCGCGCCGCGGCGATGGCGGTCGCGCCGGACGCGCATGCTGCGTAGGCACTCGACACGCGGGCGCCCGACCAACCCAGCGCCTGGGCGAAGGTGGCTCCGGAGATGAAGCCGGGGTAGCCGTTGCGGATCGTGTCGGCACCCGACACGAACTGGACGTCGGTCCACGACAACCCGGCGTCGGCCAGCGCGTGGCGCGCCGCGGCCAGCCCGTACTCCACGAAGTTGCGGCCCCACTTCCCCCAGGGGTGCATACCCACCCCGAGGACGGCCACGGCGCGGTCGTCAGGCACCCGAGCCCCCCGATCCGACCGTCACCGGGCGCCACTTCCACACCAGGTACTGGTGGTCGTCGTCCTCGTAGAGCACGTCCACGACCAGCTCGACCTCGGTGCCCACGGCCAGGTCGTCCACCGTGACCTCGGGCACCATCTGACCCATCACCACCATCTTCTCCTCGGCGAGCTCCACCGCGGCGATGCAGAAGGGCACGTACGGGTCGGCGGCTACGTAGGGCGCCGGGGGGGTGTAGCGGGCGTCGGTGTACGACCACACCCTGCCCCGCCTGCTGAGGGGCACGTCGTCGAATTCGGTGCCCTCGCACCTGGGGTTGCGGCAGAAGAAGGTCTCGCGGGGAAAGGCGTAGGTGCCACAGCTCCGGCACCTGCTCCCGAGCAGTGCCGGGGCCCCTGCGTCGGTGGTGAACCATCCCTCCACCGCGGGGACACGGGTCTTGGTGGCGGCCATCGGGGCAGTCTAACGCCCCGTCAGATCCGGCCCCCGGGGAGGCGTATCGTGATCCATGGACCTCACCGTCGTCGACTCCTTCACCGACCGACCCTTCGCCGGCAACCCCGCTGCCGTCGCCCTGGTCGACGCCTTTCCCGACGAGGACCGCATGCAGGCCGTGGCGCGGGAGATGAACCTGTCGGAGACCGCGTTCGTGGTGCCCCGCCCCGACGGCGCTCATGACCTGCGGTGGTTCACGCCCCTGGTGGAGGTCGACCTGTGCGGCCACGCCACCCTGGCCGCCGCCCACGTGCTGGGGGGATCGGGGACGTTCCACACCCGCAGCGGTGCGCTGGTGTGCACCCCCGCGGCCCGGGGCTGGATCGAGATGGACCTCCCCGCCGACCCCCCCGCCCCCGAGGCGGTTCCTCCGTCGATCGCCCCTGCGCTGCGAGTCGAAGACCCGACGGTGCGGGCCTTCGCCCGGGCGCGTAGCGATCTCCTGGTGGAGTTGTCCGGCGCCGACGCGGTGCGCACGGTACGCCCCGACCAGGCTTCGGTCGCCGCGCTGGGGTCGCGTTGTGTCATCGTCACCGCCGCCGGCGACCGCCCGGGGGTGGACTGCGTCAGCCGGGTGTTCGCGCCCAACGCGGGCATCCCCGAGGATCCCGTCACCGGCTCCGCCCACTGCGCGTTGGCGGAGTACTGGGGGGACCGCCTGGGTCGCGATCAGTTGGTGGGGGAGCAGGCCTCGGCGCGTGGCGGGATGGTGCGTATGGGGCGCCACGGGGACCGCGTCGTGCTCGGTGGCCAGGCGGTCACCGTGTCACAGGTGCGGCTGGTCGTGTGAGCACGGACCCGCGGTGGCGTCGTCCTCGACCACGCCACCGCTTCTCCGCCGCCTGCCTTGACGGCGGATAAAACTGGGGGTTACAGTCAGAATACAGTAACTTGTATTTTGAGGTGACTGCCATGGAAGCAATCGGAACTCGCAGGTGGTGGGCGTTGGGCGGGCTCACCCTGGCGGTGATGGCGGTCGGCCTCGACGGCACGGTGCTCAGCGTGGCCCTGCCGACGCTCGCCAAGGCCCTGCACGCCTCGGAATCCGATCTCCAATGGTTCTCCTCGGGGTACTTCCTCGTGCTCGCGGCGGGAATGCTCCCCATGGGCCTGTTGGGCGACCGGTACGGCCGCAAGAAGGTCATGCTCGCCTCGCTGGCGCTGTTCGGCGTGGGCTCGGCGGCCTGTGCGTACTCGACGTCGGTGGGCGAATTCATCGCGGCGCGGGTGGTGCTGGGCGTGGCCGGTGCCGGTGTGATCGTGATGGCGCTGTCGGCTCTCACGGTCCTGTTCTCCGAGGACGAGCGGCCCAAGGCGGTGGGGGTCTGGGCCGCCGCCAACTTCGTGGCCCTCCCCCTGGGCCCGATCCTCGGCGGATGGTTGCTCACGCATTACTGGTGGGGCTGGGTCTTCCTGTTGAACGTGCCGGTGGCACTGGTGGGCCTGGTGGCGACGATGCTCCTCGTGCCCGAGTCACGCGCGTCGCGACCTCCGGGCCTCGATCCCGTCGGCGTCACGTTGTCGGTCGCCGGGTTGGTGGGGCTCACCTATGGACTGATCCAGGCCGGCGAGTACGGCTGGGGCGACCTCGGCGCCTGGCTCCTCATCGCGGCGGGGCTCGTGGTCCTGGTCGGGTTCTTCTCGTGGGAGCGCCGGGTCAACCACCGGCCCGGTGGGCAACCCCTCCTCGATCTCGATCTCTTCCGGTCGACGTCGTACCTGTGGGGCGTGATCCTGGCCGCGGTCGTCATCCTCGCCATGATCGGGGTGCTGTTCACCATGCCTCAGTACTTCCAGGGCGTGCTCGGAGCCAACGCCATGGGGTCGGGACTGCGGCTGCTTCCCCTGATCGGAGGACTGCTGTTGGGAGCGGTGCCGGCGAGCCTGGTGGCGCGTCTGTTGGGGGCGAAGTTGACCGTCGCGCTCGGGTTCGCGGTGATCGGCGCGGGGCTGGTCGTCGGAACGACCACGAGCCTGGCGTCGGGCACCGGCTTCGTGGCTGCCTGGATGGCGATCACCGGCTTCGGTATGGGGATCGCCATGGCCACCACCGCCTCGACGGCACTGTCGGAGCTGTCCGAGGATCGCGCCGGCGTGGGATCGGCGGTGCTCCAAGCACTGAACAAGGTCGGTGGGCCCCTCGGCACGGCGGTCCTCGGCAGTGTGCTCAGCTCGGCCTACCTCAGCCGACTCCACCTCGGCGGTGTTCCGGCCCCGGCCGCGACAGCGGTCCGCCAGAGCGTCTTCGGGGGCGTCGCCGTCGCCCGTCAGCTCGGCTCGGCCGCGCTGCTGCACTCGGTGCGCGCCGCGTTCGTCCACGGCATGGACGTCGCCCTGACGGTCTCAGCCGGCGTCGCAGTTTGCGGCGTCGTGCTCGCCCTCGCCTTCTTGCCCCGGGTCGCCGCCGCGCATGAGAGTCCCGAGACGCACACCGACGAGGACGAGGAGCTCCCCGTTGGCGTCCGGTAGCGGGCCGACGATGGGATTGCGGGAGCGCAAGAAGGCGAAGACCCGCGCCGCCATCCAGTCCCATGCGCTCCGCCTCTTCACCGAGCAGGGCTACGACGCCACCACGGTGCAGCAGATCATCGAAGAGGTCGAGGTCTCCGAGAGCACCTTCTTCCGCTACTTCCCGACCAAGGCCGACGTCGTGCTGGCCGATGAGTTCGATCCGGTGATCGTCGATGCCTTCCGTGCCCAACCGCCCGGGTCGACCGTCATCCAGGCGTTGCGCGCCGCCTTTCGTGCCGCTTTCACCCAGCTCACATCGGAGGAGCACGCCACCCAGCAGAGTCGGATGATCCTCGTGCTCTCGGTTCCCGAATTACGCGCCGCCATGGTCGATCAGTTCGCCTCGGCCATGGGCCTGCTCGCCGAAGTCGTGGCGGAGCGGACGGGGCGCCCGGCCGGCGACATCGCCGTCCACACGCTGGCGGGAGCTGTGGTGGGTGCGGCGATGGCGGCGATGTTCGCCGTCGCCGACGATCCGTCGGTGGACCTCGCCGTCAGGCTCGACGAGTCGATGGCCTGCCTCGAGAACGGGCTCGGACTGTGACCGGCTGCTTCAGCCGCTCGCCTTGATCAGCGCCTTGCGGTAGGTGCTCGGGAAAAGGGCGCGGCCCACCGGGGCCAGACGGGCGATCGGCGCGGCGTCGATGTCGAGCTTGGGCCCGCCCATGCGGGCCAGCACGAGCTGCGACACCTGGCGCGCCGATCTCCGGACCATGCGCGGCGGCATGGGCATGCCGGCGTCGACGGCCTCGTTGCCCATGACGGTGGGGACCCACCCCGGGTACAGGACGTGAAGGTGCACGCCCCGCCCCGCAGTGTCGAACGAGAGGCTCTCGGTGAAGGCGCTCAGCGCGGCCTTCGAGGCGCTGTAGGCGGCCTCGTGGGGTCCGGGTGCCCGCCCGCTGTCCGACGACACGTTGACGATCACCCCGTGGTGACGTTCGAGCATTCCCGGGAGGACGGCCAAGGTGCCCGCCACGGTGGCGAAGTAATTGGTGGCCATGACGGCTCGGTGCACCTCCATCTCGGGCCCGGGGTCACCACGGGGCGGCCCCATGCCGGCGTTGTTGACGAGCACGTCGACACGGCCCTGTTCGTTCTCGATCCGGGCCAGGACCGAGGTGAAGCGATCGGTGTCGCTCACGTCGCAGGTGACCGTGGTCGAACCCGGCGACAGTCGCCGCATCTCCTCGGCCAGGCTCGCCAGCAGGTCCTGGCGCCGCGCCACGCCGACCACGGTGGCGCCGCCCGCCGTCATGTCCAAGGCGAATCGACGCCCGAGACCCGACGACGCGCCCGTCACCACCGCCACCGCCTTCCGGAGATCGAACATGGACATCCTCCTCTCTCTGTCGTGCTGTTCCTGCCGGTGGCAACATTGCCCCATGGACGCCCCTCGCACCGCCCGTGCCATGTGGAAGCTCTTCGAGCCCCTGCACGCCCTGACCTATTTCGCCCCGGAGTGCATCGAGGAATTCGGCACGGCGGGGCTCAAGGGCTTCTGGATGGGCTACTTCGCAGGGCGCGCCGCCCCCATGGGCGAGGTAGGACCGGCCGTGGTCGATGCCACCTTCTTCAGCTTCAACCCGGACCGGGTGAGACGGGCGCTTCCCGACGCGTGGTCCTTCGCCCCGCCCGACCGTGTCCTCGACGCCCGGCTGGCCGGGGTGGCGCGGGCGCTGGAGCGGATCCTCGGCGCCGGCTCCGGTGCCGACGGGGACGTCGCCGGAATCGGCGCCCGCGGGATCGGCGCCCCCGAGATCGCCCGCGCCGCCGCACTGGCGCGATCGGCGGTCGAGGGACTGACCATCGACGGCCGTCCCTTGGCGGCCGCCAACGTCGCACTGGCCTGGCCCGAGGAGCCGCGTCTGGCGCTGTGGCACGCGGCCACCGTTCTCCGTGAGCACCGCGGCGACGGACACGTGGCGGCCCTCGTGGCGGCGGGGCTCGACGGCCGGCAGGCGCTCGTCACCATGACCGCCACGGGCGCGGTGCCCAAGGAGATGCTCCAGGCGGCACGCGGTTGGGACGACGATGCGTGGGAGGCCTCGGCCGGCACGCTCGTGGAGCGCGGCTGGATCAACGAGGACG
>Ga0310039_10002041_pt1 | contig 13761 bp, 7 predicted proteins | sample Sb_taG_4_FD_200460 | JGI IMG/M metagenome (GOLD analysis project Ga0310039, IMG submission 200460) | Peat soil microbial communities from Weissenstadt, Germany - Sb_50d_6_BS metaG (v2) (version 2) | ecosystem: Environmental > Terrestrial > Soil > Wetlands > Peat | place: Germany: Weissenstadt... | reverse complement strand
CCACCGCCCCCAGCGCGAGGAGGAGGGCCAGGCGGACGAAGACATCGAGGTGGAACAGCCAGTCGGCCAGTCCGGCCAGCAGCACCAGCGGCACCACCCCGGCGATCAGCCAGCTCAGGCCATGAAATACCAAGAGCCGACGTACCTGTCCTCGCAGGGCAGAGATTCGAGACTCCAGCAGACGCTCCTTCATCGACCCCTCCCGGCCCAGCCGCGCTGGGCCTCGGCCGCAGAACTCCCCGGGATGAATAAGGGACTCGAATCAACGGGTCCGGACCACGGCTCCCTCGTCATCTGTGGTGACCATTCACTATACGCAAAGATCATACCATCTGCTTGCGTTTTCGGAGAACCCATTCCAGCGTGATCAGCGTGAGGAAAAGTCCCAGCACCGGCCAAGTGTTCCAGAGGGGGATCGGCGGATCGGTATCCAGCGGGACCTTGGACGGTTTGGGCAAGTCCTGCAAGAGCGTGTCGGCCGTCAGCGGCGTGTAGAACTTGCCCCCGGTCGCCGCCGCCACCCGGATCAATTCAGGTTCATTCATCTGCACGCGCTCGAACTCGCTGGCCGGAGCCTCGACTCGGAAGGTCGCCGTCGGGATCGGGCCGTCGAGTATGGGCGGGGGCAGTAGGCGGATGTCGTAATCGCCCTCGGGCGCCTGCGGCAGTGCCCCTTCGAACACATTGCGAGTGCCGGGAACCTGGTTCAGTGTCACTTTCCGCGGACCCAGGCCGTTGCGTTCGATCTGCACGGTGACCGACCCGACCGCCGGCGCCAGACCGGGATTGGGGAAGCGAACGCGGAGCCGGATCGGCTGCCCGCGCTCGTAACGGCGGCGGTCGGTCTGGATCTCGGCCTGGCGCTGGCCGACGAGCTTCGAGCGGGCCAGAAACCGGATCGCCTGGACCCAGAATCGCCCGAAATAGCGGTCGCCGGCGCGGAACCGCCAGCGCCAGGTGTCGTCGAAAGCATGGAACATCGCCTTGCCCGCCCCGGCGAACTGGTACAGGTCGAGCGCGAGTTTTCCCTCGCTGCCAGTGGCCGTGGGATGCTCCGCCAGGACAAGCGCCGCAGGCTTCTTGCGGGGCGCCTCGAAGTACCAGAAAAGCTCGGGCAGCCCCTGCCAGATCGCCGCACTGGCGGCCTCGCTCTCGCCGAACCGGAAGATCGGACTGGTTCGCCCCTCCACCGTCAGCTCGGGGCGGTAAGAATTGATGGCGTTGCCCACGGCCGTCGGGTTGCGGGCATCGGCCAGCTCGATCGGCAAGAGCAGCTCCAGCGGTGTCCCCCGATAGGCCAGAGGGTTGAACGACTCGCCCGCCACGAAGAGGATGCCGCCCCCCTTGTCGGTCACGAACTCGGTGAGATTCTGCATCTGCGAGTGGCTCAGGAAGCCCGGGTCGGCGTCACCCACGATCACCACATCGAATGCGAACAGCTCGTCCTTGGCGGCGGGGAATGTCGGCAAGGCAGAACGGTCTTGCTCGCTGTACTCGGGATCCGAAGAGAGCAGCACGACGCTCAGGTCGATCGTCTCCTCGCGCTCGAGGTAATTCTTCAGGTAGCGGAACTCGTAGCGGGGCTCACTCTCCACCAGCAAGACCTTGAGCTTCTCCTTGCGGACCGTGACCACGCGCTCGATCCGGTTGTTCTCGACCTGGAGCTCGCGCGGCTTGGGCTCGATCTCCAGGATGAACGTGCGCTCGCCCGTGGTCTTGGGCCGGTGCACCAGCTCGACCCGCCTGGGCTGGCCGTCGGCAGGAGCTTCGACATCGGTGGAGGCGAGCTCGCGCGCGGCCTTGGGGTCGGCGCTGGAGGCATCTCGCTCCATGAGCCGGACCACCACCTTCTGGCCCTGGAAGCCCCGGGCCAGCAGCTTTGCCTGGAACCGCACCGCGTCATCCACGAACACGATATCGTCCACCAAGAGCTCCGTGAGCTCCAGGTCGCGTGCGGGTTCGGCGCTACCCAGGCCGATGGTGAACAGGGGAACGCCCTTCCGCGCCGACAGCTCGGCGGCCTTGGCGAGCGATTCGCCCTCGGTGGTCTGGCCGTCGGAGAGGAGCACGATCGCCGAGGGAGGCGCACCGCGAAGCTCGGTCAAGACCTGCCGCGTGGCGTCCCCAAGGCGCGACTGGGTGCCGGTCCCCTGCACCCCGCGCAGCTTGCCGGCGGCCGGCATGATCTCCGCGGGCCGGTCCACTTCGGCAAGCAGCCGCGCGGAGTTCGAGACCAGGTAAAGCCTGACCTTGTGCTGCTTTTGCAGTTCCTGGATCCAACGAGCCTTGTCCTTCAGAACCAGCCCCTTGGCGATTTCGATCCGCGTGACGTCGGCCGCCGGAGTGTCTCCTGCCGGCGCGGGGGCTGGGCTCGAGGGCAAGGCCGGGGCTGCTGCCTGGCTGGCCAGGGTCTGCAGAGCCGCCCGGGTTTCGGGCCGCTCGTACTGGTCGGCGATCTGCTCGCTGGCCGAGTCGTCGATCATGATGGTCAGGTACGGCAAGCCCGTCCGCTCCACCGAGAGCACGGCCTCGGAGAGCATGAACACCAGAAGCAGGAGCAGGCAGATCCGGATGCCGGCAAGCAGATACTTGTAAAAGGCGGACGCCCTGCCCTCCCTGCGATAGAACCAGATGATGAGGGCGGAACCTCCCAGCACCACGGCGATGCCCAGCCACTGCGGCCAGGGCTGCTCGAGCCGGATGCGCGGCGAGAGCGCCTCACCGGCCTGCGGGGGAGGCACGTTCAGGGCATCAGCCAGCTTTTGATATATCCAATCCTTCACCGTCGATGGGCCTCATGAAGAGGGTTCGTGATGTCCAAACTTCCAGGCCAGGAATGTTTCCAAAAGCAAGAGAACAAGCGCTCCGTAAAGCAAGGGCCGGTGGAGCTCGCCGCGGCGGCTCACGGAGGCGGCGCTCTGGCTCAACTCGGGGCTGTTGGTCAGGAGGGAGAAGCTCCAGCCGGGAAGCCTTTGTTCCAGCGCGCTGCGGTCGAGCTTGGCCAGATCGCTCTCGGCCGGGTCCGGATCGGCGGCGAAGACGTTTTCCACGGTGAGCGGGGGACCGATCTGCACCTGATACCTGCCGGACAACTCGGTCTGCACGAAGTGGAGTTCGCTGATCCCCCCTGCTCCCTTCAAGCGGGCGGCCACCGGAAGCCCCTTGGGATTGATCACCGTGGCGGCCGCGGAGGCGCCGGCCGCCGCGAATGATTGATCGTAAGGCTGGCCGACGCGGATGTTCCGCTCGGCGAGGCGGCCGGCCGCGGCCTGCAGGATCATCTGCTGCATGACCGGCGGGTAGCTATTGTGCAGCGGCCAGCTGGTCCAGCCCGCGTCGGCCGAGGTGGCCACCAGGATCACCTTGCCGCGCGCCCGCGGTGCCTCGATGATCGCCGGATCGCCGCTGTCGAAGGCAACCGCGACCTGGGCTTTTGAATCCGCCGGCCTGATCAGCTTGTGGTACTGCCAGATCGCGGTCAACGTCAGCCCGGCCGTGACGGGATCGGACTCGCCTCGGAACTCGGCGACGAGCGGATGCCGGTAGCCCAGCGGATTGAAGGCGAACGCGGCCTCCTTCTTGGCCGCATCGCCCACGGTCGGGCCCAGAGCGGCCGGCAAGAGCCCCTTGCCATCCGCGTAGAGCAGCCGGTTGTAATTGTCGGCGATCACCTGATCGCCGCCGAAGATGATCAGTCCGCCCCCCTGCTTGAGGTAATCCTCGAGGGCCGCGACCTCTGCCTGGCTGAACTGGGCCACATTGCACAGCGCCACGACGTCGAAGGCTGCCAGGTCGCGATGCGCGAGCTGCGATTCCGAGACGACCTCCGAGCGGATCATGCCCGGCTGACCTGGCGACCCCTCGGTGGGAGCCAGGGCCTGGGCCAGATAGTCGGTCTCGGCCTGGAACGGCTCGGCGCGGAAATGCCCGTCCACCAGAAGCACGTTCAACGACTCGCGAACCGGCACGACCAGCCAGCGGTGGTCATCCAGGGGCAGCGGATCGTTGTCCATCGAGATCTCGACGACGTGGTCGCCTGGGGTGGTGAAGGGCTGGTTGAAGATGATGGGAACGTCCTCGCCGACCGGCAGATCGACCGACTGCTCGAAGCTGACCCGGCCATCCATGATCAGCCGTACGAGCACGCCGTCGGCTTTCGAAGGCCCGAAGTTGCGGATGACCCCCCGCACCAGGGGCGTCGATCCGGCAGTCACCACCGGGGCGTCGATCGTGAGGTCGGTCACCGCCCGGTTCTCGCTGCCCGACTTGCCCAGATCGATGATCACCGAGCGCGGCCGCCGGGCCTCGAGCTTGGCCAGGACCCGGTCCAGGCCGTCCTTGCCCGTCGCCGCCGGCCTGCGCCAGCTTGTGCTTTGCAGGTCGGTCAGAAAGATGACTTCTTTCTGCGGGATCGTCGAGACGTCGAGCACCCGATCGATCGCCTCGAAGGTCGCTTGCAGGTCGGTCGACCCATGGGTCATGGTGAGCTCGGCGATCTCCTTCTGGACCTCGGTCAGGTTGGGCGAAGGGTCGCTGATGACCACTCGGGGCGGCTCTCCCATCATGATCAGGCTGACGGCGTCTCCTTGCCGCGAGTCCTTGACGAGCCGGGTGGCCAGATCCCTGGCCAGGTCGAATCGACTTTTGTCGCCCGAGGTATAGCCCATGCTCAACGAGCTGTCCAGGACCAGGACCCGGTGGGTCCGCCGGCCGGCGATCACGTTGCCGAAGCTCTCCAGGAACGGCTTGGCCATCGCGGCGACGATGAGCAGGATGAGCAGGGTGCGCACAGCCAGGAGCAGCCACTGCTCGATGCGCACCCGCCGCTGGTTCTTGCGGATCGCCGCCATCAGGAACTGCATCGCCGCCCACGGCATCTCCCGGAACTTGCGCCGGTTGAGCAGATGGATGACGATCGGTATCGAGGCAGCCGCCAGCCCGGCAAGCAGCCCGGGATTGGCAAACCCGAGCGCCCACAAGAGCGGCAGTGATGACGGGAAAAACATAAGGCTGGTGTCCAGATCCGGCTCTCCAGGGCAATCACACGGCGCGCGCCGATCGCGAGGCCAGGTAGCTCGACAGCGGGCCCTCGAGGCTCTGATCGGTGCGCAGAGGAACATAGTCGATGTCGATCATCCGGCAGCCCGTCTTGAGCTCGTCAAGAAAGGCGCCCAGCTCGGCCTGGTAAGCGCGCCGCAGCGCGTGCGGCTCGGTGAGGATCTCGGGCAGACCCTCCAGGCCCCGAAACAGCGTGGTTTCCCGGAACGGGAACTCGATCTCCGCCGGGTCGAGCACGTGGAAGACGATGACCTCGTGCCGGCGGTGGCGGAAGTGCTTGAGCCCGGCCATGATCCGGGCCGGATCATCGAAGAAGTCGGAGAAGATGGCCACCACCCCCCGCTTCTTGAACCGTTCCGCCAGGTCGTGCAGTACCGCACCCACGTTCGATTTCTCCCGTGCGGGAGTCACGTCGAGCACGTGGAAGAGCTCCTTGAGGTGCGATGGCTGGCTGGCCGGACGCAGGTAGCGGCGGACGGAGTCGTCGAAGAGACCCAGGCCGACAGAGTCTTGTTGCTGGATGACCATGTAGGCCAGCGCCGCGACGACGAACTGAGCGTACTTGAGCTTGGAGACGTTCTGGCCCGAGGCGTACGCCATCGATTCGCTGGTGTCCAGAAGCAGGTAGAGGAGCAGGTTCGTCTCCTCCTCGTACTGCTTGAGGTAAAGCTTGTCCGTCTTGGACCAGACCTTCCAGTCCACGTGGCGGATGTCGTCGCCCGGCACATATTCGCGGTGCTCGGCGAACTCGACGGAGAAGCCGTGGTAGGGGCTGGGATGCATGCCCGCGACGTAGCCCTCGACCACGAGCCGGGCTTGGAGATCGAGCCCCTCGAGGCTAGCCAGTGTTTGCGGATCTAAATAGTTTGGGGAGTTTTCCACTTTGCTCGGCCTCGTGGTCATCGATCGGGATCGTCTTGATCAGGCGCTCGACAATGTCGTCGGGCTTCAAGCCCTCGGCCTCGGCGTTGAAATTGGTGATGATCCGGTGCCGCAACACGGGGCCGGCGACGGCGCGGATGTCGCCGATGGAGACGTGGTAATTGCCGTGCAGCACCGCCCTGGCCTTGGCTGCCAGTACCAGGTACTGGCTGGCTCGAGGGCCTGCGCCCCAGCTCACGAAATCGCGGATGAAGCCGGGGGCGTCTTCCTTTTCCCGCCGCGTGCTCCGCGTCAGCCGGATCGCGTAGCGGGCCGCGTGGTCGGCCACAGGCACCTTGCGGACAATCTCCTGCAGGCCCAGGATGTCATTGCCCGAAAGCACCTTGGTTACCGACGGCTTGTGAATGGAGGTCGTCAGCCGAACGATGTCCAGCTCCTCGTCCTCGGACGGGTAGTCCACCAGGATGTTGAGCATGAACCGGTCGAGCTGGGCCTCTGGCAGAGGATAGGTCCCCTCCTGCTCGATCGGGTTCTGGGTCGCGAGCACGAAAAACGGGTCGGGAAGCCGATGCCGCTCTCCACCCACGGTCACTTGCCGCTCCTGCATCGCCTCGAGCAGGGCAGCCTGCGTCTTGGGCGGCGTGCGGTTGACCTCGTCGGCCAGCACGATGTTGGCGAAGACCGGGCCCCGCAGGAACTTGAATTGCCGCAGTCCGGTCGCCTTGTCCTCCTGGATCACCTCGGTGCCGGTGATGTCCGAGGGCATGAGGTCGGGTGTGAACTGGATGCGGTTATAGGTGAGGTTCAGCGCGTCGGCCAGCGTGTGGATCATCAGGGTCTTGGCCAGGCCAGGCACGCCGATGAGCAGGCAGTGCCCACGGGCGAAGATGGCAATGAGCAGTTCCTCGAGCACCGCATGCTGGCCGACGATCACCTTGCCCAGCTCGGCCTTCAGGAGGTTGTACCCCTCCTTGAGGCGCTGCACGGCGGCCAGGTCGTCACCCTCCAGCGGGTCGGGAGAATTCAAGTTGGTGTCGCTCACGCGGAGACCTCCATAAAGGGGATGGTCCGCAGCCCTTGCCGCGACGGCGGGCGTACGCGGCAACTCGGGTCAGCGGACTTGTCTTCTCGGTTCCAGGTTCGGCAGATGGCTGGCCACCTTCAGGGAAGAGGGGGAGGCTTGGGATCGGCGCCGCCCCGTCGAGAAAGGGCCCAAAGGCCGCGATACGTGGCGACCAGCACGCCCCGGGAGTCGAGCTTGAGGTTGACATCCGCGATGGTCGCGGCAAAAACGAAACGCTGCACCAGGGCGCCGGTCTCTTGCCGCCGGACCACGACGGGCATGCTCTCCAGCTCTCCCTCGGAGAGATTCGAGAGGCTGGGATAGGCCATCACGCACCGGTCGGAGAGCGCAATCGACCAGAGCGCGTTTTCCGGTCCGGTCAGGTGGCAAGCCCAGAGCGGAGAGCCGTCGTCCACCGCCAGGGCCCGCAGTGTCTGCTGGCTCACGCAGTAGACCCGTCGGTCATCGCATGCGATCGCATCGAGCCGGTCGCTCAGGTCTTCGATCCCCAGCACCGCAGACCATCGCTTCGCGCCGCTCTGGGGGTCCAGGCGAATCAGCACGCGCCCGTCATGGAGCATCAGCACGCGCTCGGCATCGACCAGTACGCGGGGCGGGCCGTTGACCGGCATCTCGGCGCTCTCCCGGTAATGCCAGGTGAACAGGCCGCGCCCGAGGTCGAAATTCTTGACCGTACGCCGGTCCGGCACCAGCAGCACATGCTCCTCGTCGATCGGCACCGGCGCACTCTCCAGGGTTTCTCCGTCGGCCAGCGGAGCCCGCGCCGACTGCCGCCCGCTTTCGGTCTCCAGCACCAGCAGGCGGTTGGGGTTCTGCACCTGCACCACGCCACGCTCGGGGCCGATCCAGAGTTTCGGATTGATCGCACCGTCCTTCGAGGTGAAGGACCAATCGACGGCTCCACTCTCGGCATCAAGCGCGATCAACTCTTCATCACCCCGCAGACAGAAGAGGCGGCCGCCTACCGGGTGGAAATCGTGGAAGACCGCCTTGGCGTTCTCCTGGGCGCCCGCGGGAGGATTGGTGCGGGCAAACGGATCGGGAAGGCGGCGCGAGCGGGAAGGCATGCCGGCAGCGAACCGCCACTGCTCCGCCCCGGTGGCCGGGTCGAGACCAACGACCCGCTGGGCCGAGGCAGCCACCAGCTTGTCGGAGAGATAGCCCACCCAGGCCGCGGGCGATCCCAGGTCGACTGTCCAGCGCGGCTCGCCGGTCGCGGGATCGAGCGGAGTCAGGACTGCTCCCTCCACCGCGAACGCACGGCTCGATTGCAGGCCCGGAGGCGTCCCGACGGCACCCAGAACCCGGACATTGCGGCCGGTCTGCGACTGCAGATGCCAGCGCCGCGCCAGAGGCAGCGGCACCGTTGCCCGGGGACGGTCCAGGGCAATCTGCGCCAGCGGCCCGCGGGCGAGCTCGGCCGATACCCGCTCGCCCAGCGGGACGTCGGTTCCGAGCTCCTGCAGCTTGATCCGCGGATAACGCGTCTGGATCTGGAGGTAGGCGTCTCGGGCCGAGACCAGATAGTTCTCCGCCTCGTACACGTGGGCGAGTCTCCAGAGTGCTCGGGCGCGATCAAGGTCGGGAACCGCCCCGAGGGTGAGCAACCGCTTGTACGCCCGGGTGGCGGCGGCCGGCCGCCCCGCGCCCTGGTGAATCTTGCCGAGTTCCAGCAGCGCCTCGGGAACGACCTCGGCCACCGGGAAGGTCCGGCTGACCTCCTCGAGGAGGCGCGGATCTTGCTCGCGCCGACCACGGTTGTAGAGATCACGGGCGTTGCGGTCAGACGCGCCGTAGATCGATCGCCCTCGCTGCTTGACGATGTCCGAGAGGCGATCGGCGATCAGCAGGTCCGCGCGGATGGCGCGGTGGCCGTCCTCCGTGCTCACGGTCAAACCCCGCAGGCGGTCGTCGGTCAGAGCCTGCTCGAGAATCTCGATTGCGGTGGCCGGCCGATCGGCTTGAATCTGGATATCGGCCAGAAGCAACCGGGCCCTCAGCCGGTCGCCATCGGATCGGGCGATCCGCGAGGCGGTTTCCAGTCCGCTGACCGCTGCGTCGTATTTCTTGTCGCCCCGGGCCGCCGCCGCCACCCGCAGGAGCAGTCGGAACTCGTGGTCGCGTGCTGCCTCGGCCAGGGGCACGCCGTCGATGGTCTCGGCCGGTCGCGCCCTGCGGGTCGCCTGGTCGTACGATTCCAGCGCAAGCTGGTCGCGGCCGACCGCCTCCGCGGCTCGAGCCAGCCGGTAATGGGTCGCCGCTTGCTCCGGGTTGTGCACGATCTCCTCGCGATACCGCTCGATCAGCCGGCTGTTCTGGCAGAATACGACCAGGGCATCGGGCTGGGCCACGATCAGGTAGCCGTCGCCGGCCACCAGGTTTCCCCCGGTCGTCCGGTAGATTTCCATCAGCTTGATCGGCGGCTCGGCGCGCAGACCGGAGCCCTGGTCGAGGATCTCGATCCTGTCCCGCGTGGGCCAGTAAATTCGATTTCCCGCCAGCAGGCCGCGGCCGTAGCCTTCGGACTTGCCCGAGTCGGGCCAGGTGGCGGCCAGCTTGCCGGTCTTGAGATCGAAGAGCAGAACCCGATCGCCGGTGGCTACCAGCCGCCCCCTGGCCACGCCCAGCAGATGAGTGAGCTTGACCTCCTCGGCAATGGGATCGGTCTTCCACGCCAACCGCCCGCTGTCGGCGGCGAACGCGTAGATGGCGGCGGCGTCACTGGGAGCCACGATGACGAGTCCGTCGTGCACCACCGCCGGGTTCAGATCGCGGTCGCTGCCGCCCATCCTTCCCGAATCCTGGCGCGGATAATTCGCGACCCAGCGCACCACTCCGGTCTCGGCCTCGAGTGCGATCACCGCTCCGAGGTTCGTCTGGTAGTAAAGGAAGGGACCATCGAGCGACAGCAGCCGGTGCCCGTAATCGCTGGCGACGGGTCCGGCAAAGCCCATCCCCCCCATCGCGTTGAAATTGTCAACCTCGGACGACGCTGCCCCCAGGTAGCGCATCCAGCGGTTCGCACCAGTATCCGCGTCAAAGCAGGCGACATAGGTCGCTGTCTGCTCGCGCCGATCGGTCACCGCCACGAACACGTTGCGGCTATCGCCTACCGGCGTTCCCTCGAAATTCACCGACCGGTTGATGCGATCGGCAGGGCGGTTGGGCAGGACCAGGTCGCTGGATCTTTGCAACCAGAGCAGCTTGCCCTGCGCGCTCCAGTCGAGCGCGATGATGTAACTGGAGCTGATCGACCCGCCCCGGTTCGGGGTCGAAAACGGCGAGGGTGTCGCGGCGCCCATGCGGGCGTAGACGCGATTGCCGACCGCGGTCAGGGTGTAGCGGGGAATGCCCGAACTGGTCCGGTACGCCTGGGGCGCTGCGGATTCGGGATCGTGCTTCCAGGCCGGTTCGATCGCCAGCGCCACGCCCCCGTCGCGGTTGCCAGGCCGATCATTCAGATTGTACGCAAGCACCCGTGTGCCATCACCCACGATGACCTGGTCTCCCAGTACGATCGGGTGGTACCCGAGCAAGCGGTCCAGGGGCAACGCCGGGTTGGAGGACATGCCGCGGGGAAAACCGTAGGGATAGCCGGGCTGGCTCGGCAAGATCCGCTCGAGAGCAACTCTCCACTGTAACGACCCGACGTCAATCGCCTCGGCCACGACCCTGGTGCGTGAGCAGGCGCCTGCGAAGGTCGGCCAGCGGCTGTCGGGCTGCGCCGGAGGAGCAAGATGGTCGGCACGCAGCGCTTCTTCCAGAATCTTCGCGTACGGCCCCTTCCGCCCGGTGAGCGCGCCGGCAGCCCCCGGGAACCGCTTGCTGAAAATCTCCAGCTCCTGAGCGAGCATGAGCTTCTCGCCAGCGGCGGCGCGGCACAAGAGCTTCTTGGCGGCGACCCGTGCCAGATCGACGCTGGGATCAGGATGAACCAGACTGAACGTGTCATCGGGCCGGTCCGGCACCAGCGGGCGGTACATCGCCAGCGCCTCTCCAAACCGTCCATCCTGGAACGCCAGGTCGCCCAGGAGCTCGAGTGCCTCATCGCCCCAGGAACTACAAAAAGCAAGTTCGACGACGCGCCGGAGCAAGGCGGCGTCGCGCCGGCTCGCCCCTTCCCGGAACCAGCGCTCGGCCTGGCTGTCCATGCGATTGCGGTAGATCCCCCGCGCCTCGGGGGGGAGCTTCGCCAGCGACCGATGGCAGTAGGCCCTCAGATCCACGAACAGGACGAACTCGTCGGAGCTCTGGTCAACGGCCCTATCCTTGTCTTTGTCTTTGGGAAGCTTGGCGACCTTGTCCCCGTACTGGTCGATGATCCGCTGGTAGATCTCGATCGCCTCGGACCACTGGCTGTCACGGGCAAGGCTGGCCGCATTCCGGAGCAGGGTTTCGGCCTTCTCGCTGGAGTCGGGATAGAATTTCGACGCACCGTGGTTTGGTCCCTGACCACGTGCGGCACCTTCCACCAGGATCAGCCCGCAGACCAGCAGCATTGACGATAAAACCGGATACGCCAGGCCGCGCGCTCCGCAGCCGGACCGGAAACCGCCGCCTCGCTGCCCGTCCCTGCTCAATCCAGCCCCGCTTGCCGGGAACGACTGCAATTCACCGCAAGATGAACCACGAGAGCGTGTCAACCTGTCGATCTCCCTTCCTGGAGCCATGATCGAGCGATGCCGGAGCAGGCTGGCAGTCCGTTCCCTGAATGATCCTTCCCTCGCGGGCGGGAGAAGATTCGATGATCGATAGGGAAATGATTCGCGTTCAGGATCAGGATCAATTGGACACCAAACCAGCCCTCACATGCAACGGCAAATCCAGTACCAATGCAATGGCAAATCCAATACCAACACTGTTCGACCCCGATAACTTCCCCCCTACAGGTTACGATGAAATTTTCCCCATCGTCACACTTGCCAAGAGATTGTGCACCTCCGCCCTCTGTTCAAGCGATGTCTTACCCTCCGCTGGACCGACGATCTTCCGTCCCGACCAGGAAACGGCTCGCCGGCACCAAGCTAGCCACGCTTCCCCAGTTTTCCTGGATCAACTTGGCTATCTGAGGAGTGCTGACGGACGTGGGCCCGGGCGCGTCTCATGACCGGTTCTGAATGACGTAACCCACGTAGAACAAGAATGTTCCACCCGCGGCAATGAGGATCGACTGACCCAGGCCGACCTTCCCCACCAGTTCCGAGGCGATTCCGAACGGGAGGATGATCATGCCCAGCACCTGGAGCAAGCGGCCAATCCTGTAACGTAACATGAGTGGATCTCAACCGCTGATTACCGCCGCGGTGGTTCCGGCAAGGCGGACGTGGTGGTTCCGTCACGATGCAAGTCGAGCAAGACCGCGGTCAGGTCGCTTGAGCCTCGACAGCGAAGCCTCATCTCCAACGGGCAAGCGCTCACGATCGTGAAGCGACTCGGGGCTACTTCACCTGCGACGGATCGATCGCGACCGCTCCCACGTCCGTCACCTCGCCGGCGCGGATCGTGACCGGCCTGCCCTGAGCCTTCTTCGCTGGGTCGGTGAAGCCGACGTAGCCGACCCTTTCCTGCCAGAGCACCAGGTTCTGTTGGCCGGCCGGCACGCCTTTGATCTCGAACGCGCCGTCGGGCCCGGTGACAGCAAAGAAGGGGTGGTCAAAAACCATGAGGTAGGCCTTCATCCAGGAATGAATGTCGCACGCCACGACGATCGGCCGCCGCTCGGCGACCAGCTTCACCTCGATCTCCCCTTTCGGAGCCAGGATCTTGTTGAACGCCGAATTGGTAAGAGCCGCGTAACGTACGTTGTGATTGACGGGGTCGCTGGACTTGATCACCAACGGCTGGTCTTGGTGGATGGCCAGGACATAGGGCAAGAACTCGCAATTCTTCTGGTCGATCTCCGCCTTCGGGCTCCGGGCCAGCAACTCCTTGACCGCCCCTGGGTTGGAGCCTTTGGGCTTGACCAGGTAAGCAAATCCATCGGCCACGCCCTTGGTCTTGGGATCGACGACCAGCTCGCGGTTGGGAATTGCCGCTTCCCGGGCGCAAATCTCCGGATCCTTTTGTGCTCGCCCCTTCTCGATCAGCACCCGGGCAGGGGGAACGTCGCTTCCACCCCAGACCAGACGGCCCTTGATCGTCCCGTACTCGCCCTGCGCAGCCAGGGTCGCTGCCAGTGAACCGACGGGCAGATTCGCGGCATTCACAAAGCGCGCGCCCACGGCCAAGAGCATCAGGCCCACGACCCCCATCCCGCCGGAACGGCAGATCCATCGCATGGCTCACCTCGATCGAGTGCAAAAAGTCGGGCCACCTCGGGAACGAACGTTCCTGAAGAGGTGGCCCCCGGGCAGGCTGAGCCAGCCGGTCACGGTGAGACGAACATTATTCCGCGCGCAGGCGCGACGGTTCGACCTTGAAGTCCTTGACCACCGAATCATTGGCCTTGATCACCACCTCGTCGCCGGACGGTGCCGTGACGAAGCCGTTCTTGTCCACGGCCTCCTGCCAGACCACGACCTTCTGGGTGCCGGCGGGAGCATTCTTGATCTCGAAGTACCCCTTGGCGTCGGTGACCGCGAAGTAGGGGTGATCGAAGACCATCCACCAAGCCTTCATCCAGGGGTGGATATCGCACGTCACCTCGGCAGGCGTTCGCTCGGGACCGCTGGGGGTGAACTCGGACTTGCCCTGCGGGGCGAGCAACTGGTTGAACGCAGATTGCTTGAGCTTGGCGT
>Ga0310039_10002040_pt1 | contig 13763 bp, 9 predicted proteins | sample Sb_taG_4_FD_200460 | JGI IMG/M metagenome (GOLD analysis project Ga0310039, IMG submission 200460) | Peat soil microbial communities from Weissenstadt, Germany - Sb_50d_6_BS metaG (v2) (version 2) | ecosystem: Environmental > Terrestrial > Soil > Wetlands > Peat | place: Germany: Weissenstadt... | reverse complement strand
AACGGCTACTTCCCGCTGGCGCCGTGGGCCGGCTTCGCGGTGCTGTGCGGCTGGGCCGCGCTCGCTCTGGCCCTGGCTGTCGTGCTGCTGCGCCGGAGAGACGCATGAGCCAGCCACGCCGCGCCGAACGGACGGGCGGGCAGGACGCACGGCATGCGCAGTGGATGAGCGGGCGGGAAGTACTGCACGCGGAGTGGACCAAGCTGCGGACGACGCCGGGCACGAGCTGGCTGCTGCTGGCCGTCATCGCGGTGACCGCGGCCGTGGGCGCCGCGGCGGCCGCGGCGGTGAACTGCCCGACCGCGGGCTGCCAGCTCGATCCCGCCAAGGTCAGCCTCACCGGCATCGACCTCGGCCAGGCGGTCGTCGCCATCGCGGCCGTGCTGGTGATCAGCAGCGAGTACAGCACCGGCATGATCCGGATCACGTTCACCGCGACGCCACGGCGCAGCACCGTCCTCGCCGCCAAGGCAGCCGTCATCACCGGCGTGGTGATGATGGCGGGCGCCATCGCGGTACTCGCGTCCGTGCTGGCCGCGCGGCTCATCCTGGCTGGCCACGGCCTCAACCCAGCGCGCGGCTACCAGACCCTGTCCCTGACCGACGGGCCGGTGCTGCGCGCCGCGGCCGGCTCGGTTGTCTACCTGGTCCTGATCGCGCTGTTCAGCCTCGGCGTCGCTACCGCCGTGCGGGATTCCGCGGCCGCCATCGGGGTCGTGCTCGGTCTGCTGTACCTCTTCCCGATCATCGCCAACGTGGTCAGCGACCCGGATTGGAAACGGCACCTGGAGCAGATCGGGCCGATGAGTGCCGGGCTCGCCATCCAGGCCACCATCGGCTTGCGCAACCTGCCGATCAGCCCATGGGCAGGACTTGGCGTGCTCGCTGCCTGGGCCGCCGCGGCGCTCAGCGTCGGCGGGCTGCTGCTCCGGCTGCGCGACGCGTGAACGACAACTCCAAGGCCGTGCCCGGCCGGTGGAACGCCACGCGACAACCAGTCAAGGAGTGTGCTCGGCAGACCCAACCTTGACGCGCCGAGCCGCCCGGCCCCGAGGGCTCCTGCCCTCGTACGCCGGCTTCCTGTTGCGCGATCAGCCGCTTCTCCTGATCGCGGAGTGCCGCCGCCTGCTCGAAGTCGCGGCTGTCGATCGCTGCCTCCTTTGCCCGTCGCAGCTCGGCGATCTGCTCGTCGAAGGGACCAGGAGGCGACTGCCGGGAGATGCCCAGCCGCCGCTCAATAGCCGTCAGCCGGTCGCCGATCGCGGTCAGCGCGCCGACGATCCTGTCCTGGCTGACGGCAGACTCCCGCGATCCGAACCGTGCCCGGAGCTGACGAGGCCCGACCGCCGGGCCGGGTTGCTGGCTGTGGCGGCCGGGCACCATCTGGACAACCTGCTGGCGGACCCTCGCGGGGTCCGCGCCCAGGTTGACGAGAATCCGCACGCCGACGCTCTTGGGCTCGCGGAGCAGGCCGAGCAGGAGTGCGAGCCCGAGCCATCCCGCGACCGTGCCGACGGCCCTGCTGGTTCCGCCGCTAGGACCCAAGGCCGATGTACCGGTGCCACTCCAGCAATCCGGCATCGAGAGCTTCGACTAGCGGAACTGCCTCCTCCGCCCATTTGATCAGGAACGTGGCGTCGTCTGCCTCCGCCGCTTCCACCAGCTCGCGGGCCATTTCCATCAGCTGAGAAGCTTTGGCATCGAGTTGCTTCCGCATCACGCCCAGTCGGCCGAACGACTCGCGCCTCGCGCCGATCAGGTTGTAAACCCGGTCAACGTCGGCCGGGATCTTCGACGCTGCATCCGCGAGGAGCAGGTCACCTGAGGTCAGGTCATCCCCGGCTCGCCGCAGCCGACTGACCACAGTCCGCGCTTCGAGCACCCAAGGATCGGTAGACCAGGTGGATTCCGCAACCGAGACGTAGGCCCGCAGGTTTTCGTCCCGGAGGACGCAGGCGGCCAGGCCGCGCAGATACTCCACGAACTCCGTCGGAAGCAGGTACTTGGTGCCTGCCAGCCACACCGACTCTGGCCAGCCAGGCCCGTCCAGAACCTCCCGGAGCGTGGCCTGGAAGTACTGGGGGTCGGTGGCCAGCTGATCGTAGAACGCGTGCCAGTCAGAGCGGAAATTCATGCACAGCAACGCGAGCACGACGTTCGGGTTGAGGGACACGCCTAGCCGCGGGCTCAGCATCTTCAGCTGCAAGGTGTAGGTATTGATGAGTCGCTTGATTTCGCGCGGATTGACCGAGTCCTCGCCCCGCAGCGAGTTGAAGTGCCGGCGCACGTTGTCGGTGAAGTCTCGGCGCTGAGCTTCGCCGAAGTCGCTGGCCCGCGCGATCGTGTCCAGGTAGTCCTGTAGCTGATGAGTCTTGATGCTTGGTAGCGCGAACGGGACCTGGAACAGCTTCTTCACGTAACCGGATCCGCTTGCGCCTCGGTCTGCGCCCGCGCCTGGGGCCGCATCAGCGCCGCCGGCCGCGCCATACTTCACCGCGACTGCCCTTTCGGCGATCTCCTGATCCAGGCCGACGACGAAGACGCAGCCTTCTACGTCGAAGAACAGCTTCATCGACTCCAGCACGTCCAGGGCGTTCGGCGGCAGGCAACGGTCGAGGTCGTCGATGAAGACGACCACGCGCCGCGTCCCGTTGGCGGAAAGGCCCCGGATTGCGTCGCGGAGCATCCTGAAGCCCGCGTGATAGAAGGACAGCGGCTGTGGGCGCTTGCGACTAGCCTTGATCGCGTCGATCATTTTGCCTGGCTCGAAATCCGCTTCGATCCCGGGGAGATTGGCCGACAGCCGCAGCCCGGCGAGGAAGGCCTGACCAGCACGCCCAACTGCGATCGCGGCGTCGTGCGCCCATCCTTTCTTGCCATCGTCGCGGCACTCGAGTGCCTCCCTAAGCACGTCGAGCAGCGGCAGGAGGAGATTCGGATCCTTCTCGTAGCGCCACGCGGCGAACCAGACCGGTACGACGTTCTCGTCGGCAGCGAGGATCCGCTCGATGGCCCGCATCAGGGTCGTCTTCCCTGAGCCCCAACTGCCGAAGATCCCGACGGCGAACTCAGCTCGGCTATGTACGATCATCTCGGCGAGAGCTGCGGCGTAGTCATCAAATCCCAGCCCTGGATGCTCGGCCGGGTCGTCCCGGAGCACGCCGAAGCTCGTGTACGCGCCGACCGGCCGGCTCTGATCTGGCGGCAGGCGCGGGCCTGGCACCGGAGCTTGGACGGCACTGGCGTCACCGGTCCCCGTCGCCGTTTCGCGCCGACGGGACCGGCCCCACTTCGCTAACAAGCTCACTGGCTCGCCGCGTACTTGAGCAGTCGCAGTCCCTCAAGTCGCAGGGCCTGTGGGTAGATGGCCTTGTAGATATTGCAATTGGGCGACTTGACGTCGTACCTGCCGGTCGCACGGAACGTGGCTACCGAGCATCCGCCGGAGCACCAGTACCGCCAGGTGCAGTCCTTGCAGCCCGCCTTCTCATCGACTAGGAGGTTCAGGGCCGTCGTCTGGTCGCGCCGTACCAGTTGCAGGGGGTCGTCCGCGAACACATCACCGAGCGTTCGCTCGATCTCCATGTGGCACTTAGCTACTTTCCCGTGCTGATCGATGACGACGTAATCCTGGCCCACTCCGCAGGACCGCTGCCTCGGCTGGAGCAGCTGGCCACGGTCGAGTATCGACCCGAGCACGCTCCAGCGGGGCAAGAAGTCCTCGATCACCTCGAAGGTCTTGAGCAGGGCGGAGATCATTGCCTGCTCTTCGTAGCGCAGGTCGTCGAAGCCAGCCGCGCAGTCGTTGTCGCGAAACAGGTTGAGGCTGAAGGTCAGCTCGCGGTCAAGAGCGAACCGCACGACATCGGGGATACCCGAGATGTTGCGATTGGTTATCGTCACCGACAGGTGCGGGGGGTGTCCAAGCTCGATGAGCTTGCCGATCGTGCGTTCGACAAACTGGAACGAGGGCTTGCCGCTGGCGAACGGCCGCTGAATATCGTGCTGATCGCCAAGCCCATCCAGCGAGATCATCACCCGGATACCCTGCGCCTTGCAGGTCTGAATCAGGCTCTCCGGCAGCCGGACGCCATTACTGAGCAGCGTGGCGTACAGTGCCAGGCCGTACTTGGCCGCGAGTTCGCGAGCGTAGGCGTGCAAGATCATTACCAGCCGGTGATTGAGGCTCGCTTCGCCGCCGGCGTACTTCAGCTTCACCCCGGGAAAGCCGTTCGCCACAGCAGACCGCATCACGGCCGCGATTGCCGCCCGGCCGGTCGCCTCGTCCATCGGCTGCGGGGATTTCTGCAGATAGCAGTAGGGGCAGCGCAGGTTGCAGCCGTTGGTTACATGCAGCCAGGCGGTCAAGACCTGGCCGGCCTGAAACGACGGCAGCGGCGGCCGACCGTCCGGGTGGATGAGCTGCAGCTGGCCGAGGCGCTTGAATATCTCGGTCACCTCCTCGCCGCGCCCAGGTCGGCTCCGCCGCACATCAGCCACCGTCGCAGGCGCCTGGAAAGCGCGGAAGATGTCGTAGCCAGGATCGTTGACGACGACGACCCCGCCGGATCCGAGCGGATTGAAGAGCAGCCGGTGCTCCGCGCCGAGCGGGAACTCGGCCACATCGCTGCCGCATACCCAGCGGCCGTCATCAGAGCTAACCGGAGCCGAGGGCATAGCTCGGCGCTCACCGGCCTGGCTGTCGCTGACCGCGCACGCGCAGTCCTCACAACTGCTGACCATGAGCTCATATGCATCGGGTAGATCAAAGCTCGACAACGCCATAGCCCGGCGCTGCGGCTGCACATATCCCATCTGACACGCCTTCCTGGCGCGCCGGTATCGGACCTCACCCGGCAGGCCTATACAACTCCTCCAAACGCGCAAGCAGCACCGTAGAAACATCGCCCGCCGCCGCCCAAGCTGACCGTAGCTTGGCCTGCCAGGCCACCTGGATGTTAGCGGGCAACTGGCCAAGGATCGACTGGAAAGTCGAGAATTCACCCTTGAGCGAGGCCGCACCGGACGAGGCGACATGCCTCTCGGCAAGATTAGCGAAGCCGCTCTCGTAGTGATCTAGCGCCCCGTCCAAGATGCTGGCGTCTGCTGAGTCCAGGTAATCGTGGACGGCCAGGTGGCCCTGCAGCAGACTCCAGCGCCCCCTGAGGTCGGGGAACGAATAGTCCTCCGCGACCTGGCCGATCTGCTCCGACCTCGCGGTGATATTGGCGCGGTACTCAGGCTGTCGGGTGCGGCGCCAGAGAACGTAGCTCAGCTCCGCATACTCGACGAGATTGGCGAACCAGAACCACCCATCGGAAAGTCTCTGAGCTTCGCTGATTCCGTCCTCAAGGTACTTCAACCCGGCATCCGGGTTCGCCGCGCCCATGATACGTCCGGCTCTGTTTAGAGCCGACGGGTAACCGCGAATCGAGTGCGCACGACACAGATCTAGCGCCTTAGTGATAAGCTCACGGGCGTCACCGATCGGGTTCGGCGTAATTTTTATGCCGTCCTGGCTGGCCTGGAACAAGCAGATGGCCTGCTCCTGGTAGATGAAGCCCAGGCGTCCCCAGTAACGGCGTCCTTGCAAAAGCTGCTCAGCCTCGGCATACGCAGCCCAGGCCTTCTCAAACCTGCGGGCATACCGGTATACCTCGCCGCAGACACTCCAGGACATTCCCTCGTCTGCGAGCATGTCCATTCGGTGCCGAATAGTAATTGCACTCTCCACCAACTCCAGGCCGTCACGGTAGCTACCATCGAGACCCTTAATGTACGCCCAGTTCGTCTGGATGGATGCCATCTCATCGCGCTCTTCAGCCGGGCTATCTGCCGACCGGGCCTTTGCGATCGTTTCCCAGGCGTGCCGGTACGAGAGGTCTGCCTCGCCCCATTGCCCGGTGTTGCGATGATAGAACCCGCGTTCCTTGTAGGCCTCGGCAATGAGCTTATGCCGATCAGGTGTATTCAGCGACTCGGCATGATTGATCGCGTGCGTGAAATGGTCAAGTCCCTCTTTGACCCTGCCCGGCGTCCGCAAGCAGGCATTACCACGCAGCAGATACAAGTCGTGCCGCTGCTTGACATTAGCTGCCGCATCAGGAAGCCGGGCGAGGAATCTCAGTGCATCATCGGACTGCGACGCCTCGACCAGGTGCTTTGCCACCATGATGCCGAGCGCGACGTAGAGCTCGGGCCGGTCATTGGCCAGCCAGTTTCGGAAGTCAACTAGCTTTGCCCGGATGACGTCATTGAATGCCTCCGAATGGGAGCCACCCGGCAGGAATCGCTCCAGGTACAGTACAAGAAGGTCCTGGAAGAATGAGTCATGTTGTCGTTCGGCTTCAGCGAAGGTCCCCAGCAGCTGATCGCAGCCACGCTCATAGTCGGTCAGGAACAGGTAATAGAGGCTTGCCGCCTTCAGCTGATCGAGTTCCCGCATCCGGGTGTCAAGCTGCGCGGACCTGGCCATGAGGTCACGCTCGATGTGTGCGGCCGCCGGATCCTTGTCGGGTCGCGCGGTGTCGAACCGCCCGAGCTCGTCGTCCAGGGCCGCCAGCATGGGCTCGACCTCGGCCTCAGCCTGGGCAGCCAGGTCGCGGTAAATATCGAGAGCCTTCTGCCATATCCCGTGCCGCCAGCGCTGATCCTGGTCGTGCAGCGGGAAGAGCCGCTGCGCGAATTCCTCAGCGACCGCGTCATGCAGGGTCAGGTACCTGTGGTTTCCGCGCGGCCGGATCCAGGGTGTGGCCAGAAGTTCTTGCCATGCTTGGTCGATGGACAAGACACCCTTAGGCAGCGCGCGGTCGCTCATGAGCTGCTGCCACACGGTCTTGGCCACAGGCTGCCGCACTACCGCCAGGCGCTTGATCGCCTCGTGCCAGAAGTCGGTCTCTCGGTATGGTGCGACCAGTCGGCGCAGGAACGCCTCGTGCACTTGCCGTCCGTCCGCGGTCATCTCACGGTCAAAGGGCAGGTGCCGTTCCAGGTATTCGAGTGAGTACGACGTCGCCTCCGGAGGTACGCCCTCATCCCGCAAGTAGTCGATCATGAATGCCAGCCACAGCGGATGCCCCTGACTCAGCAGTACGAGTTTGTTCTCCTCCTGACCGATCAGGTCCGTGGAAAGCCCGCTGTTGCCGATGTACTGCCGGGTAGCATCGCGAGTGAATCCGCCAACCTCCACCGTGGTGACGGGGATGCCTTGATAACGGCTATTTAGTTCTGCCTCGATCTGATCTTGCTGGCCCTGACCTTGATCAATGACCAGAGGGCGTCCAGACAGGATGAACAAAGTGGCCGTGGGCAGGGCCTTCATCCACTGGGTCAGCGTCAGCAGCAGATTCGATCCGCGTATGGTCTCGACGGTGTCAAAGACGATGACGACGGTCTTGTTCTGCGCGGTGACATACTCCCGGTAGCAAGCGGCGAAGACCTCCTTTATCCGGCCTAGATAGCTGACGATCGTCTCATGACTGATGTCCGAGCGGATAGAGCTCGGAAGTTGCGACAGCTGCTGCTGGTATTCCGCAAAGTAGACATTGTCTGGGTCCAGCCGGTTGGCGACCCGGCGCTCCAGGTTCGACAGCAGCCAGCACTCGGGATCGTCGACGTCAATGGGGTCGAGCCAGATCGTGTCGTCATCCGAGCTGTCGCGCGCCATCTGCCGGACGAGCGAAGTCTTGCCGACACCGCCGGGGCCGTACAGCAGCACGCCACGGCTCAGGCGATCGGCCCGCACCGAACTCAGCTGCCGATTGATGTCATCTTCTTCGGCCCGCTTGATGTACTTGGCCTCGGCTGCGGTATGACCATTCACGAGTGCGCTCCTAGGGGTGCCTGACCGCCTCGACTAGCCGGTCAAACAGCCCAGGGAAGCTGGCGACATTCTCCGCGAACTCCTGGTCATTCGTCATGCACCAGGCCGCGTAGTCGCGAAGAGCCGGTTTGTCGAAGGCGGGATTGGGGGTAAGGCGCGCGTCCAGCTCCCTGGCAAATCTGATCAGCGTTTCCGCCAGGTCCTCGGGTTGCTCGAGGATAAGAGCCTGGGCTTCGTGCCACAGGCACTCGACAAGTACGCGGCATTGGTCGCTGCCGGATTGCCCGATGATGAAGGACTGCATGAAGTCGCATGCCTCATGGTGAGCCTGGCCGCGGCTGGCGTGCGACGGATACGAGTGTCGGAAGAGAAGCCTGCGGATCGGAGCATAGATCTCCAGCCACGGCTCCCGCAGCGGCCGGTAAAGCAAATCAGTGCCGCTCACGGCGGCCCAGAGATGTTCGACAGACCACCCGAGCAGGTCAATGGCATCCTGCAGATCGCCCTGCTTGGTGTGACGGCTCAGGTGCGACACCGTCAAGAACCGGTACGGCGACATGGTCAGCAGAGCCTTCTGGATTGCGGCTCGCTCAGCGCTCGTCGGCATGCTGCCGAAACCGCGCAGGCTGCTCGGAGAGAGCAACTCGTTATCTATGTACGGCCTGGCGATCTCCTCAAAGGTAGCCTGATCTTCCAACCGCTCCAAGCCGGTCCATTCCCTCTCCCGTATCCAGTTGAGGCATCCGACAAGCAGCGAGGGCAGTCCCTCGCTCAGCGCGTGCACGCGCTGAGCGAGGGGCTGTAGGTCAGGAAGGGTGAAGGGGCGGTGCATATCCTGCGCTAGCTTGTGCAGGGCTTCGTTGATGACCTCGACCTTGAATTCGGTCAGCCTGCGGATCTGGAGCCGCGGCGCCGGGTGGACGCCCTTCCACTCATTCTCGCGGCGGCTCGCCGCGACCAGGGCCAGTCGAGCGTTTGGATTCCGTGCCTCGGCTACGCCTTTATTTATCTCGCTTAGATACCGCCGCAGCGTGCGCACGGTATTGTCGTCGAGCAACTCGGCGCTGTCCAGGAGGCAGAGCTGAAACCTGTCCTTTCTGCTGATAATCGTCGCGATGATTTCCGTAATGGTCCGCTCTGCGCTGGCGGGTGGTTCAAGGCCGAACATTATACGCAGGATCGCGTCTGCGTCGCCGACAACCTCCGGCGGCAGGTCGCGGGCGTCAACGAACTTGACCTCCCAGCGTACGCTCCTTCCTATCCCGTCGCCAATTTCACCGAGGAACCAGGTCTTCCCGAGCTGAGGTGGGGCAATGATGAGCCAGAAGTGCTCGCCGTCCTCATTGGTGATGCCCGCACGTACTTCTTCTAGCTCGCGCTCACGGTTGCGGAAATGCCGTGACGGAGGACGCGTGTGCCCACCGTTGGCGCCAGCTGGCGGGTGACTGCCTGATGGCGACGAGCCCGCACGGGGCTCGAACTTGCTGGCAAGGTCGTTGAGAACCCGCTCCTTGGCCGCTTGGCCGGTCAGGTAAAACCACGGACGGATGTGCAGTGAGCCCGCCTGATGGTAGGGCGTCTCGCGGATCTGGAGCACTTGCACAAAGTCAGTTTCCGTGCCACTATCCCGGTTGCGCTGCTCCCGATACAAGGCGAGTTCACGTTCTCTGCGGCAAGACGTGGATGTCAAGGAATTCGGGGAGAGTAATGCCAGGAAGGCATCTGCTCGCTGGATGGCATACTCGGGTTCGGTGGCCGTCGAGTCAAATCGGCTGACGCTATCGTTCGCGGAATAGACGCTGACATCGTCCGTACGCAATCGGGTTGCGATCTCCCGTGCGATCTCGCTATCTTCATCGGCATAGCTCAGAAAGAGAAGCACGGTCACCGCGCCCGGACCTGAAGGGACCCGTACGTCCATGACGCTACCTGGCGTGCCCTACGTGGCGTACACACAGTGACGTCGCAAGGCTTCATCGGGCCTCCCCTGCTCGATGTGATTCGATCGCAAAGATCGCCGGGTGGGCGACTCGCCTCAAGCCATTTGAGCATACCTGCCACCATTCCAGGCGGAGGCTTTTGCTGATCAAAACCCACCAGGTGGGCCTGAAGGTCCGACCCCGGCTGGCTGTGGCCGCGCGCACGACCATCGAGTACAGCGCCGCACCCATAACGCGAGGGTACGTAACGGCCGCCGTCTGCGCCACCTACCGAGACATCTCAGTCAGCGGCGCACGCTCGCCATCACGAGAGCACGAAATGGTGGCGGTCCAGCGCTCGGGAACTTCAGCGGCCGCAGACCGCCGTGATCGGGTGGCTATCGCGACAGCGCAGATGCCGCTCGGCCAGAAAGGCCGAGTGGGTCAGATCAGCCAGCTATGAGCGTCCCGTGCCCTGTTCCGCGGCAACTCTGGCAACTGCTTCCATCTCGCACTTCTTGCCGTCGAATATTGGCGATCGACACAATGGACTCGCAGCCAGGACAGACGGGAGACCGGCAGGTCCATTCTGTGCCGCGTCGGCGTTGCGGGCTGCACCATCAAGCTCGCTCGGATGGCTTGACTGGTCTGGTTTGGTGATCTTTGCCCGATAATGGCGCCGGCGCTGGATGTGACCGGTCCGGCGGTGATGACGTTCTGCTCATGCGGGATCCGGCGCATGGGGTGGAAGTCTTAGGGAGAATGCTATGCCTTTGGCGGCAAATGATCTGTTCGTCTTTGCTGGTGCCGGGGTATCGGTGTCGATGCCGGCTGGGTTGCCGGTCTTTGACTGGCTGCGAGATGAGGTTCTGAACCAGTTGGGGCTCAGCGGGTATGTGCCCGGTTCGGGAAGTGCTGATCTGCGGTTAGTCGAGGTGGCGTCGGGCCTGGTGCCTGAGCCGTTCATGCTGGAGCTATCCCGCGCTGGCATCGACGTGCAGGCGTGGCTTGGCGCGGTGCTGTCGGCCGGGGAGCCGAACGCCGCACATCACGCGCTTGCTCAGCTGGCGGGTAGCGGAGCTCGGGTGTGGACGGTGAATTTCGACGACATGATCGAGAAGGTGCCAGGAGCGATGCTACGACGCGTCGCGTGGCCGCAGGAGCCGTACGATGGCGCGCCGCTGATGAAGCCGCATGGATCGGTCGGCGGGAGCCTGATCGTGACTGCGGCGCAAGTGCTGGCTGGTCTTGATGGTGCATGGCTGGAGCGGCTGCGAGCAGATGTCGATGGCCGGCTGGTGGTGTTTGTCGGGTACCGAGGTCGTGATCTTGACTTCCAGTCTGTCTGGGACATTGTGCTGGAGAAGGCGTCTGGGGTGGTGTGGTTCGACCGGTGGGTTGGCGGCGAGCTCTTCGAAGCCGACCACAAGCGGCTGCTGTTGCGCCGGGTGGCGGCGAGAGGAGACCTGGTCTTCGCGCCACCGGCGCCGTTGCCGCCCGGCGTGCCAGCTGGCGCGCCGCCAAACCCGTCCTGGGACTTCGCGGCGTGGTGCGGCGATCATCACCTGGCGGATGTCAGTCCGGGTCTGGCGGTGCGGCTGTTCGACCCTGTGCCGCCGATGTGCTACCCGCCGTTGCCGGGAGCAGATCGCTGGGCCAGGCCAGCGGTGCAAGGTCTGCTTGGTGACTATCGCGGCGCCCGGCGCAGCTACCTGCGGGCTGGCTTGCACCCGGGCTGCCAACGGAAGGCTGCTGGCGCACTGGCGACGTCGTTCATTAACCATGGCGGCAATGCCATTGCCGCCCTGCTCGCGCCCGCCGCGCTGCTGGCCCGGCTGGAGCGCCTGGTACAAGTCGGCGAGGCCGCCCGGCGCAAGCGCGTTTCGGCTTGGTCCCGCACTGGCCGGCACGAGGCAGTCCTGCGGGCGACCCGGCTGCCGTCACGCGACACGGTGTCCACCTACCTGATTCTCCGCTCCGAGGCCCAGCGGATGACGGGCTCGCTGGACGATGCCGCGCAGCTAGCGGACACCGCACGGACGCGGGCACTGACCGAGCATCACCCCGTACGAGCCGCGCATGCAGCTTTCCAGCAATGCCTGGCCCTGCTATGGGCCGAGCGCCTCAACGAGGCACGCAGCTGTCTGGTCGATCACCTCAAGCCGTACGCAGCCCTGGCCGCCAGTCGCTGGGTTGCCTGGGCCGACTTCATCGCGGCCGGCCTGGCGATCCGCGACGGTGCGCCGGACACGGCACTGGCCAGCTTCGATGCAGCCGAAACAAGATTCCAAGCCGAGGCACTTCTCGACGGAATCGTCAGCGTCAAGATTGCCCGGCTGGCCGCGCACCGGCTCCGGGACGACGCCGGCGGCTACGCTCGCGAACTAGCGCAGGTGACTGCGCTCAGCCGCAGCGGGGACCGCAGACAACGGTACTACACGCGGCGAAACACCTTCACCGCCGAATCCATAGATCTCGACCGTGCCGAGTTCACCCGCGCCAGCCGACCTGACTTGCCCGCAGCCTGGAGCCTGTACTCGCAAGCGACGGCGTCCCGCTATCCCTTGCATGCCGCCCTGGCCCACCTCGGCTTGGCCCTCATCCAAACCGAGCGAGGCCAGGACCCGGACCATGCCCGCATTGCGGCCCAGATCGCTGGTCAGATCGGCTGCCGCCTGATCACCACCCGCGCTCGCCAGCTGCTCGCCTTGGATCGGGCGGACGACACCCTGCGTCCGGTATTCTTCTGCTAATCCGCCAGACCACGCGTGCGACTCGTTCTATTCGCTGCTTGAGGTCGTGCAGAGTTTCGGTGGCGAAGAGATCATCGACTTCCCGCTGAACGGCATGAGCGAAGAATAGGTGTGCGGTCTCCCGCACTAGGATCCGCAGCGGCTGACGGAAGAAGCCAAGCGATGGCGGATGACACCGCGGGTCAAGAGATAACGCGCGACAATCCACTCATCGCCGACTCATACAGATCGGCTGCTGGCCTAGCCTGCGGCATTTCCATAATTTGGCTCAGATAGCCGATTGACTGCTCTGCCAATGATCGGACCGGCGCGTTCGAATCCATGGCTAGGGCTGCCCCCACCGCCGATACGAGGCCTGCCGTAATCGATGAGTCTGACTGCGACGGCTGCCGGTATTTACACTCGCCGATTACATACATGGTGTGGAGTTTGTCAACAGCCTTGCTGTAAAGCTCTGCGGCAGCGACGAAATTGGAGCTGCCATACTCAATATGTGCGCTTTGCGCAAGCTCGTCCGGTATCTGGAGTGATGCTGCCGATCTTGTGGACGATTCCTTGCTTCGATTGAACAGCCCCATCGAGCACCTCCAGGAAGTTTTCCAATGTCCATGCTAGCTGGGCGAAGACGTATAGCGCTCGAATACGTTAACGCCATCGACTCCGGTGGCTCCGCCGGTCTGAGACAGATTCAGCCGATCGGCGGTAGAAACTCGTTCAACCGGCGAGAGCATCGATATCAGGGATAAGCTCACGGCAGCAGGTCGGCTTCGAGCAGCGCTGTCACCCAGCGCTGACGCTGGCCGGCGGGCCAGCCCAGCTCGACGGTGAGCAGGTGGTGCAGTTCAGGGCTGAGCAGCGCGCTGTACCGCTGAGCGGCTTGCTGCACGGTGAGCCCGGCGCGGAGGCGGCCGGTCAGGAATTGGCGGCAGTAGACGGCGTGCAGGCTGAGGCGCTCAGTCAACAGCCGCTCGCGGAAGGTGGCGGCGAACGGCTCGCTGTCGCCGAAAGCGGCAGCCTCACCCGGGACAGCGTCGCCGAGCTATATCAGCGGGTTGATTCCCAGCTCGCCTGACATCGCATCACATATGGTCGGACGCGTGACCTCGATCAACCGCCAGGTGCGGCTCGCCGCCCGCCCGTCCGGACTGCCCAAGGCGTCAGACTGGGAGTTGACCAGCGAGCCGGTGCCGACTGCCGGCCACGGACAATTCGTGGTCGCGATCTCCCATCTGTCCATCGACCCGGCGATGCGGGGATGGATGAACGCCG
>Ga0310039_10002039_pt1 | contig 13763 bp, 9 predicted proteins | sample Sb_taG_4_FD_200460 | JGI IMG/M metagenome (GOLD analysis project Ga0310039, IMG submission 200460) | Peat soil microbial communities from Weissenstadt, Germany - Sb_50d_6_BS metaG (v2) (version 2) | ecosystem: Environmental > Terrestrial > Soil > Wetlands > Peat | place: Germany: Weissenstadt... | reverse complement strand
GATCGGCGGACTGAACCGGTCAGGCGTGGGGAGGTCGGTCAGTCGGGTCCCCGGCACTCGGCGACTGGCCGCTCGGATCAGCAACATCCCGAGATTGGCTCCGGATGTACTCCCTCAGATAGCGCAAGAAGGTGGGTAACCCTGCATCATCCCAGGCCTGTTCGATGGCCTCTTTGAGGCGCTGGTTCTCCGCCTGTAGCTCGCGAAAAGCCTGTGCATCCGCGGCCCCCACGTCGAGACCGGCAACCTGATCATGGGTGTTGACGGAGAGCATGAAGCCAGCATCGTTCTCCCACGGCTGGATTTGCAGCTTCATGTGCGGGTACCGGTAATTTCCCAGCCGCAACGCGTAGATAGGTGTGTGGTGTCCGGGCATCTTCCCGGCTCGCTCGAACGGCGGCTTGGTCAGAATGCTGTCGGCGACCAGTCCTTCCGGCCACACCAACCGGCGCCGAACAACTTCAGGAATCGCTCCCGAAGGATAGGCGATCTTGAGATAAGTCGCGACTGCGGTTCTCAGCAAGTCGAATCTTAATCCGCCCATTCCGTCGGGGCCCGATCTGGGGGGGGGCTCCATGAGTGAATCCTCACGATTTCCGACTTCACCTGGGATCTTGATCACGCCGCCCTGATTCGCCCCAATCGAGCTTTGCACGACGGTCCAGAAGTCTCTCGGTCCAGAGGCTCTTGACCAATTCTCCTCAATCAGCCACGGGTTTCCATGGTAATGACGAATGTATCTTGAGCGCCGTGTCCAAGAATTCGCAACCCTGCCGCCACACCCCGCGCTTGCAGATTGATCGCATCGGTTGTCTGGGTATAGGGTTCGAGGGAAATCACATCGGCTCGCCCGGGCGGTGTGTAAACGACGAGTTCACGGACAGCACGGTCAAAGCCGAGCAGGAACTCGGCATTCTTCTGCTCGTCGATGAGCAGGCAGATGCCTCGATCAGTTGTGAATTCGAGGTCTGTCAGTACGTCGTCGAGCTTCAGCCCGACCATGGATTGGCCCTTGCGGAAATCAAGGCGGCCAGCGACGGGTCGGATCTCACCGGTCGGCAGGAAGTTTTCCAGAACCCAGAACTTGGCGGCAGGCAGAACCACTCTGGTGCGGTCGGGCCGGCCGCCCGGAGCGAAGGGCAGCCTGAAGTAAGGATGAATGCCGAATCCGTAGGGCAGTTCCGCCGCGGTCGGGTTCGACACGGTGACAGTCATCGTCAAGCGTCGGCCCGTCAGTGCGTACCGCACCTGGAGGACTGCGTCGGTTGGCCAGTTTGACAGCATTTTCGGAGAGCAGCGCGAGATTTGATAGCGGCCCACGATGAAGGCCGAACCGGAATCAGCCCTGTGCTCGATAACCTCCCAGGGCGCATCGACGGCAAAACCGTGAATCGCATTCGGGCCGTTGTTGAGCGGCAACTTGAACGTGCGGCCGTGGAAGGAATACGTGCCGCCCCGGATACGGTTGGGATAAGGAAACAAGATCGGGATTCCGTTGCCCGCTGCGCTCTGAGGACTGTCGGCGAAGTCAGTCGCAGCGACGAGGACGGGCCGTGCTTCGCCTGCGAGCGGCAGACGAAGATCAAACAGATTGAATCCATAGGATGGTAAGACCGCGGCGGATGCTCCACTCTCATCATCATGCAACGTATGGATCGTCTGCCGCCCTCGCGTCTCGGTGCCGATGCGGTGGCCCATGGTTCTCTCTTCCCCGATGCGATCAGGACAGAATTTCGGAATGGTCGATTCTTCCTTGAACCCCCGGGGCACGGATCGAAAGGCCCCGGATTTGACTCACGCCCGATGATTCCACCAGGAAGGCCCCAAACTTGCAAATACCAAGCCCGACTGTCAGGTCGAATTGAACCACCCATTAGCGGAGTGGAGAACCGCTGGACTCTCAATTAAGCAGACCGCCATGCCGGACAAAGCCGCGAAAAGTCCAGACCGCCATGCCGGACAAAGCCGCCAAAGTCGGTGCACGATTCGCTCGTGACGGAGGTCCAAAATGCCATGAAAAAAGTTTCCCAAATTTCTCGCTGAGTGCTTGCGTGAGATTGCCGATCTCGCTAAACTGATCTTATCATGCACGGAGAGGCCATCTAAAGTTGCTAGAAAAGCTTGAAAAGAGACCCTATCAACTACGACGATGAATGTCGCTCTCCTCGACTACTCGCCTGTTTGGAAGTTTGCTTGGACAAAACTTTACGTTGACTTGGAAGACATGGTCGGCTGACGTCGCCAGTGAAACGGTTACCTCGAATTTATTAATAGTAGTTCGTGAGAACGGATTTCTGTGGTCTGCTTGAGACTGGATGATGCGATCTGGGAAGCTCAAGAGAAGTTGAAAATTCCGCTTGACGAGCTTGATTGTTCTGCTAGGATGGATGTAGACACTCATCCCGCACGATCAATCATGAGATTAGATAGCGGTTGGATCCACGGTCTTCTCTCGACAGGAGTCTCACTGAGGAGGGCTTGAGGATGGAATCGGAAATGGTTGTGAGCGGTGCGATCATTGACTCCTGGGTTGAAACTTCCGGGGTAAGTGACGATATTTCGCGCCTGGTGCTTCAGGTCGCTCCCAAGGGGCGGCCAAGGGACATGGTAATCGTTGAGGCCGAAGCGTCCCTGGTCCCGGACCGGGGCTGGCTCGAGGATCTCGGCGAGAACCTTTGTCACGGCAGTCCCGTCTACGCGATTGGTCGTAGGATGATCAACGGCTTTCTCGCCGCGAGTTGTCTGCAACTCGTCCGTTGATTACAGGGACACTCGGACCGGAAAAGCACCCAAATGGTTTCCAGCGTCCGCCAGAAATGAGCCGCGAGCTTTCCCGCTCCGCTCCATGACACGTACTGGTGGACGAATTCCTTTCGTTCTCCGCTGGTTGCAGCGTCATTCTCGCACGACGACATTGCAACCGCAGCAGCCTCGTTGAGCATCATATGTTCGCATGTCCTCTTTGTTCGCGATCCATTCCGGATCGTGATGAAGCAGGCATGATCCCCACCGCACACTCCAGGAACGATCGGCGCGGCCGCTGACCCCCGGCCCGCTCGATCATCGTTCGAGGCTGGAACCTCTGATTTCCCACCATTTGTACCCTCGTGTTATACTGCCCGTGCCCGAAGTGTAGACCTGGCACATAAATCTCGACGGATCGCGCAGCTCAGGAAGAGCCCCCGCCACCCAGGACTCCAGACTAGGTGTCTCTTCGCTGCGGCCTTTCCGAGAGAAAGGAGTTGCATCGTGCGAGAGCCCTGCCATCAGGTTACGGTCGAAGTGCGGCCTACGTTCCGTGGAAGAACTCGGTGGGATTTGCTCATTCCCGCGGTCGTCGCCTCTTGTCTTGCGAGCGGCGCGGCCACGCACGGTGACGACACACCTGCCGCCAGGTCACAGCCTGAAGCGCTGGAGCGCCAGGTCACGGCGGTTCTCCAAACTCCGGGTTACCAGAATGGCCACTGGGGTCTTTTCGTGGTTGACGCCCGGACCGGACTTACGGTCTACGAGCAGAACAGTAACCAACTCTTTGTGCCCGCGTCCGTGACCAAGCTCTTCAGCGTCGCAGCGGCCCTGATCGAACTTGGGGCTGACTACCGGTTTGAGACTCCGGTCGTGCGCCGCGGGGAGATTGATGCGCAGGGAACGCTGCACGGGGACCTCGTCTTGATTGCCCAGGGAGACCTGGGCATGGGCGGTCGGGCCGGAGCCGACGGGACCCTCCTGTTCAAGGATGATGATCACACCTATGCGGGAGTCAATCCGCGCGGTGACATCGTGACGGCCGATCCCCTGGCCGGACTGGACCACCTGGCGCGAGAAGTCCGCGCGGCAGGAATCAAAGCGGTGACCGGCGACGTGATCATTGATGACCGGCTCTTCGACACCACCGAGAGCACGGGAAGCGGCCCGCACCGGGTCAGCCCGATCATGATCAACGACAATGTGGTGGACGTGCTTGTCCAGCCGGGCAAGGCCGTCGGAGAGCCGGCCTCGGTGTCATTCCTACCTGCGACCCAGTTTGTAACCATGGACGCGCAGGTCGAGACTGTTGCTTCCGATCAGTCGGCGGACCTGAAGGTCCAGGGCATCGACTCGCGCCGGTTTACCGTTCGGGGAAGAATCCCTGCTGGCCATCACCGGCTGGTGCTGATTCACGAAGTTGACGATCCTGCGTCTTTCGCGCGGGCCCTTTTTATCGAAGCCCTGCGCCATCGGAATGTACGGATCGACGCCACTTTCCTGGGTATCAACACGACGGCCAGCCTGGCCGCCCGGCCTGAGGTCGCGCGGCTGCCCAAGGTCGCGCAGTACACTTCCCCTCCCTTTCGCGAGTTCATCAAGGTCATCCTCAAGGTCAGTCACAACCTGCACGCCAGCACGCTGCCCTTGCTGCTGGCGGCTCGACACGGCGAGCGAACCCTCGAGGCCGGTTTGCGAAGGCAGGGTGAAATGCTCAAGAACCTGGGAATCGAGCCGACGACCGTCTCGTTTGGGGGAGGAGCCGGCGGCGCGCGGTCCGACCTGGTTACACCGCGCGCCACGGTCGCGTTGCTCAAGGCCATGGCCACCCGCCCGGACTTTCCCGCCTACGAGGCCGCGCTGCCGATTCTCGGCCGCGATGGCACGCTGGCGCGCGCCGTCGCCGCGGAGAGCCCGGCCCGCGGCCACGCTCACGCCAAGACGGGGACGTACTGGGTGGATAATGAGCTCAACGGGAAAGCCGTCATGACCAGCAAGGCACTGGCCGGCTATCTCGAGACCGCCTCGGGCCGTCCGCTCGTCCTCGCCATCTTCGTGAACAACGTGATGCTCGACGCCCCCACACCAAAACGCACTATCTCGGAAGAGACCGCGGAAGCCGGAAAACTGCTTGGCAAGCTCTGCGAGGTGTTTTACGCCAGCGATGGGGAGGGAACTCCCCCACACAACTCGGCTCCGAGCCAGGCGGGTCATGCGAAATCCAGCACCGCACCGCGGCGTTGAACATCGCCGGATCAGCTACCGATCCATCGCCCGACTGACTTCCTCGTCGGGACCCGCGACAGAGATGAACTTGCGAGCCGGCATCGAGGATTCGGCCAGGTGCGGGGCAGGAGGGACCACGGCAGCCTGGTCGGAGCGGGAGGCTCCCGAACTGGCGACCCCAGGCGGCTGTTCGATCACTCGCGTGAGGTCGTCGGACACGCGGCACAGGTGAACTTCGTGCGTCGGATAAGGAATGCCGATATTCGCCTCAGCAAACCGGCGCTGGACCTCGGCGGAGAGCCGATGCTTCACGCGGCCGACGAGGCTGGGCTCGGGAACGAAGGCGTAGAGGACGAACTTGAGTGCCGAATCGCCCAGCTCTTCCAGCAAGGCCGAGGGAGGCGGATCGTCGAGCACGTCCGGGTCGTCGTGAGCGATCGCCAGCAGGAGATCGACGATCTGCTCGGGCACGGAGCCGTACGCCACCCCCACCCGGATCGAGACCCGCAGGATCTTATCCTTGTGCGTCCAGTTCACCAGGTTGCCGGTGATGAACTCTCGGTTCGGCACGATCATGCTCTGGTTGTCGCCGTTGATGATCGTGGTGGCGCGGATGTTGATGCGATCGACCTTGCCCGTCGTCCCCGCCACGGTCACGACGTCGCCGATCCGGATCGGCCGTTCCAGGAGCATGATGATCCCGCAGACGAAGTTGGAAACGATCTCTTGAAGACCGAACCCCAGGCCCACGCCCAGGGCGGCCAGGACCATGCCGATCTGCGCTGTGCCGACGTGGATCGCCCCCAGCGCGGCGATGGACGTCACCCCCAGCACGACGTATCGGCAAAGGGTCACAACCGCGAACCGGACACCCGGGTCGTCGGCGATCCGGGGAAACAAGGTCAGGGCGAACAGGGTGCTCATGGATCGCCAGGCCAGGCTTCCCAGCAGGATCAAGATGGCCGAATTGGCCAGATCGCCAAGAGTGACGGGTGTGTCGGATAGAGACAGGAGGGGCTGGCTGGCGAGAAACCGGATCAGCGCCAGGTCGAGCTCCCACACCCAGGCAAACCCGAATCCGCCGAGCAGAATCGCGAGAAAAGAGACGAGTTGACGGAGCCGCCCAGCCAGGTCCTCCTGCTGAACGGGATCGGTCGCGAGACCACCCTCGGACGGCATGGCCGCCGCCGCCGGGTCATGGGGCCGTGTCGTCGCGCGGGTCGCGACCGCAGTGCTCAGAACGAGCGTCCAGGAGCCTCGCGGGCGTACCCACCTTTTGGCGTGTTGGGTGATGATCCGACTCGCACCGCGATGGAAGGTCCAGCAGATCAGGCAAAGCGCCAGGGTCTCGGTTCCACCGATGGCCAGCCGCCTGGCTGTGAAACTGTATCCGCGCACGTCGAGTGCAACGATGCCGCCGGCAAGCGCCAGGACGGTCCAGGCCACCACCCGGCGGCGCCGGCTGATCCAGGCCAGCCAGCCGGAGGCCCCGTGTTCCGCGGCCATGAATCCAGGGTCCGAGATGGATGCGACCACCGAGGCGGAAGAATTCGGATTCGGTCCCGGGTTCTCGCCGGTGGCCGGTGAGGGCTCGAGATTGCACCAGTCCAGGATCGCCGAGCCCCGGCGCGCGAGCGGGACCAGGGCTGCCCAGACCGCGAATTCGAATCCCAGGATGAATAGCCGGCAGAACGCCGCAGCCTTGATGGGTCGCCCCCCCGGGGCAAACTCACCGCTGGAGAGAAGGTACGCAGGAACCAGAAAGATCACGGCCGCGGCCGCCAGCAACCGGCCCGTGCCGCAAAGCTGGCGACCGACACCCTCGGGAACGCCGAGAAACCGCTCGGTCCAACCGTCCCGCCGGGTCATCCATGCCAGGACCCCCGGAACGAAACCGCCGATGGCCAGGCCATGCAGCGCGGTCGAGGCCAGGATACCGAGGTCTCGCGGCCATGGCCCAAGACGTGCAACCTGCGCCACCAGCACGAGATAGGCGGGCCAGATCGACGCCCAGGCCAGCCCCAGCAGCAAGGATCGAATGGCTCGTCTCACGTCTCTGGCCCTCGCATCACGACAGATCGTTCAGCCGCGCGTTTTCCCGTATTTTGGCTCATTGCGCCCCCGTAGCCAGCGATTCAAGTTCGTTTGATCGCATGAGACATTTCGACTCTTATGGGCTTGACCTGATTGCCGTGAAGATGGCTTGGGGGCAGCGCCCGGGTAATCCTGCGCCGGAGCAGCCGGCGGAGTCGAAACAAGCCCAGGGGGAGGATGACCGCAGCCACCGCCGCCGTCAGAAACTCGCTCGAGGGATGTGCCCAGGACCTGCGGTCGGTCGCTTCCTCGGCCAGTGTGAGCAGACCCTTCACCAGACGCTTCAGCTCGCGTCCGAGACGCTGTACCGTGGCCGGCCCGAGCGGTTCCTGATCGCGAACCCAGAAGATGTGGGTACGGATGAAGCCGTACTCTTCATCGAGCACGCGCAGCCGGCGTGTCACCTGTTCCAGCGTCTCCGAGGCGCGGGCGACCAGCTTGGTCAGGATGACCCTTTGCCGCGCCAGCGCGGCCTTATAGTCGCGCTCCAGTTCCGCGAAATCGCTTTGCGCCTGGCTGTGCCGCTGCGGCGCCAGCCGTTCCAGCACGGCGTCGTGTTCGACCTGGACCGCCAGCGAGTCCTCGATGAGCTCGAGCTCGACACTGGTCAGTGTATTCTCATAGTATTGCAACTGAGTCTCGATGCTGGTGAGCTCGTTCCGCAGGATACGGTCGCGCTCCGGACCGATGCGGCGGAAGTCGTTATTCAGCCGGAGAGCATCGAGCCGGCTGACGTTCCCATCATCGAGAAGTTGCTTGATCTGGACAAAGTCGGCCGCTGCACGGTCGGCCAGGGCATGCTGCTCCTCCAGTGCGAGGTCAGTGCCAGCGGCCAGAGCCTGTTCATTCTTGACGACCCTTGCCTCCAGCTCGAGGATCTCGGCCCGGCGACGGGCCCGATATTGTTCCAGCGGATCGCCGGCTTGCCGCGCCATGCTCTCCTGGGTGGCCGCGGCCTGCTTGAGAGCGCGCTGTTGCAGCTCGGCCGCCTCACGGTACCGGAGCTGCATCTGGTCCAGCACCTTGCGTGAGACCTGCATGTGCGCCTCGAGAACGTGCTGGCTCAGCTCGCGAACGTCCGCCAGCGCCAGTTCTAGGGCGAGCTTGGTCTCCGCGATCTTGAGCCGGAGCGCCGCGACTCGGGCCGCCAGCTTGGTATTGGTGAGGCGTTCCTGCGCGAGCAGCCGGAGCTGCGGATTTTTCGCGACGCTGGTTGCGGTCTCCCGCTCCTGATGCGGTGCTTTGAGCGTCGCGACTTGCTGATACATTTGGTCGCGTTGCGTGCGGAGCGCATTTTGCTTGCTGCCGGCTTTGGCCAGCTCGGCACGAGCGCTCTCGAATTTCGCTTGCCATTCGTTGAGATCGCCCTGGGCGGTCTCGATGGCATCCTTCATCTCCTCCAGCGCGGTTTTCGAGGTCTCTGTCGCCGAGCCCAGAAACACTGGTGGCAGAAGACTCTGAGGAGGCTGGGCAAGCTGAGCCTGCAGGCGTTCCAGCTCGGATCGGGCAGCAGCGGACTGTCGTTCTCGACTGAGCCTGGGGTGAGCCAGTTCCTGAAGTTCCTTGACCCCTTGGTCGTGCTCATCGAGGAGCGCCTGTCGTTCCAGCAGCACCGCTCGGAGCACCTGATTGCCGGTCTTCGATCCGGCCGGCGTTGCGGGCGACTGCGCGCTCGGGACCGGCCTTGCATCGGCTGCCTGCGTCGTGCTGCTCGCCGAGCCTGTCGCCTTCCCGGCGGTCGAATCGGATTGGGATTTCACGAGACTATCGAGTGGCTCACTGACCGGGTTGTTTGTCGCCAGACCTGCTGGGGGCGCGCCATATTGCTTGAGCCTTTCGATCGTCTCGCCGCGGAGAGCGCTCAGGTCGGCCGGAAGCTCGAGAATTGTCGGATTGCCTTCCTCCTGCGCAGCTTTGGATGCTCCTGGAGATCCAGGAATCCGCACCCTGACGGCTGACGTGCTCGAGGGCGACTCGGTTTTCCGTGTTTTCGTTTCGTCGCCCGTGCGCGCCGCGGCGTTGTCTGCGTTCGGCAACTGCGGCGCCGGCTCCAGCGGAAACGTCTCCACGGCCACTTGAGCAGGCAGCCGTACGGGCGGTTGCCGCGATTGCTCTTCCTGACCGTGAACGACACAGATCATCCCCAGCACGAAGAGTGGAACCATCGCCCCGGAGAGTGTCCGTGAGTTCCTGATCGATGCTCTGGGTCGATGGCTTATGTGTTCCTGCGAGAACGCCAGGGAAGACCCGTGCGCATCCCCGTCCCTTGCAGCCCGATCCATCCTTGATCCTGGCATCGCGCAATTTTCCTTTGCCGAGCTCGGCACCCAGGCCGCTTCCGCCACGTCCCTGTCTGGAGGCCGGTACCTTAGCCCGCGTAGCGCCGAGCGGCAAGGCGAAACGCCGGCCATCGGGCCGCACCCACACCAGCAGGGTTAGACAACCGCCATGATCGATTCATGAAATCAGGTATGGTACGTTGATTGCTTGTGCCTTATAGTTCTGCCCGGCATGCACTTCGGTTCAGCCTTGACCTCCATCTCGCTGGCGCTATCATTTGGTAACTCAATGAGTAACGACGCGACCGCTGATTCGAAATGCTGACGCATAAGTTAGCTGCTGCGCCTGGGCCCACCTGCTTTATTTCATGATTGTGTGGTATCTTTTGGCCCAGGAACATGGTGTTGATGTTTCGGGTTCTGGTAAGACAGAGCAAATTTGCGAGGGAGACAAGTCTTGTCTCGCGGCAGGTGGGATGGCCCAATCCGAAAATGCCTGGGATTGGAAACGGTCGCCTGATGGGACGATGAGATTGGTTTTGCGTCTTTCGGAACTGCGATGATGGAAGTTCCTCGTCTGGCACTTGCGACCGCGGCGACTGGACCAGAACCTTCCGTGATGGCGCTGGCCATGCTGGCAGGGCTGACAGAGAAGCGCTGGCGGGTTCAGCACTTTCGCACCCGGGCCTGTCCCACGGCCACGGAGCTGGTGGGCCGGGTCACGGGCTTGCCCGGCCGGCACCTCGATTCTTGGTTGATGCCTGAATCCGTTTGCCGCTCTTTGTTCGTCCGCGGCACCCAGGCCGCCGAGCTAGCCGTCGTTGAGGGAACACTTGCGACTCCGCTGGAGGTCCGGTCCTGCACTCAGAGCGACCTGCCCGGCGACTTGAGGTCCATCGCGCAGACCCTTGATCTCCCAGTTCTTGCGGTCGTCTCTGTGCCGGATCAACCGGGAGCCGTCTTTCACTTGCCCCGATTACCCGATGGCGTTGACGGCGTGCTCATCGATCGGCTTGCCGACCCCGCGGATCTGCCCCGGCTGAGTCGACTGATTCGCCTGGCCTTTTCAGTTCCGGTACTTGGGGCCCTGGAGGCGATGCCTGCAATTCGTAAAGGGCTGGAGGGAGCAAACCGCGACGAGATGCTTTCCGAGGAACTGTTTGCCGGCCTTGCGGCCAATTTTCTTCGCCACTGCGACCTGGACGCCATCGGCAACTTGGCCCGGAGCCGCTCGTTCCCCGCGTCCATCGGCGCTTCGTGTGCCTGCGGCCTCTCGGAATGCTGCCGGTGCTTCCGGGTCGCCTATGCGCAGGATGAGGCCTTTGGCCGTTATTTTCCTGACACTCTCGAAGCGCTCGAGGCCCTCGGGGCCGAACTTGTCGAGTTCTCGCCGCTGCGTGACGAGGCCTTGCCTGAAGGCGTGGACCTGGTCATGATTGGCTGCGGCACGCCCGATCTCCATGCTGACAAGCTGGCATCCAACCTGAGCATGACGGCCGCCCTCCGTCAGCACGTTTGCCGGGGCCGGCGAATCTACTCCGAAGGCGGAGGAACCGCCTACCTGGGTCGCTGGATGATCATCGACGGGCAACCTGTCCGGGGGGCCGGAATCCTGCCATTTAGCGCCGAGCTGCTGGCTCGTCCCGTGCCTCCGGTTCCGGTCACGAGGACGCTCCTGCATGACTGCTGGCTGGGCGCAAAGGGAACGGTCGTCCGGGGTTACAGAAGCTGCCGCTGGCGTCTCCATGCCAGCTTCGAGCCGCTCGAGTGTCCGGCTTGCTTCGGGTCACTCACCGTCGACGGCGATCTCTTCTACCATCATCATGCCGTCGGCAGCATGATTCATCTTCATCTCGGCGCACTGCCCGAGTTTGTTGCTGCCTTCGCCAGCCCCCATCGGCCCTCGCTCAAGCGACCATCCGTGCACGGTCTGGCGGACCCGTCCTGAGACCCGCCGCGGCCGACACGCATCAAGACGACGATCAAGTCACGTGACCTACCGCGCTTCGTCCGATTCGATCTGTGCTTCCAGAACCTGGATATTCTCGCGAATCGACTGGCTGTGCGGTTGCAGCTTCGCGGCACGGCGCAGGGTTCGCAGTGCCTCGTGGAGTTGATTGAGCTGGATCTGGCATTGGGCCAGTCCCGAGATTGCGCCGACGTGGTATGGGTTGAGCTTGAGCACGCGCTGGCAATCCTCGGCGCTCTCGGCGAACCGGCCCTGAATGAACAGGGCGATCGCCCGCTGGTTGTAGGCTTCCGCGTACTTCGGAGCCCGGGCGATCAAGCGGGAGGCCGAGTTCACGGCCGCGTCCACGCGGTGATGGCCGATGAGCAGCCGAACCTCGTCCAGATTCTGATTATTCTCCGGCGAGTCGGCACGGAACCAGATGGCCCACAAAGCGCTTTCCGCCATGGTTCGCACGACCGGGTCATTGTCGCGTAGGGCCCTACCCAGGGCCGTGTTGCTCTGCTTGAAGCTGCCGGTGACCCCCAGGGCCAGAACCGCGGCTCTGCGCGCCGCAACGCTGGGGGACGAGGTCAGGACACGTCCCAGTGTCCCTTCCGTGTAACGCGCCGTGACCTGCTCGCGGAACTGATCCAGATCCCGCTCACGGAGAAAGGCCTCGTAGTAATCCACCAACAACGATCCGGTCTGAGATTCCCACATGCTGGAGCCTCCCATTCCTTGTCGCTGCATCTCGGCCAGGGCCGAGGCGCCAGCGCGGATTTCAGACGGTAAGAGCGCGCCCAGCAGCACACCGGCCGCGAACACCAGCAACACCGGGAAGGACGGCGGAAGACCGTCCGAGCCTCGCAACCGCGCTCTCGAGGAAGCCGGCATCGTTCGATCTCCTCTCGACGTCGCCTCGGAATGACCTCGGGGCCTCGCAGGCTCGTGCCCCTAGCCTTCGGGCCGGATTGCCCGCGTGGTCCAAGCAAGCAGGAGCGCATCTCTGGTGGGACAGGGCGGTGGGTACAGGACTGTCTTACACGTCGTTGCCGATCCGACGGCAGAGCGCCACAAGGGTGAGACGCCGCCGCCGCTCGGCATGTGCGGGTCGGCAGGCCTGGGGTGCAGGCAACTGTGGAGGGAACCCGGATCGCAACAGCCGACAGCCGGGCCCATCGCCAAGTCTCCCTCATGGCTCAGTCTATCATCCGCCACAATCAAGATCCAAGATATCCCCGCCAGAATCGTCAATCCCGGTTCGCCCGGGCGTCAGGGCCGTTTTCATTCTTGGAGTGGGATTGGCGATATGTTGTGCGACCTTGCGTGCTGACGCAGCAGGCGTCGGTTTGCCGCTGACGGGCGGGAAGCTCCCCGATTCGCCGCTACGCTTCCCCGCGCGACGCGCAAGGCCGTCGCCGCCGGGCGAGAGGGGTCAGGGACCTCGGCCGGCGACGGCGAGGCCGATGCTGGCAAGGCGATGACCCTGCTCCGCAAGGCTGTTGCCCAGGACTATCGAAACGCCGTCGCCATGGCGAAAGAGGTCGCGCTCGACCCGCTTCGCGACCGCGCAGACTTCCGCCTTGTCTCTGTTTCGCTCCACTACCCCGCTTGACGGATGCGGAGATCGACGCACGCCGCGGAGTGGCTGGCTTCCAGGTCCAGCCGCACCGCCAGGTCCGCCCCGAGCCACAGGGGCACCGTCGGCAGGGGTCGGCCAAGCTCCAGCGCGGCTGGCCACGCGAGGAGCTGGCCGTCGCCATCCCGGAGGACCGGCCGATACGACACGGCGGACAATGCCCCCGACGCCTCGACGGCCGGATCGGCCGGATCGGCCCCCAGCATGGCGAGCAGGTCGGCCTTGAGGTCCGCCCGCCGGGTCGTGACCACGTCGACCACCACCACGCCGCACCCACGCCCCAGGTAGTCGGCGCACTTGGCCGCGAAGGCCTCCCTCGCCCTCGGCCGGTCCTTGTTTCGCGGGCTGACCAGCTCGATCGCCGCCGCCACACGCGGGTCCCCGTCGTCGGTGAGCACCTCCACCCGCACGTCGTCGACGCTCGGCCACTCGACGGCGACCGCCAACCCGGGGGCAGCCGGGGTCCACAGTTGGGGCCCGCCCGGTGCACCCGCCGACCACGCAACCTCGAACTCCCGCAAGGCCGCCATGTCGATCTCCACCGGGCCGTCGCGGTCGAGAAACGGGACCGCGTAATATCCCGGCGGCAGCACGCCCCCATTGAGCAGTCGAGCCATCGCCGCGGCCCAGGCCCCGTGGAACCCGCGCCACGGGTGGGTCCGGCTCAGTGGCGGATGGAAGTGGTCCAGCAGTGGCATGGCCTAACTCCGCGGAAGTGCCACCTGTCATCGTACCAAACGGGGCCCGAGTCAGCCAAGGGGTCAAACGGGGGAGAGACGTTGAGATGCCCCTGTTCCGTTCTTCGAACCGGAAAGCACCGGGCCTAATC
>Ga0310039_10002032_pt1 | contig 13789 bp, 8 predicted proteins | sample Sb_taG_4_FD_200460 | JGI IMG/M metagenome (GOLD analysis project Ga0310039, IMG submission 200460) | Peat soil microbial communities from Weissenstadt, Germany - Sb_50d_6_BS metaG (v2) (version 2) | ecosystem: Environmental > Terrestrial > Soil > Wetlands > Peat | place: Germany: Weissenstadt... | reverse complement strand
GCGTTGCCCGCTGCCGGTTCGCCCCGTGCCCCACGAGTCCTGCTCGCCCACGGTCATGCGGCATTCGGCGACTGCCCGGCGACCGCGATCGAGGCACAGATCGCGGTCGCGTCGGGAGGCCGGTCCTCGCCCCGTGGGGTCACGATCCGTGCCACCGTCCGCGATATCGGGACAGGGACGTGCATCTTCGACGGGGAGATGCCGTCCCAGGGTGCTCAACCGATCGGACCATGCGGGGTGCTTGCGGTGGAGGTGCTCAATGACCACGGCACGGACGTCTGGCCCGGTCGCGCCGCCTACAACTGCCCGGCAGAGTTCTCCCAGTCACTCGTCCCGGGCGGCAGCGTCGAGGCGGTCGGCTCGTGGAATGGGGTGACCCCGTCGGGCCGTCCGCTTCCGGCCGGGCACTACCGGCTGGTCGTGGCCCAGCGCTTCCGGTTCGCGGTGACGGTCCCATAGAGGGACCCCTGGACCGTGAGACGGTCGAACCCAGCAACGAAACGATTCTCGGTGGTTCCGCCAAAAATCGCCTCACCTGGGAGGACGCGAACCGTTTGGCGTTGACAGCCGTGTAACTACAATGCTGTAATGACCCACAGCATCTCGTGCCTCACGGGGGATGTCACCACAATATGTTGTGGTTTAGGGGTGGTTCCCGTGATCCCTGGGGGCGCTCAAGATCGGCCGGTCGAGGGTCGACCGTCCGTACAGGCCAGGGACCAGCGAGCCCGGATCAGAGGGGAGTAGGGAACAGATGGCCATCGCCCCACAGCGAGTCGGAATCGGCATCCGTCGGCACTTCACCACCGAGGGTGTCCACCCCTACGACGAGGTCCGCTGGGAGAAGCGCGATGCCCGCATCCTCGACTTCCGGGACGGCTCGGTCGTCTTCGAGCAGCTGGGCGTTGAGGTCCCCGAGACCTGGAGCGTGAACGCTACCAACATCCTCGCTCAGAAATACTTTCGCGGGACCCTTGGGATGCCCGAGCGCGAGCACTCGCTGAAGCAGGTCATCGACCGGGTGGTCGACACGATCACTGAGTGGGGCCTGAAGGACGGCTACTTCGAAGACGAGGAAGCCGCCATATTCTCCGACGAGCTGAAGCACCTCATCTTGCACCAGAAGGCTGCATTCAACTCCCCGGTGTGGTTCAACATCGGCGTGCCAGGGGTACCCGCGCAAGGGAGCGCGTGTTTCATCCTGTCGGTTGAGGATTCAATGGACTCGATTCTCAACTGGTACACCGAGGAAGGGAACATCTTCAAGGGTGGCTCGGGTGCCGGGGTCAACTTGTCGCGCATTCGATCGTCGAAGGAACTCTTGAAGGGTGGAGGCACCGCATCGGGCCCCGTCAGTTTTATGAGAGGGGCTGATGCATCGGCCGGCACCATCAAGTCCGGGGGGAAGACGCGTCGGGCTGCCAAGATGGTGATTCTCGACTCGGATCATCCAGACATTGAGGATTTCATCTGGTGCAAAGCGCTCGAGGAGCGCAAAGCACGGGTGCTACGTGACGCCGGCTTTGACATGGACCTCGACGGATCGGACAGCTATTCGATTCAGTACCAGAACGCCAACAACTCAGTACGGGTAACCGATGAGTTCATGGATGCCGTGATCGATGGGCGTGACTGGGACCTGGTCGCCCGCACCGACGGTTCGGTGATCCGCACTGTTCCGGCGCGTGATCTCTTCCGGCAGATTGCCCATGCCGCTTGGGAGTGCGCCGACCCTGGAATGCAGTTCGACACCACGATCAACGCGTGGCACACCGCTCCCAACCAAGGTCGGATCAATGGCTCCAACCCGTGTTTCCCGGGAAGCGCTCTCGTCCATACCGACAAGGGTCTGATCCGATTCTCGGAACTCTTTGACCGGGCGAACCGCGGCGAGCAGTTCGGCGTATACACCCACGACGCGACGAATCCTGACGCCCCATCTGAGCAGGTGCTCATTACTACCCCCGAGGCGTTGATGATTACGGGGCACAACGAGATCGTCCGGTTGCGGTTCGACAACGGTGCCGAACTGCGCTGCACCCCTGGGCACCGGATTTTCACCGCCAACCGTGGCTACGTCGATGCCAGCAATCTGACGGAGAAGGACCAAGTCAAGCTGTTGGATATTCCAGCACCGGCCGTTCACGCCGACCCCGGCCTGCCGGTGTCGTCTGACCCGGACCACTACCGACAAAAGGGTGACCGCGGCGACGCGTTGCGCCTCCCGGGCGAGTGGTCGCACGAGCTGGCGCACTACATGGGATGGCTAATCGGCGACGGGAGCACCTCGGGAACGGTCACCGCAACGATCTACGGAAGCGTTGAGGACCGACAGGAGATCCTGCCCCGCCATCTCGAGTTCGTCGAGTGGGTGAACGGGGACCGTCCCCTCAAGGTTTCGGAACAGACCAATGGCACCGCCCAAGTGCGTGTGGCTCGCCGACCGTTCAAGCGCTTCCTTGAGGCACTGGGCGTCCGATCAGTGATCGGCCCTCACAAGACGGTGCCGTGGACTATCGAGCAGGCCCCACCGGAAGCTGTGGGGTCGTTCCTCCAGGGTCTCTTCGACGCCGACGGCACGGTCGTCGTTAACCGCGACAAGGGCTGCTACGTAGGGCTCGGATCGACGTCGCTGGATCTGCTTCGTGGTGTCCAGAAGCTTCTGTCCACCTTCGGCGTGTTCTGCCGGATCTACACGACGCGTGACAAGGGCGTCTCTACCTTCAAGTACACGGCCAAGGACGGCACCGAGCGCTCGTACCGGCAGCGCACTATGCATGACCTGCGCATCACCTCTGGCTCGATTCTCAACTTCGCCCAGCACGTCGGATTCTCCCTCACCCGCAAACAAGCGCTGCTCCGAGAGCTTGTCGTGGACGCACCATTCGGCTTCTACAACGTCCCTCGAACCACACACCTCGTGGAACGCTCTGATGACGGTGTCGAGCTGACCTACAACCTCTCGGAGCCACGGAACCACTCGTATGTGGTCGATGGGTTCGTGGTGCGAAATTGTAGTGAGTACATGCACCTCGACAACTCGGCGTGCAACCTGGCCAGTCTCAACCTCCTTGAGTTCCTCGACGACGATGACAACTTCGACACCGAGAGCTTCAAGGCGGGCGTCGAGGTCGTGTTCACCGGGCAGGAGATCCTCGTCGGGAATGCCGACTACCCCACCGAGCGAATCGCCGATACCTCCCGCCTGTTTCGTCAGCTCGGCATTGGCTACGCCAACCTCGGCGCCCTGCTGATGGCAAAGGGTCTTCCCTACGACTCGGACGAGGGCCGTGCCTGGGCAGCCGCGATCACCGCGCTGATGACGGGGCACGCCTATGCGACGTCAGCCCGGACAGCGGCGCGCATGGGGCCGTTCGTCGGGTTCCACAACAACAACGAGGCCATGATCGGGGTGCTTCGCAAGCACCAGGCTGCTGCGGCACGCATCGACGAGGAGCTCGTGCCATTCGAGCTGTTGTCAGCGGCGCAGGAGTCCTGGGACGAGGCGGTCGAGCAAGCCGAGCGGTCGGGTGTGCGCAACTCCCAGGCCAGCGTCCTCGCTCCGACCGGCACCATCGCCCTGTTGATGGACTGTGACACGACTGGAGTGGAGCCAGATCTCGGGCTGGTGAAGACGAAGAAGCTTGTCGGCGGCGGTTCGATGTCGATCGTCAACCAGACCGTGCCGAGGGCACTGCGCCAGCTCGGGTACAGCGAGGCCCAGGTCGCCGACATGATCAACCACATCGACGTGCACAAGACGATCGTCGGGGCTCCCCACCTCTCCGCCGAGCACCTGGTCGTGTTCGCCTGCTCGATGGGCGACAACACGATCCACTATTCCGGGCACATCAAAATGATGGGGGCGGTGCAACCCTTCATCAGCGGGGCGATCTCGAAGACGGTCAACCTCCCCGAGGAAGTGACGGTGGAGGAGGTCGAACAGCTGCACATCGACGCCTGGCGCCTCGGGCTGAAGGCCGTGGCGATCTATCGGGACAACTGCAAGGTGGCGCAACCCCTCTCGACGACCAAGAAGGAGACGACCGGTGGCGACCTCGCGCCGGCCGGCTCGGAGGCCGAAGCCCACACCCGGGAGCTGACCGAACGGGTGGCCGAGCTGGAGTCCGCCCTCGCCCACGAGCGCACGATCAAGTCGGACACGGTGGTTGTCGGCGCGGTGCGGGAGCGACTGCCAAGGCGCCGGATGTCGCGCACTTCGGCCTTCCGGGTCGCCGATTGCGAGGGGTACGTGACGGTCGGGGAGTACGAGGACGGCCGGCCGGGCGAGGTCTTCATCAAGGTCTCGAAGCAGGGTTCCACGCTCGCCGGGATCATGGACGCCTTCTCGATCTCGATCAGCCTCGGGCTCCAGCACGGGGTGCCGCTCGCCACCTATGTCCAGAAGTACTCGGCAATGAAGTTCGAACCGGCCGGGCTCACGGACGACCCGGATCTCCGCTTGGCGTCGAGCCTCGTGGACTACATCTTCCGTCGGCTGGCCCTCGACTACCTGTCCTACGAGGAGCGACTCGATCTGGGCGTGCTGTCGGTGTCCGAGCGGACCCAGCCGACCCTTCCGGGCGTCGAAGAGAGCGCGACTCAGTCGGTCTCGCTCGTCGAGGACCGAATGACGTCTGCGTCGTCGGTTCCCGCCACGCTGGCCCGAGCGGAGCAGCGCGATGCTCCGTTCTGCTACAGCTGCGGCGACGCGATGCAGCGAGCGGGTTCGTGCTACGTCTGCACCACCTGCGGCACCACAAGCGGCTGCTCGTAGTTGTCAGGCGGTCATTCAATGCCCTGCCTGAGCGGGCGCCGATGTCGGACCAGCGGACAACTCGAGATTGGATGACCGTTCACGCGTCGCCTCATGTCGGCGCGTCAGGTATTCAAAGTCCAAGGAGCGCCGCTGCCCTGGCCGGGCAATCGGCGGATCAGCAGCTCCTGGGCCATCGACATGCACAGGATGCCGGAACGCGTGTGCATGGTGCCCCGCACCACGCCGCGTCCCCCGGCGTTCACCAGCGCCTGAAAGTCGCTGAAGAACCACTCGTCGGCTCGGGCCGGGCGGTGGAACCACACGGCATGGTCCAGGCTGACATCGGTGTGGGTGCCCCACATGTCGAGGCTTAGGGGCCGGAACGATGTCCTCGTCATGTCGGAGAAGAAGGCCATCATGCACGCATGCACGAGCGGGTCATCATCCAACGGCGCGCAGGTCCGGTTCCACAGACGAGCCGTAGAACGGTAGGTCCCGTCGGGACCCGGTGGCGTGGGCCCGACATCGCAGGCATCGAAAGGCCCCGACGATGCCGCGATCTCAAGTGTTTCGGGACCCGGAACGTCCTGCACGGTCAGCTGGTACTCGTCGCCGTCCTCGGGAACGTGGAACGAACAGAAGAAGCGGCTCGTCATCCTGCCCTGTTGGTACATGGTGGCCTGGCGTAGGGAGAACGAGCGGCCATCACGTAGGCGCTCGACGATGAGTTCCGAATCCACGCGCGGGGCGACGGGGCCGAGGAAGTAACCGTGCATTGAGTGGGCGACGAGCGTGTCGTCCACTGTTTGCAAGGCGGCATTGAGCGTCTGGGCCACGATCATCCCGCCGAAAATGCGCTCCCCCCACCACTCCGGTGTGCTGGCGCGAAAAACGTCCGTCGCACTCGACTCGACGTGGATGGCGTCCACGAGTTCGCGCAGCTGACCGGTGCGGTCGACCTCTTCAGGCATGGCGTTGACCGATACGCGCCGGCGGCTGTGGCCGTGCCGTGAGGACGGTGGTCGGATCGCCGCCTTGCCCCCGCAGAGCCCAGGCCAGTCTGCGCGCCTTGCAGGAGAACGCGCGAGCGAGCATGGGACCCGCAGGTTATCGGGTGTGACCTCAGCCACCGGCAAGACCGAACACGATCGCCTGGGTCCTAAACATCCATTTGGTGGCTCTTCGGAAATCAGGGGGGTGCGCCGCTCGCCAGTGTGATCACTCGACGCCGGCTGGACTGGAATCTGCCCAGCGGAACCGGCGTTCGGGGCCATCCATTCCGTGATGCTCGGCCAACTACTCGGATGGGCGTGGACCTTGCGGGTGAATGGTCTCGCCTCGGGCCAGCATCTCCACAAACTGCTCGACTCGCCTGGCTCGGGTCTCGACCTTCTTCGCGCTTCCGATCCGATACACAATGGAGTACCGGTTCGCACTCGTGAGCGTTTGAAACATCGCGTGAGCACGGGGGTTGGCCGCCAATGCCCTCGCCAGATCCTCTGGAACCACTGCGCCACTCTGACCGGCGTAGGCGGCCTCCCATCGACCATCCGCCTTCGCCCGCCGAACTTCGTCATCCCCTGATCGGTGCATTCGTCCGGAGGCGCTCAACCGCTCGGCGATGGCAACGTTGCGTTGAGACCAGGGGCTCCGGGCGTTTCGGGGTGTGAATCGTCGCAGGAACGTTGTACTGTCACGGCGCCCGAGCTGCCCGTCTATCCAGCCAAAGCAGATCGCCTCGTCGAGTGCCTCGTCGTAGGAGAGCGTCGTCGGATGCGTTGTGCCCTTCTTGGCGAGGACCAGTCGCACGCCTTGTGACTTGGCGTGGTTGCCATTCAGCCAGGTTCGCCATGCGGCAGCATCAGCGACCATGAGCTCAGGAAGCTCCACGCCGCCACCGTATCTTTGGTGACGTTCGGGTTGCCCACTCGCCGGTCGAACGGCGCGCGCGCGTTATCCAAGTCGGGAGCATCCCCGGTGTCGCAGTGGGTGACCGAGACCCGGCGTTAGGGGACACTGGGGCCCTTCAGGACGAGCGGCGATGGGCCGAAGTTGCTTCGTGTGACGTGCCTTTCCGTGGCGAGCACAGGACCATGAGTGATTCGTCTCCGGGTTCGGCTTCCGGTCCTTCGCCCACTACCGCATCCGCGTCCTGCTCTACGCCGGCCGACCCATCTGGGACCTACTCCCCGCGGTCACACCCCGCTGAATTCCGAAGTGGCCGATTTGGTTTCACAATGGGCGCCGAGAGTTCTCGCGCGCAGCTCGGAGACCAAAGAAGAGGGAGGCCTTGCGGCCTCCCTCTTCTGGTGCGGGACTCGGAGGATGGGTCTGGGCTCAGGCCGTCGAGCTTGACCCAGTCCCGCCGTGCTCGAGCGAAGAGAGCAAGGAGACAATCTCGTTCGAGGGGATAGAGAAACCGATGTTCTGAGAGCTGGTGCCGCTCGAGCTGTCCCCGGCACCGGCGGTGTTCATGCCGATCACGTCGCCGGCGGCGTCGATCAAAGGTCCGCCCGAGTTCCCGGGATTGATCGCCGCATCGGTCTGGAAGAGGCCCGCCAGGGTCTCGGTGTTGCCAGAGTCGTCCTGTGCCGTGATCGTGCGGTTCTCGGCCGAGATGATCCCGGTGGTCACCGTTGGGCTCGAGCCGAGGGCGAGGGCATTGCCGATCGCCACGACCGGATCACCCACGGCAAGGGATGAGGAGTTCCCGAACGTCACCGTCGGGAGCCCGCTCGCACCATGGATCTGGAGTAGCGCGATGTCAGCAGTGGGGTCGGTGCCGATCACGGTGGCGGCGTAGGACTTCGAGCCGCCATCGAGGGTGACGGTGATCGATGTGGCTCCGTCGATCACGTGGTTGTTCGTCACGACTTCACCCGACGAGGTGATGATCATGCCGGTGCCCTCAAGGGTCTCCTGCTCCTGGTAGCCGCCGCCTCCGAGGCCGCCGAAGGGTCCGAAGCCGGAGACGTTGAGCGTCACCTTGGAGGTGACGGACACGACCGCCGGATCGACCTTCGCCGCGATCGCGGCCACATTGGGTGTCTGCTGGGAGGCCAGGTTGGAAGGCGAGGCGACCTGGACCACGTTGGCCGCGGTCCCGCCTGAGCTCGAGAGTGCGGCGGCCAGCCCGCCGCCGACGGCCCCGCCGACTAGCACGGCGACCGCGACCAGTGCCGCGGCCCTGTTCCGCCGCGAACCAGCGCGGCCGTCGGTCGAGGCCGGGTCCGCGCTGTTCGGGAGGGAAGCGCCCCATTCGCCGATGCCCGGCATCGTGTCCCCGTACTGGCCGCCCTCCGGCGACCCGGTCGGCGCCGGGGGGGCGGTGGCGACGACCGGGTCGGGGGGAGCCGGGGGGGCGGGGATGGGGGGAGAAGTGGCTCCGGATGTTGCGGGGGGGAGGCCTTCGGTGGGCTCGAACTCGGTCATGGAGGGATCTTGGCGGTCGACCCTGAGAATCGAGAAAGAGCGGTGTAAGAGTCTCCTATGAATCTCGTGGGAGTTCGTCGCTCGACGGTCGCGGCGGTCCGGCCAGGGCTCCCTTGTCCAGTCACACCGACCGCCCACCTCTAGATTGGACGGCGTGACCAGCCAATGTTGAGCTTCGACGAGGCGGCCGCCAGGGTCACCGCCCCTGGCCAACCGCTGGAGGTCGTCTCGACCGAGATCGGTGGCGTGACGTACAAGGTCTTCAAGAACGCCCCCCCGACCCTCCGGGAGATCTTCGGCAGCGCCCGCGCCCGAGGGGAGGAGACATTCCTCGTCTACGAGGGCGAGCGCTGGAGCTTCGCCGAGGTGATGCGGCACGTCGACGCGCTGGGCGCGGCGCTCGCGGAGCGCTATGGCATCAAGGTCGGTGACCGCGTGGCCATCGGGATGCGCAACCTCCCGGAATGGATCATCTCGTTCGCCGCCATCTTGTCGATCGGCGGAGTTTCGGTCTCGCTGAACAGCTGGTGGGCCGAGGACGAGCTTGCCTACGCGCTCGGGGACTCCGGGACATCGCTCGTGCTGGCCGACCCCGAGCGCGCCCAGCGCATGGCGGCCACCTGCCGCGATCGCAGCATCCCGATCGTCGTCGTCCGGACACCGGACGGCCAAGCCGCGGTAGAGGGGGCCGAACGCTACGAGGACGTCGTGGTACTGGGCGCGCCGCTCCCGAAGGTCGAGATCGGACCCGAAAGCGACGCCACGATCCTCTACACCTCCGGCACGACCGGGGCACCCAAGGGAGCGGTCTCCACTCACCGCGCCATCGTGCAGGCGCTGATGGCCTTCGGGTGCCGCCAGATGATCGAGGTGGTCCGGCAGGACGGCCAGCCGTCGACGGGCACCCAGCCGGCCTACCCGCCCGCGCTCATCCTCACGGTGCCGCTCTTCCACGTCACCGGGTGCGTGCCGGTGATGCTCTCGTGCTTCGCGAGCGGCATGAAGCTCGTGATCATGTACCGGTGGGACGCCGAGAAGGCGCTCCAGCTCATCGAGACCGAGCGGGTCACCATGTTCGTGGGCGTACCCACCCAGAGCTGGGACCTCGTCGAGTCGCCGAACTTCCACAAGTACGACACCTCGTCGTTGGTTTCGATCGCCGGAGGCGGCGCGCCGGCTCCGCCGACGCTCGTGAAGCGGGTCGACGAGGAGTTCGCCGGCGGCCGGCCCGCCATCGGCTACGGGATGACCGAGACCAACGGCTACGGCCCGGGCAACTCGGGTGACGACTATCTCTCGCACCCCTCGAGCGCCGGCCGGGTGGTGCCGATCATGGAGCTCGAGGTCCGGGACGAGGACGACCAGCCGGTCCCGGCGGGGGAGCGCGGCGAGATCTGGTTCAAGGGGCCCGTCCTCATCCGCGGCTACTGGAACCGCCCCGAAGAGACGGCCGAGGTGCTGGTCGACGGTTGGCTGCGCAGCGGGGACATCGGGCGCCTCGACGTCGAGGGCTTCATCTACGTCGAGGACCGGGCGAAGGACACGGTGCTCCGGGGCGGCGAGAACATCTACAGCGCCGAGGTCGAGGCGGCGATCTACGAGCACCCGGCCGTGTACGAGGCGGCCGTGTTCGGGGTGCCCGACCCGCGCCTCGGTGAGCAGGTCGCGGCGGCGGTGGTGCTGAAGCCGGGGGCTAGCCTCACCGTCGAGGAACTCCAAGCCCACGTCGCCGCGCGCCTTGCCGCGTACAAGGTCCCGACCCTGGTCACCATCTCGAGCCTGCAGCTGCCCCGGGGGGCGACCGGCAAGATCCTGAAGCGGGACCTGCGGACCTCGCTGTACCCCGACGCCAAGGCGCCCGCGAGCTAGTGTCCTGAGTCTGAGATTCGCGCGCAATATGTAGCCAGCGTGTCGAGGATCTCATCGGCGCTCTTGTGCCAGACAAACGGCTTCGGTTCGTCGTTCCATGTTTCGATCCAATGAGCGATCGACGCCTCAAGTTCCTTGGTGCTGCGATGCGTGCCACGTCGAAGCCACTTGTTGGTGAGCTCTGCGAACCACCGCTCGACAAGGTTCATCCACGAGCTGTAGGTCGGCGTGAAGTGCAAGCTGAAACGGGGATGGCGTAGCAGCCAGCGGTGGATCTCGGGAGTCTTGTGGGTTGAGGAGTTATCGACGACCACGTGGACGTCGAGGTCCTCGGGCACGCTTCGGTTGATGAGGTTCAAGAACCCCCTGAACTCGACGGCTCGGTGGCGATCGGTCATGTCGGCAATGACCTGGCCCGAGGCGATGTCGAGGGCCGCGTAGAGATTGGTGGTGCCGTTTCGCTTGTAGTCGTGCGTTCGACGCTCGGGCAACCCGGGCCGCAGCGGGAGGATGGGGGCGGTGCGATCCAGGGCTTGGACTTGGGTCTTCTCGTCCACGCAGAGCACCAGAGCGCCTTCGGGAGGGTTGAGGTAAAGACCCACCACGTCGCGGACTTTTTCGACGAACTGTGGATCAGGGGAGAGCTTGAAGGAGTCGACCAGATGAGGTTTGAGTCCGAAGGCCCGCCAGATGCGACTCACGCTCGACTGGCTCATCCCCGTCGCCTTGGCCATGGACCGAGTTGACCAGTGAGTGGCGTCGATGGGTGTCTGCTCCAAAGTCGCCACGATCAACGCCTCGACCTGGTCGTCGGTGATCGAACGCGGGACACCAGGGCGCGGTTCGTCGTGCAGTCCTTCCAGGCGCCCGGTGATGAACCGCCGCCGCCACTTCGACACGGTCGCTTCGCTGACGCCGAGGCGCCGCGACACTTCCTGATTGGTCTGACCGGTGGCGCACTCGAGGACGATGCGACACCGAAGCGCCAAGGCCTGCGCGCTCTTCGGCCGCCGAGCCCACCGTTGCAGCGTGTCGCGCTCGTCCTCGTCCAGGACCAGCTCAGCCTTCGGCCTGCCCCGCTCTCCCATGGTCCCCTCCCATCGTCGCCGATGAGAGGAAGAACGCGCGGAACGGGAACGAAATTCCTATATCTGAAAGAATCTCAGACTCAGGACACTAGTCCGGCGCCTCGCTCGCCTCGATCGCCAGGCGGGCGACGACCTGTTGCTCGGTGATCGTCCGCTCGGCCCGGGCGCGGCCGAGGAAGCTGATCGTCCAGTGCGCGAGCGCGGACGCTCGGTTCTTGAAGCCGGTGAGGAAGGTGAGGTGGACGACCAACCAGGCCACCCATCCGACGAACCCGGTCAGGCGGAGGGGGCCGATGCGGGCGACCCCCCTGAACCGGGCGATGGTGGCCATCGAACCGAGGTCCCGGTAGCGGAAAGGCGCGCCCGGGCCGGCCGACCCGGTCCGGACCCGTCGCAGGATCACCCTCGAGGCGTGGGCCCCCGACTGCATCGCCACCTCGGCAACGCCGGGCAGGTCGTGCAGTGCCATCATGTCGCCCACGACGAACACCTCGGGATGGCCCGGCAAGGAACAGTCGTCGAGGACCGCGACCCTTCCGGAACGGTCGACGGTCGCCCCTGATGCCTCCGCCACCATCGCCCCGAGGGGCGACGCGCCGACACCGGCCGCCCAGATCACCGTGCGCGTCTCGAACCGAGTCGTCGTCCCGTCGCTGAGCCGCACCTCGAGCCCGTGGTCGTCGATGTCGGTGACCATCGCAGCGGTGTGGACCTCCACGCCCAAACGACCGAGGTCGCGCTGCGTCCTCTTCGAGAGGCGGGGCCCGAACTCGGTCAGCACGCTCGGGCCGCCGTCGAAGAGGAGCACGCGGGCCGCGGCCGGATCGATCCGGCGGAAGTTGCGGTGCAGCGAGCGCCGGGAGAGCTCCACGATCTGCCCGGCCATCTCGACGCCGGTGGGGCCGGCCCCGACCACTGCGAAGGTGAGCCACGCGGCCTTGCGATCCGGATCTCCCTCGACCTCGGCCATCTCGAAGGCCCCGAAGATCCGGCCCCGCAGTTCCAGCGCGTCGTCGATCGACTTCATGCCCGGCGCGAAGCGGCTGAGCTCATCGTGCCCGAAGTAGGAGGTGAGCGAGCCCGCCGCGACGATCAGGCTGTCGTAGGGGAGGGTGTGGGCGGCATCGCCCTGATGCGCCGTCACGGTGCGGGCATCGAGGTCGATCGCCGTCACCTCGCCCAGCATCACGGTCGTGTGGCGCTGACGGCGCACGACGTCACGGATCGGCGGTGCGATCTCCCCCGAGGACAGGATGCCGGTCGCGACCTGGTAGAGGAGCGGTTGGAACAGGTGGTGGTTGGTCCGGTCGACGAGCGTCACCTCGACGGGGCCCCGGCGCAGCACCCGCAGCGCGAACAGCCCACCGAACCCGCCCCCGATCACCACGACCCGGTGGCGGCCGGCGTCGCCCACGGGGGGCCTCAGGTCCGTCCGGGCGGGCTGACCGTGAGGCCGGGGTCGGTCTCCGCCACCGGGGCGAGGACCGCCTCGACCGCCGCGAGCAGATCGGCGCCGAGCTCCACGTCGAGGGCCATCACGTTCTCTTTCACCTGCTCGGGCCGGCTGGCCCCGACGATTGCGGACGCCACGTTCGGGTTGTGCAGGACCCAGGCCAAAGCCACCGAGGCGGGGGTATGGCCGGCCTGCCGGCAGATCTCGGCGTAGCGGGCCACCGGCTCCAGGATCTCGTCGTGCATGTAGCGGCGGATCATCGCGGCGCCGGTCGGCGCGGCGGCCCGGCTCTGTTTGGGGGGCGGCGCGCCCGGGGCGTACTTCCCGGTCAGCACCCCCTGCGCGAGCGGCGACCAGACGATCTGGCTGACCCCGGCCTTCTCGCACGCCGGGATGACCTTCTGTTCGATGACCCGCCAGAGCAGCGAGTACTGCGGCTGGTTGGAGACGATGCGGTCGAGGCCCATCCGGTCGGCAACCGCGACCGCCTCGCGGATCTGATCCGCCGTCCACTCCGAGACGCCGATGTAGTGCACCTTGCCCGCCCGCACCAGGTCGTCGAACGCCCGCAGGGTCTCGTCGAGGGGGGTCTCCACGTCGTAGCGGTGGGCCTGGAGCAGATCGAGGTGGTCGGTCTGCAGGCGGCGAAGCGAACCCTCACAGGACTCGATGATGTGCTTGCGCGACAGCCCCCGATTGTTGGGATTGGGCCCAGTCGGCCAGAACACCTTGGTGCAGATCTCGATCGAGTCGCGTCGGACCCCCGCGAGCGCCCGGCCCAGGACCTCCTCGGCGGCGCCGCCGGCGTAGACGTCGGCCGTGTCGAAGGTGGTGATGCCGGCGTCAAGGGCGGCGCGGACACACGCCACCGCCGTCTCCTCCTCGACTTGGCCACCGTGGGTGATCCAGTTGCCGTAGGAGATGGCCGAGACCACCATCCCGCTGCGCCCGAGGTGACGGTGCTGCACGGGCCGAGCGTACCGGGGGCCACGGCGGCCCTCCTCTGGTCCTACGCTCGTTTCGATGGGCCCGCGGACACGGCCGGTGCAGGACGACGAGGCGGAGCAGCCGGGGAGTCGGGGCCGGCTCCGGATCGGCCGCGCCGTGTCGATCCCGGTGGCCGAGGTGGAGTGGCGGGCCACGACGCCGGGCGGCCCCGGCGGTCAGCACGCCAACCGGACCAACTCC
>Ga0310039_10002025_pt1 | contig 13833 bp, 10 predicted proteins | sample Sb_taG_4_FD_200460 | JGI IMG/M metagenome (GOLD analysis project Ga0310039, IMG submission 200460) | Peat soil microbial communities from Weissenstadt, Germany - Sb_50d_6_BS metaG (v2) (version 2) | ecosystem: Environmental > Terrestrial > Soil > Wetlands > Peat | place: Germany: Weissenstadt... | reverse complement strand
AGCCTCTCGCCGCGTAGCAGCGAACGTGAAACTCCCCGGGGCAAGCCCGGGGCATCAACACAACAAGCCTCTCGCCGCGTAGCAGCGAACGTGAAACTCCCCGGGGCAAGCCCGGGGCATCAACACAACAAGCCTCTCGCCGCGTAGCAGCGAACGTGAAACTCCCCGGGGCAAGCCCGGGGCATCAATACAACAAGCCTCTCGCACAGTAAAAATAGGTAAAGTACAACCCGTGATCCTTCAGGCCAGCCGGACGATCTGGACTCGGGTCGAAATATTCGGCCGGGATCGTCTGGTCCGTGTGGTACCGGCCCCCGTACTCGTCCTCGTCGTGGGCTGCGAGGGAACCCAGGACGGCCAACCGCCGGCCTTCGGCTTCGGGACTACCGGCCGGACCGCCTGGCCGGGGGAGCAGCCAAGTCCCGGGGATTCGACCGCGGGCGGCGGTGGCAATCGTCCGCATCGCCAGGGGAAGCGCCCACCGTTCGAGCTGTTCCGTCGGCATCTGGGTCGCCCGCTCTGCCAGTTTCGGATTGACCCGAATTGCGTCCTCGGCCAGCCTGCGGGCCATGTGGCCCACGGAGTTCATCGAGAAGGCCACTCCGCCCGGAATCCGGTGGTCGTGCCACCAGCGGCCGTCACCCTGGGCCGCGAAGAGGTTCACTCCCACCTTCCACTGCCGGTATTCAGAGCGCTCCGCGCGGGCGATTGTCAAGGCCAGGCTGTCGTGGAACACCTCGTTCAGGCCAGTCTGCGACAGGTAAAGCTCGCACAACCGGAGCACCCACCTTTGTAACACCGGCCCCGGCTCGGCATAGGCCAGCGCTCTCGACACGGCGAGGATGATGAACCCGTGCCTCTCTCCTGACAGCGCAGCCCGCTTCCACGTTCGGCGGTCTTCCTGAATGACCTGGCGGACGTGGTCGTCACCGCGGAACAGGTCGGCCTCGGTCACGACGCCCACCGACAGCCATCCTTTCTTGGCTGCCATGCGACCGAAGAGGCAAGGCTGGGCCGTGGACGCCAGCCATTCGAGCAGGGCGTCCGCCTTGTCCTCTCGGGAAGTTGCCGGATCGAAGAGCTGACGCTGGCACGCTTCCACCTCCGGGGAGAACGGACTCTGCTGCCGCCAAGGATCGGGCGACAACTGGTCCAGAAGGTCGGCAAGCGTATCCGTGTTCGCCATTTCAAGCCATTGTAACGCCCGGTTCGCTCACCGCAACACCTGGGCTTGTGGCCCCGCGCCGGCGCCATCCCGCTCGCGCATCAGGTGAGCACGGCCTTTCACGTCAATCCCTCGGCCTTGAAGCGCCCCAGCAATTCTATCTGCTGCTTCTCGTCGCGGCACGTCACCAGCACGTACCACTGCTCCTCCAGCGACTCGCTCCCCCTGCGTCTTCCCCATCGGCCCACGCCTTGTAGGAAAAGCCGCGGCCGCAGGGAGTGGACAGGCAGATCAGGCGCCCCTGTGACACAGCCAGCATGGGCTGCACCGCTGCGTACACGTCGTCAGGGACGCGGGCCGGCTTCATTGCCGATCAGCACCCGCACCTGCGCGGACTGGCTCGAGATGAAGGCAGACACGCTGCGCGGCCAGCGCGGACACCGTCTAGCATGGTCATGAGGTTAATCGTAAAGTAAACAGCTGTCCGATGACGCTGCCGAGCGGTTCGGCAGTTGACAGGCCGCCTGTCAGGGAGAACCCAGTCATGCCCAACACGGCTCACAACGCCACGCGGGACAGGCTCAGGGAGCAACTCGAACGGCTTGCCGGGGGGCTCGACTGGCGCGTCCCGCCAGCCTTCTCCCAGGCCATCGCGGCATTCCTGACCGCGATGGACTACGATGACCTTTCGCTCATGCGGCCCCACCTGAATGCGGCACTCGAAGCCTTCCGGGACTTCGTGCATGAGGTCATTGAGAAGCGACTCGGGAGGGCACGGCTCATTCGAGAGGCATGGCGGGGCCTGTGGGAGGAACTCGAGAAGTGCCCCCTCGAAAGCTACGATGAGGTGGGGAAAAGGCTCGAATCGATCCTCGACGAGCAACTGGAAGCATTGACCGACCTTCGAGGCGGCTGAACGGCACGCCGCAAGCGCCCGAGTCGGCGGCGCACCTGGTCGAGATCCTGGCGCGGGCGGTCCATTACGCCCACGCTCGACGACGAGCGGATCAAGGCCGGACGGACCATCGGCCAGGATTACTTCGATGAGTTGCTCGGCCGCATCCGTCAAGGAGCCTACCGTGTGGAACGCCGCGAAAAGTTGGGGGCCGGCCCTCGCCGCTGTTGCCCTGATCCTGTCGAGCGCCCCGTCTGTCCTGGGGGGGCCGATGGCCAGCCTCATCCTGGGCGTTTACCCGACCGTCAAGGGCGATGGCCCCTCCGGCATGCCGAACACGCAGCAGCTTAACCTCTCCAACGGCATCGTCGTCAGCTTCGGTTCCGGGGGACCGCCGGTCCCGGCCGGGATTACCGCGTCGTCGCTGGAAGTGCTGTTCATCGGGACCGATCAGACCCACGTTGAGCTGTTCGTGCCCGGCAACACCTCGGCGCAGACCCTCACGCTGACCGATACGTCCGCGCAGGCCGCCACCTTCGACATTCTGGAGTCGCCCAATCTGCCGGTCTTTCGGACCGACCCCCATTTCCCGCATACGGTGTTCATCGATTCCCAGGCACAACTCGACCCGCTGAGCGCGCACACGCTCGGCGGCGTCGATCTCAGTCCGTTCCTGAACGCGACGGCAACCTTCCTGCTGGACGTGGTCAACACCGACGTGACGTTCCCATCGGACACGCCGACGTTCACGTTCACCGGGAGGCCCGTGGCGGCCTTCGCCATCGGGGTGCCGGAGCCGGGCTCGTTACTGATGTGGGCCGCCGCCGCCGCGGGCGCCGTGGCGTTCGCCCGCCGCCGGCTCAGTCGGCTGCCGCACCGGTACCGCCTCCCAAAGGGTGAGGTCGTCCTCCCCGCGTGCCGACAGGCGGCGTGTGTCGGCGGCGAAGGCCGCCGCCTGGAATGGCTTGCCCGGCGACTTAAAGGCGAAGCGCTCTTGGCCGGTTTCCAGGTCCCACAGCACCAGGTCGTCGCCCGCGGTGGCCAGGGTGCCGTCGGGCGCGAACGCCAGCCCCCACACCGGCGATGGGTGCTTGCGCGCCAGCGGGCGGGGCTCGGCTCGTCCCACGTCCCAGACCTTGACCGTCCCGTCCCGGCTCGCGGAAACCAGGACGCGGCGCCGGCCGGCCGGGTCGGCCTGGGGAGCGAAGGCCAGGGCCCTGACCTCCCCCGGGTGCAGGAGGCGCGCCTCGACTTGCTGCGGCGTTTGTCCGCCCGCCAGCTGCCACAGGACCACCGCGCCGCCGCGGCGGTCCTTGGTCCCCGCGGCCAGGGCTTCGCCGTCCGGGGCGAAGGCCACGGCCCAGACCGGCCCGCCCTGGGGCAGCGGGTCACCCACTTGGTCCCCCGTGTCGGGGTCCCAGAGCCGCACGTAGCCGTCGAGCCCCGCCGAGGCGAGGCGCCGGCCGTCGGCTGAGAACGCCAGCGCCGCGATCATGCCCTGGTGCCCCTTTCGGGGCGGCCCCGCCTCCGCGCCCGTCTGCGCGTCCCACAAGCGCACGGTCCTGTCCTGTCCCGCCGTGGCCAGCCGTTTCCCGTCGGGGGAGAAGGCGACGGCGAACACCGACCCCGTGTGGCCCTGCAAGACCCGCAGCGCCCGCCGGGAAGGGTCGTACAGGATCACGTCGTGGCCGCTGCCGGTGGCCAGCAACGAGCTGTCGGGGGCGAAGGCGAGGCACGGCCGGCCGCCGTTACCGCGCAGGGGCGGGAGGGCCGGCCGGGACGGGTTGGCGACGGCCTCCACGTCCCAGCACCGCACGACGCCGTCACGGCCCACGGTGCGAAATTGCCTCCCGTCCGCGAGGACCTCCAGACCGCCGACGCCTCCCGGGTGTCCGTGCGGCGCGGCCGCCTTGCGCTCGCCGGTCGCCGCATCCCAGACGCGGAGGACGTCGCGGTCCGCGGTGAGCCGCGTCCCGTTGGGGGAGAGGGCGACGGCGCCGACCGGCCCGACGTGCCCCGCGTGCGCGCGGGACAACGAGGCGTGCAGCCTCTCGTTGGGTTTCGCGGTCAGCTTCCAGACCTTGGCCAGGCCGTCGTCGCCGCCGGTAATCATCGTCTCGTTGCCGCGGAGGGAGAAGCTCAAGGCGGTGACGGGGCCGGCGTGGGCCACGAGGCTGAGTTCCTGGAGGCGCGTCGCGACGTTCCACAGCTGAACGGTTCCCCCTTTGTCGGCAGTGGCCAGCCAGGCACCGTCGCGCGAAAAGGCGAGGCAACGGACGGGCTGGAGATGCACCGAGAACTCCTGCCACCGCGGGTCGGCAAATCGCCACAGCCACACCACCTTGCCGTCCGTGTCCGCGACAACGGCCAGGGCTTTGCCGCCGGGCGCCCATGCCAGCGTAGGGAAGGGGGCCGGCGGGGGCGGGACGGGCAGTTTCACGCCGGCGAACGGCGGCAAGGGCGGGAGGACGTCCTCCTGGCCCGCGAACGGATGGTGCAGGATGACGATTTGCGGGCCGGGGGTAATCAGGGCGACGCGCTTGCCGTCCGGCGCGAAGGCGATGGCCTGGGCAGTCCCCTCGCGCACCTGGCGCACCTGGCGCGCTTCCCGGGCGCCAACGTCGTAAAGGGTCAGGCCGCCCGGCCCGACAAAGGCGGCGAACGCGCCGTCGGGGGAGAGCGCCGACCCGCCGAACGAATCGGACCCGGCGGACAGCGTTTGCGTCTGAGGGTTGAGGAGCCGGACCAGGTGGCGCACCACGAAGCCGCGCCGATCTTCCTTGCCGGGCGCCGGTTCCAGGTCCTTGAGGCACCCTTTCGCCTCGGGGAACTTACCCAGGGTGTAGGCCTCATACCCCTGGTACGTGAGCATGCCGACGAGGGCTCGCTCCGCGTCCACCTGCGCCGCGGTAGCTTTGTCGTTCGCGTGCGACACGAGGTCGCCGATGTAGCTGTGTTGCTGTCCGCGGAGCGGACTGACAGCACCTGCTGTTCTGCCAGCAGTATCCTACCGGGACGTGCCTGCCAGGGACGGCGGGTACGAAGCTCCCGGCAGAACGTAGCCTCCTCCCACGGGAGGGCAGCCCAGGCGCAAGCCGTAACTGCGACTGCCAGCAGCAAGGTGGTCGGGAACCAGGATCGAGTGGTCAAGGTCAACCCAGGTGAAGCGTCGTCAGCGTCGTCACAAAGGACAAGCGCAAGCTGCTGTTACGCTTGGACCAAAAGGTACGTGGCCAGGTCCGGAGGCTCCGAACTCCTCCGGCGCAGATGATGAGCCACCGGCGTAGAGACGCGACCTCAACCACTCTGGTACATCGGCGGAACGTGGCAACTCCGTTGTCTTCCCTGTCTCGTACACCAAGGAGATGGGGACAGCCGCTCGCGAGAGCGACCCACGAGACAGCGGGGGTAGGATCAGGGAGCAAGCAAATGCCACTCTGTAATGGAGCGGATAGAAGGTGAGTCCCCCACGGACGACAGGCCTTCACGCGCAAGCGGGCTGACTTCCCTGTGGTCTTCCCTCACGAGAGAGCCTGGCCAACCCACGTTAAGGAGCGACGCAGATATGTCACAAGCGGCAACGCTTGCTGGTGCGGCTCCTGACGGTGCGGTCAGCTGGCATTCCATCAACTGGAACAAGGTCTACCGCGCGGTTCGTCGGCTCCAGGCGCGTATCGTGAAGGCGGTTCGAGAGGGCAAATGGCATAAGGTCAAAGCTCTGGTCTATTTGCTCACTCACTCGTTCAGTGGCCGGGCACTGGCCATTTTGCGAGTCATCAGTAACTCGGGTGCCAGGACTGCCGGCGTGGACGGAATTCTCTGGAACACGCCGGAGGCCAAGTCGGATGCCTTCAACACCCTGCGTCGGCACGGTTATCAACCACAACCGCTCCGCAGGGTCTACATTCCCAAGAGCAACGGCAAGCAACGCCCTTTAGGGATACCCACGATGGCCGATCGGGCCATGCAGGCGCTGTACCTGCTTGGTCTCGATCCCATCGCGGAAACTCTGGCCGACGGTCATTCTTACGGTTTTCGGCTGGAGCGCTGCTGTGCGGATGCCCTGGATGAGTGTCACAAAATCCTCCGAGGGCCACACGGCCGCGACACACGCGGTCCCGACTGGATCCTGGAAGGCGACATCAAATCCTGCTTTGATCGCATCGGTCACGGATGGCTACTGAATCACGTCTTCATGGACCGAGAGATGCTGAGGAAATGGTTGAAGGCAGGTTACCTGGAGAAGCACGTCCTGTTCGCCACCACGGAAGGGACCCCTCAAGGGGGCATCATTTCTCCCGTCCTGGCGAATCGAGCCCTGGATGGACTGCAACGGTTGCTGACGGAGCGCTTCGGCGCCACGCGCGGCCGGCGCAAGAAGTGTAAGGTCCACCTGGTTCGCTATGCGGATGACTTCATCATCACCGGCGCGTCGCGGCTTCTGCTGCAATATGAAGTGCAACCTCTCGTGGAACAATTCTTGAAGGAGCGGGGTCTCGAACTCTCCCACGAGAAGACCAGAATCACGCCTATCGAGGACGGCTTCGACTTCTTGGGCCAGACGATCCGGCGTCAGCGTAATGGCAAGATACTCATCAAGCCATCGCGGCGAAGCGTCAAGACGTTCTTGTCCAAGATCCAGGAAACCATCGACAGTTCAGGGAGCATGACGGTTGGCGACATGATCCGGCGTTTGAACCAACAAAGCAAAGGCTGGACGATGTACCACCGTTTTGCCGTGAGCAGTCGCATCTTCGCGGCTGTGGACGACCGAATCTTCTGGAAGCTCAGGAGGTGGTGCCGGAAGAGGCACGGGCAGAAGAGTTGGGGGTGGATCAGGAAGAGATACTGCCAACGAGCGGGCGACCGCGACTGGGTGTTCAGCGGGGTAATCCGCGACAAAGACGGCAAGGCCAGGCCAATCCGGCTGATGAAAGCAGCCGGTGTCAAGGTACTCCGCTGGCAGAAGATTCGGAGCGAAGCCAACCCGTACGATCCGTCGTGGGAACTGTACTTGGAGGAGCGGATGGCCTGGAAGATGGGCCACACTCTTGCGGGACGGGGCCGGATCGACTATATATGGAAGGGACAGGACAGTAAGTGCCTGGTGTGCCGGCAACCGTTGCAGGTTGAGGAACAACCGTGGCACTTGCACCATCGGGTCTGGCGCTGCCACGGTGGTCAGACGACGTGCGACAACCTGGAGTTACTGCACGCCAACTGCCATCGGCAGATCCATGCGCGAACGAGAGATTGATGGGCCAAGCTGCGTCCTGCGAGGGACGTTGCGGAAGGCTTGAGCCGTATGAAGCGGAAGTTTCACGTACGGTTCTTAGGGGGCGGGGAGGCAGTGATGCCTCCCTGCTACCCGACCTCCTTCGTCTTCGCCTCCGCTTGAAGGATCTCCTGATCGAGTTCGCTCAAGTGACGCTCGTTAGCGTCGATCGTCAGGGACTGGTGATCGATTACCTCGCCGCGGTACCACGTCAGTGGGCCGAGAGTGCTCGCCAGGGTCACCGCCGCGGCGCTACTCAGGATTACGCCGGCCCGTGCAGGGTGCCGCCGCGCGTACTTCGCCGCCCGCCACCACCAACCCAGCGGCCGGCGCAGGATCGGCTTGCCGTCGAGATAGCGGCGCAGCTCGTCGGCCAGCTCCAGCGCCGAGGCGTAGCGCCGCTGCGGCTCCTTCTCCAGGCAGGCCAGGCAGATCGTCTCCAATTCGGGCGGCAACCCGGGCCGGAGGGTGCGCGGCGACACCGGGTCGCGCGTGCGCACCATGTCCACCGTCTCCATCGGGGTGGCCCCCTGGAACGGCGGCCGGCCGGTGAGGCACTCATACAGGATCGCCCCCAGCGCGTACACGTCGGCCGCCGGGCCGACGTCCTTCTTCCCGCGCGCCTGCTCCGGCGCCATGTACGACGGCGTGCCCAGCAGCGCGCCTGTCGCCGTCTTCCCCGAGGCGTCGTCGAGGCGCTTGGCGAGGCCGAAGTCGGCGACCTTGGGGACCGCCTCGTTGAGCCGCGAGCGTCCCGCGAGCGCGTCGCCGGCAGCGTGCGCGGGACGCTCGCGGCCAAACGATAACAGCACGTTTTCCGGCTTCAGGTCGCGGTGGACGATGCCGTGGGCGTGGGCGTGGTGCATGGCGCGCGCCAGCACCTCGACGACCTCGGCGGCCTCGTGCGGCGGCTGCGGCTCGCCGGCCAGCTGCGCGCACAGCGACGGGCCGTTCACCAGCTCCCGGGCGAGGAACGGCCGGCCCTCGTGCTCGCCGACCTCGAAGATCTGTACGATGTTCGGGTGCTGCAACCGCGCCGCGGCCAGCGCCTCGGTGCGGAACCGCTCCCGCTCCTGGGGAGTCGCCCACTCCCCCGCCCGAATCATCTTCAGGGCGACGACGCGCTCGAGATCGGTTTGCCGGGCCTTGTAGACGACACCCATCCCGCCGTGCCCGAGTTCGCCCAGCACCTCGTACTTCGGGACGTGCGGGAAGGGCGCTTCGGGCCGATCTAACGCCGGGGCCTCCCGGCGCGTCTTGTCGCCCGACCGCGGCACGATCTCCGGCAGCAGGACGAAGAACGGCGGCAACTCGGCGGCCAGCTGCGGGAAACGCTGCTGGTATTCCTCCAGGGTCGGCGTTTCGCCCGCTTCACGCCGCAGGAGCAGCTCGTGGGCGATCAGCTTGAGAAAGGTGTCGTCGTCGCTGCCGAGCTGTGGGCTGTTGCGCAGGTAGTCTTCGACCAGGACGCGCTCGCCCTCGGCCCAGCGCCGCTGCTGGTCGCGCAGCAGCACCGTCGTGCCGTCACTCATCGTCCACCCCCGGCAGGTCCAGCGACTTGGCGAGCCGCGTCACCAGGCGCTCGTGGCGCTTGCGCATCGTGTCGGCCTTCTCCCCGCAAACCGCGGCGATTTCCTGCCACGGCCGACCCGCGCCGCGGAGCTGGATCAGGTCCCATTCTTCGTCGCTGCACAGCGAGCGGGCCTTGGCCAGATGGTCCTTGATCAGGATGTCGATCTCGTTGCCTTCGGCGGCGACGCGGCCGGCCCGTGCCTGCTCCCTGACCATCTTGTCGCGGCCGCTGCGCTTGCGCGCGCAGTCGATGGCCTTGTTCTGCGCCATCCGGTACAGCAGGCCCCGCAGCGCGTCCTCCGACTCCAGGTCGAACTGCCCCAGGCGGGCGCGGATGCAGAAGCTGGCCAGCACCGACTGCTGGATCTCCTCCGAGTCCAGGTCGGCCGGACTGAGGTGGAGGCGCACGCGCAGGACGTGGGCGAAGGTGCGGATGGCGCGGCCGTAGCGCTCGATGAACTCCACGACCGCGTCGTGGTCGTCCTGGCGCACGCGGCACAGGAGTGTGTGAAACCCGGCGGGCTCGGACATGGTCGGCCTCCTGCGGGATGGGCGCCCCTACTGTCGTACCATCGGCGCGGCTTCCCCGTCCAGGGAAAAGCGTCCCGAGAGATACATCGTGTGTGGGGACCGGATCGGACCGGGAAAAGTGCGGCAGGAGAGAATGGCTGAGCCCAGGGTCGCACAGCGCGGGCTTCAGAGTCTGTTCCGGAAGCCCCTCGCCCCTGAGTACAGGGGCGAGGGGAGGCTTCTGGAACAAACGCTGAGAAATCGAGCGAACGGCCGGGGTCCTCCTGACGCCGCGACTGCCCGCCGCGAAAAACTGTGGCCGCCGGTCCGGTTGGCGTCTTTGCGCCGATGTGCTTTTCAGTGGAGGACTGCTCCGGGGCGCGTCCCCTGGAGGCATCGTGTTCTCCGACCCTGGCACCCCTGCACACGAGGCACTCATGAAGCGTTTCCTGAACTGGCCGCGCTCTGCTCGGCTGACCAACGCGGCTGCCGCCCACCGCCCCCCTTCGGTCCGCCCCCAGCTGGAGCAACTCGACGACCGCCTGGTCCCCTCGACGAGCCCGCTGAGCAGCGCCATCAGCATCGACCACAGCGTCTACTGGCGCGGCCTCAACCTGTCCTACACCGACCGGGACTGGTACACCGTCGATCAGTCCACCGGCCGGGTCGTGGAGTTCCTGGGGACGACCCGGCACAACCTCGGCGGGCCCAGGGGCGTCTTCGCGGTCAGCGCCTCGGTCGATCCCGCCACCGGCAACGGCGAGGTCTTTGCCCTCGCCGGGTCCGGCGTCCTCTGGAAGTGCGATTCCCGCGGCCACTGGTCGGACGGGGACCCCGAGTCCTCCTTCCCCGGCTACTACAAGGGCATCAGTGCCACGCGCGACGGCGGCGTCTACGCGGTAACCGTGGACGGCCAGGACGTCGTGCATGTTGACTCCCAGTGGAATTACACCTTCCTGGGCGCGCCGAAGGGCAGGTACGGGGACTACGCCTCTGCCTCCATCGCCGCGAGCGCCGCTGGTGGCAACGAGGTCTTCGTGATCGGTCCGGACGGGGGCGTCTACGTCAACAGCGCCAACGCCTCGGGGCAATGGCGGCTCGTCGATAACAGCCACTCCTTCGTCCAGCTCAGCGCGACCCCGGACGATACCGTCTTCGCGCTGAGCAACGCCGGACAGGTCTACCAGGAGACGGAGCACGTCGGAACGGTCCACCTGCCCTGGGGAACTTTCAGCTTCGACTACTGGACGGGCGCCAACGTCTCCGGAACCAGGCACTGGCTGAGCATTACCGCCGACAGGGATGCTTCGGGCCACGACGAGGTCTACGCCATCGAGTACGCAACGGGGAATGCCTACCTCTATGACCAGGGGGCCTGGGCGTACAAGGATTCCAGCGTCTCTGACATCTCCGGGGCCGATGGGGGCTACTTCTACGACGTTAACTACAACTACTACGTCGCCAACAGCTTCCATGCGTGGCAGTTCAGCCCGCAGGGCAGTTCCCCCTGGGCCTCCCTGGGCTACGGCCTCCAGTAACCCGAGGGGGAGGGGGCCGGCGCGAAACGGCGGGTGACAGGAGGGGCCAAGGGAATGGAACGGACATAAGGATGAAATAGGAAGAAAATGGACAGCGTACTTTATTCCTCACCCGACCGGAAAAAGTAGGCTGTCCATTGACATCTGGGCGGTCGGCTCCTACACCAGCCCGAGCAACGGCCAGTTCCAGCCGCTCGCCGAGCACTTCGACGGCACGCGCTGGAGCGTGGTGCCGACTCCGGGCTTCCCGGCGGCGGGGGCGTTTGGCGTGCTCAACGGCGTCACCGCCCGGGCCGCCGACGACGTCTGGGCGGTCGGCGACAGCGGCAGCAACGGCCGATTCCAGCCGCTCGTCGAGCATTTCGACGGGAGCAACTGGAGCATCTTCTCTACGCCGAGCCTCTCGACCGGCGGCACCCTCAACGGGGTGACTGCGTTGTCCGCCACGGACATCTGGGCCGTCGGCTCGATCGGCTCGGCCGGCACCGGGGTCAATCGCGGCAACCTGATCGAGCACTTCGATGGCACCAGCTGGAGCGCCGTGCCGTCCCCGAATTCGGGCAGCTTCAGCCGCGGTAGCCTCTTCAGTGTCTCAGGCATTGCCAGCACCGACGTCTGGGCCGTCGGGCAGATCGGCCGGTGGGCGGGCACGGAGATCCTGCACTGGGACGGCCGGGTCTGGAGTACCGGGGCCGCTCCCTCCGGCGGTTCGTTGCGCTCGGTAGTGGCCTTGGCCCCCAACAACGTCTACGCAGTTGGCGCGGCCATCGAGCACTTCGACGGCACCAGCTGGAGCATCGTCGCCAACCCTGCTCCCAACGCCGGCCTGACCGGCATCGCCGCCGGCTCCGCCAACGACATCTGGGCCGTCGGCGCCTTCACCGACCCGACCACCGGCCTGGGGCAGTCCCTCACCGAGCACTTCGACGGCACGACCTGGAGCGTCATCCCCAGCCCGCGCACGACGCCGGGAGGCGCGAACATCAGCCTGCTGACCGGCGTGACGGCCCTCAGCGGCGGGACCGTGGCGGCGGTCGGCTTCGCGATCGACGCGAACGGCATCGACAACAACGTCATCCTGCAGAGTTGAGTAGGGTCAGCTGCACGCTACCGGGCCGCCGGGCCCCTGTTGAGGACCTGGGGCTGCTTCGAGGGGATAACCAGAGAAAGAGGGGAAAAATAGACGCCGCTCGAAAAGACAAGCTGTCTTTTCGAGCGGCGGCCCCTTTTCTCTTCGCGTCCCAACGGCAGTCACGACTGTTCCTCATGGCCGGCTGACCCGTTGGTCTATCGCTGGAACGAAGCGCGAGGGTAAAAGCGGGCAGGAGGCCAGCATGGCGACCTTCGATGAGGCGGCGCGGCGAGCGTGCAAGGTGGACGGCATCGGCCTGACGCTGTGGCTGGATCGCTTTGCCGACGAGTCGCCGGCTGCGGACTTCGCCAGTTGGGACGACAGCCGACGCACCTCCTGGCCGGGCGGTCCCGAACGCACCGATGACGTCGTCTGTGTGCTACGCCGTCGGGCCGACGGCAAGCCGGCGCACCTGATCGTGGAGGTGGCGACCGAACCGCGCGCGGACGACCTGGCGCGGCTGGGCGTCTACGAGTTGCTGTTGGCGATCGCGGTCCGCGGCGTGCTGGACGACGGCCCTCCGGTTTATGGAGCGATCGTTCATCTGACCGGCAGCCGGAAGGGCGGCCCGTTGCGCCTGAGCAAGTCGGCGAGCCACCCGGGCGTGCTGGTCAAGCCGATCGAGGTCTGGCTCGCCGACCAGGGCGCGGCGGACACGCTGGCGCGGATGGAGTCGGGCGAACTGGCGCTGTGCATCCTGCCGTGGGTCGTCCTCATGCGTGGCGGTGGGGAGTCACAGCTGATCGAGCGCTGGAAGCAGCTGGCGGTTCGTGAACCGGACGTGGAGAAGCGGGCGGCGTACCGCCACTTCGCCCTGGAGTTCGCGGAGTTGACCCCCGGACTGGTCAACTGGCAACGTGGTTTGGAGGGCTGGGAAATGCGTGAGTCTCAGTACAGCAAGAGCATCGAGGCCAAGGGCGAAGTGCGCGGGCGGCGAGCGTTCCTCCTCGAAGGACTTGACCTCAAGTTCGGAAGCCCCGTTCCTGAACCGATCCGTCTAGCGATTGAAGGAACCAATGACCTCAACGCGCTCGAGCGCTGGTTCCGGGCCCTGTTTACGGTGAGTTCCTGGGCCGAGTTCCAGGCGCTGATGAAACAGGAGTGAGCCCCCGCCGCTCCAGTGACGAGTCCAGTAGGGCTCACCTCGCCGGTAGACCCCACACCGGGGGTGAGGCCAAGGTGGCCAAGGTGACAGTTTGCGGAGGGAAACAAAGAGGACGCGGCTCGTTAAGACATGCTGTCTTAACGAGCCGCGTCCTCTTTGTTTCCCGCGAGACCGAGTCCCCGCACGGCCAATTCCACCGAGGCATTCGCCGACAGGTTCCCGCACCACCACTGACCCGAGGATCGAGCAAAGGCGAACACATCGCTCGAGTTCTCTCGCGCAAATGACTTGCATTGGCGACGCATAGCGATCGGCCCGATTGTCAGTGTAAGTCATTTACCATAAACGATTTTCTTTATGCTTTGTTACCGTGGCGTCGGACGCAGGCCCGCCCAGCTTCGCTCGGCGATGGTACAGACCAAGGTGACGGTTTACGCAAGTCCTTGTGACAAGAGAAGTTACGTCGAAATGGTCCAGGTCGGGACCATTTCGACGTAACCGCTATCATAGTAAGGACTTATCTAAAGTGTCATTGCGCCAGGAAGCTCAGGAAAGGAGAAAGAGATGCTGGAATGATCTCGGAAACCTTTCGTAGGAACCCTGTGGGTAACCAATCCCACCCGGCAGGGCCTAGCCAGCCA
>Ga0310039_10002015_pt1 | contig 13855 bp, 8 predicted proteins | sample Sb_taG_4_FD_200460 | JGI IMG/M metagenome (GOLD analysis project Ga0310039, IMG submission 200460) | Peat soil microbial communities from Weissenstadt, Germany - Sb_50d_6_BS metaG (v2) (version 2) | ecosystem: Environmental > Terrestrial > Soil > Wetlands > Peat | place: Germany: Weissenstadt... | reverse complement strand
GGAGAAGGTGCCGCGCAGCGGCGGATGAGGGGGGTCAACGCCTCGGCCAGTACCACCCCTCACCCGGCCGGACGCCGCCGGAGCCGTGGCTGCCTGCGCGCTGTCGAGCCGCAATTTCCCCTTGCGCTGGGTGGCGTCGGGGCCATGGCACCGGAAGCACTTGTCCGACAAGATCGGCCGGATATCGCGATTGAACCGGACGCGCCGGGGGGCCGAGCGACCGGGGCCTGGGGCCGTCTCCGGCCGGCTGTCGGCGGCGCGGGCCAGATCGGTTCCCAGCACCCGCCCCGGCCCGGGCCATGTTCCCCTGAGCTCGAGGACGCCAGGCAAGAAGTATACTTGGGAGTGAACGTAGTAAAACGTAGCAACTTACTGTACACGATCCGTCCCCGGCGCGGAACAGTTTTTCGGGCACCGGCCGGCGAGAACTCGCCGTCGTAGGAGCGCTGAGGTTGTTCTTGCAGATTCCTTCGCGTACAGTAAGTGTGCCTTTCTGCCATTGACCCAAGGTATTCCAGATCGTTGAGTTACAGTAACGATACCGGAGTCGCGGCGCGATGAGCTCGAGCGTGCAGCATGCCACCGGACAACAATCCTCGTCCTTCTTAGCCCAGCCAGGTTTCCGGCCTCTTTCCCCCTTGCCCGCGGAGTGGCGTTCGCTAGCTCACGCCTTTGTCGGCCAGGTTCGACGGCACTGGTCCGACGAGGCGATGTGCGATGGGACCGGCGCCAGGCTGACCTACGGAGACACCCTGCTGCGCGCCCTCGTGCTGGGACGTTGCCTTTCACGAACGGTCGCGGCCGATTCCTATGTGGGCGTGCTGCTTCCACCCATTGTTCCCGCCGCTGTGGTCAACCTGGCGCTCGTCCTTCAGGGAAAGATCCCGGTCAACCTGAACTACACGGCCGGTCAAGGCATTATCGATTCGTCGATCAAGCAGTGCGGCATCCGCCACGTCATCACCTCGCCCCGAGTGCTCGAGCGGTTCCAGATCGCTCCGGATGCCGGCTTGCTGATGCTGGAAGAGGTAGCCAGTCAGGTTCGATGGAGCGACAAGCTGTCGGGACTGACCCGATCGCGTCTGCTCCGGCTTGGCATGCTGGAGCGGCTGATTCCCGGGTTGGCGGGGCCAGACCTGGACTCGATCGCCACGGTGATCTTCACCTCGGGATCGACGGGGGATCCCAAGGGAGTGGTCCTCTCGCACCGCAACATCCTTTCCAACGTGCTTCAAATCGAAGAGCAGGTGCATCTGCAGCCCGATGAGGTCCTGCTGGGAATTCTGCCTTTCTTCCATTCGTTCGGCAACTGCGTCACCATCTGGACGGCTCTGTCGCTGGGCAAGAAAGTGGTCTACCATCAGAACCCGCTGGACGCGCGAACGATTGGCAAATTATGCCAGCAGCACAAGGTGACGCTGATTGCGGGCACTCCCTCGTTCAGCCGGTTCTACATCAAAAGCTGTCCGGCAGAGCAGTTCAAGACACTCACTCACCTGGTTCTGGGGGCTGAAAAGCTCAAGCCGGAACTGTACCGTGACATCAACAACTGGCTTGGCATCGAGCCGATGGAGGGCTACGGCACGACCGAGCTTTCCCCGGTCGTCGCGGTCAACGTCCCGCGCGCGATGCATCTGGCGGACGGACGCGCGGTGCACGGCAACCGGCCGGGCACCGTGGGGCTTCCCGTTCCCGGAACCATCCTCAAGACCGTCGATCCCGACACCGGCCTTGATCTTCCGTTCGGAGCCGAAGGGGTGGTCGCGGTGCAGGGACCCCAGGTGATGGTCGGCTACCTCAACCAGCCGGAGGCGACGGCCCGGGTGGTCAAGGACGGCTGGTACCTGACAGGCGACCTGGGTTACGTCGACGCGGACGGGTTTCTCAAGATCACCGATCGGCTCAGCCGCTTCTCCAAGATTGCCGGCGAGATGGTTCCTCATGTGGGCGTCGAGTCGGCGATCATGCAGATCACACAGGTCGACGAGCACCATGTGGCCGTCACTGCCGTCCCCGATCCCAAGCATGGCGAGCGGCTCTGCGTGATTTACACCGAGCTGGGCATGTCGGCCGATGAGATCCACAAGGCGCTGATGACCAGTCGCATTCCCAGGCTCTGGATCCCTTCCGTGCGCGATTTTATCCAGGTACCCGAGATTCCCATCACCGGCACGGGAAAGGTTGACCTCCGCCGCCTGCGTGATCTGGCCCAGCGGGAACCCGTTGCTTGAACCCGCCTTGTTCAGGCCCCAACCTTCTAGCCGAGACGATCCGCCACGCCGTCTGTCTGGCGATTGTCCTTGCTCTTGGGGTGCCGGCTCCACGCGAAGGCAGGTCCGTTTCCGTGATGTCAGGGTTTAATTCCTGGGACGATTTCTTAAAATATAGAGTAGTCTTCGAGTTCCGTCAGGGGGTAGGGAAGGATGAATATCGTCCTTCGTGTCATCTCAGGTCCGCACGAGGGCCAGGAATGCCAGATCAATCGAAGCGGCAGTTTCATCGTGGGGCGAGCGTCTCGAGCGGCGTTCCCGATGACCGGGGATCTTGCTCTGTCCCGCGAGCACTTCCAGCTCGAAAACTTTCCACCCCTGTGCCACCTGGTCGACCTTGGAAGCACCAATGGCACCAAAGTCAACGGACTGAGGGTCGAACGGGTCCTGCTCCGCGAGGGTGACCTGGTCGCCGCCGGCGAGAGCTCTTTTGCTGTCCACTACACCGGCAGCGGGGACGACGCCAGCTTGCGGGACACCTGCGCCGGCTGTGGGGTCCAGCTCGAGAACGGTGTGCCCTTCACCTCGACAAAGCCGGAGGAAGTGACATCGGTGCTGACGGCTCCGCGGCCGTTGATCTCCTCCCTGCTCTGCGCGGATTGCGAGGCCAGGCGGAAGCAGTTCCCCGAGACCAGTCCCGACTACCTCATCGAGGAAGTGATCGGCGAGGGGGGCATGGGAACCGTCTACCGGGCATGGCAGATCTCCCGCAACCGGCGGGTCGCGATCAAGATGATCATCGCCAACAGCACGGCCGGCGAGAAAGCCCTGAACTACTTCCACCGTGAGATCCGCGCCCTGCGCGACATGCTCATGCCCGGCGGCAAGTGCCACCCGAGCATCGTCGAGTTCTACGAGCTGTTCCAGATCGAGGGCCACTTCCAGCTCGTGATGGAGTACGTGGACGGCAAGAACGCGCTCGATTGGGTCCGGGCGCTCAAGCAGCCCATGCCGATTGCTACCGCCGCGCTGATCGGCCAGGACTTGCTCTCAGCCTTGCACTTCGCGCATAGCAAGGGTTACGTCCATCGCGACATCAAGCCTTCGAACTTGCTGGTGATGGGCCCGGTCCACCGACCGCGTGTCAAGCTTTCCGATTTCGGCCTGGCCAAGAGCATGGTGAACAGCAGCGTCTTCACGAACCTGACCCGTCAGGGCGAGGTCGGCGGCTCGATCGGCTTCCTCTCCCCCGAGCACATCCGCCAGTTCGGCGAGGTCAGGGAACCGGCCGACATTTACTGCGCGGGAGCCACGTTGTTCTACCTGCTTACCGAGAAATACCCCTATCTTGGCTTTGATCCCGCGCGGCCTGACTCTTACGAGATGATCCTCGATCATCCTCCGGTCCCGCTGCGGGCCTACCGGCCCGATGCACCGGAAGGACTGGAGCAGATCTTGCTCAAAGCTCTCAGGAAGCGGCCGCACTCCCGCTGGAAGTCGGCCGAGTCCATGTGGCAAGCCCTCCGCGCGTTCCTGGTGCCAGGCCAGTCCTGATCCGCGGGTCCCCACCGGATGACTGCCCGAATCGGATGTTCGGTCTCGTTTTGGCGACGGGGGACTTGTAAGATAAAGATTCCATGAGAGTTCGGGTCGTGATGGAAAAGCTGGACTCCGTCGAGAGGGAGCCGTCTTGCAGCGCCTGGAAACGGTGGCGATCGTGGGCGTGGGGCTGATCGGGGGCTCCATCGGGCTGGCGCTCCGTTCGCGTGGTCTGGCCGCGCGAGTCGTCGGCGTGGGCCGCGATCTGAAGACGCTCCAGGAGGCGCAGGATCGAGGGATTATCGACCAGGCCACGACCGACCTGGAAGCAGGTGTTGCCGAGGCCGAGGTCGTGGTGGTCTGTACCCCGGTCAGCCGGATACCGCAGGACGTGCGCCGGGCCGCCCAGGCCGTACCGGCAGGGGCCCTTGTGACCGACGCCGGCAGCACCAAGCGGCAGATCGTCGAGGCGATCGAATCGCAGCTTGCCGCGTCCGAAGTCTTCGTCGGAGCGCATCCGATCGCCGGTTCCGAACGCGCGGGGGCGGCCCATGCCCGCGCTGGGCTCTTGCACGACCGCGTCTGTGTGCTGACACCCACCCCGCGGACGTCGGCCGCTCGTCTGCAACGGGCCCGCGACTTCTGGGGTGGACTGGGCTGTCGCATGCTCGAGATGAGCCCGGCCGAGCATGACGAGGTACTGGCCTACACGAGCCACCTCCCACACGCGTTGGCCGCGGCGCTCGCCTTGTCCGTGCCCGCCGAATGGCTGGCCCTGGCAGCCGGGGCATACCGCGACGGCACCCGCGTCGCGGCTGCCGACGGCGGCCTCTGGACCGCCATCTTCCGCGACAATCGAGGCCCGCTCCTCAAGGCCCTGGGTACGCTGGAGGAACGGGTGGCCGCCTTCAAGTATGCTGTGATGACCGATGACGAGGTCGCGATTCGCCAATGGTGGGACCAGGCGCGACACCGCCGGCGTCTCTTCGAAGCCCGACAACCCAGCGCAAACCAGGACGATTGACTAACTGACACCGTTTTCCAACGACCCTTGACGACCCGCCCAACTGCTCTGCTACGCCTTGGAAATCCATCCCCCTGGCGGGCCATTGAAAATCCTTGATGAATCTGAACATTGCTCCTTGAACCATGATGGCTAAGCATGCTTTGGCACCTTGAAATTCATCCTGCCCCGGGTTATCCCGACCTGGTTGGAAAGCGATTGTCGGTCGAGGCGGCTGAGTCCGGGATTCCGGGCCCCTGGACGATCGCGGCCAGTCGCGGCTTTCTGGTCGAAGGGACACTCCGCCAGGAAGACATCGATCGCGCGGCCCGGCAGGTGCTGGCCGATCCGGTGGTCGAGTCGTTCCAGATCCATCCCGTTCCGTCGCCCGCCGTGGCGGACCGGTCGGTCGTCCACGTACTGCCCAGGCCCGGTGTGACCGATCCCGAAGCCGAAAGCGCGCATGCGCTGCTGTGCGAGCTTGGCTTCGCCGTGGAGGGAGTGCGAACCATCCGCAGCTACAGGATCGACGGGCCGGCCGAACAATTGCCGCGCTTGATCCAGCGCGTGCTGGCCAATGAGGCGGTCGAGCAGTCCGCCCTTGGCTCCTTGCCGTTCGATCATCTGGGCCAGGGGCAGCATTACGAGTTTCGGCTGATCACCGTGCCGCTCCGCGCGATGGATGTCCAGGCACTCCTGGAGGTGAGCAGGTCGGGACAGCTCGCGCTCAACCTGGCCGAGATGCGGACCATCCAGCGGCACTTCACCGGGCTCGACCGCGACCCGACCGACTGTGAGCTGGAAACCCTGGCCCAGACCTGGAGCGAGCACTGCTCGCACAAGACGTTGAAGGGCAAGATCGAGTTCGAGGGGCGGATGATCGACAACCTCCTCAAGCAGACCATCTTCGCCGCGACCAAGGAGCTGGGGCTCGACTGGCTGGTCAGCGTCTTCACCGACAACGCTGGTGTCGTTCGCTTCGACGACGAGCACGACGTCTGCTTCAAGGTCGAGACGCATAACCACCCCTCGGCGATCGACCCCTATGGTGGGTCAAACACGGGAATCGGCGGAGTGATTCGCGACGCCCTGGGCACGGGCCTGGGGTCCAAGCCCATCTGCAACACCGACGTCTTCTGCGTGGCCCCTCCCGACCTGCCGGCCGACCGGCTTCCCGCCGGCGTGCTCCATCCCAAGCGCGTGCTCAAGGGGGTCGTGGCCGGTGTTCGCGACTACGGCAACCGGATGGGCATTCCCACGGTGAACGGGGCGCTCGCGGTCGACCCGGGCTACCTGGCCAACCCCCTGGTATTCTGCGGCACCGTGGGCGTGCTGCCCCGGGGCAAATCTTTCAAGAAAGTTGAGCCGGGCGACCGGATCATCGCCATCGGTGGACGGACCGGGCGCGACGGAATCCACGGGGCCACCTTCAGCTCGGCCGAGCTGACCGGCCAGAGCGAGTCGATCTCCGGCGGCGCCGTGCAGATCGGCAACGCGATCACCGAGAAGATGGTCCTGGACGTCATCCTCCAGGCGCGTGACCGCGGGCTCTTGCACGCGATCACCGACTGCGGCGCGGGCGGGTTCAGCTCGGCCGTCGGCGAGATGGGGGCCGAGCTCGGCGCCGTCGTGGACCTCGAGCGCGCTCCGCTCAAGTACCAGGGGCTCTCTTACACCGAGATCTGGATCTCCGAGGCCCAGGAGCGGATGGTGCTGGCGGTGCCCCCGGAGTCCTGGCCCGCACTCAGCGCGCTCTGCGCGGCGGAGCAGGTCGAGGCGACCGAGCTGGGCGAGTTCGTGGCAACCGGCAGGCTCATCCTGCGCTATCACGGCCAGGTCGTGGCCGATCTGGCGATGGAGTTCTTGCACGAAGGGCAGCCCCCGGTCGTCCGGCAGGCCAGCTTCACACCCCCGCCTCAGGAGGCCCTGGAGCTGCCCCCGCGCGGCGATCTGACGGCCGACCTGCTGGCCCTGCTGGGACACTGGGACGTTTGCAGCAAGGAGTGGATCGTCCGCCAGTATGACCATGAGGTCCAGGGCCGGACCGTCATCAAGCCGCTGGTCGGCCGGTACGACGACGGGCCGGGAGACGCCGCCGTCATCTTGCCGGTCCGCGGCTCGTTCCGCGGCCTGGCCGTCGCGTGCGGCATCAACCCGCGGTATGGCCGGCTCGACCCCTTCGCCATGGCGGCCTGCGTCATCGACGAGGCCGTCCGCAACTGTGTCGCCGTGGGAGCCCATCCCCGGCGAATCGCTCTACTGGACAACTTCTGCTGGGGCAGCACCGAGCGCCCGGAAACTCTCGGATCGCTCGTGCTCGCCGCCCAGGCCTGCCACGACCTGGCGCTTGCCTACCGGACGCCGTTCATCTCGGGCAAGGACAGTCTCAACAACGAATACGCCCACGAGGGAAAGAGCCTGGCCATACCTGCAACGCTGCTGATCAGCGCGATCGGCCAGGTGCCCGACGTCCGCCGTTGCGTCACCATGGACTTCAAGGAGCCGGGAAATCTCGTGGTGCTGGTCGGCATTACCCGTCACGAGCTGGGAGGCTCGCTCTGGGCGGCGATGCAAGGGCAAGAGGGAGGCAATGTGCCCGGCGTCGACCCCGATCTCGGTCAGAGGGTGTTCCGGGCCGTCTACCTGGCGATCAGCCACGGGCTGGTCCGGAGCTGCCACGACTTGAGCGATGGCGGATTGGCCGTGGCCCTGGCCGAGATGGCCATGGCAGGCGGCCTGGGGGCGGACATCTCACTCCGCGACGTCCCGTGCGAGGACGACGCCGCGCTCGACCTCGTGCTCCTGTTCTCCGAGTCACCCAGCCGGTTCCTGCTCGAGGTTCCTGCCCAGCATCACGCCGCCCTGGCTGACCTGATGGGCAACTTGCCGTGGGGCCGCCTGGGCGAGGTCGGTTCCAGCCCACCTGGACCAGGAACCGCGCCCCCGCGGCTGGCCGTCACCGGGCTCGATGGATCGGTAGTGATCGAAGCCCCGATAGGCGATCTGAAAGCAGCCTGGCAGCAGCCCCTGCGCTGGTGAAAAAGGCGAATTGCGGGAAAGCCAGGTCGTGTTCCGGCACCCTCTTATCATGGCTGATCCGAGAAGCTAACACATAATCGAAAGGGAATTTCTTATGGTAAAATTTGTCACGTTCGTGGATGGGTCTAACCTGGATGGAGTGTTGAAGCACCTGAACTTGCGCGTCGACGATTACGGGGCGTTTTATCGTCACGTGTTCGAGCAGAGTGTTCATTACTGGGGCCGCACCTTCGCGGAAGGCGCCAACTGGCCGACCGCACAGCACTCGCGTATTTACTGGTACGTCGTGGGCAAGATGGACGAGTGGGACCTGAATGATCCCAAGGCCGAGACCCGCCTGCGAGCCCGGTTCGAGATGAACCCGAGGCTGCGCGACGCCTACATCGAGGACGTCAGCCGCAGGTCGCCTGACCTGCCCGCCGACCGCCGGATCGAGGAAGCGTGGAACCTTTGTTTCGGTGAGACCCGCGACTGGTACGACAACAAGCGCCGGGCGCTCGAACGGAAGAAGCGGTTTTACCACGGGGTCCAGTCGGCGACCGACTTCGTCGAGATCCGCCAGGAGGGCCACTGGAAGGTCGACTTACTGCACCACACCGTCAACGAGAAGGGACTGGACACGAGCCTGGCGGTCGACATGGTGGCGCTGCAGGACACCTACGACATCGCACTGCTCATATCCGGCGACGCCGACGGCATCCCCGGCATCAACTACGTCAAGGGACGGTCCAAGCACGTCGGCGTGGCCGAGTTTCGTCGCGGTTCCCCGGCTGACTTCCCCGCCAAGGGCACGTCGTCGCGGCTCAAGATCGCGGCCGATTTCGTGGTTCAGGTTTACGAGTCCGAGCTGATCCGTCGCAACCTGGCCTACCGCGCCGAGCCCGATTACCAGGCGGGCTTCAACCCCGGCGACGGCGGGTTCTGATCATTCGATGGAGTGGGTGAAGCCCACCGATGCATTTTCTTGTTACTCATTGATTGGTGGGTTTGCCCACCCCAGGTTGAGCCCACCATGAGCACGATCGCCACCCCCCGCGTGCTTGTTTTGCGTGCCCCCGGAACGAACTGCGACGAGGAGACGGCGGCTGCCTGGGAGCTTGCCGGGGCCCGTGCCGAGACCTGGCATGTGGGCCGCCTGCTCGAGGCACCCCAGGCGCTTGATGGTTTCCAGATCCTGACCATTCCGGGCGGTTTCTCCTATGGCGACGACCTGGGCGCTGGCCGGATCCTGGCCACCCGGCTGGGTCACGCCCTGGGCGACGCCCTGCGGCGATTCCACGACTGCGGCGGCCTGATTGCGGGCATCTGCAACGGCTTCCAGGTTCTGGTCCGGTGCGGCCTCTTGCCTGGCGGATCGTTCCCTGGGGCGGCGACGCTCGCCCACAACGATTCAGGACGCTTTGAAGCGCGCTGGATCCGGCTCTTGCCCCGGCCCGGTCTCTCACCTTTCGTCGCCTTTGCAGAGCCCATCGAGCTGCCCGTCGCTCACGGCGAAGGAAAGTTCCTCACGGCCGATCCCCGGGCATGCCAGGCGCTCGATGAGGCCGGCCAGATCGTGCTGAAGTACGCCGACGAGCACGATCGACCGACCATGAACTACCCGGCCAATCCGAACGGTTCGCTGCTTGCCGCCGCGGGCATCTGCGACTCCTCGGGCCGGATTTTCGGGCTCATGCCGCACCCGGAGCGGTTTGTCGCCGCCATTCATCATCCGCGGTGGACGCGGCAGGACGGCAAGGACACTTCGGAGGAGGGCCAGGGCCTGCGAATCTTCCGCAGCGCGGTCGCGGCCCTGGCCTGAATGAGCGGCGGCGACGCTCAGGTCGTGTAATCCGCATTGAGCCGGACATACTCGGCCGTCAGGTCGCACGTCCAGAAGCGAATCCGGGCGTCCCCTCTGGAGAGCAGCAGGCGAAGGTCGACGTCCCGGTTGGCTCGTAGTGTCGCCGCCAGTGCCGGCGCATGGAAATCGGTCGGGACACCAGCCTGGTAGACGGCAACGCCGTTGATCCAGAGTGACAGCTCCTCTTCCGCGAACGGAACTCCCGCATATCCGGCGGCCGAGACGATCCGGCCCCAGTTGGGATCTGCGCCGTGGATGGCGGTCTTCACCAGGGGGCTGTCGGCGACGGCCCTGGCAATGCTCCGCGCCTCTTCCCGGGTCTCACATCCCTCGACGTCGATCGTGATGAAGTGAGTGGACCCTTCCCCGTCGGCGGCCATCATCCGTGCCAGCGCCTCGCAGGCCGAGCGCACCAGCGCGGCGAATGCCGTCAGATCGTCGCCGCGGAGGACGGGTTCGGTCGCGGCCGTGCTCGAGAGGATCAAGACCGTGTCATTGGTGCTGGTATGTCCCTCCACGGAGATGCAGTTGAAGCTGTTCTCGACCGCCTCGGAGAGGATCGGCTGAAGGTCATTGGGCCAGACCGGGGCATCGGTGAGCAGAAAGGCGAGCATCGTCGCCATCCGCGGGCCGATCATAGCCGCCCCCTTGGCCATGCCGAAGAGTGTGAACGTGCCGCTCTCGCCCTGGTGTTGCAGCGAGACGACCTTGGCGCGGGTGTCCGTGGTCAGGATGGCCTGCGCGGCGGTCTGGAAGCTGCTCTCATCGGCGGAGAGCTGGTTGCTGACCTGCGACAATCCTTCCTCGAGCCGATCCATGGGGAGCTGGTGGCCGATGACGCCCGTCGAGGCGACCAGAATCTGCCCGGGCCGGCATGCCAGGAAATAGCCTGCCACCTGGGCGGTCCTGGCGACGTTGGCCGCGCCCTGGGCACCCGTGGCCGCGTTGGCATTACCGGCGTTGATCACCACCGCGCGGATGTCGTCGGCCGGCAGGTGATCGCGGCACCACCGCACAGGAGCGGCACACACCCGGTTGGTGGTGAACGTCCCCGCCGCCGCGCACGGACCATCGGCGGCCAGCAGGGCGAGGTCCAGCCCTCCCGAGGGCTTGATCCCGGACTTCACGGCGGCTGCCCGGAACCCGCGGGGAATGATAAGATCCTGTGAACTCTCCATTCGCATCGCTCCCTTGTTCCTGGAAGCTCAAACCTTCTCGCAGTCCCTCAGCATAGCCCAGTCCGGCCAACGGCAATAGAACCGTTGAGTTTGTCGATCACAAGCCTGAAGCGCAAGCGAAGGTCATACCAAGACTTGGAAAAGGCCTTCGCTTGCGCTTCAGGCTTGTCAATACCCGCCAAGCCAGAGAGGCGGAGGCTCGATCCTGATCTGCGGCTTTCTTGCCCTGCTTCGGGCCCTCGATCACGGTGCGCCAGCTCTTGCCGGTCGGTCCGGTCCCGACGACTTTCCGAGTCGTACGGAAAGCACCAGTTGAAGGCGTGCCAGCGGTTTTTCTGAAAACTCAGGCGGTTTACGTGACTGACGTAGCATCTAGGAAAAGATTGCTTTTTGGGGGGTTTGGACTACTGGGAAATTTGGAGAAAGTTCTTGAAGCCACTGGCTTTGGCGTGTCGAAGTCTATCTGTGAGTTGGCGGTTCCGAACCAGAGGCGGAGTCTCATGGTCCGTGGATCGATGAGCGCCGAAGTTCGTCGGGAGTGTACTCGTGGAGCGTCCGATGTTGAGAAAACTACCGTTGGTTGCCCTGATGGCCCTGGGAATGGGGCTGGGGGTTGCCGCGCGCCCGGCCCAGGCAGCGAGTTATGCTGGTGGTGCCTCGTTGCGTATCTGCCCAGTTCCCCAGGAGTGTGTCTGCCCAGTTCCCCAGGAGTGTTGTGGGCATGTCCAGTATCAACTCCAGTGTCAAACGGTTCTCCAGAACGTGCAGGAGACCGTTTATGAGACGCAACAGATACAGTGCGTGCGGACCGTCTGCGAGACGGTTTTGCAGCCAAGGATCATCACGACGACCCGAAATGTGGTCGAGCAGCACGTTCGCGAGGAGGTCTACACGGTCAATCGGCCCGTGTACCGCACGGTGAGCCGCGAGGTTCAATACACGGTGCAGCGACCGGTGACCCGAACGGTCTGGAAGGACGTCTGCTATACCGTGTACCGCCCGGTACGCGAGACCCATTACGAGACCAAGTTCTACACGGTCAATCGCCCGGTCCGGGAGACGACGGTCAAGACCTGCGTCTACAACGTCTGCCGGCCGATCCGCGAAACCTCGTTCAAGGACGTGACCTACACGGTCTGCCGTCCGGTGAGCGAGACGGTTTTCCGCACCGTGAACGAGACGGTCTGCCGTCCGGTCCAGGAAACCTGCTACAAGACCGTTTGCTACACGGTCTGCCGCCCCGTCCAGAAGGTCTGCTATCGGACCGTGCCCTACACCGTGCAGGTACCGGTGCAGACCACGGTGCTGCAAAGCCAGCCGACCACCGTGATGGTGCCGGTGCGCCAGACGGCCTACAAGCAAGTGCCCTACACGGTCTGCCGCCCGGTGAGCGAGACCGTGATGAAGGAGTGCCGCTACACCGTGCAGGTGCCGGTCCAGCGGACCGAGATCAAGACCTGCTCGTACACGGTCTGCCGCCCTGTGCGTGAGACCGTGCTGAAGGAGTGCCGCTACACCGTTTGCCGGCCCGTCCAGTTGACCACGATGAAGACCGTGTGCAAGACGGTCTGCCAGACAGTCTCCGAGACGCAGTATCGCGACGTCTGCGAGCAGGTCTGCGTGCCCAGGACGGTCACCAAGCAGGTCACACGCGAGTGTGGCGAGTGGACCGTGCAGCAGACCTACATCCCCGGCAAGACGGTCTGCGTCAATGGCTGCCTGGTCCAGTGCCCGCCCACCTTGTGCGAAAAGAATGTGTGGTGCCCGAGGACGGTCGTTGAAAACGTGAACTGCACGGTCTACGAATCGCAGACCATCCGCAAGCAGGTCCCGGTGACGGTTTGCAAGCAGGTGCCGACCACGGTCACCGAGCAGGTGCCCGTCACGACCTGCACGACGGTTGCCGAGGAACAGGTCAAGCAAGTTCCCGTCACCATCTGCCGGACGGTCCAGGAAACGGTCACCAAGCAGGTTCCTTACACCGTCTGCGAGTACGTGGCGCAAGAACAGGTCAAGCAGGTTCCCGTCACCGTCTGCCGGATGGTCCAGGAGACGTGCGTCAAGACCGTGCCCTACACGGTTTGCACGACCGAGGCCCGCACGGTCAACCAATGCGTGCCGGTATGCGTGACCAAGATGTGCAACAGGACCGAGTATCGCCAGTGTCCCTATATGGTGACCAGCTATGTGCCCGAGCAGCAGGTCAAGCAGGTACCGTACACGGTCACCCGGACGATCCGCGAGACCCGCTGCAAGCAGGTCCCCTGCACCGTCACGCGAATGGTTCCCCAGACGTGCGTCAAGCGCGTGCCGGTGACCGTTTGCCGGATGGTGACCGAACAGCAGGTCAAGCAGATTCCAGTGACCATCTGCCGGAACGTCTGCGAGACCCGGTCGTGCCAGGTTCCGGTGACCACCTGCCGGACGGTGGCCGAACCGTGCGTGCAGAAGGTCTGCCAGACCGTCTGCGAGATGGTGGCCGAACCCTGCGTGAAGACCGTATGCCAGACCGTCTGCGAGATGCAGACCGTTCAGTGCGTTCGCAAGGTTCCCTACACCACTTGCCAGCAGGTCGTCGAGTCCAAGACGATCATGTGCCCGGTGACCGTGCAGAAGCAGGTGCCCGAGACCAAGACGATTTGCGTGCCCAGGACGATCTGCAAGCAGGTGCCGGTCGAAGTCTGCGTCCGCGTGCCCGTGACGACCTACTGCGCGCCGGCGGCCGTGCTGCCGTCGTCCCAGAGTGTGGTCGCCTCGAGCCAGTCGCTACCGGTGACCACCGTCCCTCCGTGCGACCCATGCGACACCCGCCACCCCCTCTTCGGGCGGCTGAGCGGTCTCTTTCAACACTGAGTCGCGGGCGATCGCCTTCGACCGCGTGATCCATCACAGTCCTTCGACGCTCCACAACGACAGGCGCCCTCCGGGTTCAAATCCGGGGGGCGTTTGTTTTTTCCAGAGGGCGTTGTTCATCCGCCCAGGGCCATGTTTATCCCCCCAGGGCGTTGCCCTTGAAACGGTTAGCGCGGTTTGCTCGCGCATT
>Ga0310039_10002011_pt1 | contig 13881 bp, 10 predicted proteins | sample Sb_taG_4_FD_200460 | JGI IMG/M metagenome (GOLD analysis project Ga0310039, IMG submission 200460) | Peat soil microbial communities from Weissenstadt, Germany - Sb_50d_6_BS metaG (v2) (version 2) | ecosystem: Environmental > Terrestrial > Soil > Wetlands > Peat | place: Germany: Weissenstadt... | reverse complement strand
ACACCATCAGCGCGGTGGACGACCCCGCCGGAGACGAGCGCGCCCTCTGGGACGGCATCAGGTAGCCCGAGCTCAGCACGCTAGGCAATGAATGTGGCACCGTACCTGATAGAGGGGTGTTGTCTAAGTCCCACATCGGTTCAGGCAACCCGGTGCGTCGGCTAAGGATCGAAGCGACGTACCCACTCTGATCCCTCCGCCGGTTTGTACCACCTAGCTACCGTGCGAGACAACGGTTTTCACGTCAACCCAGCGCTACCACGCAGATATCCGGTCTTCGTCATGGCGCGCGCCTGGCGGCGCGCCACGATCCCGCCAGCTACCCGTCGTATGGGTGTACCGTCCGCCATGGAGTCTACGATTCACTCAGCCCTCCGGGGACGGCGCCCGCGGTTCCGACAACCCCCGGCCGCCTGCACCGTCACCCCCCAAGCCCATGCCCTGCTCCTGCCTATCCGCCAGCTTCCCCGCCGCCGCCGTAGCCCTAGGCTTATGAATCTCCAGATCTTTCTTCAGCTCGCTGATTTCTCTCCCACGGTCACGCCGCTGGGTGAGATACCCAACCAGGCACAGGACAAGAATCACAGCCCCAGCCCCCGTTAGTACCCACAGAACGTTCCTAGCCCCCGACTGGGCGGCCGACAACGTCAACGCTGTCACGAGCGTACTTGCCGCCAGCGAGGCGGCGGCGCCGGCGCCGAACAACCACAAGTCCGCCCAGCCGCCCGCTTTACAACCGTCAAGGCGCTCAATGAGCCGGTCATAATCGCGGACGCTAATCACCACGCCGGGCTCCTCCGTCTGCGAGACGGCGTACTGCTGGGTCACATACACCGAGCCTTTCCGCGCCGCCACCATCTACGGTCCCGCCTCTCGCCTCTCATCCACTCTGGCCGAGAGGAAGTCGGGCAACCTCAGCTCGACCAGCGTCTAACCGCCACTGGCAAAGCTGAGTCCTGCCCGACGTCGCGGAACTCAGGGGGGCGCGGCACCATGAAGGTGAGACACGCACCCAGGGTCATGTGCCTACCCTGTGCCTCAATAGGAGCTTCACCGGCTGACCCCGAACACGTCGGACTTCAAGGCCCACGCGGGACGCTCCAGGCAGCCTCAGTCGGGACTGCCTGGCTTGAGAGTAGTCATGGGGACAGTATTGGTCAAACACATCAGATATCGGCGCGCCGCAATCCCCGGCCGCCACGGCGCGACGTCCGCGTTGGATGGCGCTTGCCGGACCTGACAGGATAAGCCGGTATGGCAACGGCGAAGGCAGCACGCCCGCACTACCTCCCCGCCAGCCTGATCGGCGGTTTCGGTGAACCTGATACCGGCAGCGACAGGCACACCGGCCACCTGCGGTACGCCTGGGTATGTGTGCGGCGGACAGGCGACCCTGGAACGGTCAGCCGGGTCCGGGCAGACAATGTCGCCATCCAGAACGGCGTGTACGACGTTGCCGAACCCGGCCCGGATCTCCCCGCCGACTACGCGGAGCAACTCTGGCAGCAGTACGAGGGTGCGCTGCCCGGAGCCATCAGTGCCCTAGAGAACGGCTCCTGGACACGGGATGACTGGCAGACCGTGCTCTGGCACGTACAGTCCCAGTCGATCCGGCATCCCGATTTCGCCCGGGCCGTGCACGAGCATGTCGGCGAGGTGGTCGCTGCGGAGCTACGTCCGGACGACATACAAGCCGAGCGGCAGCGCACTTATCAGGACACCCGCGCCTGGATGGCCCGCGCGAGATTCGCCGTGTTGAGGCACCACAAGCCTGCCCAGCGCTTCCTGACCAACGACAAAGGCTATGTTCCGCTTCATGATGTGGCCCGCGACCTGCGCGGGGTGGTGTTCCCGCTGTCAGGACTAGTCGCCGTGCTGATGGTCGTCGAGGTTGCCCGGCAGGGTGACAACTATGAGCAGGGGCCGCTCGCCGAACGGACCCTGAACCCGAAGGGCATGGAGATCATCAACGAGGCCGCGTGGGACACGGTCGGGATTAGGTGCGTGATCGGCCATCCCGACGATGAACCGGCGATCGCGGCCCTGACCACCGGCGAGAAGACTGTGCGCATGCCGGACCTGGGACCATACCGTGGTAATCGAGAGCCAGGCATGTTCGACTGGGCCAGCCCCGGGCTGCATGATTCACCGGAAATTCCACCAAGCTCGGATCTTCCGCGGAAGTTCTAAGGGCCATAAGGCTACGTTCCAAGTCTGAAATCCGCTGTGCGAGACGACTCACCATCGAAGCGTCGATCCAGCTCTGACATCACGGAAAGTAGCGGCCCGAGGCCCGCGAACAAGAAGACGACAATCACAGATATCCCAGCTCCGCCCGTGGCCGAGAACCGGGCCACGGGCCACGACAGTGACCACGGAACCAGCAAGCTCACGAAGGCGGCCCACCCTCCCACCCCTGGCGACCCGGATCCGCCGCACGGACCATCCCACGCACGTTAGCCGCCATCCAAATCCTGACACACAGGAGTGTCCGCCTTCTCACACAAGAGACGGACAGTAGCTCGCTTCTGCTGCTTACCGCGACGCGGACCCGTAGGCTGCGATCTTGGCCCCGTGCCCTGTTCGAGGTCAGGACGGAGATCCTGGAGCGCTGCGAGTGAGGTTCGACGGTCGGACGGTCGCCATAGCCCTGGCCTCTGTCGTGGTGGCTCTCCTATTCGGTGCCATAGCAGACACTAAGTCCGGAGCAGCCGCTGGTGCGCTAGCGGCGCTAGCGTCACTGCTGGCAGGGGCTGTCTTCTGGGCTGCCACGGATCAGTGGCAACGACACACCGCGCGGGTGAACAAGCGTCAAGAGGCTCTCAGCAGGTTCGCGCCCCGAGAACTGACGGACGCCCTTCCCGTGGCCCAATACCTGTGGCCAGAGGAGGCCGTAGTGCCTTTCCGCGCCCGCCCGGAGCTAGATGAGCTCATGGCCTGGTGTGTCTCCGGAGGTCACGCGGCGGCGCGGCTCGTGACCGGGGAAGCGGGCGCTGGTAAGACACGCCTCGCACGACAGCTCACAAACGAACTGGCTGCAAACGGGTGGCAGCCGCTATGGGTGCCGCGCGGCTCCGAGAGCGATGCAATCGAGGCAGTGCGAGCGACGGGGCAGCCCTGCGTGCTGGTCGTGGATTACGCCGAGACCCGCAGCGGCCTCGCAGGCATGCTCGGCGACCTGGCCACCGATCAAGACGGTCCCGATCTCCGGGTGCTACTGCTGGCGCGCAGTGCCGGAGAGTGGTGGCAGCAGCTACTGGCCAGCGCTGAGAGGCAGGCCACCTCGCTGCTTGAGGCCCATACGCCGATCGCGCTGGGCCCGGTCCTGGCCGCAGGCGGTCCACAGGAACTTTTCGACGATGCTGTCACCGCGTTCGCGCAGAAGATGGAGATACCACGGCCTGATGCGCCGCTGAGGTTGACCGAGACAGATCCGGTAGTCCTCGTAGTGCATGCGGCGGCATTGCTGGCCGTAGCCGATTCCGCCACCGGCGGGCAACCACAGGATCAGGCCGTATCTGGACAGCAGGTGATACAGGCCCTGCTGCAGCATGAGGCCCGGTACTGGGCACGCACCGCGGCGAGCCGGGGCCTAGACCTGGACATCAGCGTGCTGCGTCTCGCAGTCGCGCTGGGATGCATGATCGGCGCGGACAGCGAGGCCGCTGCGGTCGCGCTGCTGGCTCACGTACCTGACCTGGATTCAGCCGAACGCCGAGGCCGGGTGGCCCGGTTGCTGCACGACCTGTATCCCGCACCACGCGAGAATGACACGCAGGAGCGGGAGTGGCTTGGCCCGCTACGTCCCGACCGGCTGGCAGAGCAACTTGTGACCGGCGAGCTGACCAGCCGCCCAGGACTGATCCCGCCGCTGTTCAGCGAGCTAGACGACGCCTGTGCCACCCGGGCCTTGACCATACTGGCGCGCGCGGCCCTAATCGACGATCGCGCTGTAGGCCTGCTCCGCTCTGCACTCGCCGCCGACCTTGACAACCTAGCCGTCCCTGCGCTTTCGGTAGCAGTAGAAACCAACCCGATGATGGGAGAGCTGCTGAATCAGGCTATAAGCGCCCAGCCAGTCTCCCGAGAGACACTCATGCGAATCGCTGCGGCCCTCCCTTATCCCTCATCTGCACTCGCTGCACCCGCCGCTGCGGTACTCCAACGGCTGGCAGACGGATCTACCGACGATGGCCCGCGCGCCAGATGTCTCATGAAGCTGAGTAACAGGCTGGGTGAACTGGAACGGCCGGAGGAGGCCCTGACCGCGATCGAGGAGGCCGTGCGCATCCTCCGCGAACTTGCCAAAGACCGGCCCGATCTATTCCTGTATAACTATGCCTGGGCGCTAAACAATCGGGGAGGGCGCCTGGCGCGGCTAGGGCGGCTGAATGAGTCTAGGGCCGATGTCAGACAGGCCGACGGCATATTCCGTCAGCTGGCCCAGGGGCGTCCCGACACGTTCTTCCTTGAGACCGCAGTCTCGCTAAACAACCAGTCCATGAACCTAGCCGACTCAGGACAACGAGAGGAGGCCCTGTCCGCGATTGAGCAGGCCACCGGCATCTATGAGCAGCTGGTCAGGGCCAACCCTGACACGTTCCTGCCTCTGTACGCTGCAGCACTACACAACAAATCCAAGCACCTGGCAGACCTAGACCGGATAGAGGATGCCCTTGATGCAATCGAGCAGGCCACGGACATCTACCGTCCACTAGCCAAGAACCGGCCCGACGCGTTCCGCCCAGCCTTCGTAGACGCGCTACACACCTTCGCAGACGTGTTGTCAATGCTCGGCCGAGATGCGCAGGCTTCCGAGATACGTAACGAAGCTGCTGCCGAGGATGGCCGCTAAAAAGGCCAACTACGAACTTCGTTTCGAGTGGTCCCACCTTTCAAACTAAGCAGGCGACCATCGAAGCCACGGTCTACCTGTAACAGTCGGCGCCAGCAGATACGATCCAACCCTGCACCACCCAGGTACCCGCCCTCGCTTGTGCATGCTCGTCGAAACTGCGCCATCCGGACACGGCGACCGCCAGACTACTGTCGTGCTGAATGAGATATTCGTCGGGCGCCGAGACGAGCTTGCCCGCTTTACCGCCCTGCTGCGAGAGCTAACGGAGGTCAAAGGGACCGGGCGCAGGCGATGGCGGCATCCGCAGCTCTCCGGCGACGACCCTGCAGCTATGACGTCTCGCGTAGTCCTCGTGCACGGCCTGGGCGGAAGCGGCAAGAGTCGGCTGCTGAGACATTTCCGGGAAATGGCGCAGGGCGCCGTTCCGGGCTCACCCGTCTCAACGGGCAAGCTCCGGACCGCGTGGCTGGACTGGGAGGACGAGCAGCGAAATGACCCCGGCAGGTACACCGCGATAGAGGGGCCGAGCCTAGTCACCGTGCTGGACGCCGTCCAGAACGCAGTCATCGACGCCTTCTGGCATGACGCCAATGCAGCAGGCCGGGCCAGTCAGGCATTCGCCGGATACCGAGAAGGCGCTGCCCGGGCACCGGAATACGCGGCCCGGTTCCCTGACGTGCTTGCACAAAGCAACCAGGCCGGGTCCCCGTTCACCAGCGCCGATGCCGGAGTCCTGCTGAAAGCGGCAGCCTCCGCCGGGCTCGTCGCCGCCGGACACCCCGCCGGCGTCATGAGCCTGACCCCGGACAAAATAGCGGCGGCGGCGCAAGCCGGCGGCCACCTTTCCGCTGCCGCCACGCGGGCCATCACGGGCAAGAAACCCGGTGACGTATCACCACAGGAATACAACCTGGTAACCGACCCGGGACGTGAACTGGCGCGCCGTGCAGCGGCTGCTGTGCTCACAGCCGCAGGCAGGGTACCACTGGTGATCTTCCTTGACACCGGGGAAGTCATCGGTGACCGCGCCTGGGGATGGCTGCGGGGCGTCATGACCCGTACTGGCGACCGAGTGGCCTGGGTCGTCGGCGCCCGCTTCGAAACCGAAGCCGAGGCGGGCATTGACAGCCCCATCGCGCACTTCGTGCGCGACATCGGCGATGAGCGCCTCGTGCTGATGTCACCAACGCGGTTCGACGACGCGATGATCCGCGCCTACCTCCAAAGCCGCCCGGACGCGTCCAGCTACACCGATGCGCAGATCGACACCATCGCCGCCTTCACCAGGGGCCTGCCGCTTGCCGTCAGCCTCACCGCAACCCTGCTTAACCAAGGCCAAGCCGTCCAGGACGTCTGCCGCGAGATGGACGAGGGGCACCCCAGCAGCGTCATATCTCAGCTAGCCCGCCGTTACCTCAAGCACGCCGAACAACACACCTACCCGACAGAAGACCCACGCCACGACGACGTCACGAAAATCCTCGGCCTCGCCCTGGCCTTCGCCGACCTGCGCAACGACCCCGACATGCTCGCCGCCCTGTGGAACGTCGACGACCCACTGGCCGCATTCCAGGACCTCGCCCGCCGCCACGACTTCGTGCTCCCAGCCTCCCGGCGGCTGCATGATGACGTACGCGACACGCTACGCACCGACCTGCTCGACCCCTACCGGCGCAGCCGCGCCCGCCAGATCAACCAGCGGGCACTCGACCTCCTCTATACCCGAATCGAGCAAATGCGAAGCAGGTGGCGAACCCTCGACGAGCAACTCGCCCACCCCGGATTCACCACCGCCATCCTCGCCACGCTATGGCACACCCTATGGGCCGACGACAAGGTCGGCCTGGACCTATTCACTCAGATCATCCCTGTCCTGGCCGTCGCCGACCGGTCAACCGCCGGAGCCGCCGCCAACCTGATAGAGCAGTTCACAAGCACCTTCAGCCAAGACCAGAAGAACGATCTGGACCTCCTGACTAAAAGCGGTTCTGTCGGCATAGAGTTGCGGCCCGGTGAAGACTGGCGTTCCAAAATCGAAGCTCACCTTGGCCAAAGACGAAGAGTAAAGATCACATTGGCTGGTCTTGCCCTCAAGCCGTCTGGCCTTGCGGAAGCTAGCCCTCTGATCGGAGAACGGAGCGACCGCGACGTCGCCCTGATGATCCTGCGGGCATCCCTTCAAGCCATAGACCTCGACGACATGGGACCCGTTGAAACCCTGAAAATCGCTAACAGCGTGACCAGCAGCGACCGCTACCGGTCGGCCATCATCGGGCAAATAGCAGCCATTACTTCGCTGCGCACCTGGACTGGCCCGGCGGGGACAGCCGCACCTAGCGACGTCGGCCTGGCAGCCGCCCGGCTCGGGACCCATCTTGATCCCGGCAGCGCGGACATGTGAAACATGTACGGGGTGGCCCTGCGTAACGCTGGCCGGTACAACGACGCACTGGCCGCCTACGACCGGGCACTCGAACTCGACCCGCGCAGCTCCGCGGCGCATTGCAACCGGGGAATCGCACTGGCCGCCTCGCGCCGGTTTGACGACGCGCTGGATGCCTACGACCTTGCCATCACACTGGACCCCGGCAATGTTGCGGCTCACGGCAGTCGCGGGAATGCGCTTGAAAGTCTGGGCCGCGTCGACGAAGCGCAAGCCGCCTACGAGCGGGCACTGACGCTGGACCCAAGCTTGGCTATCAACCATAACAATTGGGGCATCGGGCAGCGGGCTCTTGGCCGTCTTGACGATGCGCTAGCGGCCTACGAGTGGGCGCTCACGCTGGACTCCCGCTACCCTGATGCCTACAACAACCAGGGAATCACGCTGCACGCTCTCGGCCGCACCGATGAGGCGCTGGTCGCCTATGAGAAGGCACTCGCGCTGGATCCCGGCTACGTTCCTGCTCACGTGAATAAAGGGATAGTCCTTGCCAGTACTAGTAACCTCGACCAAGCGCTAGCTGAGTTCAGAACCGCTGGCCGTCTTGCGCCGACCGAAGCGGGAGAAGGGAATGCCTGGGCGGGAGCGGTCTTGTGGCATAAGCGCGAGCCCGTCAGGGCGCGTGAGCAATTCGTGCTTGTCGAAGGCCGGGTGACAGGGGTTTTGCCTTTCCGGGCCCGCGAAATGGAAGCGGTCGCTCTTTGCGGCCTAGGACGCTCCGGCAGCGCTGAACAACATCTGCTTAAGGCCGCGCCTTTCCGGGTGCCCGGAGACAAGACCGAACCGCGAGCGATCTATGATCTGCTATCTGATCCACCGCTGTCGGGAATAGAACGTCTGCGCGCGATTGCCGAAATGAAATCTGACTAAAGCAGAGACACACGCTAGCCGAACAGCGGCCACACACTAGCCGAACAGCGCAGCGCCCGCGCGGCGGGCGCTGTGCGCCGCGTTCCCGGCCCGGTCCCCCCTCCTGCCTGCGCTGACGCGCTCGCTCCGCGCCGCCTCCGTGTTCCTGACCTCACTCCCTCAACAAGACAAGAGAGCGAGGTCAGGAACACTACGGCTCTACTCCACGAGTGAACAGACAAAAGGGGAGACCAATCCGGAAACGCACTGGGGGAAAACCCGGAACCCCCCCGGCGCCCCTAAACGGCCCGGTTCCAGGTTTTTCCCCCAGACCCCCATTCCTGCCTCCCCAAAAAGCAACGACGGACCCGCCGCGTAAATGACCGGGGAAAGTGCACGGCACCGGCCGCGCATACCGCGCCGCACCTGCCGGACGCGGAAACCTGCAAGGCGCCAGGGGAACCCGGGAAACCCCCCAAAGCCGCGGTTTCCCCGGTTCCCCCGGACCCCCTCCGGCCCTTTCCCCGGCCCGAGGGCGCGCTGCGCGCGCCACCGGCGACTCGGATACCGCGCCGACCCCGGCCACCACGGAAACCAGCACGTCCGCGCCGGCACCAGCACCACGCCGCCGTGGCATACGCGGAACCGCAACGGACCCGGCCCGGCCCGGACCCCGGCCGCAGCCGAATGTCCCGCCCGGCCCGCACAGGGCACAGCGAAAAGGGCCGCCCTCACACGAGAGCGGCCCCTCCGCGATACCAGCCGGATATAAAGCAGGTCAGGCGGCGCGCCGGTCCGCTCGCACCGCTGCCGCGAACGCCGCCCACGCCTCGCGGGTGAACGCCAGCCGCGGCCCGTCCGGGTCCCTGGAATCCCGGACCAGCACAGCCCCGGGGACGGCGGCGACCTCCGTGCACTCAGCGCCGTTGCCGCCGCTGTAAGTGCTCTTGCGCCAGTTCATGATGTCCATCGCTCCTTCGCCACCTTCGTTATCAGGTCAACCGAGGCGCTACGCGGAAGCGCCTCGCTGCGGAGCATCCCGGTAATCTGCCGCACCCGGGCGACGATCTCGGGTTCCTTGGTGGCCTGGCCTGCGGTAAGGCTTTCGAGGTAGACGATAGCCGGTCCTCCGTCTTGCTCCGCTATGGACGCCGCGCCCTCCAGCCCGGCATGCGCTCCCACCTCCGCAGGGATCACCTGGATCATCACGTGGGGCTGCTGCCCGGTCTCCGCCAGGCGGGCGAGCTGCTCGCGCATCACGTCCGGGCTGCCGACGCAGCGGTGCAGCACGGCTTCCGCCATCACCACGGTAACCAGCGGCGGTTTCGGGCGCGACAGGATTAGCTGCCGCTCCATCCGGCCCGCCAGGCGTATCTCCGGCGTATCATCGCCGTCCGGGCTGGCGAGCATCAGCGGCCGGGCGTAGTCCTGGGTCTGGAGTATCCCCGGGACCAGGACCGGAGCCCAGTAGAACAAGGCAGTGGCGCTCCGCTCGGCGTCAACCCAGCTCACGAAGAACTTGGGGAACGACCCGCCGGTCTTCCTGACATGCTCCGCCCACCGCTCCACCAGCCCGTTAAGCTGGGGGAACTCCTTATTGTAGGCAGCCGCTACCTCGGGTGAGGGGAGTCTCTCCCCGCTCTCGATCTTGGCAATGGTCGTGCGCTCGTAACCCAGCCGTACCGCCAGGTCCTCCTGGCTGGTGATGCCCGCCGCGAGCCGGGCGCGCTTCAGCTCCGAGCCGAGGAACGCGGCGTCGGTCTCGCCGTCCATGTGTGACTCCCTAGTGGCGGACTGTGGCAAAAGCGTGTCGTGCCGCCATGCCACAGTGCCAACGCTACCCCGCCCTGGCAATCATGAAAAAGGCGTCCCGGCCCCGGTCAGAAAGGGCGGGCGCAGCCCAGGAGGGAAGCGGCAGTGCGCGACGCGGCAGTGACGACGGCGACCTACACCGGCGTGTTCCACGGCAGACCAGACCAGGTCAGCCGCGCCCGCCGCGAGGTAGCCCGGTACCTGGGCGGCTGCCCGGCATCCGATGACGCCGCCCTGATCGTCAGCGAGCTGGCAACCAACGCGGTCCAGCACTCCCGCAGCCGCCACGGCCTGTTCACCGTGCACAGCGAGCTGTTCCCGACCTACGCCTGGATAGAGGTCTCCGACGCCGGCGGGACGTGGGACCCCGTGGACACCAGCAAGGACGGCGGGCGAGGGCTCGGCATCGTCGCCGCCCTCGCGGCGGAATGGGGCGTGGACGGAGACGCCCGGGGCCGCACGATCTGGGCACGGCTGCAATGGTGACCGGCGGCAGCCGCGACGATGACCCCTCGCTGAAGGAGATGAGCACCGACGAGCTGACGCGCATCCAGCGCCACCTGCGCGCCAGCCTGGCGCTCGCCCGCGACCGCTCCCCGGCCGCCGTCCCCATCGAACGGCAGCTCCGCCTCATCAGGACCGAGCTGGAAGCCCGGCAGGACACCCCGCCAGGCTGAGACAGCCCCCGCCCGTCACTCCCGGCCCGCGGGCACCGTTAGTGCTCAAGTCATGACGTCCTGCTTACGACCCTGCCGCGTCCCGTGCCGGGCCGCTCCGGCAGGGCCAGAATCGGTCACATCCCGTGCGCTTACCGGCACACCGGGATAACAGGTGGCTAGCGGGACAAGCGTGAACGGCGGGAGCCCATGGCGGGACAGCTCCACGACACCGTCCCCGCGACCCGGGGCCGCGCGCCGCCCCGATGCGGGCGCGATGCGGCTGGGCCGCCGCGACACCGACGGCCTGATCCTGTGCGCCGCGCACTACGGCACCCCTGCGACCTGCTCGCCGCCGCGCTCGCCGCCCAGCCCCGCAAGCTCGGGTCGTGCGTGGTGCCGCTCTGGTCGGTTCTTTACCCACCTGCCGGGCGCGGGTCCCCCGCCAGGCAAGGCCGGGAGGCCAGGCCGGACCCACAAGGGCCGGGCACGAGCGGCCCGGCCTCGCCAAGCCAGCGTACGGCCCCCCGGCCATGCCCGGCCCCGCACCAGCCAGGACACCGGCCAAACAACCGCCCGCCGCTCCCGCCCGCCCATATCTGACCGCCGCGCAAATGCCCGCAGGAAAAGGAAAGGCCACCCGCGCCGGGAAAAGGAAAAGGCCAGGAAAAACACAGAAGTAATTCACCCGGAATTGCCGCCCCGCGGCGGATTATCAGCTACAATTTAAGGAGGGGGAAAGGGCGGATCAAGGCCCGGCGCAAGATCAGGATAGCCACCGGGAAACGCGCAAAGGGAAACCGGCGCGCGCCCGGGTGATCACGGAGGTACCGCAATGACCGCGCCAGCACAAGCACCCATGACGCCAGCCGCCGTGACGGCTGAGCCGGTCCCGGTCGCATTCATCGGCCGGACCTCCACCCTCGCCTTGCAGAACCCCCGCGCGTCCCTGAACCGGCAGCTCCGCGCCGCCCGCACCTGGCTCCCGGCCGGGTGGTTCCTCGCCGCCGTCTACTGGGACATCGAGTCCGGCGGCATCGACCTGGAAGCCCGCAGCCAGGGCGAGGACTGGCGGCAGTTCACCGACGCCGGGCTGCCCCGCGACGGCGGCATGGCCGACCTCCTGCGCGAGGCCGCATCCCCGGCGCCCCGGTTCGCCGCCGTCGTGTGCGAGGACATCGAACGCTCCGGCCGCGACATGTTCAACGCCCTCAAACTGGAAAAAGAACTCTCCCGCCAGGGAATACCGCTATTCGCCACCGACGAGCCCGCCGACATCGAAGGCGTCAACGCCACCACCGTCCTCGTCCGCCGGGTCAAGCAAGGCGTCGCGGAATGGTACCGGCTGCAACTGAAAGAGAAAATCTGGAAAGGGCTGGTCGAGCATTGCATGGACGGGTGGAACATCGGCACCCCGCCCGACGGGTACGCCGCCGACCGCATCCCGCACCCCGTCCCGTTCAAAGCCGCCCAGGGCCGCACCAAATCCCGGCTGACCCTGGACCCCGGCCGCGCCCCGGTCATCGCCCGGATCTTCACCTGGCGGACCGTGGACAAGCTCGGCGGCCCGGCCATCGCCGCCCGCCTCAACGCCGACCCGGTCTCGTATCCGCCGCCGAACCCGGGCACCGGGTGGACCGCGCAGAACGTCCGGGTCATGCTCGCCAACCCGAAGTACACGGGCCACATGGTCTACGGCCGGCACCGCACCCGCAACGGCCGCCGCACCCCCGCCCCGCCGGATCAGTGGCTGTGGTCACCCGCGCCGGTGCACCCTCCGATCGTGGACCGGGCCACCTGGGACGCCGCCCAGGACGTAGCCGCCGGGCACGGCACCAGCCGGGACGGCGACGAGCTGAACTCCCACCCGGCTACGCGGCGGTTCTACCCCTACCGGTCCCGCATCCGGTGCCGGGACTGCCGCCGCCGGATGGCCGGCAGCACCTACGGCAAGCCGGGTGCCCTGTCCACCTACTACCGGTGCCCGCACGATCCCGCCACCCCCAAGCACGCCGCCAGCTGCCCCGATCACCCGCGCACCGTCCAGGCCCCCGAACTCCTGCTGGATCAGATCGTGGGCCAGTTCTTCGCCACCCGCATCTTCGGGTCCGGCCGCGCAGAACTGCTGGCCGCCCAGCTCCCCGCCACCGACGCTGACGCCGCCGCCGACCGCGATGCGCAGGCCGCCCGGCTCCAGGCCCGGATCAGGCGGATCGAGACCGCGCAGAACTCCCAGATCCTCGAACTAGAACAGCTCCCCGCCGACCCGGCCGATACCGCCGCCGCCGCCATGCGCGCCCGCATCCGCGCCCGCTTCGCCGACCTGCACCACGAACGCGAGCAGATCGAAACCCAGCTCCAGGCCCTGGCCAAGACCACCCCCCACGCCGCCGACCCCGCCCTGCTCGATGAACTCCCGGTCCTGGGCGACATCCTGCCCGGCCTGCCACCCGCCCTCAAAGCCCGCCTGTTCGCCGCGTTCGGCATCGAAATCCTGTGGAACAAGCCCGGCCAGCAAGCCACCGTGTTCGCCGAGATCACCGACAACACCCTCCAGGCCATCCCCGGCCTCACCGACCCCGGACAAGACGGCTACCACGACACCGACAACACCGGCACCCACCCTGACCAGCCCGAACCCATATGGGATCTGGGCAACACCCCTAGATTGGATAGAATGCCACATTCATTCGAATCTATCTCGGGATTTTTGCGGCTGACGAGGCTTGCGGTACGGATGGGGCGCGATGTCGGCCAGTTTCCGCGATTGCGAGCCGGGGCGGCGGGGCGAAGGCCGCCCGGGAGCGACGAGGCGAAGGCAACCCGGGGGCGGCGGCGCCGCGGAACAGGGGCGACGGGGCCACAGAACAGGGGCGACGGGGCCACAGAACAGGGGCCGTCCCCGAAAGGTGCGGGTATTTGAAAACGGGAGCAATGAGGTAGCGTCGAAAGGGTGGGCGCTACGGGAGAGTTCGTACGGGATACCAGGTACCTGGACACGCGGTTTACGGCCGACGGGCGGGAGGGCACAATCCCGGCCGAGGCGGGGCGGTACCGGCTGGTGGTGGCGCGGGCATGCCCGTGGGCCAACCGGACCATGATCGTGCGGCGACTGCTCGGGCTGGAGCCCGCGCTGTCGATGGGGATCTGCGGGCCTGAGCACGACTGGCGGAGCTGGACGTTCGACCTGGACCCGGGCGAGGTCGACCCGGTGCTCGGCATCCACTGGCTGCGGGAGGCCTACGAGAAGGCGGTGCCCGGCT
>Ga0310039_10002005_pt1 | contig 13903 bp, 10 predicted proteins | sample Sb_taG_4_FD_200460 | JGI IMG/M metagenome (GOLD analysis project Ga0310039, IMG submission 200460) | Peat soil microbial communities from Weissenstadt, Germany - Sb_50d_6_BS metaG (v2) (version 2) | ecosystem: Environmental > Terrestrial > Soil > Wetlands > Peat | place: Germany: Weissenstadt... | reverse complement strand
GTTAGCTCCGCGCCAACCGCCGATGCGCGCGCGAGCAACTCTCCGGAAGTAATCGTGCGGATGTGATCGTCGTCTTCGTAGACGTGAATGTGCGCGGCCTCAGACTCGGCGCGGCCGCGGGCAATCAGAATTTCCGTCAGAGATTTCGCTGTCTCCAGAAGGCCGCGCAGCCATGCCCGATCCCTTCCATCGGCTCCTGCCGGCGGCCGCGCCGCGGTCGCTGACGGAGGCGCGCCGTGCCCGTTGGCCTCGCGCGATGCAGGCCCCTCGACCAGCACGGCCTCAACTAAATCATTCACCGTGTCGGCTTCGGAGAGTGCGCTATCCGGAAGCTGAACCGAGAAAGTCTTGTCCAGGCGCACCAGCAACTCAACGCGTTCGAGGCTGCCCAGCCCGAGGTCGCGCTCGAGATGCGCTGTTAAGCCTGCCCGGGCGCAAGTCTCGATGGCCGAACGGTTTCCCAGCTCGGCGAGCAGTTCGCGAACGATGGCGAGGATCTGCTCTTCGACGATGGGCGAGCGGTCGAGTTTCATGCCGGGAGTAGACATAGGAATATCGGTGAGGTCCCCCCGGGGACGGAGCTGCTGCCAGCTAGTCGAAGGCTATCACCACAACCCTCGGGGTACAACCGCCGGGGTCACCCGGTGCGTAACACGTAATTCCCTATGCCAACTCTGCGCGCGCGGCCTTAGTCCCTTCGTACTAGGCGAAAATGAACCCATCGGGCTATCGCCAGCCGCTATCGCCGCTGGCAGAATCCATAGTGTTCGAGGCTGGGCGCCCCCATAGACGCCGAGTTTCGAAAGTGTCTGCACCTCCATCACCCCATGCCCACGGCGGCCGGCACCCCCACCGGCCGCCTTTCTTCTTTTGCGGCAGAACCCACGGTCATTTCGACGCTACTTTTAGTTTCACCTCGTGCTTGACTTCTCGTATCCGCGAATTTATACACTCTGGCAGATTCTTCAGGCGGCGCTGATTTCGGAGTGATTCGGCAGCTCCGGCTCGATCTGGGGTGTTCGGCGGGTGCGTTCCAGCCTACGTTACTCTCATCCGGCAAAAGCCGCCTACGGAGGTGTGGCATGAGGCAAACGCTGAGTCTTCCCCGGAGTGTCCTTCTACTCGCACTGATCTTCGCATCCGCCGCTGTGGCCTGGGGCCAGGACACGGCTTCGCTCCGCGGCACGATCAGCGATCAGAGCGGCGGCGTAATCGTCGGGGCGAAAATCACGCTGACGAATTCGAATACCAACATCTCCCGCACCACCACCAGCGGCAATGATGGCGGCTATCTCTTCACGTCCGTTATCGTCGGCACCTATTCGCTCACGGTTGCCCATGCCAGTTTTCAAACCTCAGTGCAGACCAACATCGTTCTCGAGCTGAACCAGAACGGGCGCGTGGATGTGTCCCTGAAGCTCGGCGAATCCTCACAGACCGTGGAAGTCACCGCTGTCGTGGCGCAGGTGGATACGGCCAGCGCGGTTCTGGGCAAAGTGGAAGACGAGCGCGCTATTCGCGATCTTCCTTTACTCGATCGGGACACTCTGCAGCTCGGCTTGTTGCAAGCCGGCGTATTCGCTCCCGACCCCGACGATTCGTCAGGCAACCCCTTTTCCGTCAGCGGCCAGCGCTCTGAGTCGCTCACGTTTCTGCTTGACGGCGCCAACAATACCGACTTCCTCGGCAACAACATCGTGGTCAGCCCCAATCCGGACGCCGTCGAAGAATTCAAAATTCTCACCAACAATTACGACGCGGAATACGGCCGCACTTCCGGCGGCATCGTCAACCAGATCACCAAGTCCGGCACGAACCAGTTCCATGGAGACGTTTTCGAATTCCTCCGCAATGACGCCCTGAACGCCCGCGATTTCTTTGCCGCCGACCGCTCTTCCTTCAAGCGCAACGTATTCGGCGCCACCACCGGAGGGCCGATCAAGAAGGACAAAACGTTTTTCTTCCTCGCGTACCAAGGCGCCCGCCGCCGCGAGGGGCAGACGCCCACGCCCGTCGCCGTCCTCAGTCCGACCGAGCGCACCGGAGATTTCGGCGACATTTGTAGCTCCTACGATGGCGGCGGCAACTGCACCGACCCCAATGGCACGCAGCTCTTCAATCCCATCACGGGCAATATCATCCCCTTCAACAACATGGCCACGGCAGGCCTGGTCAATCCCACCATTCAGACTTACATCAATAAGTATCTGCCCATGCCCAACGTGGCGGGCACGAACAATTTCGAGGCTTCTCCGGTCGCGGCGATCAGCGACGATCAGGGCATCTTGCACATCGATCACAACCTCACCTCTCATGACACCTTCGCTTTTGTCTATGTCATCGATGATATCCGCGACTTCTTTCCGGAAGAGGGTGGGACCATTTCCACCAACATCGGCGCTCAGCCCGATGGACAAGGTGGCGACGTTCCCGTTGGCTCCGGCGGAACGGACAAAAGCCGCACGCAGATTGGCACGTTCACGTGGACGCACACGTTTTCCGGCGGGAAGCTGAATCAGTTTCGCTTCGCCGCGAGCCGCTATGCCACGCTTCAGGCTGTGCCCGCAGATTCCACGTCGCCCTCGGCTCTGGGATTTACCAACGTTTTCCCCGACGACCCGGGCGGAGCGGCTCCGCCGATTATTTTTGGGCCTTCCTTCACGCTTGGTCCTTCGGCGCAAGGTCCCACCAAGCTGCGCCGCGCCACTTTCGAGTGGGAAGACAATTTCACATGGACGTTGGGACGCCACGAGATCAAGTTCGGCGGAGACATCACGCGCATCCGCCAGAACTATCACTACGATTTCTATAACAATGGCAGCTTCGACTTCACCTTCGGCGACTTCACCGGCGACGAGTACGCCGATTTTGTCGGCGGATTCTGGGACAATTATTTTCAATTCTCCCAGGCCCTCTACGGCATTCGCACTGGCTCGTTCGCGGGATATGTGCAGGATACCTGGAAGATCTTGCCGCGCCTGACCCTGAACTACGGATTGCGCTATGAGTTCAACTTGCCGCAGCGAGACATTCACAACAACATTCTGGGCTTCTTCCCGGGCCAACAATCTGTCAAGTTTCCCGGAGCACCCACCGGAATTCTCTACCCCGGCGATCCCGGAACGCCGAATGACGCGCTCGTATATCCGGATTACAACAACTTCGCTCCGCGCTTCGGCTTTGCCTGGGATATGTTCGGAAATGCCAAGCTCGTCATGCGCGGCGGCTTCGGGATCTTCTATGACATCGAAGACGGGGCACTGAACTTGCAATTCGGCGGGCAGCCGCCCTTCGGCTTCGCTTCCAACAATTTTCCGAATGATTGGACCACCGCTTCCGGCGATATCGTGGCTGACCCCTACACTCCTTTCGGCCTGACGCAGCCCTTCCCGTTCAAGTTCACGGGACAATTCCTGGTGCCTGCTATCAGCTTCGCCTACACGACGTGGCCGCATTTCCGCACGCCATATTCTGAGAACTTCAACTACGGCTTCCAGTGGCAGACTACGAAAAACCTCATGGTCGAAGCGGTCTACGTCGGAAGCCTTGGACGGAAGCTCATCAGCACCGGGGAAACAAACTTCCCGCAGCCCAGCATCATGCGCAATCAGCTCGATATGTATGGCGAGATCAATCCCGAGTGTGCCCGTCCGCTCGCGGCCTGCACGGGCGGGACTCTGAACCCTTCCGATCCTAACGATCCGAGCGGTTCGCCGACCGGAGCGTCGCAACTGCTCACCAATTTCAGCAACGGCGTCTCCGATAGCCATCAATTCCAGCTCACGGTCGACAAGCGCCTGAGCCATGGCCTCCAATTGCGCGCGGCATACACCCTTGCGAAGACAGTGGACCTTTCCTCCGGCTTCCGCGCGCGCTCGGGCGAATTCACCGATCCGCTCGACTACAATCTTGATCGCGCCGTCGCCGATTTCGATACGCCGCAGCGCCTAGTCTTCAGTTGGCTTTGGGAAGTTCCGTTCAATCAACTCGTGCACAGCGACGGCTTCATGAAGAAAGTCGTGGAAGGCTGGCAGTTCAACGGCATCGCCTCGTTTCAACGAGGCAATCCGCTCACTTTCTTTTCCAATAGCAACGCCAGCCAGCAAAACCAATTCCCCGATCTCACCCGCACCGACGTCATCGGAAAAATTCCCTACGTAAATCCGCGCAATTCACAAAATTCTTTCGGCGACGATTGCAACGGCGGGCCTACCACCGGGAATTTCTGGATCGATCCGACGAATATGGTCTGCACGCCCTGCCCGACTACCGATCCGAATTGCATCTTGCCAGGAGATGGCCCCGGCATTCCGCTGTTCACCTTCGGCAATTTCGGCCGCAATACTCTACGCGGCCCCGGAATCAACAACTGGGATCTCTCAATCACCAAGAAAACCAAAATCGGTGAATCCCGCGAAGTCGAATTCCGCGCCGAATTCTTCAATGCTTTCAATCACACGCAATTTTTACGCGTTGACGACGCAGGTGGCAGCGCCACGTTCGGCCAGGTCATCTCCGATCGCGGACCTCGCCTGATCCAATTCGGCCTGAAGTTTTATTTCTAACTAGCGCGGCAGCCAAGGCAACGGTTTCGTAGGGGAGGGCTGAAGACCCTCCCCTACAAGATCTGCGTCTAGAGAGAATTACTGTATAGCTTTGCTGAAGGATTCGAAAGAAGCTGCGGCGGGGACGACGGCGACGCGACTCTGGCGATCACGCCTGAGTTCATCGCGCGATTGTGAAGATTCTCCTACCCGAGCGCGTTGAATCTCGCTCGCGGCGCGGTTACCTCGGCCGGAGCCTCGGTCGATACGCGCTCAACGGGCGTGGTCTCATCCGGAATCGCGGCGCCAGCGGTGGCGGCACGTTATGCAGAGGCGCGCCGCAATTGCTGCAACTTTCCTGCTGCGTGCCCTCCACGCGCAACCAATGCCCCCGCGCCGGACACTCCGGACTCAAACATTGCACCGTCCAACCCGGCAGATATTGCATCGCTCTCCCAGATTTGATTCCGGGCCTCGCGCCGCTGCGAACCCCAATTGCCCCCGTCGCTGCGCGCGCAACCCGGAAAAGATGCCGGGATTGTGAGCGAGGGTCCCTAGTGTGTCAAGAGAATTCGCTACAATTAGTAGTGGTGCAGTTCCAAAGTGGTCCAGGGTCGAATTGGGGCAGGTCTTTTGTGGCAGACGTCACATTGGAGATACGCGAAAGAGGCGCAATCCGCCTAGACGGACGCCCTTCAGTCTAGGGCTGATCACCACAGGGAACTCAACAGAGCCATCTAGAAACTGATCTCGCTGCGGACTTCGTATGCGTTCCTTGCGCTCGGCAACTTAATCTACTGGAGATCATCAGGCGGCCTGGGCTCGGCTGGCTCCGCCGGTGCTGGCTTGGTCTCCGCCGGCTTCGTCTCTTCGGGCTTAGGCTCCACTGGCTTGGTTTCGGCTGTCTTCGTCTCCGCCGGTTTGGTCTCTGCCGGTTTCGCTTCAGGCGCCTTCACCGGCGCAGTTCCAATCTTTGCCTGCAATTCGGCCAGCATCTGCTGGGTCAACTTCAATTGCTGCTTCTTGTCATCTAGGCTGCCTTTCTCCTGGTTAATGGCCTTCTGCCCGTCCTTGTCGGCCTCGTACTCCGGCTTGCCGTAATACATTGCCGCGTCCAGATTATATTTCCGCTGCGAGAGGTCGATCTGCTGCTTCAATTCGGCAATCTTTTCCTGCGCCTCTTTGAGCGCGGCCTGCGCATGAGCTAGTTCCTCGGGAGAAATCGCCGCTGGCGCCGCTGCGGCGGGTTGGTCGCCCGTCGCGCCGCCCGCATTCGCATCGGTAGCAGGTGCGTTGGCATCGGGGCCGATCACTTCAACGCCGCCCGCCGGCATCACAATGTTGTCGTTGTCCCAAACGCGCGCGGTCTTGGTGTCCGCCTTCTTCTGCTCGCGAGCCTTGCGTGCCGCTTCAGCTGCTGACTCAGTCCGCGTCGAACTCTCCGCAGCCTGCGGACGCGCCGCGGCAACGCCCGCTATCGTCACAAGACCCAGAACAACCACTCCGCAACGCACAATCTTCGCAAACATATACGTGGCCCTCCCGCTAAAACACATCACCAATGGTATTCCTCAGCGAGCCCGGCAAACAATCCGCGACCACGGCAGCGCCCAAAGAAGCACTGGTAGCGCCGGCGTCCCTGCCGGCATCTTTCGAGCACACGAGTCGCGAAAGGCAACAACCACGCGCGGCCCTACATCGCCAAACGACTGCCCGTTATCAACCTCTCAAGCCTTAAACTCCGCGAACCGGTCAATCGCCTTCTGCGTGTACTGTCCGACTTCGATGATGTACCCGTCCGGATCGCGCAAATAGCACCGCCACTCGTGGCCGTGATTGTCGAGCGGCTCCGTCAAGAACTCCGCTCCGTTGGCCTTCCATTCCTTGTAACAAACCCACACGTCCGCCACGCGCAAATTCAAAAAAGCAACTCGCCCGACTCAAATTGCGCGGCGTCTCCAGAATCACCTCGGGCTTGTCCGGCGTCGGCCCGCCTCCCACGTTGAGAATGATCCACGAATTTGCCACCTTGAGGTAGCAAGGATTCTCCGGCAAAACTACTTTTGGCCCGAGAACCCGCACATAAAACTCCCGCGATCTCGCCTGATCCTTCGCAGTCAAAAAATGCGTGACGAAAAATCCTTCCTTCGCAACCGGCGCATCAGCCAGACTCATCGATTCTCTCCTTCGACGAATACCTGATGGCAACACAGATTTGATGCTTCAAGCATCTGTTTCTGTTTACGGTAACGCGAACGCCTTGCGTAATCACGCTGGTCGCCTTGCGGTCCGTTCGGCTGAGCGGCATACTCTGCCGCTCGGAATCGCGGTGTTTACACTCGAGGTTTTGAAGGAGCATGTCTTGCGCAACCTGGTGCTTTCGGCCGTGTTCTGCCTTCTCATGGCGGCCGGAATCGGCGTCGCCGCAGCATCTCCGCAATCCGACGCACGTAGCTCCCTGATGCAAGCTCCTAGCACCGCGCCGCAGGAACATCACATCGCTCCGTCAACCGCCCCTGAATCCGCGCCGATGCTGCACGTCCTCGCCTACACACTCCCGCCCGACAAGTACGCGAAGGCCCGCCATTTGGCGCGCATTGGCTATATCGCGGGAATTTTGGTTCCGCTTTATACCTTGCTCATTTTTTATTTGCTGCTGCGCTGCGGCTGGTCTGCCAAGTTCCGCGATTGGGCCGAAGCGGTGAGTTCGTGGCGCATCGTAAAGGCTGCGATTTACACGGCCGCGGTCAACTTGGTTGTCGCACTTCTCAATCTGCCGATTGGCATGTGGTTCCACTGGCTGTATCGCGAGAACGATCTGGTGATTCAGGGTTGGGGTTCCTGGTTCGGCGATCGAGGCAAAATGGTGCTCATCACCACGGTCATCGCGACGATCCTCGTCTTCGCCGGCTCCGCCATCATTCGCCGCAGCCCGCGCCGATGGTGGCTCTATTTTTGGCTGGGCTCGATCCCGTTCTTGATCTTCATTATTTTCCTCACGCCGCTGGTGATTGATCCACTGTTCAACAAATTCGAGCCGCTCGCCGATCACGATCCGCAACTGGTGAGCGATCTCGAGCGAGTCGTCCATCGCGCCGGCCTCGAAATTCCGCCCGAGCGCATGTTCCTGATGAAGGCCAGCAAAAAAGTGAAATTTGTGAACGCCTATGTCACCGGGCTGGGGGCGTCGAAGCGCGTGGTGGTGTGGGACACAACCATCGCGAAAATGACGCAGCCGCAAATCCTTTATGTTTTCGGTCATGAAATGGGCCACTACGTGTTGAACCATATCTATAAAGGGTTGATCGTCGCCGCGTTTGGCCTCCTTGTGTGCTTCTTCCTCACAGCGCGCATCTCGCACCGCTGGCTCGGGCGTTACTCCGCCGCGTGGAAAATTCGCGGGCCTGCGGATTGGGCCGCGCTGCCCGTCTATGCCATCCCGATTCTGCTGCTAACGTTTGTTTCGACGCCGATCGGCAACGCTTTCTCGCGTTACTACGAGCATCAGGCCGATCAATACGGCCTCGAAGTTACTCATGGGCTTACTCCGGTTTCCGGCCAGATTGCGGCGCAGTCGTTTCAAATTCTCGGCGAGATAGATTTAGAAGATCCCGCGCCGAATCGCCTCGAGATCTTGTGGTATTGGGATCACCCGTGGATCGGCGATCGCATTCAGTTCGCGTTGCATTACGACCCGTGGTCGAAAGGCGAAAGCGGTGAGTTTGTGAAATGAAGCAGGCCGAGAAACGAATTTGTTAGGCGCGAATTTTTAGCGTCATCGGCACGCCGCCTCGAGCGCGCAGCGTGACTAGCGGCTCGGGCACGACTTTCGATCCCACACGCTCGACGAATCGGAATCGCTGCGCCAGCGTCGCCGCGACTAGCGCCGCTTCCATCAACGCGAATACCTGCCCGATGCATCGCCGCGGGCCGCCGCCGAAGGGGAAATAAGCGTAAGCCGGGAGCCGCCCCTCAAGTCCATCGAGCCAGCGCTCCGGCCGGAATTCATCCGGCGCATCGAAGTAGCGCGGATCGCGATGTACGATCCATTGCGACATGAGCACCGTCGTGTTCACAGGGAAATGATATCCGGCGAGATCGAACGGCTCGACCGAGGTGCGCTGCAGAACGTACGCCGCGGGATATAGCCGCAGCACTTCGTGAATCACGGCATCGAGATAAGTCAGACGCGGCAAATCATCAGGCGTGGGCGCGCGCCCAGCGAGCACGCTGTGCAATTCCTCCGCAAGCCGTTCTTCAACGCGCGGATGCTGCGCCAGCAGATGCCACAGCCAGCCAAGAGTAACGGCCGTGGTCTCGTGTCCGGCGATGAAGAGCGTCATCACTTCATCGCGAAGCTGCTTCGGCGTCATGCGGCTGCCGTCTTCATCCATCGCGTTCATCAGCAGCGATAAAACGTCACCTCCTTCTGGCTCGCCGGCATCGCGCCGCCTCCGACGCTCTTCGATAATTCCATAAACGAGCGAGTCAAGATATTTGTAGGCGCGGTCTGCCCGCACATTCGAAGGCGTGGGCCAATGCATCGGAATTTTCACTGGCGAGCGAAGCCTCCGAAGCTGGTAGCGCATCAGCAGCGTGACGGCCGGGCCGACGCGCTTCGCTTCCTCGGTAAATTCAATTCCGAAAAGCGTCTTCACGGCGATGACGAGCGTCAACGCCATCATTTCTTCGGCCATGTCGCGCACTTCGCCATCGCGCCAGTTGCGCGTGTGCGTCGTCGCTTGCTCGACCATCACCTGTGCGTACTCGGCGATGCGCTGCCGGTGAAAAGCCGGCTGCGCCAGCCGACGCTGCCGTCGCCAGAGCTCGCCTTCGCTTGTGAGCAAGCCTTCGCCGAGCAGCCGGCGCGAAGCGTCCTTCAACCCCGGTCCTTTGTCGAATTTCTGCGGCTGCCGGACGATGAGATCCTCAATCCACTCCGGGCGGCTCACCAGGATGCGGCTTTGCATCAGCAACGGCATGTGCGCGATATCGCCGTATTCGCGCACGATTCGAGTGATCGTACCAAGTACGTCGCGCCGCAGCGAAAGCGCAACGCCAAAGAACGGCAGCCCTTTCGGGCCCGGCGGTAGAGTGCCATTTGCGGCAGTTGCCAGAGGTTGTGGAATTCGCGTCGAAGCCATCGAATGAGCGGCGGAAGAAAAATCGCCGTCTCTCAGTCTAGCTTCTCGACGCCATCATGGCCAGATTGGTATCGCGGGTTTCGCTGACGAATTCGCGGACTCGAGCGCGCGCTCCTTCGAGATTCGCTATTACTTTTGATCGTATGCCTGCTGCAATTTGTTGATGTCAAGTTTTATCATCTTCATCATCGCCTGCATCACCCGTGCTGCCTTTTTCGGATCTTTATCCGCCATCAATTCTCCCAAAATCGTCGGGACGATCTGCCACGCCAAGCCATACTTATCTTTCAACCATCCGCACTGGATTTCTTTCCCGCCCGCCGTCAGCTTCGCCCACAGCTCATCCACCTCTTGCTGCGACTCGCAGTTCACCAGAAACGATATGGCCTCGGTGAATTTGAATGTCGGGCCGCCGTTCAGCGCCATGAATTCTTGTCCATTGAGCTGAAATTTGACGACCATCACGCTGCCCTTGGGGCCCGGCCCCGTGTCTCCATATCGAGAAATGGTCAGAATTTTCGAGTTCTTGAAGATCGAAACGTAAAAATTCACCGCCTCTTCGGCGTTGCCATCGAACCACAGGAACGGGCTAATCTTTTGCATCGCATTCTCCTTTTTTACTTCGGAATTGATCAAGCCTGTCGCAGCCAGCTCTTCGTTCAAGACGGACTTGCGCCTTTCTCCATTCCTCGGACGCCAAGGGACGGCAGTTGCTCTGCCAGCCGGCTGTAGCTCATTGCCATCCCTTCCTCCATGGCCGTCTTCAGCGCGCCATCGCGCGCGGCGCGCGAGGAGTACAGAATCGATTGCGTGACCGTCGTTTTCCCTGCGTGCTCGACGAAGATGATGGTCACTAGCGTCTCGCCGCCGGTCCAGTCGTCGTCAAAGACTTCGGTGAACACCAGCCGTTCGCACGGCACAATTTCGCGATAGACGCCGCTCAGCCCCATTTTTTCTCCGCTGTTGTGACGCCACTCGAATCGCAACGCGCCGCCCACCCTTAAATCAACTTCGCAAACTGCGAAGGGCCAATCATCGGGCCCATAGAGCCAGCGCTTCAGCAATTCGGGCTTGGTCCAGGCGTCGTAGACCAGCTCACGCGGCGCATCGAAAGTGCGCGTCATCGCGATTTCTCTGTCGCTCGGAGTGGTCACTACCAAATTTCCGGCGTCTGCCATTGGCCGCTTATCGCTTCTTGCGTCCACGTTTTTTCTCCTTGGCTTTCAATTCGTCGAGCAATGCATCGAGACGATGGAAGTTGCCCTCCCAAAATTTGCGGTAGCGTTCGAGCCATTCGGTTGCGTCGGCGAGCCGTGCGGCCTCGAGCCGTCGCGGGCGCCGCTGCGCGTCGCGGCCTCGCGAAATCAGCCCCGCGCGCTCTAGCACTTTGAGGTGCTTTGAGATTGCGGGTTGGCTCATCGCAAACGGCTTAGCCAGCTCCTTCACCGAAGCTTGGCCCGAAGCGAGCCGCGCCAGAATCGCGCGCCGCGTGCGATCCGCCAGCGCCGCAAAGGTCGCGTCCAGTTGTGCCGGCATCATTCGTCCATAACCTTCAGGTTGCATAACCGAAAGGAAATATACGATGACGGCGGTTCCTTGTCAAGCCCTGCACAAAAGGAGGTGGTTCGAATGTCAGGCGTCGCGGTACAAACCCCGGATTAACTGTGCTTGGTGCTTGCCATATAGGCCGTCACATCGGCGTGAGGTATGGCGTCGGCGGCGAACGTAAAAGTCCCTTTGTCTTTGATTTCGCGGGCGGCACGCACGAAGGCTCCCAGTGCGGCGCGAGCCAAAGCTCCGCCTACGCTGATGCGCTTGACTCCAGCGGCTTCGAGCTCTTCCACCGAATAGGTCGCGCCCTTAAGGCCCATCAGGGCGTTGACGGGCTTGGGGACTGATGCACAAACTTTCTTGATGGCTTCGAGACCCGGCAGTCCCGGCGCATAGACGACGTCAGCGCCGGCCTCGGCGAAGGATTGCACGCGGCGGATGGTGTCGTCGAGATTTGGGCGGCCGTGGAGGAAATTCTCGGCTCTGGCGGTGAGCACGAAGTGGGAATCGTGAGCTGCCTTAGCGGCCGCGGCTACGCGCTCGACGGCCAGATTAAATTCGTAGATGGGATCGTTCTCATCTCCTGTGGCGTCTTCAATCGAGCCGCCGGCCAGGCCAACGTCCGTTGCTCGCCGAATGGTTTCGGCGCAAGCTTCAGGCGCGCGGCCAAAGCCATCCTGCAGATCGGCGGAGACCGGCAAATGCGTTGCCTCGACGATTTCTTTCGCGTTTGCCAAAACTCCATCGCGCGTTAAGACGGCTGTGGAGTCCACGCATCCAGCGGAGAAGGCGTAACCGGCGCTCGTAGTTGCGAGAGCTTCGAAACCCAGGGCCGCGAGAATCTTCGCAGATCCCGCATTCCACGGATTCGGGATCACAAAGATTCCAGGGCGTTCATGAAGCCCCCGGAATGTCTTGTATTTTTCTTCGCGCGTCGGCATGGTGCACCTCGTATCAAACATTTGAATTGTGCCACAGTCGGCTGCTGTACTCGACGAGGCGGACGGCATTCTCGTGGAGCAACTCTGCAACGGATTGCCTACAGTCCGGCGCGTCATTTCGCGTTCTGCGGCATCCATTGAAGTAGAGCAGAATTTGCGCCGGACGCTGCACGGGCCTAAAATGGGCCAAGCAAATTGCGCACCGGCCCACCTGCGGCGAATGATTCCCCAGGGAGTGAAGCAGTGGAGCACGAACGGCCCGAGTGGCTGGAACAAGTCGAAGGCGTTCTTGAGACGCTCAATCAGGGCGTCATTATCACGGACGACTGTCACCGCATCGTCTTCGCCAATGAAATTTTCCTCGAGATGATCGGCCGGACGAAAGATGAAATTCTCGGCCGCATAGGCAGAGATTTTTTTGCCCCGGAGGATGCGCCGATCTTGGCGCGTCAAATCGAAATCGGGCAGGCCGCGGGCCGCAACCGGTTTGAATTTTACGTGCCGCAGGCGACCGGGACGAAGTTGCCGGTGGTGATCAGCGCGCGGCGGCTCGAAGATCCCGACGGGCGCGAATTTGCCGTCGTCACGTTCACGGACATTACCGAACAGAAGCGCGCCGAAGACGATCTGCGCAGCGCCAATACGCAACTCGAGTTGCGCGCGCGCGAAATCGAGGAAGAACTGACGCTGGCTTCGCGCGTGCAACAAAGCCTTGCGCCGAAGGGTCTGCTTTGGGGCACCGCTTCCGTCGAGACGTACTTTCAAGCCGTGCGCTCGATCGGCGGCGATTTCGGGCTGGTCACGCCCGGCGAGGATCAACTCGATCTGCTCGTCTGCGATGTTTCCGGGCATGGAATCAGCTCGGCGCTGGTGGCCAATCGGATCTACACCGAGACGATGTCGCAGATCGAACGCGGCGAAGGCCTCGCGCCCATGATGCGTCATCTGAACCGTTTCGTGATTCAGAATCTGGGCAGCTCGGTTTTTTATTTCACCATGGCGGCGGCGCGGCTGAGCCGCGATGGCAGGTCGCTCGAATTCGCCGGGGCGGGCCATCCGCCGGCAATGCTGATTCGGCCGGGCGAAGCGCCGCAACTGCTCGAATCGCGCAGCGTCGTGCTCGGATTTCTGCCCGATGCCGTGGATGGCGAAGCGACCATCGAAGTTCCCGTGCAGCCCGGCGACCGCGTGCTGATGTACACCGACGGGCTGACCGAAAATTTCAACGCGCAGAACGACATGCTGGGCATCGAAGGCCTAAGCGAGATCGTCCGTGACACCTCCGCGTTGCCGCTGCCGCAGATGAAACAGGAAATCCTCGATCGCATCGCGCTATTCCGCCACGGTCCGCCCGCCGACGATATGTCGCTGGTCCTCGTCGAGATTTCTTGAACTGTCGAAGCACAGCAGCATGGCCCGCCTAGCACTTGAGCAGCGCATCGCCGCGACGCCAGCCTTGGTCGCCGCATTTTTCGTCCCGCAAAGAATGCCCTACTGGTACGCCCACGAAATGAAAGCCGAAATCGAGATCTTAGGCGGCGCATCGGATTTCGCAGCCGGGCAGAAAGTACGAATCACAGGCCGCCTCGGCGGCCGCGAAGTAACGCTGACGGCAGTTGTGACACGCTACGAGTTCGGCCGCACGCTCGAATGGCAATTTCAGGATCAGTACGGCGTAAAGGGCAAGCAATCCTGGGAGATCGCGGCGCAGGGCGAGACGACG
>Ga0310039_10002003_pt1 | contig 13910 bp, 10 predicted proteins | sample Sb_taG_4_FD_200460 | JGI IMG/M metagenome (GOLD analysis project Ga0310039, IMG submission 200460) | Peat soil microbial communities from Weissenstadt, Germany - Sb_50d_6_BS metaG (v2) (version 2) | ecosystem: Environmental > Terrestrial > Soil > Wetlands > Peat | place: Germany: Weissenstadt... | reverse complement strand
GCCGTCGAGGGCCTCGAGCTGGCTGAGCTCCTCGCTCAGACTCGCACCATCGTGCACGGGACGACGACCGGCGACAATGCGCTGATCCAGATGAAGGGGGCCCCGACGGGCCTCCTCGTCACTGAGGGATTTCGCGACGAGATCGAGTTCCGCCGGTGCTTCAAAGAGGACATCTGGGATCCGGCCGCGCCGCCACCCGCTCCCATCGCCCGTCGCCGCGTCCGGCTCGAGATCGCTCAGCGCATGACGGCGGAGGGAGAGGTCGAAACAGCGCTGGACGAGGAGGGTGTGCGCAAGGCCACCGCTCGTCTGCGCGCCTTCGGGGTCACGTCCATCGCGGTCTGTTTCCTCCACTCCTTCATCAACCCCGAGCACGAGTTGCGAGCCCGCGAGATCATCCTCGACGAATACCCGGATGTCGAGATGGTGTCCCTCTCCCACGAGATTCTCCCCAAGCCCCCCGAGTTCGAGCGGACCTCGACCACCCTGGTCAATGCATTCGTCGGCCCACCCATCGCCCGCTATCTGGAGCGGCTGACCGACCGACTGGCCGCGGCCGGGTTCTCGCACGAACTGTTGGTGGCCACGTCGGCCGGCGGGGTGGCGACCGCCGGCGCCGCGGCCCGCCGTGCGGTGGCCACTATCGGTTCCGGGCCGACGGGTGGTGTGATCGCGGCCGCTCGAGCCGGACTCGACGCAGGCCTCGGCGACGTGGTCAGTGTCGACATGGGGGGCACGAGCTACGACGTATGCCTGATCCGGGGAGGCCGCCCCGAGGTCAAGATGGACTGGAACTGGAGGCACCGCTACTGCATCGGAATTCCGATGGTGGACATCCCGTCGGTCGGGGCCGGGGGAGGATCGATTGCCTGGGAGGAGGCCGGCATCCTCCACGTGGGGCCCCAGTCCGCCGGGTCCGTGCCGGGCCCGGTCAGCTATGGCCGAGGTGGAACGGAACCGACCGTGACCGATGCCGACCTCGTGTTGGGCCGACTCGACACCGAGCGCTTTGCGAGCGGGCGGATGCAGCTCGATCGTGAGGCCGCCGCCGCCGCACTGGCCCGTCTGGGCTCCAAGCTCGGCCTGGACGCGGAGGCGACGGCCGCGGCAACCGTGAGGCTGGTGGACGCCCACATGACCGACGCCATCCGCCGGGTGCTCTCGCTCGCCGGGGCGGATCCGCGCCGGCTCGATCTCGTCGCCTTCGGCGGCATGGGAGGGGTGCACGCCACGACGCAGGCCGCGGCGCTCGGCATGCGGCGGGTGCTCGTGCCCAGCGCCGCCCCCGGCCTTTCCGCCCTGGGTCTGCTCACGGCCGATCACGTCATCGACGACTCCAGGGGGTACATCGTGCCCTGGCAGGAGGCCGACCCGGACACGCTGCGCCGCCTGGCTCAGGAGCTGGAGGACAAGGCCCTCACCGAGCTCGGCAACGCCGGGGTCCCCGCCGATCGGATCCGGCTCGAGTGGTCGATCCTCCTCGTCTACCCGGGGCAGACCTTCGATGCCGCCATTCCGGTGGACGCCCCCACGAACGTCGGCGCCGCGGTCGCCGAGTTCCACCGGCGCAACGAGGAGGCCCGCCTCATCGAGGCCCGGGCACAGGAGCCCATTGTGCGCGGGATCCGCCTGACGGCCGTCGGAGAGGTGGACCAGATCGCCCCGGTGACCCTCGAGGCGGGAGCCACTCCTGCACCGCTTGGTCACCGGGATATGTGGGCCGGCGACGGTTGGCAGCGAGGTGCTCCCTACTACGACTTCTCCAGCATCGGTCCAGGCTCGTCCATCGAAGGACCGGCTGCCATCCAGAGCCCGTTCACGACGGTCATCCTGCGGCCGGGAGACGTGGCCCGGGCAACGGATGGTGGCGATCTGCTGATCGACATCTCCGCAGACGGCCTCCCGTGACGACGTGCGATCGCCTGCTGATGACATTCCGAATGTTGCACGCGACAAGAGACGCTGAAGGAAGTGAGGTTGGACAGGCGTGGAGCGAATGAAGTTCGGTATTGCCTTCGCCAACATCGGGTCGTTCGTCGAACCAGAGGAGGCCGTCGGCCTTGCCCAAGCCGCCGAAGCCGCCGACTTCGAGTCGATCTGGACCGTCGACCACGTCGTCGTACCGGCCGGGTACCAGTCCAGGTACCCCTACGACCCCTCCGGGAAGCTCCCTTCCGGAGAAGGGACCGTCTTCCCTGATCCGCTGATCTGGTTGGCCTACGTCGCCGCCAGGACGTCGACGTTACGGCTCGGCACCGGCATCCTGATCGTGCCGCAGCGCAATCCTCTCGTGCTGGCCAAGGAGCTGGCGACGCTGGACTTCCTCTCGGGCGGACGAACGATCCTCGGAGCGGGCATCGGCTGGCTGGAGGAGGAGTTCATGGCGCTGGGGATCCCCTTCGCGGGCCGCGGCCAGCGCACCGAGGAGGCAATCGCCGCCATGCGGGCCCTGTGGTCCCAGGAAGAGGCAAGCTTCGAAGGCGGCACCACGAGCTTCCGCAATTGCTACCTGCGGCCCCAGCCGCTCGGCGGAACGATCCCGGTGCACGTCGGGGGTCACAGCAAGGCAGCTGCTCAGCGAGCCGGCCGCATCGGCGACGGATTCTTCCCGTTCGGCGTGAACCGCGAGGAGTTGGTCTCCCTCATGGACGTCATGCGGCACAGCGCGGAGGAAGCCGGGCGGGATCCGGATTCGATCGAGACAACCGTGCAGTGCAACGTCGTCACCCGGGAGGAGGCCGTGGCAGAAGTCACTTCGCTGCAGCGACTCGGAGTGACCCGCGTCATTGTCCCGGCGGCCATGTTCAAGGTCGACCTCGTCGAATCACTGAAGCGGTACGGCGCCGACGTGATCGTTCGGGTCTGAGCCGAATGCTGCCACTTCCGGGACCCGAGCGATGAGCGAGTCGATCGATCAGTTTCACATCGAGCTTGAAGACTCCCTCCTCGAGGATCTGCGCCATCGCCTGGAGCGGACCCGCTTTCCGGATCAGATGGACGGGACTGGTTGGGAGTACGGCATCCCAATCGACTACCTCCGTGAGTTGGTCGAGTACTGGCGGGACACGTACGACTGGCGCGCCCAAGAGGCCAGGCTGAACGCGTTCAACCAGTTCCGGACCGCCATCGACGGGCAGTCGATCCACTTCATCCATGCCCGATCGGCGCACGCAGAGGCTGTTCCGCTGCTCCTCACGCATGGTTGGCCGGGCTCAATCGTCGAGTTCCTCGATGTCATCCCACGGCTCACTGACCCCGAAGCCTTCGGGGGAGACGCGGCGGACAGCTTCCATGTGGTCGCGCCGTCGCTACCGGGCTACGGCTTTTCCGACCCCCCGCGTACGCCGGGCTGGGATGAGCTCCGCATCGCCCACGCGTTCATCACGCTGATGAGTCGACTCGGCTACACGCGCTACGTCGCGCAGGGCGGCGATTGGGGCGCGCAGGTGACGACCAGGATCGGCGCACTCGACCCGGGGCACTGTGCGGCCATCCATCTGAACATGGCCCTCGGTGCGCCGCCCGACAGCACGGCGCCCCTCACCGAAGAGGAGCAGGCCGACCTGGCGGCGACGCGGCTCTTCGTGAAGGAGGAGTCGGGCTATGCCAACGAGCAGGGGACGAAGCCTCAGACCCTCGGTGCCGCCCTCAACGACTCGCCGGCCGGACTGCTGGCCTGGATCGTGGAGAAGTTCCGCACCTGGAGCGACTGCGACGGACATCCAGAGAATTGCTTCACCCGCGATCAGATGCTCACCAACGTCATGTTGTACTGGGCGACGCAGACGAGTGCGTCCTCGGCGCGCCTGTATTGGGAAAGCAGGCACAGTGGCTCGTCGGCGTACCCACTCCCGTTCGTCGATGCTCCGACCGGTGTGGCCCGCTATCCCAAGGAGATCCTGCGCTGGCCGCGATCGTGGGTCGACCGCCAGTACAACGTGGTGCACTGGGCGGTCATGGAACGTGGCGGCCACTTCGCCGCCATGGAGCAGCCCGACCTGTTCGTTGAGGATCTCCGTACGTTCTTCCGCACTGTGCGCTGACCGTACGGATCTTGCCTCAGGACAACTCGGGCCGTGCCCCCGGGAGCTCCTCCAGCTCGAGCTGTGACTCGTCCCTGCGGATCAACGACCCATTGACGAGCACGTGTCGCATCCCGCTCGGTTGTTCGGCGGTCAGCCGTTCGCCATTGGCCGGAAGGTCTCGCAGGCGCTGCTGTGGGCCGGGGCCTACCGTCATGGGGTCGAAGACCGTCACGTCGGCGAAGTTGCCCTCGCGCAGATAGCCGCGCCTCGCGAAGCCGAACATGTCGGCAGGCTCCCCGGTCAGCTTCCGAATGGCGCGTTCGATAGGCATGAGCCCACGTTCCCGCACCCAGTTGCCGAGGAGGTCGGTAGGGAGTGGAGCGTCGCACAGCTGGTCGACGTGTGCTCCCGCGTCCGTGAGACCCAATACGACATGGTCCTCCGTGAGCAGGAGAGCCACGGCCTCGGGATCGTCATTGGCGATGTAGGCGCGGAATCGCGTCCCGAGATCCTCGGCGAGCGAAAGGTCGCACATGACGTCGAGGGGCGTACAGTTGCGTTCACAAGCGATGTCGGTCACCCGCCGCCCCACCAACTCGGGGAACCGCTCCGTTTCCGAGACCTCATAGGTCTCCCAGCGAGGCTTCATGCCGGTCGCATTGGTCTCGAGGTCGTCGAATGCCCGCGTCCGCCACTCCTGATCACGGAATGCCGCCTTGCGGACATCGCGGCCGACCTTCATCAGTTCGGCGAACACCTCACCGACGTTGAGGTTGTACGCGTCGGCCAGGGTGAACTGCATGGTCAACGGCCGCGGTGTCACCTGCGGCCAGACATTCGCACCACGGGCTAGAGCCTCCTCGTGCATCTTGACAACTTCAAGATGCTTCCCACTCGACAGCTGAAACAGCGGACAAGTGAACGGCCGACCGACGCGCGGCTGCCAGGTGAAGATGTCCGGGTATTCACATTGCCATCCCGGCGTGGCCAGGACGACCCCCTTCCCGGCCCTCCCCGCGGCCATGAACAGAGCCTCGACCTCGTCCATCTCGGCAAATCGGCTCGGGACGGGCTTGCCGTCGGCGCCACGGTGCGCAAACGAGAAACTCGTCGAGAATCCCGCGGCGCCTGCTTCGATTCCTTCCCCTACGAGCTGGCACATGCGATCGATCTCTTCCGAGGTGGCGGCGCGTTCATAGGCCGCATCGCCCATGACGAAGAGCCGAAGCGCAGTGTGCCCGATATAGGCGGTGAAGTTGAGCGCCGTTCCCCGCCGTCGTACCTCCTCGAGGTAGTTCGGGAACGTCTCGAAGTCCCAGGCGATGCCCGCCGCGAGGGAGTTGGCATCCATGCCTTCGACGTTCTCCAGTGTGCGCACGATCACGTCGTGATGCTCCGGGCGGCAGGGGGCGATGGAGAACCCACAGTTTCCCGCCACCACGGTCGTGACCCCGTGATACGACGAAGGCTTGAGCTCCGGATCCCAGAAGACCTGGGCATCGAAGTGCGTGTGAATGTCGATGAAGCCCGGCGCGACGGCACACCCCGATGCGTCCAATTCGAGCTTGCCCTCGAGGTCATGGCCAATCTGCTCAATCACGTTCCCGGTGATCGTCACATCGGCGACCCGGCCGGGCGCGCCGCTCCCGTCGAAGACCGTTCCCCCGCGGATCACCACATCAGCCGACATCCCCTGGCTCCTTCTCCTCGTGCATCCAAGTCGTGTGCTGCATTCCCGTTCCTTCAGGCGACGTATGCAAGGCCGTGTGCGGCGACATTGCGGAAGTCCCCGGCGGGCGCCCGCTATGTCAGCCGATACCGGATCGGCAGATGCTTGACGGCTCCGTTCACGGATGAATTGAGACGCTGCAGAGGACCCGATTGTTCGAACCATTCCATCCGATCGATCAAGAGGCCAAACATCGCCTGAAGCTCGGCGCGGGCCACATGCGCACCCATGCAGAGGTGAGGTCCAAATCCGAACACCAGTTGCTGGACCGGCGGACGGTCGATCCGGAACTCGAACGGGTCCTCGAACACGTCCTCGTCGCGGTTCGCCGACGCCCAGTACAGGGCCACTTTGTCCCCGGCGTGGATCTTCTGTCCGTGCAGCTCGCAGTCTTCGGTCGCGGTGCGGGAGAAGTAGCTGATGGGAGTGACCCAGCGAAGGATCTCTTCGATGGCATCGGGCAGCAGATCTGGCTGGGCCCGCAACTTCTCCCACTGGTCCGGGTATTCGCAGAAGGCCTGCATGCCGCCGGCGATTGCGTCACGGGTGGTCTGGTTCCCGGCTTCGACCAGAAGTTCGCAGTACGAGACGAGCTGCGCCTTGGTCAAGGGCACGCCATCGATCTCACTCTGCACCAGAACTGTGACCAAATCGTCCTGCGGATCCTGGCGGCGCTGCTCGATCATGTGCTTGAAGTAGCGGTGGAGCTCCCCGCGGGCGCGCATCGAGGTCTGGTCCGGACTTTCGCCGGGACGTCGGTACTCGGGATCGTCCTTGCCGATTATCTCGTTGGTCCAGCGGAAGTGATGTTCCCAGTCGGAACGAGGCACACCGAGGACCCAGGAGATCACGGCTACTGGGAACGGTGCTGCGAACGTGTCGACGAAGTCGCATTCACCGATCTCACCGTGGGTCGCGGCAAGGTCGACGACCCCGGTCGCGATCCGCTCGATCTCCTCGGTGCGGGCGCGGACGGCACTCTTGAGGAACTTCTTGTTGACGATCTGGCGCATGGGACCGTGTCGGGGGGGATCGAGATACACGATCATCTCCGGCACCGTGTCCATCCCGCTGAGATCCATGTCCAGCGTGATCCCTCCCGCGCTCGAGAAGAGCTGGGGTTGCGAAGCCACCTTCATGATGTCGGCGTGCTTGGTGACTGCCCAGAACGGCGGGTAACCAGGCGGCTCGATGTAGGCCACCGGTGCTTCGGAGCGTAGCCGTGCCCATACATGGTGCGGATACCCATTTTGGGCGAAGCGAGCAGGGTCGACGAGGTCGAGCGGGTCGATGTCCAGGTTCACGGGCATGGCGGATTTCCTTGCTGGCCGGAGGGCGAGCTCACACGCGGGTGGGCCGGTCTTGTCGGGCGCTCAGTCGAAGGCGATGACGCCACGAAGGTTCACGCCGTCGAGCATGTCCTGATAGCCCTGGTTGATCTGGTCGAGCCGATACGTCCTGGTGATCAACTCGTCCAACTTGAGCTGGCCATTCTTGTACAGGGCCAACAGGTTGGGGATGTCGAACCGCGGGTTGGCGGCACCGAAGACGACGCCCCGGATCTCCTTCTGGAACATCGCCAGTTCGAAGAGGTTGACGCTGCTCTCGGTCTGTGACTGTGGTGCCACACCTGTGACCACGCACGTCCCACCTTTACCCGTGAGGGTGAGTGCGCCAGACATGAGGTCCCCGTACATCACACTCGGCACGAGGATCACCGCATCCGCCATTTGTCCTCGTGTCAGCTCCGTCACCATGGGCAGGGCCTCCTCCATGGACCCGGCCGTGTGCGTGGCGCCGAAGTCGAGGGCCGCCTTCTGCTTGAACTCCACGGGGTCCACGGCGACGATGTTCCTCGCTCCCACCATGTGCGCACCCTGCACGGCATTGATGCCGACACCCCCGACGCCGACGACGACGACGGTGTCGCCCGGCTTGACCTCGGCCCGGTACACCGCCGAGCCCCAGCCAGTCGTCACCCCGCACGACACGAGGGCCACGACGCCCAACGGCACGTCCGGGTCCACCGGTACCAGTGACGCCTCGTGTGCGACGCTGTGCTCCGCAAAGGTGCCGAGCTTGGCCATGACGTTGAGGTCCTGGCCGTTCAGGTGATAGCGAGCGGTGCCGTCCGAGATCTGACCCGGGGCGAAGGTCGCCGCGCCAAGGTCACAGAGGTTCGAGTGTCCGGTGATGCACATCTTGCAGCGGCCGCAGATCGGAAAGAAGCTCGCCGCCACATGGTCTCCGGGTTGGACGCTGTGAACGTCGGGGCCGACCTCGAGGACGACGCCACCCCCTTCGTGACCGCCCACCATGGGAAAGAGGGCCGGCCTCGGCGGCGCACCTTCCTCAGGCGGCAGTGAGCCCATGTCGCTCGACCGGAGGTGCTCGTCGGAGTGGCACAGTCCGGCGGCGGCCCACCGGACCAGGACCTCCTGGCTCTTTGGCGGATCGAGGTCGATCTCTTCGATCTTCCAATCCTCCCCCCGGCCCCAGAGTACGGCTGCGTGCGTCTTCATCGTCCACATCCCTTGAGCAGTCGGCAGCGACCCTCGGGTCTCCCCCGGAACATTCCACCACGCCTGCATCGGTGTGGCGTTTTGCCGAATATAGCCTTAATGTCAGAGTATGACACGAAATCCGGGAGGGTGCCCTGGGGGAGTTGTCGCGGTGTGTCCCGGTTCGGACCCACGGGGTTGCAAGTGCTGGGAGCAAGCGCGGGAACGCGAAGGCTGAGTAGGCAGAATGGACCCCGTGAGCTCCTCCACAGAGCCGGAGCTGACCGCACCGCTTCAACCGCGCCGGCCCTACAACGGGGCGCTCCGGCGGGAGAGGGCCGCCGAGACGCGCGAGCGGATCATCACCGCCGGCGCTGAGTTGCTGCATGAATCATCCATCCGGGATTGGCAGGGATTGACGATCCGGGCCGTCGCAGAGCGCGCCGGCGTCAACGAACGGACGGTCTACCGGTACTTTGGGAACGAGCGCGGGCTGCGCGACGCGGTGATCCACCGCCACGAGGTGGAGGCCGGGATCGACCTGGAGCAGATGCAACTCGACGACATCGCCGACATCGCGGCACGGATCTTCGAGCATGTGTCGTCCTTTCCCCCCGAACCGCGCCCGCCTCTCGACCCGACGCTCGCCGAGGCGAACCAGCGGCAGCGCGATGCACTGCTCGGCGCCATCACGGCCCAGACCGGACGATGGTCACTGGAAGACCGTGAGGTGGTGGCGGCGATGTTCGACGTGCTCTGGAGCGTCGCGTCGTACGAGCGCCTCGTAGCCGACTGGCGGATCGAGTCCGAGCGTGCCATTCGCGGTATCACCTGGGTCATCGAGCTGGTCGAAGAGGCAGTCCGGAGAGGTCGCGGGCCCACGTGAAGCAGGCGTGACATGTCGGACGGGGACGAAATCACGACGCTGGTGCACTCGTACGCCGGCACTGAGGAAGTCAGGACGGTCTATGAGACCCTCCTGGCTCAGGACCGCTCCCCTGGCCGCGAGCACTCAACCAGAGCCAGCGTCCCCGGTGCTCGCCTGGACCGTCGTCACCCGACGTACGGGGCGTCCGGCTACGGTCCCCCCGTCCACCGGAACGATGATCCCGGTGATCTGGGCCGATCGCTCACCGGCCAGGAAGAGCACGGCCTCGGCGACGTCCCGCGAGGTCCCTCGGCGCTGCAGCGGCTGGTCCAGCTCAATGGTGGGGCCCAGGTCATAGTTGGTGATCCCCGTCGCGATGTGCCCGGGGGCGATGCAATTCACGCGGACGTTGTATTCGGCCACGTCGGTGGCGACCATCCGGCTGAACTGGGCAATGGCCGCCTTGGATGTGCGATAGGAGATCGGGGGGCCGCCCCCGGTCAGGCCCCCGATCGACGAGGTGTTGATGATGGAGCCACCTCCGTGCTCCGCCATGTGCCGAGCGGCGCGTTGGGTCCCGATGATCACTCCGTACAGATTGACGGCCATCACACGGTTGAAGTCCCGGAGGTCGTCGCGCAAGAACCGACGGAACGAGCTCGAGATGCCGGCGTTGTTGAACATGACGTGAAGCCCACCGAACTTGTCCACGGCAAAATCGACCAGCGCCTGGACTTCGTCGGCGTCGGACACGTCAGTCCGCTTGAAGGCCACAGCAGCGCCGAGTCCGGCTGCCAGTGCCTCGCCCTCCTCCACCGTGATGTCGGCGACGACGACCTTCGCCCCTTCCTGGGCGAACAGCTCGGCGGTGGCACGGCCGATCCCGCTCGCTCCGCCCGTGACGATCGCAACCTTTCCCGCGAGCTCCTGCCCCATCTCCAGTGGCTCCTCTCGACTCGGCTCCGGCACGGAGAACCGACCTCCGCAGCTCCACCCCTGCCGTCTCCTCGGAGTCCGGCGCGGCACCGGAACATACCCCGCGTGACGGACCTCCGACGGACGGCGACGATCCACTACCCGCGCTGGTCAAGGGCACGGAGGGGCTCCGCATCCACGCACCCCGACCACCCTGCATTCGTACCCATCCGAACGGCGCACGCGCTGTTCACGACCGAGGAGCACCATTGAGCGACGACCCGTTCGATTCCGTCGACTACTTCCGTACCAAGGATCTCTTCGAGGACCCGTACCCCTACTTCGATTGCCTCCGTGAAAAATGCCCGGTCACCAAGGAGCCGTTCCACGACGTCTACATGGTGACCGGCTACGACGAGGCGATCGCCGTGTATCACGACCAGGCGACGTTCTCGAATTGCATATCGGCGATCGGTCCCTTCGCGAAGTTTCCCGTCCCCCTGGCGGGCGATGATGTCACCGAGATCATCGAGACGTACCGCGACACCCTTCCGTTCGGCGACCAGCTCCCGACGTACGATCCTCCGAAGCACACAGCCCACCGGGGACTCCTCATGCGCCTGATCACTCCCAAGCGGCTGAAGGAGAACGAGGAGTCCCTCCGACGGCTGGCCGATCGCCAGATCGACCGGTTCCATGCCCGGGGCGAGTGCGAGTTCGTCAGCGAGTACGCAGGGCCCTATACCCTGCTCGTGATCGCCGATCTCCTCGGGGTACCGGAGGAAGACCATGAGGAATTCCTGGAGAAGCTGATGCACCACGACTCGCTCGAAATGACGCACAAACCGTTGGAGTACCTCTACGCCCAGTTCACGACCTATATCGAGGACCGTCGGCGCGAACCGCGCGATGACGTCATGACCGGCTTGGCCACGGCCACGTTTCCCGACGGCACGTTGCCTCCCGTCGACGACGTGATGCGCATCGCCTCCAATCTGTTCGCGGCTGGTCAGGAGACGACGGCACGGCTCCTCAGCACATCGCTGCAGATCCTCGGCGAACGCTCCGAGTTGCAGCAGCAGCTCCGTGACGACCGCAGCCTGATCGCACCGTTCCTCGAGGAAGCACTGCGGCTCGAGAGCCCGATAAAGGGCACCTTTCGCCTGTCCCGGGTGCCGACCACGGTTGAGGAGGCCAAGATCCCGGCCGGCAGCACCGTGATGGTGCTACCCAGCGCCGCCAACCGCGACCCGCGAGAGTTCGAGGATCCCGGCGAGCTGCGCCTCGACCGGGAGAACGGCCGCCAGCACATCGCGTTCGGGCACGGCATCCACACCTGCGCCGGGGCGCCACTGGCCCGTGCCGAATCGAACGTGTCCCTCCAGCGCCTGCTCGACCGGACGCAGGACATCCGGATCTCAGAGTCCCACCACGGCCCGGCGGGGGCCCGCCGTTGGGAATACACGCCGACGTGGATGCTTCGTGGCTTGGACCGTCTCTATCTCGATTTCACCCCAATCGGCTGAGCCGCCACGACAGGCAGAGCGGAGGCATCGGATGAGCACGTACAACCACACCGGGCAGGTCGTCACCGACCTCGAGCGATCAAAGCGGTTCTACCAGGAGGTGTTCGGCTTCAAACCCTGGTACGAGATCTCTCCCCCCGACCAGCCCACGGCGAAGCTCACCGGCCTCACGCCTCCACTCGGGGTCACCGCCTCCTATCTGACCCTCGACGGTTTCGTGCTCGAACTCATGCACTACGCCGAGCCCGGCGCGACGGCGCCCTACCGGGAGCGCACGATGGGCGAACCGGGGCTGACCCACCTTTCCATCTCCGTGGACGACGTGCGGGCCACGGCCGCCCGCGCCGCCGAATGCGGAGGGCAGATCGTCGAGGACAGCGACATCGGTGCCGCCCTGTTCGTACGGGACCCCGACGGGCAGCTGATCGAGCTGTTGCCGGTGACCTACCGCGACCACCTCGCGCCGAAGCCGTGACCCGGATGCCCTGTGGTGCGGGTGGCTACGCTGACCCCGTTCGAACGCGACTGCGTACATCGAGAGAAGGAGCGTGCACATGACCGTGACAGATGAGACTGCGGTTCCGCTCCGGCACGCCGATCGCTTCTTCATCGATGGCGCGTGGGCCACTCCTTCTTCGGGCGCCACCATCGACGTGATCGACTCGAGCACGGAGCAGGTCTACTTCCGTGTCCCCGAGGCGCAGCCCGCCGACATCGACCGCGCCGTGACGGCGGCTCGCCGGGCCTTCGACGAAGGGCCCTGGCCCCGGATGACCCATGCCGACCGGGCCGAATTCCTCAAGGGCATCGCCGCGGGCCTGCGGGACAGGGCCGAGGACATCGGGCAGATCTGGCCCCGGGAGTCGGGCGCCCTCCACGTCATCGCCAAGCACGGTGCCGCCGGAATCGCCGGCGCATTCGACTACTACGCCGGTTTGGCCGGGACATTTCCCTTCGAGGAGAAGGTGCGGCCCTCGCAGGGCGAGTTCGGGCTCCTCGTACGCGAGCCGGTCGGGGTCGTCGGCGCCATCATCCCGTGGAACGCACCGATCGGTCTCATCACGTACAAGCTCGCCCCGGCACTCCTGGCCGGGTGCACGGTGGTGCTCAAGTGCTCGCCGGAGGCTCCCGGCGACGCCTATGTCGTGGCCGAGATCGCCGAGGCCATCGGCCTGCCGGCGGGGGTGCTGAACGTCGTCACGGCCGACAGGGAGGTCTCCGAACTGCTGGTCCGGGATGCCCGCGTCGACAAGATCACCTTCACCGGCTCGACGGCCGCCGGCCGGCGGATCGCCTCCATCTGCGGTGAGCGGATCGCCCGCTGCACCCTCGAATTGGGGGGGAAGTCGGCGGCCCTGATCCTCGACGACATGGACCTGAACGAGGCCGCGGCGACCCTGGCACGTGCGGAATGCATGCTGGCGGGTCAGGTGTGCTCGTCGCTGACCCGGATCGTCGTCAGCCGGCAGCGCCACGACGAGCTGGTCGACGCGTTGGCAGGTGCCTTCTCCCAGGTGCGCGTCGGTGACCCCTTCGACGCGGCGACCCAGATGGGGCCGCTCGTCTCCAGCCGTCAGCGTGACCGGGTCGAGGGGTACATCGCCACGGGCATCGAACAGGGAGCGAGACTGGTCACCGGCGGGGGGCGGCCCAAGGACCTCGATCGCGGCTACTACGTCGAGCCGACGGTCTTCGCCGGTGTGGACAACTCCTCGACGATCGCGCAGGAGGAGATCTTCGGCCCTGTGCTCAGCGTGATCCCGGTCGAAGACGAGGATCACATCGTGGCCACCGCCAACGACACCATCTACGGGCTCAACGCGTCGGTGTTCACGCACGACGTGGACCGGGCCCGGGATGTCGCCCGCCGCCTGCGCTCGGGGACCGTCGGCCACAACGCCTTCCGCACCGACTTCGGCATCGCCTTCGGTGGCTTCAAGCAGTCGGGCATCGGCCGGGAAGGCGGCACCGAGGGTCTCCTGCCCTTCCTCGAGACCAAGACCGTGATCCTCGAGGGCGCGCCCGCCGACTACCGCTGAGCGGCGTCGGGAGCACGCGACTATGGATCTGAACCCATCGGTCGAACAGCAGCAGCTCATCGATGCGTTTGCAGCGTTCTATGCCAAGGAGTGCCCGACCGAGCGCGTGCGTGCCGCCGAGCCGACGGGTCACGACGCCGATCTGTGGGCACGGCTCCGGAGCATGGGTGCCTTGGACATGGCCGTCGACGAGCCCTCGGGGGGCTGGGGCGCTTCGTTGCTCGACCTCGCGCTCGTGGCAGAGCAGCACGGTCGGTACCTCGGGCCGGCACCGCTCGTCGAAGGGCAGGTTGCCGCCCGAGTACTG